>SXGQ01087289.1_pt1 | contig 16447 bp, 14 predicted proteins | sample 3178371 | NCBI WGS metagenome assembly SXGQ01 (sample SAMN11356859, study PRJNA531348) | freshwater metagenome | isolation source: freshwater sample F1-20 | place: China: Fuxian Lake, Yuxi | collected 2017-12-25
CAAAGCATCTAGTTGAGGGAACTCCAATTGACTTGATGGTTCAAATGTTGATTGAAAACGGCTTTGGTCATGCATTCTTGATTTCAGCTCAGTTAGGCAGAAGAGGCTTACCAGGATCCTGGTCGTTAGCACCCGAAACCGTTTTGGATGTGGTGCAAGAGCATCCAAACTATTTTTCTGGATTGTACGGAATCAATCCCTTTGACTCCATGAAAGGTGTTCGCGAAATGGAGCGCATGGTTAAAGACCATGGCTTTATTGGAGCCCACATTTACCCACACTGGTTTGAAAAATCTCCAGATGATCCAATCTACTATCCGTTTTATACCAAGTGTGCTGAGCTGGATATCCCGATTCAGATCCAAGTTGGTTATTGTCGAATTTATGAGCCAAGACAGCGGCTGGAAAGTGTGGGCCGTCCCTCGACTATAGATAAAGTTGCTTGCGATATCCCGGAGTTAAAAATAGTTGGCATTCATGTGGGCTGGCCTTGGACTGAAGAAATGATTTCGGTGGCTGATAAGCATAAAAATGTCTATATAGGAACTGACCGACACCCACCACGTAAGTGGGGGGAAGTGCTCGTTAATTACTTGAGCACTTGGGGTCAGGATAAAGTCTTGTTTGGTACGGATTTTCCTGTGGTTCCCTACGATGTCGCTAGAAAAGAGATGAAAGACTTGAACCTATCAGCGGAAATTGCTGAGAAACTGGAGCGCACTAACGCAATTAGCCTCTATAGATTAAATTTAGAGGGGTAATCGATAAAGATCAATAGCATTTTGGTGCATCAGTTTTTCTCTGGCCGCCTCAGAAATCGTTAGCTCGCTCATTTCCGCTAAGACCTCTGAATATTTACGTGATGGATAGTCTGCCCCAAAAAGCACACGATTTGAGCCCCAAGATTTAATGTAATTAGCTAATGACCAACCCATTTGTAAAACAGGATGCTTGTCCACGGCAACATAAAAATTCTCATGCTTGTTTGAAGCCGAGACTAATTCCTCTACCCATGGCCAACCTGAATTTAGTGCGACGACTTTCAAGAATGGCATCGTGTAGGCAATTTCATCCAGACTGTTTGGACTTCCCAGGCTTAATAGTGGCTGGGCTTCATGGTGAATCAATGATGAGCCAATATGAATTTGAATTGGAATATCTAATTCAAGACACTTGGCGTAGTAGGGGAACAAGCGCTCATCATCCGGACTGAGTCCAAACCAGTGTGGCACCACGTGCGCTCCAACAAAACCATATTTTTCTACGGACTCTTCGAGTTCTCGGACGCCAGTCATACTTGACAGTGGGTCGATTCCATATAGCCCAAAAAATCTATTTTTGTACTTCTTTGTTATGTCAGCAACAGTTTTTGGATCGACATGCCAGGTGCCAGGTAAACCAACCCGCCCCACCTTGGTAGCAACTAGCAGCGCAGCTGTTATGCCCTCACTATCCATTTCAGATATTTGAGTCTCAATTGAGATAGGAGCTGAGCCATGCGTGTGCTTGCTATGTATGCGATTGAGTAGTGGACGAACCCATCCAGATTGAGCTGATCTTGCTGCTTGGTCATTTAAATGCACTGATATATCAATAATTAATTCCTTCATCACTTAATCCAATCCATAAATGCGCTGAGTATTCAGGGCAAATAAATGCTCTATTGCTTCCGCCGATAGACCAAGATCTTGAGTTTCGCTAACTGCTCGGTCAAATGGAATAACTGGCCAGTCTGTGCCAAAGATAACTTTCTTCATTCCCCAGGTATTTATATATTCAATTAAAGATTTGCCTAGATATTTTGGCGCATATGCATCAGTGCCGATGTATACATTTTCGTGCTTATCTGTAACAGATATCATTTCTTCGGTCCAAGGCCATCCCACATGGATCCCAACTAGCTTTAATTCTGGAAAGTGGCAAGCAATCCGATCTATTGTGTGTGGAAAGCCAACATTTCTCATTGGGCGCTCATGTGCGTAGCGCTGACACCTACCTACTTGCATCTGAATTGGAATATCCAATTCAACACATTTTGCATAAAAAGGGTAGTAGATACGGTTATCTGGCGACTCTTCAAACCAATGTGGGTAGAGGTGTGCGCCAACAAAGCCATAATTCTTAACAAAAATTTCTAGTTCTTTAGTACCTTTCACGCTGTCAAATGGATTTATGCCCATCAAACCTTTGAATACATCTGGCGCTTGAGAGCATGCATCAGCTACATGTCTCGGGTCTAACTCCCAGGAGTCTTCAAGTCCCCTTCTGCCTAACTTAGCGGCAATTAACAAGGCTTTGTCTATTCCTGCCTTGTTTAGTAACTGCACATGTTCTGTGATGCTGACTCCATCAAGCACAGCACCTGCAACTTTCATTTTTTGAGTGTGAAATTTACGTGTCCATTCTGGCCTAGATTGATATATCTCAGGTGTAAACATGTTGCAAACTGCATCAATAATCATGATCTGATTCGCTTTCGATCAATCGGCGGGGTTGACAGGAGCATTATTAATTACTAACTCTTAAATCGACGAATCTCTTTGGTTTCATACCAGCCTCAGGTTCCCAAATTTGACTTAGTTCAACCAATTGAATTTGTGTACGCAAACCAGCTAAATCATTCAGTTGTGCTTGCAAAGTCATCCTGTCGTCCTCCGCGAGGCTACCAGTTTTGGTGGCCAAGTCAACAGACAATTCATCGAGAGTAGATAACGGATCTTGACTGACAGATACTTTGTAATCTGTTATGTAATCTATTGAGTCTAGATAATCTTGGATAGATTGTGAATTGACCATCTGACCTCTCACTTTTACAAATTTTCCTTCTCGGCCAAGGTGTTTGATAATTCTGCCACCAGCCCAACCGCAATTTGGACATGAACTTTGATCCATGATGGCAAGGTCACCTAGTAAATATTTGATCAAAACGGTTCCGCGCCGGTTTATGTGAGTCACTTGTAGTCTGCCTGACTCACCGTCCGGTAGCTCTTTACCTGTGTGATCAATGACACTTAGTCTGGCGATCTCTGGAACAGGATTGTGAAAACCATTACCCCCATCACACTCAACTAAAGAGAACTGCATCTCGGTTGCACCCAGGCTGTCCGAGACCACCACCTGATTTGCTGTAAGTGCTTTAGCTGCTTCCAGCAAGTGTTCACGCAGTTTTGGCCCACAGGGCTCGCCACTGACGTTTATCAATCTCAAGTTTTCAATCTTGGATTGGTTCATTTCAAGTCCACGTAACACTTTAAGCACATAACTTGGAACTCCCCACAAAACTGAAGGGTTAGAAAATGAAACTAAGTCAAGCACTTCTTCAAAGCGCCTAAGAATTGGAAATTGTGAAGTTGTACTTCCGGACATTCCAACAACTGCTGCAGCACCAATCACTGCAGCAGCCTGTGAAGGTCGGATCCAGCCACCATGAGGATAAGGAGCGAGAGGGTAAAGATTAAAGATTGTGTCCGCCTTGGTCATTCCACGTAATTTGGCCATTCGCTGATGAGCGAACAAGACACCCTTAAAGTCAAAAGTTGTTTGAAAAACTGGCGCAGGCATTCCACTTGTCCCGGCTGTGTAGGTAACATCCCAATTCAGGTAATCCTTGGGATTGTCTCTTTCAGGCTCGAGGACATAAGCAAGTGGCTTTGAGACAAAATCCTCTTTGGTAGTTACTGGAAATATTTGATCTAAGTCAGCAAAAGTTTGGATGTCTTTTATCGAAATATTCTGGTCTGACAAAACCTTACGATAGATTGGATGCTGAGTAGAAATCAGCTTCAACATTTTCCTCAACTGAATTTCCTGAAATTTTTGAATTTGAACCTGGTCATAACTGTAAAGCTGCTCATCACTAAAGATAGAAGTTTGCGTTAAACTTTTGTCTAAGATGCGTCCCACTCTTTATCTCCTTGAGCTCTTTTCCCACCCAATAGTGTCTCTCTCTGGGGTTGGACAATCTTAATCAATCTTGTGTACTAGACAAGACTTAAGTCAAAGGAGATAATCTGTTATATGAGCGAATCAAAATCAAAAGCCTTTATTGTTGTAGATCCCCTAAGAAGGTTTAGTGCAAAAAATGCACCATTCTTGGTAGATGGATCTAGCGAAATAATCGATGGAATCAATAAACTTGCTAGAGAATTTCGAGCACAGCAACTCCCTGTAATTTGGATGAGTCGATTAATCAGGCCACAACTTTCACTTGGTGCACGAACTTCCGAAAAGTATGCAGGGATGAGTTCTGCGTTTCTTGGCGAGTGGGCCGAGATCGACGAGCGCTTAGAAATTTTAGATAAAGACTATGTAATCTATAAACCAAGACATAGTTCTTTTTATGCCACAGATCTAGACTTAGTCTTAAAAGAAAATGCTGTGGACGAAGTGTGGTTAAGCGGATTCACTTTTAATGTTTGTATTTTGGCAACAGCCTTCGATGCTGTTGCCCGAGATTATCGGGTTAAATTTGTTTCAGATTTATGTGGAACCCTTCCAACTAAGCATCAAGATGAGAAGTACACAGCGCGCGAAGTACATAAATTCACATCAATTATTGCGGATTACGCGGTGGGAGAAATGCTGTTGAGTTCTGAATTTCAATCAAGACTGAACTGAGAAAGACCTCATGATTCTGGTTTACCCATTAGATCTAATTGCTCCAGTAACAAATCAAGAACTTGAACAAATTAAGGCTGCAGCTTTGGGTTTAGAAGTTCAATTGACCAGGAACTTTGATGAAGCTCTTGAGTTAAGTAAGAGCGCAAAAGTTATTTTTGGAGATATCCGAAAAGAATTTATCGATGTGGGAGTAAACCTTGAATGGGTTCAATCCGTTGGAGCAGGTGTAAACAAAATTGTAGATTTCATTGGTGATAAGCCAATCAAATTAGTATCTGCTCGAGGTTTAGTTGGATCTCATTTAGCTGAACACGCATTTGCATTACTACTTGCGATAACGCGTGGCGTTGGTGAAGCTATCCGAAATCCTGGCTGGGAAAACCGAGAGAGAATCCGAATTAAGCAATGGGAGCTAACTGATCGAACAATTGCAATTGTTGGAATGGGTTCTGCCGGCCAAGCCGTTGCAAAGCGAGCCAAAGGTTTTGAGTTTAAAAAAATCATTGGAGTGGACCTGTCGAATGGGGTCAGTTCCGAGCATTTGGACATATTAGTTAGCAACGACGAATTGGAACTTTACCTCGGGGAATGTGATGTGATATGCCTCACAGTTCCTTTAACTCCAAAAAACAAGGGTTGGTTTAGCTATGACGTGATGGCAAAATTAAGACGTGGGGCCATCCTGATAAACGTTTCTCGAGGTGGATTAGTCGTCGAAAGTGATCTGATTAAATTACTCGATGAAGGCCACCTCTATGGCGCAGGACTTGATGTGCTTGAAACTGAGCCATTTCCAGGAACAGAAAGACTTTTTTCAGATAATAGACTAGTTATTACTCCACATATAGCGGGCGGATCTCCTTTAAGAGCCCAACGAGTTGTAGAACAATTTTGCTCAAACTTAAATAATTGGAAAACAGGTAAACGCTTGCTTGGAATTTTTGACTCCAATGTGGGTTTCTAAAAAAGTCATCTGGCCGAAGCCTTGACTGTTGCTCTTTGGTCAATTAAGTTCCCCCTACGCTTTCGATGAGGGGCGAGACTCGATCAGGACTCCTTACCTGCTGGTCGTGTTCTAAGAAAGGAATGTCATAGCGTGGGCATAACAAAGAAACACAAATCTCGTAAGCTAAGTTTTATTTTAGCTTCTGTACTCTCCATATCCTTGATAGCTTCACTTGGAGGAGCAGCAACTGCTTCTGAAGTAAAAGCCGGCTCCAAGTGTATTTATTTAAATGAGCAAAACTATCAAAACAATGAAGTCTTGATCTGTAAAGTTGTAAAAGGAAAACGAATTTGGGCTAAGCACTTTACTGGTGGCGACGGTGGAACTGTCACCATTGGAATTGGATCCTTACCAGCAACATTAGAAGCTTTTGCTGCAAGTGCACCGCCCCGTTCATTTATAGTGGGCGCGATCTATTCGGCACTAACTCGTGTTGATCTTTCAACTGGAACTCCAATTGTTAAGCCAGGTGTGGCCGAGTCTTGGTCTCAAGAAGGTAACTCCAAAACTTGGATCTTCAATCTGATTCAAGGAAAGAAGTTCCCTAATGGAGAGCCGGTAGATGCAACTGCCGTTAAGACATCTTTGGAATGGGTTCTAAATCCGCGAAATAGTGCAGGTTTGCGGGCCAAGATCTCTGAAATTACTAACATCGAAGTTATGTCAGATTACAAGGTAAAAATCACTACCTCGGCAACTAGGTACTTATTGCCTCGAACACTTGGCACTGTTCCAATTCTTCCGCCTAAAGAATTTATTGCAAAAGGTGCAGCAGCATTCTGGAAGGCCCCAGTTGGAACAGGTCCTTTCAAAGCAACTAGTTTCACTCCAAACGTTGAACTTGTTCTTGAGGCAAATCCATTCTCGTTAAGGGTTACACCATCAGCGAAGAAGATTGTCTTCAAGGTGATTCCTGAGGACGCTTCGCGTATGTCTGGTTTGCGATCAGCAAGTCTTGATGTAGTTAATAAGGTGCCAACTGACGATTTGGGAGCACTTCGAAACGGTGGATTCGCTGTTAAGGCAATTGTGGAACCAGCTACTTATCACATGAGCATCATGGCAAAGAGTGGCCCGCTTGCCGATAAGCGCGTACGTCAAGCCCTGAACTATGCAGTCGATAAACAGGCACTGATTGACAAAGTTAATGGAGGCCTAGGTGCAATTGCTCAGGCTCAGTTAGTTCCTAGCAATTTAACCGGCTACTGCAAAGATATAACGGCATATCCATATGACCTAAAGAAGGCAAACGCATTAATGAAGGAAGCAGGTGTAACAGGTTTGAAGATGACATTCCAAACCTCGACTGCATACATCACTAATGACGTGCTAATGGCTCAAGCCATTGCTCAGATGCTTGAGAAATTGGATGCCATTGATAAGGTCGAAGTTGAAGTCTTGGAATTCTCGAAGTTCCTTGATGTGTATTACCTACGTGGAGCAATTCCACGAAAGGATCTATTTGCATGGCGTATGTCTTCATCACCAGACTTAGATGCAGCTGTGCAAAATGAGCGATATACGTCAACTTATTCAACACATAACATCGGCTATTCAAATCCAGAATATGATCGTTTGTATGCAAAGGCAGCTGCACTTTCCACGCGAAGTGCAGCTCGCACTCAAGCATTTTGCGACCTTGGCAAGATCTTGAAAGAGGACGCTCCAATTCTTTGGGGTATTCACACACCAGACATCTGGGCGGGCAAAAAAGCTACAAAGCGCTTCTTTGTTGATTCTGGTGGCAACATCGATCTAGTCGGCATCGGAAACTAAACTCCTTCTATGCTGAGAGTATTGGGATCCCGAGCACTACAACTTGTTTTAGTAGTGCTCGGGATCTCGACACTTCTATTCTTCTTAGTTCGAATCAGTGGAGATCCCGCATTAGCTATTGCAGGTAGTGAGGCGACCACTGAAGATATTGAAATCATTAGAGAAAATTTAGGGTTAAATCGATCCATATTCGAGCAATATGCCAGCTTTCTTCAAAACCTAGTCACACTGCAGTTTGGTGATTCATATATTTACCTGCAACCTTCCATGTCCTTAATTTTGGATGCTTTACCATCTACCCTTTACTTGAGCTTTGTAGCATTCTCTTTGGCCATGTTGGTTGCCATACCTGCAGGAATATTGGCAGCAGTTAAACGAAATAGTTTTGTTGGTAGAGCCATTCTGTCAATGACAATGGTTGGGCAGTCGATCCCTCCATTCATCATTGGAATTTTTCTTATTTTAGTTTTTTCAGTGTGGTTGCGATGGCTTCCAAGTTTTGGAAACGATCAACTCCTTGGAATCGTGATGCCTTCGATTGCCCTTTCAGCAGTGTTAATGGCTAGACATACTCGTCTGGTGCGTGCCTATTTCTTGGAAGAATTAAGCAAAGGATATGTACGAACGGGCAAGTCGCTAGGTTTTACAAGTTCCCGAATTCGGTTCAAGCACATACTTAGGAATATCTCAGTTCCTATGCTTTCTTTGATTGGAATTGATTTGGGCAAGTTTGTTGGTGGCGCAGTAATCATCGAGGCCGTGTTTGCCTGGCCAGGCATCGGATCCTTAATGGTGAATGCTGTTAAGGCTCGTGACTATCCTCTGCTAGAGGCAGGCGTTTTCACAGTTGCAGTTATGGTTGTGCTCGTTAATTTGATAGTTGACCTGTTGTATCAATTTGTAGATCCGCGACTTAGGGCAAAGGTTAATTGATTTATGACCCAAAGACCATCCGCTCTGAGTTTTTTCATTGGGTCGAGAAAAAACGATGATTTTGCCAAACCAAAAAAGAAGAAACTTTTTAAACAGGCGGGTCCCATAAGTTTGACATTCCTTGGACTTGCCGCATTACTTAGTTTTGGTGCAAACCTCTGGGTTCCGCAAGATCCAGGTTACCAAGATTTGCTTTATCGGTTAGTTCCACCATTCGAAACTGGTGAAGGAGTCAGTTACTTGCTTGGAACCGATCAACTTGGAAGAGATGTATTTAGTCGCTTGATTTATGGCGGAAAGGTTTCGTTCGCAGTTGGACTTGCTACCGCTACATTCGCCATGCTAATTGGTGGCCTCTTGGGCTTGATTGCGGCATATTTCAGAGGCTGGCAGGAAGCTTTAATTCTTCGAATCGTTGACATACAGACAGCATTTCCTTTTTTGATTGTGGCCATTGCTATTGTTTCGATAGTAGGTGCTGGTGTTAACACCATCATTGTGACCCTTGTTATTTGGCTGTGGACTCCATTTGCTCGATTAGCTCACGCTAAATCATTAAGTGTTAAGGAGAGTGAGTATTACCGTGCCGCAATTTCTTCTGGCAGGTCTGGATTTGGCTTAGTTTTACATCACATAGTGCCAAATATCACGGGCTCAATGATGGTGGTGTGGACATTTGTGGTCGCCCAAACCATAATCGCCGAAAGCTCTATGAGCTATCTTGGCTTAGGTGTTCCACTTTCGACCCCAACTTGGGGTTCAATGCTCAGCGAGGGCAGAAACTACTTAGAAACCGCTTGGTGGATTGCAACTTTCCCAGGCTTGGCAATTATGTTGACCGTTTTGTGCGTAAATGTTTTCGGTGATTGGTTAAGCGATCGTTTAGATCCACAGACCAAGGAAATTTGATATGACCAAGACCCAAGGCAAATTAGATTCAATTGTATCCATCAAGAACCTTGATGTAGTTTTCGCAACCTCCGCTGGGCCATTGCAGGCTATTCATTCCACAAATTGGCATGTTGCTCCGGGCGAGACCTTCGTAATTTTAGGCGAATCTGGTGCAGGAAAATCAGTTTCAGTGCATGCCGTCTCTGGTCTACTGCCGGGAACCGCTCGAATTTCGGGTTCGATTGAGTTTGAGGGAGAAGAAATTCTTGGAGCTGATGAAGAGTCTCTTCGGAAGCTTCGCGCTGAAAAAGTAGGAGTAATCTTTCAAGACCCATTGACATCATTAGATCCATGTTTCAAGGTAGGGGCTCAAATTGCTGAGATATTTCAAGTGCATAGAGGGATGTCTAAGGAACAGGCTTGGGAACAGACTGTAAATCTTTTGGAGTCTGTTCAAATTCCAGACCCAAAGCGTCGCGCAAACCAATACCCTCATCAATTGTCAGGTGGGCAACGGCAGCGTGTGATGATAGCTATGGCAATTGCTCTTGAACCTAAACTCCTAATTGCAGACGAGCCAACAACGGCACTAGATGCCTCTGTTCAAGTTGCAGTTCTGGATTTGATTCAAAAACTACGTGATGAACGGGGAATGGCTGTAGTTCTAATTACCCACAACATTGGTGTGGCAGCTGCAATTGCAGATCGAATTGCGATTATGTATGCAGGAAGAATCGTTGAAACGGGAACCGCAAAAGAAGTTCTACAATCACCAAAACATCCATACACCCAAGCTCTACTTTCGTCGATGCCTCGAATTGGCTCAAGCGATGCAGAGCGTTTAACCACGATTTCAGGAACTCCACCTTCTTTGGCAACCATTCCTGCTGGCTGTGCGTTCAATCCAAGGTGTACTCGCACCATTGAAGTTTGCAAGATAGAAGTTCCAGAATTAAACATTATTCAAACTGGCTCAAATCATGCCTTCGCATGCCACAATCCGAAAGAAACTAATTAATGAATAATTCCTCAGCACCCTTGATTGAAGTTAGCAGTTTGGTGAAGGACTATAAAATTGGTAAACGGGGATCCCGGGTAAATTTAAGAGCTGTTGATCATGTCGACTTTAAAATATTTAAAGGTAAAGCTCTAGGGGTGGTAGGCGAGTCAGGCTCTGGTAAATCCACAGTCGCTTCCATCCTCGCTAAACTTCTCCCACCAACTAGTGGAATAGTCTTATTTGACGGTCAGGATATAAGTTCTCTAAGCGGATCAACTTTGAAGGCGTTTAGGCGTCGGGTTCAAACAGTTTTTCAGGACCCTTTCTCATCACTTAATCCAAAGATGACGGTTCTTAAATCCATTTCTGAGCCACTAGTTGTGCACGAAATCGGAACACCACAAGATCGTATTAATCGAGTTGAAGAACTCCTGGTTATGGTTGGACTTGAGCCAAGCTATTCCACCAGATATCCGCATCAACTTTCAGGTGGACAGGCTCAGCGCGTTAGCATTGCGCGCGCCTTGGCCCTCCAACCAGAATTCGTGATTTTAGATGAACCTATTTCTTCACTAGATCTTTCAATTCAGGCTCAAATTCTAAATTTATTGAAAGAACTGCAAAGTAAGTTTCAATTGACCTATCTTTTTATTGGCCACGATTTAGGAACTGTTGCATTTATCTCAGATGACATTTGCGTCATGGAGTCAGGAAAAGTTGTTGAGTTGGGTTCAGTGGAATCAATTTTCAGAAATCCACAACAGGACTACACTAAAAAATTGCTGAGTGCTGTTTTGGATCCAGAAAAGGACCTAGGACGCTTTAGGGTAGCAAACTAATTTACTGAACTGTAATTCTCTAAACACCTAAAAATTTTTGTGCATTTTGAAAATAGATTTTTTGCTTGTCAGCTTCAGAAAGATATGGTAAAGAATTAATCCAATTGGCTGAGCCACCAATTATATCTCCACCAAATGGGAAATCAGTCCCGATTAAGATTTTATCAATTCCAACTTTCTTGATCAAGTATTCCAAGGTATCTGGATCATGAACTAAGCAGTCGTAGTAAAAGCGCTTTAAGTATTCTGATGGTAGGCCTTGCATATTTCCACGATCATGACCATGCGCCAGGCGCATCTCAAACCTACCCAAACCATAGTGAATCCAACCGCCACCATGAGAAGAAGCAATTCTCAAATCTGGATAATCATCAGGAAGGCCAGAGAAAATCAAGGTCATCAGTGACACACTAGTTTCCAACGGAACTGAGAACGAATTGCCAAAGTAGTAGTTTGGTAGTCTTTCCGCTCCAATACGATCAAAATAAACTCCATGAATTAAGACTGGCAGATTTGCTTCAAACAAGTACTGCAGAGATTTTCGAATTTGTGGGTCATCATAAGTTTTTCTATCAACGCTAGTGCCGATGGCGAAAGCTGTTATTCCTAAGTCTTTTACTGCAAATTCAACTTCTAACCGGGTTAACTCGGGATCTTGTAATGGCACCACACCAAGGCCAATAGCGGTCCCACCCGTTATTTTAGTGGCTGAACTCATCTCCTGGTTGATATCTCGGCACATCGCGGCCGCACTAGTAGCGTCCATTTCATAACCCCAAAGAAAGGATGGAACCATCAATAGTTCTTGACTAATCCCCTCTAGTTTTTTTCGCTCTTTTCTTCTTAAAGATAGATCTCCAGCGTAAGCATCAAATTCAAAAGGAGCTATTCGGCTCCCTCTTGCAACAGATAGTTTTCCAGCCTTATTTTTGGTTAACTCCCATCCATGCCAACTCTTGCCAGATTGCAACATTTGAACCATCTCACCAGGCCAGTAGTGTGAATGTGTATCAATAACCTTTTGAGTCATGATCTTCCTTAGAACTAGTTGGATCGAGAATCAATTATGCGTTTTGCCTTAAGGCTTGAATCATTACCCCAAATTAGTTCTCGGGTAACTTCTTGCACCACAGGCGTGATTCGAATCGCGCGAGCAATCTGTTGGCGAATTGAGTCAGCGGCGAAGTTTGAACCGGGTACTACTCTCACCGTTAACTCATCTAAAGAAAGTGGATCTGTGGCTGACTGCTTGTGTATCTCTACTTGATATTCCAAAACAGTTTTATCTTCAGCCAACACCTTCAAGAGTTCATCTAGATTTACCAAATTTCCACGAATCTTGGTAAATCTGCCCTCTCGACCTTTATGTGAAACGATGCGACCACCACCTCGTCCACAATGCTCGCAATTTTTATAACTGATTTGGACTTTGTCACCAAGTAAGTATCGTAAAAGTACAGTTCCTCGTCGATCCAAGTGAGTTACAGCCAAACTGCCAATTTCTCCCTCAGTTACTCGCTTACCTGACTCATCAAGTGCCTCTAAAAAGAATAATTCAGGAGCGGGGTTATGAAAGCCAGCACCTACAATGCATTCGACTAATCCACACTGTAATTCTGAAGCCCCCAAGCTATCCGAGACAATGACTGGAACCTTAGACAATGAAGATGCGAGTTCAGTGAGTGAAGCACGTAATGCCGGTGTGCAAGGTTCACCACTGACTGCAATCATGTTTAACTCGGGAAGTTTCCCCCCATTGGTAGCAATCTGACTCAAAACTTCTCGAATATAAGAAGGAACCCCCCACAAAACATGTGGGTTCGTTTCGAGGGTTAAATTAACAATTTCACCAGTTTTGCGAGTTAGTTCAAAGGTGCCAAAATCCCTACCGCTCATTCCAGAAGTGATGGATGCACCCATTGCAGCTGCCGCATGATTTGCCCGCAACCATGCTCCGTGTGGGTGGGCAGTGATTGGATATAAGTTCATTATTCGAGAATTAGTTGCCATACCACGAATTTCAGCCATTCGAAGTTGGGCTAACAAGATACCTCTAAAGTCATAACTGGTTTGATACAGCGGAGTGGGTGCAGTGCTAGTGCCAGCCGTATAAACAATGTCCCAAATGACATATTCATCAAAATTATCAGCATTGGGAAGCAATCTAAATCTCTCTGGCTCGTTCACCAAACTCAGTTTCTCAGTTACTGGAATTTTTTCTAGATCGGCAATCGTTTTAACTGCCGCGATGTCAATTCCAAAAGATTTGAATTTTTCGGCATAGTGCGGGTGCTGAGTGGCTATCAGAGAAGTCATTTTGGCTAAAGCATTATCTTGATAACCAGTAATCTCGGCTATTGGCTTACGTAAATCTCCCAATGGTGAGCTATACACTGCAACTCCTAATTGAATACATCTTGAGAGTTTACGAGATTTCCGTATGCCCAAGTAATGAAATTTAAAGCAGCAGATTGAGTCTCTGCGGCAGTCATGGTTTGCTTGCCTTGGACGGTTACTGGCAGGGCAGCCGTTAAGTCAGCAATTACATTAACCTCTAAATCTCGTTCAGATGCATCCTTGGCGGTTCCCAGCACGCAAACGTTGGTAGTAACTCCAGCCAGAAACAACCTGTTGACCCCTAGTCCCCGTAACACAATTTCAAGGTCACTTGAATAGTATGAACTCTGCCTGCGCTTCGTTAGTGTCAGATCAGTAGGTTGGATATCCAGGCGAGCATCAAACTTTGCACCATCTTCACGATGGATCCCCGCTCTCCCATATCGGCTTGCTGTAATACCTGGCCCAACAGAAACTCGATCTTCTCGCTTTATCCAAATTACTGGAACACCTTTGCTTCTTGCTTTTTTGGCCAGTTGATTAGTTTTCTCAATAAGCAGACTAGCTTCGGCAACCCCTAAAGGAGAGGTCTCTTGAGTAAAGGTATTTTGAAGGTCAATTATTGCCAGAGCTGATTTAGTTTCAGTGTCACCTGATGTCTCTTGGTCGCAATTGGATCGGATCTGATCTAGAACAACTTGATGCGATGCTGCTGGGCCATAAGCCCACCGCACAAAATTGACAGTTGCTTCTTGGACAGCTGCAGCAGTCATGATTTCTTCACCTTCATGGAGAATTGGTAGAGCTGCAGTGCAGTCTTCCAATAGTGTCACCCCAAAATCCCGCTCACTAGCATCTTTTACCGCTGCCAAAACACAAACATTGGTTGTTACACCAGCTATCAAGACATACTTGATCTTTTTCATTCTAAGCAGGTATTCCAGATCAGTGTTGTAGAAGGCACTTTGTCTAGGCTTAATAATCACTTCGTCTTCTGGTAGCACATGCAAGCGGGAATCCAACTCGGTTCCAGGGCCTGTGTGCAAATCTTCAACCCCATAGCGTTTGCTGGTGAGTCCTAAACCAACTTCTGCGCGAACTTGATATCTAACCCAGATAATTGGTATTTCCATTGACCTAGCTTGATCTACAGCGCTATTTATGTTATCCAAAACACTTTGAGCAGAAGAGATGCCAAACAAAGATGATTCGGTAAAAGCGCACTGCACATCGATAATTATTAACCCAGTATTGCTTGGGTTTCGATCACCAACAAAGTCAATGTGCTGAACTGTCATTTCACCAGGAGTAAATCTGCTGGTAGTTTGAGGAATCTAGCAGCGTTTTGGTAAGCCACCTTGTCGATTTCATCCGGCTGCAACACTCCGGAGCGAATCCAATTCGAAGCTCCACCAGGATGGTCGCTTTTAAATGGATAATCGGTTCCAATCATGATCTTGTCAATTCCGGCTCGTCCAATTAATAGGCGCAAGGACAAGTCATCATGTGTTAAGCAATCAAAATAAATTCTATTGAGGTATTCATGTGGTGGATGGTTCATCACTCGGCAGTCTTCGCGTTCCTCATAGCGCTGAGTGAAGCGCATTACGGAATAAGGAACGCAACCCCCACCTTGCATGAATTGTATTCGAGCCTCAGGAAAACGGTCAAAGAATCCAGAATAAATCAGTGACATTAAAGACAACGAAGTCTCTGCTGGAGCACCAAAACTATTCATAAAGTAATAGCGTGGGAAGCGATCATTTCCAACGGGATTTAGATAAGTGGCATGAAAAGACATAGACATATCTTCTTGAGCTGCAATTTCAATAATCTTAAGAAGGTTTCCTTCATCTGTATTTTGTCCACGAAAACTAGTTGGCATGGCTAACGAAGTAATTCCTAGTTCATTTTTGAGTCGCTTAATCTCACGTTTGGCCAGTTCAACACTTTGGATTGGGACAAGGCCTAAGCCCCTATATCTATCGGGACGTTTCGCTTGCACCTGAGCTAGCTCGTCATTAACCAAACTTGCATAAGCTGCTGCATCAGTTTCATCTAGGTGCTGGCACCATAAAAAGCCAACAATTTGGAGCGCTTCCATGGAAATGGGCTGGTAAGCATTTCTAGCTTCATAACGCCCATCAAGATCATCAAGATCGACCTGGGGAACTGGAAAGGTTAGAGTTGTTTCTCCCAATGAGATGCCTAACTTGCCATTTACCTCTTTTGGTGACCAGCCAAAATAGTCTTTACCAGAGTGCATAGCTTCTAAGAAGCTCTTTGGCCAATAATGTGAGTGTGTATCAATATTCAAGAGTGCCCCCGTTGATTGGAATCAAATTGAAATCTTCAGCGCACAAAAACTGTTGACCTCACTAGAAGATGAGCCTAGACTAAATGGATAGGATTTAAAAGAGTGTGATGCACGTCACAACTCAATAACTAAAGGGGAACGCGCATGGCTAGTCCAATAGGTTTTGGAAATCCAGTCTCTCCAAATGGCAAGGCATCCTTGGTTGAGAACCCGCCTCACCACATCAGCGCTGATGCAATTCAAGTGAACTTTCGAGTTAATCCAAATGTTGTCCAACCATATTTACCAGAAGGACTGAAGTTAACAGATGATTGTTTAGGTTACGCCTACGTTGCTGATATGGTAAAGGTTAGTGCTGCTCATCCAGGTCAAGAATTTGATGATCCACAACGCACCCAATACAACGAAGGTCTTTGTGGTTTTTATGTACAACATGAAGGAATTCCAGGGCGCTTTAGTGCATTCATCTGGGTTTCTGAGGAATGGTCGGTAGTTTTCGGTCATTACATGGGTTTTGCTAAAAAACAGGCACGAGTATTCAAAACCAAATTACAGCCAGCTAACCCAGGATTGCCGAAACTAGGAGTAGGCACCCGCCTTCGTGGTCAGGTAGATCGATTTGGAACGAGAGTTATGGATATGGGAATCACGCTCACTGAGAAATTAGCGGATGATGGAATACCTTCATACGGGCATCGCATCTACACTTATCGCTACCTTCCCTCACC
>SXGQ01411991.1_pt1 | contig 16445 bp, 13 predicted proteins | sample 3178371 | NCBI WGS metagenome assembly SXGQ01 (sample SAMN11356859, study PRJNA531348) | freshwater metagenome | isolation source: freshwater sample F1-20 | place: China: Fuxian Lake, Yuxi | collected 2017-12-25
CATGCCGCCGATGTTGCGCTGGGCATTCCCGGATCACGCGACCGTGACGATGCGCTCACGAAGGCACGGGCAGCGCTCAACTGGGAGAAGCACTTCGAGCTGAGCTTCGATCCAGACACGGCGCGCGCCTACCACGACGAGGACCTCGATGTCGATACGGACTTCTGCGCGATGTGCGGTCACGATTGGTGCAGCGTTCGGATCAGCAAGGAGATCCAGGAGTTCGCAAGCGGAAAGGCGGATGGCTTTGAACGCGGGAAGCCCGTTCGGAGCGCCGCGCTCACTGCGGAGCAGCAGGAGATCCTCGCCAAGCGCGGCGTCCTTCCGCCCGAGGAGATTCATCGGCTCGCCGCCAAGACGAGAAAGGCGCTCGACACAGATTCGGGGAAGGCATCATGCCACAGCGACTTCGTCGATCCAGCGTCGGCGCGTCGTGTTCAGGACGAGCGGCTGGTGCAGATCAACACGGCACCTGCGCACAATCTTCCTTCGCATGATCCGGTGATCTGACTGCGCGTTCGGCGACCTGCGCGAGCACCGCGCGCGCGATCTCATGCGCTGCATGAGGGCGCGCTGCCGATCCAGCGGCTGCCCGCATTGCCGCGAGCGCCGGCGCGTCGGCGAGCAGACCTTGGACGGCCTCGCCCGCGAGGCGCGGATTGCGCAGCGGCCTCGCTGCACCCGCGGCGACGAGGATGTCGGCGTTGCGCTCTTCCTGACCAGGAATGGGGTCGAGGACGAGCAGGGGAAGCCCCGCTGCTCGCGCCTCGGCTGCCGTGAGTCCTCCGGGCTTCCCGACCATGAGATCGGATGCAGCCATCAGTGCCGGCATCTGATCGGTGAAACCGACCACGCGAAGGACGGTGCGACTTCCCGCCGCGGGCTGTAGTGCGTCGAGCCGCTGTTTCAGCGCTTCGTTGTGACCGCACACGATGACGAGCGTCGCATCCACGGCAGCATCCACGAGCGAGTGAACGACCGATTCCATCGGACCGAGCCCATGGCCGCCGCCGCAGATGAGGATCTGCGCCTGACGCTCCGCGGGCGCAACCGATTCACGCGACTGCGCGATGAGTTTCGCGACCCGCAGGTCGACTGGGATGCCCGTCACCACGAGTCGAGAGGCAGGAATGCCGATGGCGATCGCGGATGCGCGGGCCGCCTCGCTCGCCACGCAGATGAGATCGCTGCCCGCACTCAGCCAGATCGCATGGGGATGCTCGTCCGTCACGACCGTGATGAGTCGGGCACTCAGTCGTCCGCGCAATCGCAAGCGACCGAGCGCACTCGATGTAAGGAAGTGCGTCGACACCACGGCGTCGGCCGACTGCACCGTCGGATGGCGGCCAAGCGCGCGCAGCACGAAGTCCTCCGTGCGTGCCATGGGACCTTTGCCTGGCTTTGAAAGGGGACGCTTTCGATCCGAGAGGTCGTAGAGCGCACCGACAAGCCGTGGCGCAAGTCGGATTGCGCGGAGGTAGCCATCGCGGTACACGCGGCGAAACCAGCCTGGTGATGATTCGAGCGCGTCGAGTACGGGGGACGCTTTGGCGCCGTGCTCGGCCAGCGCTTCGCCGACGGCAACGGCCGCGCGCATGTGACCGGAGCCGATCGACGCGCTCACCAGCGCGACCGATGGACCCGCCGCTGATTCAGGCGGCAATGGCGAGGTCCTCGTCGGTGCCGAGTTCTTCAGGCATTTCGTTCGGATCTGGCTTCCAACCAGCTTCGCTGAGCAGGTGTTCGACATCGATCAGTTCGAGTTGTCCATCATCCTGCTCCACGAGTGCACTGGCGCGTTCGATCCAGTCGCCACAGTTGGCGTACAGCACGCGCCGCCCCTCGGCCTCGCGCCACTCGAGTCTCGGTTCATGGATATGCCCACAGACCACGCCATCAAGCCCGCTTCGCGCTGCATGAGCGAGCACCACTTCCTCGAAACGACTGATGAATGTGCAGGCACTCTTGACGCGCTTCTTGATCGACTGCGAAAAGCTCCAACGGCGAAGTCCCACGATGCGCCGCGCCGTGTTCACGATGCGGTTCAGCGCAACGAGGTGGTCGTATGCCCAAGCGCCAATCAGTGACACCAGCTTCGAATTCTGCACCACGAGGTCATACTCGTCGCCGTGGGTGACGAGCAGACGCCGTCCATCGGCCAGCAGGTGCTCTGCTTGAACGGCGATCACGATGCCCGCGAGTTCGAGTCCCCTGTAGGGGCGGAGCGACTCGTCGTGGTTTCCAGGGACATAGATGATCTGCGTCCCGCGGCGGGCGAGTTTCAAGAGGCGACGAACGACTTGATTGTGTGATGCGGGCCAACTCCATCGCTGTCGAAGCACCCACATGTCGACGATGTCGCCGACGAGATAAATGCGCTCACATCGGACACGCTTGAGGAATGCGGCCAGTTCGTCGGCGCGGCACCCTCGCATGCCGAGATGCACATCGCTGAGGAATACGGTGCGGTAATGGAAGCGCATCGATCTCGTTGGTTTCATCCTGTGGATCGTCCGAGAACGCTCGGCAGCGTGAGAGACCCGCCAATGTTCACGGAAACTGAACACTCGGCGCGGGCGCATACGATGCCCGTTGGAGAGATCGTGGTCGAGAAGGCACCGCAACCATCGAGCCAACGCCGTCCAGCCTCAGCCGCTGGGTCGCAGGTGCCACCGTTCCTGTCATTGCCGGGGTTGCGTTTCCAGGAGGAGTATGTGTGGCTGCTCTTCCTTGCATCGCTCGATGTGATGCTCACTTGGTACATCCTCGAGAAGAAGGATGGCGAGGAGGTCAATCCGATTGCTCGCATCGTCATCGAGGCGTGGGGACTGTGGGGTGCGATCGCGTTCAAGTTCAGTCTGGTGCTGTTCGTGATCGTCGCGTGCGAATGGGTGGTGCGCCGCCGCATCCGATCAGCGGTGTTCCTCGTGTGGTTCTCGCTGGTGGTGTCGGTGAGCCCGGTGCTGTACTCGGGCATCTTGCTCGCGTACCACTGGCTCGTGCCGAACACCAGCGCGTGACCGCACCCACCGTCACTTCGGGATGTGCGCAGTGAGAACGCGCGCCGCGCCGCGGGTGATGAGCACATCGTCCTCGATGCGAACGCCGATCGACTCGCCTTCGATGTAGATGCCTGGCTCGATCGTGACGACCATGCCTGGCTCGAGTGGCGAGGCAGGATCCGCATCGTGCACTTCCAGACCGAGGTGGTGACCGATGCCGTGCGGGAAGAAATCGCCAAAGCCCGCACGGGTGATGACCTTGCGCGCGGCCTCATCGACTGCGCTCATGCGAACCCCTGGGCGGCACGCGCGAATCGCTGCAGCCTGCGCCTGCAGGACCGTGTCGTACACCAGCCGTTGTCTTGCGGAGAAGCGACCGGACACGGGAAGCGTCCGCGTGACATCTGATGCGTAGCCGCCGAAGGCCGCACCCGAATCGATCACCATCAGATCGCCTGCCTTGAGCGGACGATCGTTCGCGTGGTAATGCAGCACCGTGCCGTTCAACCCGCTGCCCGCAATCGTGCGGAACGCGAGCGCCCGCGATCCGTTCGTGCGGTACGCATGCTCGATCGCTTCCTGCACATCGAACTCGTTGGCTCCGGGGCGGCACGCTTCGCGCGCGGCCGCGAAGCCGATGCCGGTGATTCGCCCCGCCTCCTCGATGCAGCGGATCTCGTCTGCGCTCTTCACGGCACGGAGCGACGGCAGCACGCTCGAGAGGTCGATCACGGTGGCCCCAGGGATGCGCGCGGCACTTTCGCGCAGGATCGCAAGATCAGGCGAGACGGGTGCGTTGTGGCTGGCGAGCGCATGCAAGCAGGCGAGGCGCTTCGACCGACGCGCTGATTCCAGCAAGAACCGCCCGAGCGCCCCGGTTCGAAAGATCGTCTCCACGCCGTACTTGCGGCGCAGCGACTGTCCGACCATTTCGCGCAGCCCATCCCAGCGTTCGACTTCGGGATTGAGCGGGCGCAGGTAAAGCTGCTCGCGCCGCGCGCGGATGGGATGCGCCGGATCGAGCAGCAAGATCGCGCCCGGCTCGTCGTCGATGCCCGTCAGGTAGCGAAAGTCCGCGTTGGCGCGGAAGGATTGATCCAGCGACCCGCCAACTTCCCCCGCGAGAACGAGAGCGACGGCATTGCCAGCGCGCGCGAGTTGGCGCAGGACGCGTTCACGACGCTGCGCAAACTCGGTCAGCGCGATGGATGGTGCGGAAGTCAGTGCGCGGCGTGCAGCGCTGCGCGGGCGACGAGTGCGTGTGGGCATCGCGGGAGTGTTGCACCGCGCGGGCGTTCACGCAACCGTGCTGCGCAGGCGCGCGTTCTCGTTGAGGATGCGCTCCGCGTAGCGGTTCATGGCATCCCGCAACTGATCGAAACTCTCGAGCACATAGAGGATCGGCTGGAAGTGATCGATTTCGTAGGGGGTGGTGCACGCCGCTTCGAGATCGAACGGGCGTCGTTCCACATCGCTGCTTTCGAGCGCATGACGGCTTTCCGCCGGCGACGAGATGAGCCCGGAGCCGTACAACTTGATGTTGCCGCCCTCACGGATCAAGCCGAATTCCACGGTGAACCAGAACAGCGTGCCCATGCGCTTGATGTGTTCGGGGTTGGAAGTGGCCGATGCCGCCTTCCCATAGGTCTGCAGGAACTCGCCGAAGACGGGGTCTGCATGAAGCGGAACATGCCCGAACACATCGTGGAAGATGTCGGGTTCGGGCAGGTAGTTCAGCGACTCCTTCGGGCGCATCACGATGGTGGTCGCGAAATCACGCTGCGCCAACGCGGCAAAGAACGCCTTCGCGGGTGCAAGCCCCGGCACGCCACGGCTACGCCAGCCAGTGAGGCGCGTGAGATGATGGTTGATCGACTCTGGTCCGTGGAGGTGCGGGATGCGGTCGCGCGAGAGTTTGATGCTGCGTGCGCCGTTCAGATAGGTCTGGGATGCGCGCGATTCGAGAAACTCCATCTGCCGATCGAAGAGCGTGGTCCATGCCTCCTGATTCTCCTTCGAATAGCCCTCGTAGTGCTGCGTGATGAAGATGCGCTCCACATCCTCGAAGCCCGGTTCGCCGAAATGCATGGCGTACTCAAGCGCAGCCTGGGCTTCTGGACCATCGATCATCGCGCTGTTGAGGCTGCCTGCGAACTTGGATGGACCGCTGTTGTCTGCCATAAAACACTCCTGTGCGCCGTCGGTTGCGCACGACACAGTGTAGGAGCTTTCGCGGCGCGCTCGATGCGGTCTGCAGCACCGCTGCAGCCCATCGATGGCGTTATCCTCCCGCGTCGCATGCGCGAAACACGGCTCCAGTTTCGTGGTTTACCGACGCGGCAGTGCCTGGTCGCGGCGGCATCCCTGGCGCTGCTGTCTGGCTGTGATCCCATTCTTTCGGTCGACGGAGCGTTCTTTCCAGCCTGGCTCCTGTGCATGATCGGCGCGGGATTCCTGCTTGGCGGCGTTCGTTGGGTCGTCAGTCGACTGGGGTGGGAGCCGTTCGTGCGGCCGCGCGTGTTGGTGTACTTCTGCGTCTACTTGAATTGCACCCTCGGACTCTGGCTGCTGATCTTCCGCACATGAGCCCATCGGATGCAACATCCCCGCCGCGAGGTGCGGACGCGGCACGCCGCGCGGCTGCGCGCGGCTTCAGCATCGCCATGGTGGCGCTCGCCTGTGTGCTGTCGTTCCTGACATGGTGGGAACTCGACATCCGCCCGCGGACCGACGATGCATATCTGCGCGCCAACATTGTCGGCATTGCCGCGAATGTCTCTGGCTATGTGACGGAGTTGAATGTGGTCGACAACCAGCAGGTGAAGGTGGGTGACCTCCTGTTCCGCGTCGATGTTCGCCCGTACCAAGCGGCGCTCGACCTCGCCGTGGCGAACCTGGGTTATGTTGATCTGGAGATTCAGGCGCTCGAGGATGTCATCCGTGAGAAGGAGGCGGACCTCGTCGCGGCGGAGGCGCGCGCGGAGTACAACGTGTCGTACCTCGCGCGAATCGAGCCGCTGCTGCCGCGCCAATTCGTCACGCCGGATCAGGTGGATGCGGCGAAGCGAAATGTCCGTGCATCCGAGGCGGAAGTCGCGCAGGCAAAGGCGGCGATCGCATCGGCGAAGGCAAATCTCGGGCAGATCGGCGACCTGAATGTGCGCCGCATGCGTGCGCAGGCGGAGGTCCTCGAGCAGCAACTCAATGTCGGCTACTGCGAAGTGCGTTCACCCGTGAACGGCTATGTGACGAACTTCAACATTTCGGTCGGGCAATTCGCGCAGATCGGTCAGCAGCAGTTCGCGCTGGTGGACGCGAGCAACTGGTATCTCTTGGCGAACTATCAGGAGACGGACCTTCGCGGCATCGAGCCCGGGATGTTGGTCGATGTGTACCTGATGGCGTATCCGCTCACGCGATTCTCCGGCACCGTGCAGGGCATTTCCTGGGCGCTCTACAACTCCGATCAGGGCAGCGACGGAGTCCTTCCCACCGTCTCGCCGACGCTGGACTGGGTTCGCTTGGCGCAGCGCTTTCCAGTGCGCATCGTGATGGATCCGACCCCAGACCCGATCAAGCAACCGTATCGGATGGGTGCGACCGCAACGGCGATTGTCTGCACGCGCGACAAGCGCGAGGTGCCCGACATCCTCAAGCCGCTGTTGCCCGATGCGGTGGAACGCTGGTTGGACACGCTCAACACGCGCCCCGCGCGAACGCCGCCGTCGCCAGGGCGGACGCCCTGAAGCGAACGCATCGGCGCACGCCGTTGTTCAGGTCAACCCGAGGAACAGCGGTGGATCCTCTGGCTGTGCATCGAGGCTTGTCGCGAGCGCGCGGAGCGCGTCGATGCGCGCCGACTCTTCCGTCAGTCGGTGCGTCCATGCGTGCGATGCATCCGCCACAGGCATCGGGCGCGGCGGTTGATCCGCAGGCAGTCGTTGCCGCTGGATGCTCGCAGCCGCTTCATCGAGACGGTCGGCGCTTGCGTTCAGCAGCAGCACTTCCCCGCGCGGAGCGCCGGGAATGCTCGTTGCGTGCTCGAGTGCCCCCACGATGCCGCTGCACACCGCGGCGCTGCCCGTGATCAGGGACATCTCGGTGTTGCCGCGCATCGGCTGGACTTGCGCCTCCAGTTGGGCATTGGCGTGGAAGGACATGGCGGTGCGCACATCATCCGCAAGCGCGAGCCGAACCTCGTCGAGTTGCGCCTGACGCGGGGGCGACTTCGATGCGCTTCGCAGGAGCGTGGCGGTCTTTCGCAGCATGTCGGCGACCGCCACTCGCATCTCGTGCGACGCTCGGACGGGCCAGAGGAGGCGGTAGAAGATGAAGGTGACGAACACGCCCATGGCGACCGCGAGCGAGAAGTTCATCGCGGGAACGAGCGAGATGTAGGGCTCGGGGAACTGCAGCAGCGCAAAGTCGATGACGATCACCGTCTGCAGCGCGGGGACGGCGACTCGCGGTGATCCGTGCAGCGCCCATCCGGCACAAGTCACCAAGATGCCGAAGATGAGCAGGAATCCAGGGATTGTCTCGATGGTGGGGATGGCGAAGATGATCAGGAGGATCGACAAGCCGTAGCCCGCGACGACGCCGATGCACCGCAGCCCTCCGATGAGCAGGGTTCCGCCGAACGTGGCTTGCACGACCAGCATGACCGTTTCGCCGCAGCCGATGCCGCTTGCCCAGTTGATTGAGATGCAGAAGAGCGCGCAGAACATGATGGATGCAGCGCACTTGGTGGCGTGCTTCAGCTGCATCGGGTTCGGTGGCCACAGGGGCATCCGGAACAGTCGCGGAATGCAGTGCTCGAGCTCGCGGAACAGTTCGACGAGGAAGTTCCGCTCGGTGGGCAGCGAACCGAAAATCGTTGCGGCACGCTGCGCTCGGGGGGCGGTGACGGCAAGCGCGCGAAGTGCCTCGAGCGGTGACGGAGTTGCGGGCGCATCGGGCGAGGGCTGGTCGTCACCGTCGCGGAACTGCCGCGTCGACGGGGGGGTTCGAAGCGTGGCGATCACGGTTTCCAACTGCTCCGCGCATGTCTTGAGCAGTGCATCATCGGCGCTGATCGCGGCTCGTCGATCGGAGCGCGCGGCTTCGGACACCAACGCGCTCACCGCGGCCGCCCGGCTCTCGAACGCGACGAGTGCCACAAGTGCGGTGGACTCGTCCGGCTCCAAGTCAAGGTCGGTTTCCGTGTGCTGCGCCAACTGCATGAGCGCCGTGGTTCGCGATCGATCGTGCACGGACTCGCCTGGCAACGCCGCTCCCGATGCGCTGGCTTCGCGAACGGACCGCAGGGTTCGCAGGCTGTGCTCGAGGCTCCCGATCAGTTGCGTTCGAAGCGAGCGCCAAGGGTGGTCTGGCCACAAGACGATCATCACGAGACCGCCGCAGCCAATCCCGGTGATGATGGACTTGTACACCATGGTGGCGATGGCTTCTGCCTGTTCCTTCGCGAAGAACGACATGTAGATGCAGACGATGAAGGAGTAGCCCGCCACGAAGATCGCGCCGCGGTATCGACTCGACCCCATCCAGTACATCACCGCCACGATGTAGACGAACATGATCGGCAGCAGGAACCATGGCTGCTGGATGAAGAGTGCGGCGAGCGCCACGGCGCATCCGCAGCCGAAGGTCGCGCCGATCAGCGCGAGGACAATGCGCGTGAGCGTGCCGAGCCCGCGTGCTTCCGTGAGGATCAGCAGCGTCGTCATCCCTGGGTACATCAACTCGTACCAAAGCGTCATTTGAAGACCGATGACGAGCATGGCGGCGAGCCCAAGCCGAAGCGCCGCATGCAGGCGCCCGGGTTCGGGAGCGAGATCCTCGCGGATCGATTCCCACAAGGTGGGGCGCGCGGCGTGTGCGGTCGCGACGGACATGGTCATTGCCTCGGCGCTTCAGTCACGAGCGCGTGCCGCGGTCGTGGGTCTCTCGTTCAATGAGGCGGCGAAGCCCAGCCTTGGCACCGACGGCATCCGTGAACGGCTCCGCCAGCGCGAGTCGAACCACATCGAATTGGCGGCGCACATCGATCCCCGAACCATCCGCACCGACGACGAGCGGATCCGCGGCGTCGATGCGGAATGCGGCATCGATCGCGCGGCGCAGGAGATCGCGGTCGCCCGCGTTGAGGGACTTGCAGATGGCGGTTTCCTCGGAGCCGAGAGGGTTGGCCCGCCGAAAGACCTCGCCGTCGATGAAGTACCCACGGAACTTCGCGGCATCCACTTCCATGAACGCCCAGTTCACATCCGGCGGATCACCGTGGTACGCGCGCCATCGGTCCGCGGCGCGACCATCCTCGCCTCGGTCATGGAACTGCGCGAGGCTGACCATCAGGTGCAGGTCCTCCTCGCCGTCATCGGGCAGTTCGATCACGACCTCGCCCGCCATCAGCATGGCCACCATGACTGGTGCAACAAAGCGCCCATCTGGCAGCGGCGCAATGCGGATCGCGACTCGTTCACCGTCGAAGCGGATGAATCCTGCGAGATGCCCACGAAGCCAGCCGTATGCGCTCTCTTCGATTTCGGCATTCTCGCTCATGGACCGCGCACCTCGTGCGCAACCGATGCTAGCGATCATCGCGCGGGTCGCGCGGGCAGCGCGCGACCTATGCTCGGGGGATGACGTTCATCGCCGTTGCCGTGCCCGTCGCGCGCGCGGATCAGATCAGCGCCGCGCTCGAAACCGCTCGGGTGGCGAAGCAGCAGGGCGCAGATCTCGTGGAGTGGCGAGTCGATTCGCTCGCACAGGAACCGGGCGCCGCGAGTGCGGTCACGCGACTCGTGCAGGATGCGCCGCTGCCGTGCATCGTGACGGTTCGCCATGTCGCCGAGGGCGGCGGATTCTGCGGGACGGATGAGCAGCGGCAGCAGGTCTGGACCGCCGCGTCGACTGCGCACCCACCTGCGGCCTATGTGGATGTGGAGTTGGCGACCTATCTGTCGGATAGCGAGGCAGGTGAACGCGCCCGCGACATGGCGCGGCTCGGTCGCCTCGGCGGCGGGAATGGGCCGCGCGTGATCGTTTCGTTCCATGACTTCGATGGTCGCCCGCCTGGGCTCTCCGCGCGGATTGCCGAGATGTGGTCCGACCCCGCGAGCGCGGTCAGCAAGGTCGTGTGGACGGCGCGCACACCACGCGACAACACCGAGGCCTTTGAAGTGCTCGCGGGTCGCGCGAAGCCGACGATTGCGCTTTGCATGGGAGAGCACGGACTGATGAGCCGCGTGCTCGCGCCGAAGTTCGGCGGGTTCCTGACCTACGCGCGGAGCGACGCGCAGGGGACCGCGCCTGGACAGCCCACGGTGGAGGAACTCGTACAGCAGTGGGGATTCCGCAGCATCGGCCCGGAGACGCGCGTGTACGGCGTCCTTGCGAATCCTGTGGGGCACTCGCGTTCTCCCGCGCTGCACAACCGCTGGTTCCGCGATGGGCGCGTGGATGCGCGGCTCTTCGCGATCGCTGCGGGCCCAACTTGGGAGTCGTTCAAGGCAACGCTGGTGGAACTGCTCTCGCTCGACGCGCTGCATTTCAGCGGCTGCGCCGTCAGCCTGCCGCACAAGTTGAACGCCATCCGATTCGTCGAGGAGCGGGGTGGTGTCGTGGATCCGATGGCGCGTTCCATCGGTGCCGCCAACACCATCAGCGTTGCATCGGATGGAACGCTCCACGCATCCAACAGCGATCTTGCCGGCGTGCGCGATCCGCTGCTTCGCGCCGCAGCAGCGCAAGGTTGGAGCGACGGGCTCGCGGCGCGGCGTGCACTCGTGATCGGTGCGGGCGGCGCGGGTCGTGCGGCGGTCGCCGCGCTCGCGTGCGCCGGCGCCGTGGTCACACTCACCAACCGCACCGCCGCGCGTGCGGCTTCCGTGGCAGAGGAGTTGAACGGTTCGCTCCATCGAAATGGACTGTCCGCACGCGCGATCGCGGCGCGCTCGCTGCAGGAGATTGACACGCGCGACTTCGAGGTGATCGTGCAGGCCACGAGTGCCGGCATGAGTGGTGGCGAAGGTGCGGATGACGATCCGCTGCCCCAAGCGGCCGCCCTGTCGAGCGACATGATCGCGATGGATGTGGTCTACACGCCGCGCGAGACGCCTTTCCTGCGGCGCGCAGCGCGGGCGGGAGCGCATGTCGTCGGAGGCTGGTCGATGTTCGTCGCACAGGCCGCGCAGCAGTACCGCAACTGGACGGGCCACGACCCGACGACCATCGATGATGTCGTCGACACGAGCGCGGGTCGTTCCGCCTCGTAGCATCGCAGCTTGGAGGCATTCATTGGCGACACTGAGTTACCGAACTGCGGGTGAGTCGCATGGCCCAGCGATGATCGCGCTCGTCGAGGGAATGCCCGCGGGTGTTCCCATCGACAGTGCCCTCATCGATGCGGAACTGCGCCGCCGCCAGGGAGGCTATGGTCGCGGCGCGAGGCAGCGCATCGAGTCGGATGCGGTTCGGTTTCTCTCGGGTGTGCGTCAGGGGATTTCGATCGGATCGCCGATCGCGATGGAGATCGTGAACGCCGACTCGCGTCTCGACGATGTGGAGCGCACGCCGCCGATCTTCCGTCCGCGACCAGGGCACGCGGACCTCGCGGGCAGCATCAAGTGGCTGACCACCGACTGTCGGGGCACGCTCGAGCGTGCGAGCGCGCGCGAAACCGCCGCGCGGACCGCCGCGGGTGCGGTGGCGCGATGCCTGCTGGGCTGTTTTGGGGTGGAGGTCTTCGGCTTCGTGCGGGGGGCGCTCGATGTGCAGAGCACGCTGCAGCCGAGCCTGGCTGACCTGCCAGCGCTGCGGACGCGGCGCGATGCGAGCGATGTCTACTGCCCCGACGAGGCGGTCTCTGCGCAGCTGGTGGATGCGATTCATCAAGCGAAGGTGGACAAGGACACCGTCGGCGGATGGTGCGAGGTGCATGTGTTCGGCCTGCCACCAGGACTGGGATCGTGCGTCAGCGTCGACGCGCGACTCGACTCGCGGCTCGCGGCGGCGGTGATGGGCATTCAGGCGTTCAAGGGGGTGGAGATCGGCCTCGGCATGGCGGTGGGCGCGCGGCGCGGAAGCAATGTGCACGATCCGATCCACTTCGACCCCGCGCGACGCAACGAGAGTCATCTCGGTTTCACGCGACCGACCAACAATGCAGGTGGACTCGAAGGAGGGATGACCAACGGCATGCCCGTGGTGGTGCGCGGAGCGATGAAGCCCATCTCGACGCTGCTTCGCGGCATGCCGAGTGTGGATCTGCGAAGCGGTGAGGCATCGCAAAGCCAGTACGAGCGCTCCGACATCAGCGCGGTTGCTGCGGCAAGCGTGGTGATGGAGCAGGTCGTTGCATTCGAGGCGGCGCGTGCCTTCGTGGAAAAGTTCGGCGGCGACTCGCTGAGCGAGGTTCGCGCCAACCACGCGGCTTTCCTGCTCGCGGCGCGTCAACTCGGCGGCAGTTGAACGCCGACCACGACGCCAGCGAGCGCAGGGGTTACGCAGCGGTCACGGCAGGAGCTTGCGCCAACCCGCGTCGTCGATCGTCAGCGAGAGCCGCTGCTTGTCCTGTTTCATCGCGAGTGCCTCAGCCATTCCCGAGAACATCGTCGGATCCATCGGTGGCGGCGCGTCTCCGCCCTCTTCTTCTTCGTCGACCGCTCGCGACGCCATCATCATGCCGAGCATCGATGTGAGGCTGCGTGTGGTGGATGTCCAGGACTCGTTGAACTCCTTTGCCGCTGCTTCATTCTCGAATGCCATCGCAGCGCGGAGTTCAGGCTTGGGGCCGAACTGAAGCCCGATGGAAGCCATCTGCAGCGACTTCATCGAGTCCTCGAAGCCTGCGAGCGCAGCCGTAAGCATTCCACCATCTTCGTCCATCGCCTCGTTGAGCGAGTCGCGCATGGCATCGGTGATTCGAAGTCCGATCGTCACCGACGATGCGGGAACGCCCGCGAGCGCGTTCTCCAGCGCCGCTGCTGCCGCTGCATCGCCACTGTCGAGTGTGCGGGTCGTGCCCTTCGGCTTCACCCAGTACCAACCGCCACCCAACGACTCGGCGGATGAGTCCGTCATCCACTCGCCCATCGCCGCTGCCACTTCCTTCTCCGCGCCGAGCCGTGTGGTCTGCACCAGCACGGTCGTCTCAGGATCCTCCATGACACTTCCGCCAGTCGCGATCTCGACGCTCGGCGCCTCATCGGCGAGCAAGTAGATGTTGCTGCAATCAATGGCACGAAGCGCGGCCAACGACTTGCCGTACTTCACCAACTGCGGCTGTTGATCAAGCCCAATGGATTGCAGTTGCAGCAGACCAGAGCCTTGAACGACCACAGGAATCTTCGAGCGCATCATGATTCCTGTGATCGCTTGGATGCTCTCCTGCATCGCGGTCGCATCCGAGCCTGTCGTCGAGAGCCGCACGACCGATGTTGTCGTGGTGGAACAGGCAGCAGGGGGCAATCTGTCGCTGACCTGTTCGCAGCCGATGGCAAGCATCACCAAGAAGCCATGCAGGATGAGGCGTGCGGCGTGGCGAATGGTGGTGCTGTCTGGCGCGGTGCCGATGGTGCTGTTCATGCGACCATCCTAGATGCGCGGCTTCGAGCCACCCTATCCTCGGCATCATGTGCGGCGTTGCAGGATTCCTCGATCCGAGTGGTCGGGTTCGCGATCCGCGCGCCGTGCTTGATCGAATGTCGAGTGCGCTGCAGCACCGTGGTCCGGATGACAGCGGTCTCTGGTGGCAGCCGCCGCTTCCGCTGGGGTTGGCACATCGTCGCCTCGCCGTGATCGATCCCACTCCCGCGGGGCATCAACCGATGGCCAGCGCGTCGGGTCGATGGGTGATCGCCTGGAATGGCGAGGTCTACAACGCGCCTGAAATCCGCGCCGAACTGGAACGCGCGGCGAACTGTTCTTGGCGCGGTCACAGCGATACCGAAGTGATGCTTGCGTCTCTGGACGCTTGGGGGATTGAACGGTCGATCGACCGTTGGCGCGGCATGTTTGCGGGCGCGGTCGTTGACCTGCACCTTCGAGTATTGCACCTCATCCGTGACGGCGCTGGGAAGAAGCCGATGGTGTGGGGATGGATCGATGGCGTGCTCTCGTTCGCGAGCGAATTCCGCGCGCTGCGATCGATGGGACTTGCGATGCCGCGCGTGCACGACGGTGCGGTGGCGGCGTTCCTGCGGTATGGCAGTGTCCCCGGCGAACAGACCATTTTGCAGGGCATCTTCCGCGTGCCGCCTGGGGCACTGCTTTCGTGGGCGATCGACGGAGCGGTCGGGGCGCAGCCGCAGCGACTCGACTGGTGGAACGCGCTGCGGGTGGCGCGCGCATGCGAGGCCGATCCGCTGCCGAGCGATCCCGCCGAGATGCCGCGGCAGTTGCAGGAGCGCATCGATGCGGCGGTTGGTCGGAGGCTGCGTTCGGATGTTCCGCTGGGCGTGTGTCTTTCGGGAGGCATCGACAGCGCATTGATCGCAGCATCCGCGGCGCGGCTGTCGGGAGCGGCGATCCACACCTTCACGCTCGGCTTCGATGTCGAGGGCTACGACGAGCGCGCCGCAGCGCAGTCGACGGCGCGTGCCATCGGATCGAAGCACGCGCTGCGCATCGTGAGCGATGCGGATGTGATTGCGGCCGCAAGTCGATTGGCGGATGTGCATGACGAGCCGCTCGCCGACAGCAGTCAGATCGCTGGACTGCTGCTGAGCGAGTTCGTCCGTGGGTCGGTCACCGTTGCGCTCAGCGGTGACGGCGGCGACGAGGTGCTCGGCGGCTATGAACGGTGCGCGGCAATCGCGTCCTGGTGGAGTGCGCGGCTCGGCGGTCGCGGTTGGTTGCCCAAACTGCAGGCCGCGCAGGCTCGGTACCTCCTGCCGCCGCTCTTGCCGCTGCTTCGCAGCATGCCGCAGTTGCTCGGGCGCGGCAGGGTCACGAGGCCACTCGAGAAACTGGACAGGGTGCGCGCGCTCGTGCGCTCGGAGTCGCTTGAGGAAGCGATCGACGCACTGGCATCGGTGGGGCTCGAGAGCGGCTCGCTGCTCGCGAAGCCCGCAAGTCCGCTGCAGCGGGCGCATGACAGTGACGGTGCAGTCACCACGGGTGGATTGCTGCGCCGAATCCTGCGTGAAGAGTTTGCGGGGCTGCTGATCGATGACCTGCTGGTGAAGGTGGACCGCACATCGATGTCGGTTGCACTGGAAGTTCGTTCGCCTTTCCTCGACCGCGACTTGGTGGAGTGGGCTTGGAGAATGCCGATCGAGGCGAAGGTGCGCTACGGGCACAAGCAGCGATCGTTCACATGCAAGTGGGCAGCTCGCGAACTCGCGCGGTCGATCGCGCCAAAGGTCGCGGACCTTCCGAAGATGGGCTTCGGCGTTCCCATTGCTGCATGGCTCCGTGGACCGCTTCGTCCATGGGCGGAGTCGCTCCTGTCGCGCAGCGCAGTCTCTCGTGCCGGACTGATGCATGCGGATTCGGTGCATCGACTCTGGCAGCAATTGCTCGCGGGCGACGACGCGCCGCGCCATCAGGTCTGGGCTGTGCTGATGCTGCAGGCATGGAGTGAACGCTGGCGCTGATACGAGGAACCTGCGCGTAGGCTTCGCGGCATGGCGCACTGTCCCGCACCGCTTGATTCGTTGGGTGAACGCTTCTCGCTGCAGCAGGCGCTCGAAGCAGTGATTCGACACTTTCGCTGCGATAGCGGCACCATCCACGCAACCGCTGCGGATGGGCACCTGCATCTGCGTGCACTCGTTGGTCAGTTCCCGCCACCCGTGCTCGATGCGATTCGCACGATTCCCTTCGGCAAGGGGCTCGCGGGTCTTGCCGCATCGCGTCGCACTGCCGTGACGGTGTGCAATCTCCAGAGCGATCAGTCGGGCGATGTTCGACCAGGCGCCCGTGCGACCGGCATGGAAGGTGCGATCACCGTTCCCGCAATCGACACAGGCACAGGCGAAGTGGTTGGCGTGATGGGCATTGCCTGCATCGCCCCGCGCACCTACACCGACGAGGAGAGTGCGCACTTGCTCTCGTGTGCAGCCGCGGTCATCCCGCTGCTGCGCGCAGCGTCAGCCTGATCCGCGGGCGAATCACACGGACTGGGGCCTGCCCGTCGACTTCTCGAAGGTGAACGACTTGCCCTGGAAGCCGACCGCGACCGTGTCGCCGTCCTCGAAGTTTCCGCTGAGGATTCCTGAGGCGATCGGATTCTCGATGCGGTGCTGCACGACGCGCTTCAGCGGCCGCGCACCGAACTGCGGGTCGTACCCCTCGGACGCGAGGGCCATGCACGCTGCTTCGGAGACATCCAGGTTGATGCCGCGCTGCTTCATCCGGCGTCCAAGCTGATCGAGCTGGATGCGGGTGACCGCTGCCAACTGGGTGCGGGTGAGCTGGCGGAACACCACCGTCTCGTCG
>SXGQ01708540.1_pt1 | contig 16440 bp, 13 predicted proteins | sample 3178371 | NCBI WGS metagenome assembly SXGQ01 (sample SAMN11356859, study PRJNA531348) | freshwater metagenome | isolation source: freshwater sample F1-20 | place: China: Fuxian Lake, Yuxi | collected 2017-12-25
ATTACATCGCCACTATCAACATTGAATCAACTTTTCATCAAATCACCAAAGAAAATTACCAACCCTTCAATGGCATTTGTTTAACCGATACATTTTCGCTTTTTACCAAAGAGGATTTAATCAGTAATGTTTTGGTTGATAATTCCAAAAGACGCAAAAGACAAAAAGAATTGGACATTCGCATTATTATCGGCAACCCGCCTTATTCAGCGGGGCAAAAAAGTATAAAAGATAATAATAAAAATGTTTCTTATCCAAAATTAGATGAGAGGATTACAGAAACTTATATAAAAAATTCAAAAACACAAAATCCAAACAAATCATATGATTCTTATATCCGCTCCTTTCGTTTTGCTTCTGATCGCATTAAAGATGCGGGGGTAATTGGTTTTGTTTCAAATGCTAGCTTCCTTGATAGTAATTCAATGGATGGTCTTAGAAAATGTTTAAAAGATGAATTTTCAAAAATTTATATTTTTAATTTAAGGGGGAATGCAAGAACTTCAGGAGAAGAGAGAAGAAAAGAAAAAGGTAATGTTTTTGGAGAAGGAACTAGAACCCCAATTGCCATTTCAATTTTAATTAAAAATCCAAAAAATGTTGAGCAAGGTAAAATCTATTATCACGACATTGGAGATTATTTAACTCGTGAAGAAAAATTAGAAAAAATTGCTAATTTGAAAAGTATTTTGGGCATAAAATTTAACCCCTCCCCGAAGGCTTCGCCTTCGACCCTCCCGCAAGGGGAGGGTGATTACACCGAGTTTCGTAGCGAAGTCCCGCTTGAGGAGGGTGATTTAGACCGAACTCGGTGCCATCACTCTCCCCTTGCGGGAGAGTCGCAGAGCCAACTTGTTGGCGATGCGGAGAGGGGTCAAAAATTTACTCAAAAATCAAATCCACACTTAAACTCAAATTGGCAAGAAATCACTCCCGATGCTCATAATGATTGGATCAATCAACGCGATAATAGTTTTTATGAATTTTTGCCAATGGGTGATAAAAAAGATAAAAATTCTTTAACTATTTTTGAAAATTATTCACAAGGTGTTCAATCAATTAAAGATGATATTTGTTTCAATTTTTCAAAAGAAGAATTGGTTAAAAATATCAAAAATTATAAATATTCTTTTGAAGAAAATCAAATTATGTTTTCTTTATATAGACCATTTAGTAAAAATTATTTTTGTTATAATAGGAGCTTAAATCATAGACAGGGACAAATGAAAAGTATTTTTCCGAATAATAAAATTGATAATTTAGTAATTTGCTTAACTGGAATTGGAATTAAGGAAAAATTTTCAACCTTAATTTCAAGGGAAATTCCAGAGTATCATTTTCAGAAAAACGGTCAAGCCTTCCCCCTCTATCTCTATTCAAAAGTTGAAAATAAAATTGATGAAAAAAATGAGGTTCAATCTTCATTTCTTTTTGAAAATAATAAAAATAATTCAATGTCAAAAGATGCAAAAATTACCGATGGCTATAAAAGGGTTGATGCTATAACTGACGAAGCTTTGGACTATTTTATTTTGCAATATTCAAATCAAATAAATTTTAAGAAATTCACCAAAGAAGATTTATTTTATTACATTTATGGGCTTCTGCATTCAAAGGATTATCGTGAAAAATATGGCGATAATTTGAGTAAAGAATTGCCAAGAATTCCCGCCGTAAAAAACTTCGTTGATTTTATTAAATTTATGGAGAGCGGAAGAAGGCTCGCCGATATTCACTTAAACTATGAAGATCAAGAAAAATTTCCGCTTAAAATTGAATATTTGGGCGAAGAAATTGCCAATTTAAATCAAATCGCCATTGAAGATTTAAGGGTTGAAAAAATGAAATTTGCAAGAAACGCTAATGTGGCTGATAAAACTACGATAATTTATAATGACAAAATTATTTTAAAAAATATTCCACTTCAAGCTTTTGATTATCAAGTGAATGGTAAGTCGGCAATTGAATGGGTTGTTGATCGCCAATGTGTTTCGATTAATCCAGACAGTAAAATCAAAAATGATGCGAATGATTTTGCAATTCATACTAAAAATAATCCCGCTTATATCATCGAACTTTTGCAATCCGTGATAACTTTAAGTCTTGAAACCGTTGATATTGTAAATGATTTACCACAATCGATTTAAATTTTATCTTAGAATAAAAATTTTTAAACCCCATAAGGTGGAAAATCGAGCCCCTTTGGCGATGCGGTGAAGATCTCAAAACCGTCTTTAGTAACGCCAATTGTGTGTTCAAATTGTGCTGATAATGATCTTTTTCCTGTTGAGTTGTTTTTGTCAGCCGTGATTACTGTCCACTCATATAAAACTGGATCATTTTTAAGGGTTTCATCTTTTCTAGTATAATGACTTCCTTCGTTAATCATTGGCTCAACTGTAAAAAACATTCCTTCCTCAAGAATTATACCTTCGTTTTTTTTGCCATAATGTAAAACGCTCGGTTCGGCGTGAAAAACCTTGCCAATTCCGTGCCCGCAGTAATCTCTAACTACTGAAAAGCCATTTTTTTCAGCATGGTTTTGAATTGCGTGACCAATGTTGCCAATTTTAACGCCAGGCTTTATTTCTTGAATTCCAAACATCATGCAATCATAAGTTATTTGAGTTAATTTTTTAGCCTTGATTGAAACTTTATCGCCAACAAAATACATTCTACTTGAATCGCCATGCCAACCATCAACAATAACCGTTACATCAATATTGATAGTATCGCCATTTTTTAGAACTCTATCTGAGGGGACTCCATGGCAAATTATTTCATTTACCGAAGTGCAAATTGATTTTGGGAATGAATATTTGAAGCCTCTGGGATGATAGTTGAGCGGAGCGGGTATCGCATTATTCTCGATAATTTTTTTATGACATAAATCATTAAGATAATTGGTGGTGACGCCGACCTCAACGAAAGGCGTAATGTAATCTAAAATTTCGGCAGCCAATTTTCCCGCCTTGCGCATTTTTTCGAAATCTTCGCTTTTGTGAATGGTAATTGTCATAAATTTGTTTGATTTAATTTCTTTTTTCTTATTAAAATGTTTTATTGTAAATATTTCAATTTAATTCTTTTAAATTTACTTATGCCAAACACTAAAAAAATAGCGGAAATGATTCGCGTTAACCACGCTGGAGAGATGGGCGCCAAGGTTATTTGCGATGGACAAATTCTTGCATTAAAGCTTAAAAAAGATTTCGAAACTTTAAAAATTGTGGAAGAAATGAAGGCGCAAGAGGTTGAGCATTTCAATTTCTTTGACGAAAAAATCAAGCAAAAAAAAGTGCGTCCAACCCTGATGCAACCGATTTGGGGCGTGGGTGGTTTTGCTTTGGGTTTTTTGACGGCGATGATTGATAAAAAATCAACGATGGTGTGCACAACGGCCGTAGAAGAAATAATCGATGAACATTATCAAGAGCAGATTCAAGAGCTCGATTATATAGTTGAAAATGCTGAGCAAAAAGACAAAAAAGAATTTGAAAATTTACAAGAAAATATTAAAAAATTTCGTGATGAAGAAATTCATCATCGCGATGTGGCTTACGATAACAATGCTCGCGATTTTTTTGCCTATAAACCTTTATCAAATTTTATAAAATTCGCCACCAAAACGGCGATCACAATTTCAAAAAAAATATAAATTTTATATTGCAAAATCGAGATTTTAATACATGATATAATAATATTTTTTGCAAAAAAAATTACATAATTTATACAAAATTTAATCACTTAAAAAATGACCAACGGCATTGATTTTAGCATTGATAGAAGCGGAGTCGCGAATTTAATTTTTGATTTACCTGACGAAAAAATTAACAAACTTTCGAAAAATGTTTTAGAAGAATTGGAGCGAGCGATCAATGTGATCGATGGCAATAAAGCGATTCGAGTTTTGTTAATTTCCTCGCATAAAAAAGATATTTTTATTGCTGGTGCCGACATCAATGAAATCCGCTCTATTATTGATGAGAAAGATGCTCGAGAAAAAGTTTCGCGTGGCCAAGAAATTTTAAATAAATTAGCTAAAATTGAAATTCCAACTATTGCGGTGATAAAGGGGGCGTGCCTCGGTGGCGGTTTGGAATTGGCGTTGGCTTGTCGATATCGTGTGGCGGTTTTAAATTCTAAAACACAACTTGGTTTGCCCGAAGTTAATCTCGGAATAATTCCCGGATTTGGCGGAACGCAACGTTTGCCAGCTTTGGTTGGCTTAGAAGAATCGTTGAAAATAATTTTATCAGGCAAGGCAATCGATGGCGAAAAAGCTTATAAAATCGGGTTGGTTGACGAGGCAATTCATGAAGAATTTCTTGAAGAAAGTTTGAGTGCTTTTGTCACCGAAATTATTAAAAATGGCGATAAAAATAAATTTTTACAAAAACGTAAGAACGCCACAAAGAGAAGGTTTTACATTGAATCATTATTAATGAAAAAGCATTTAATTTTTCATTTTGCTAAAAAAGATTTGTGGGAAAAAACCAAAGGACATTATTTAGCACAATTTTTTGCGCTTGAAGTGATTAAAAGAACTTATCGCAAAACCTACGGAACTCGAGGTTTTAAAGTTGAGCTCGATGCTTTTTGTGATTTGGCGGTGGGCGATATTTCAAAAAATTTAATCGAAATTTATTTTACTTCGGAAGCTTTGAAAAAAGATGTTGGCGTTGATAATTTTACTTCACAAAAAGAAATTAAAAATGTTGCTTTACTTGGCGCTGGAATCATGGGTGGCGGGATAGCGTGGCTTTTTGCTAATTATAATTTTAGTGTTCGCCTTAAGGATATTACGCAACAAGCGATCGCACTTGGTTATAATCAAATTTTGAAAATTTTTAACCAATTGCAAAAAATTCGTAAAATAAATTCTAATCAAGTGAGCATGAAAATGGCGAATATTTCTGCTGGTTTAGATTACACTAATTTCGATCATAGTGATTTGGTTATTGAGGCGGTGGTTGAAAATATTGCGGTCAAAAAAAATATTTTAAAAGAAGTTGAAACGCAAGTTGCAAATGATGCGATAATTGCTTCAAATACTTCATCCTTGTCAATTTCTGAAATGGCGGGAGCTCTACAAAATCCTAGTCGCTTCGTTGGTATGCATTTTTTCAATCCCGTGAATAAAATGCCATTGGTCGAAGTAATTTACGGCGAAAAAACTTCGAATGAAACGGTGGCGACAATTGTAAAATTAGCGAAAAAATTAGGCAAAACGCCGATTGTGGTAAAAGACGTTCCCGGATTTTTGGTTAATCGCATTTTGCTTACTTATCTCAATGAGTCGGCTTATTTATTGCAAGATGGTTTTTCGATTAAAAAAATTGATTCTGAAATTGAAAAATTTGGGATGCCGATGGGTCCGTTTGTGTTAGCGGATGTGGTTGGGATTGATGTCGGAGTTAAGGTGGCGGAATCTTTGGAGAAAGGTTACGGCTCGCGCATGAAGGTTGCCGAAATTTTGCAAGAAATTCATCAAAATCATAAAAATTTACTCGGCAAAAAATCAAATTTAGGTTTTTATAATTATGATAAAAACAATAAAATTACTACGCAAAATTTGGCGATTTACGAAATTCTTGATGGAATTAAAGACCAAATTAAAGTGCCCGAAGGAAATATTAATGACAGCGAAATTATTGAACGTTGTATTTTAACCATGATTAATGAAGCCTCAAAATGTTTAGAGGAAAATGTGGTTAAAAATGCTCGATATCTCGATATGGCAATGATTATGGGAGCAGGATTTCCGCCATTCCGTGGCGGAGTTTTGCGTTACGCCGATAAACTTGGTTTGCCAAATATTGTAAAAAAATTACAAAATTTTGAGAAAAAATATGGTGAACGTTTTGCGATAAGTAAATTATTGCTTGAAATGGAAAAAAACAATCAAAAATTTTATAATTAAATATGAGAATTATTGGAGTCGATCCCGGACTTACTAAAACAGGAATCGGCATCATTGATGTCAAAAATAATTCGTTAAGCTTTGTTTTTTCTGCCACAATTTATTCCTCGCCCGATCAAGAAATGGCGGAAAGACTCAATCATTTTCATCAAAATTTATTACAAATTATTCAACTTTACAAGCCAGACGAGGCTTCGGTCGAGGAGACTTTTGTTAATAAAAATCCAATTTCATCTTTAAAACTTGGTCATGCTCGCGGAGCTTTGATTTTAACTTTAGGAATTTGTGGAATTAAGGTTAATGAATATTCGGCGACTTCGGTCAAGAAAACCATTGTTGGAGTAGGGCGCGCCGATAAAAATCAAGTGCAAGCGATGATTAAAATTTTACTGCCAAAAGCTAATTTTAAAACCGAAGATGAGGCGGATGCTTTGGCAATTGCAATTTGTCACAATAATCACAAAAGAAGTTGGTAAAAAATTAAATTTTTTTGATTAAAATTTTTTTGATAATCGAGATTTTTAATTACACCCCTAATTTTTCTTCGATTTGTTTAATTTCACTAGCGATTTTAGAATCTGTAGCTTCAGACTCGGTAATAATTTTAACCGAATGAATAACGGTGGCGTGATTTTTACCAAATTTATCACCGATATTTTTTAAACTTTCCGCAGTTAATTTTTTGCATAAAAACATGGCGATTTGACGAGCATTGGCAATATTTTTTGAACGATTTTTTGAACTTAATTCAGCAATTTTAATATTATAAAAATCGGCAACGATTTTTTGAATTTTATCGATATTAATTCCGATCGCCGAGTTTGATTTAAAATAATTAGATAAAATATTTTTGGCGCTCGAGACAGTTATTTCTTGGTCTCCAAACATTTTTTCGGCATAAAGTTTTTTGAGTGCACCTTCTAAATCACGGTTTGAACCTTTTAAATTTTGAGCAATAAAATTGATAATTTCATCAGAAATTTCAAAGCCCATTTGTGTGGCTTTGCCCTTTAGAATAGCGACTCGATCAGCAAAATCTGCACTTTTAAAATTTATAATCATTCCGCCCGTGATGCGAGATTTAAGTTTTTCGTCGATATTCTCGAGTGCTGTTGGGCAACGATCGCACACCAAAACAACTTGTTTATTATCTTCGACCAAAGAATTGAAGCAATTCATAAATTCTTGTTGAGTGCTATCTTTACCGGCGATGAATTGGACGTCATCGACGATAAGAACGTCAATTGAACGCATTTTTTCTTTAAAGAGCATGACATCATTATTGCGGATCGATTGGACGAAATGAAACATGAATTTTTCAGCCGAGAGGTAAACTACTTTTTTGCGATTATTTTTTTCTTTAATATTCCAAGCGATGGCTTGAGCCAAATGAGTTTTGCCCATGCCGACATTGCCGTGAATAAAAAGAGGAATTTTGTCGTCAAAAAGTTGCGGAGCATCTTCGCATCCGCCAACAATTTTAGCCATTGAAAGTGCTATTTTATTGTGCTTGGCACCAATAAAATTTTGGAAAGTAAATTTTGGATTTAATTCAGTGCCGTAAGCAAAAATATTGTCATGCTTCGAAAGATTAAGAATTTTGTTTTCCAAATTTTGCGGGCTTGAACTAGGTAAATCAAGGTTTTTGTCGGATTGATTGGCGATAAAAATTGCCGAAATTTTAATAATTTTTGGATAAAATTCTTTTAATGAATTAACAAAAGATTTTTTGGTAAAAAATTCTCGATTAATCCAATCGCGATTGAGTTTAGAGGGAGCGGAGATGATAATTTCATTGGCAGTTTGCGAAAAAACTTCAATATTTTTAAGCCATTTATGACAGTTTTCGGCCCCAATAATTTTTTCACAGCTATTTAAAAAATCAGTTTTGAAGTTGCTAATTTCAGTAAGAGAAATTTCTGATTCTGGATTGTTTTTGTGATTGAGCATTTCCATTATCTTTGCTCCCAAGGTAAATTTGAAGCTTTCCAACCATTGACGAGACCGCGATGATTTTTTGAATCCAAATCACCTTCAAAACCGTTAACAATGTTGTAGCATTTGCTAAAACCCAATGATGAGGCTAAATTTGCTGATTGATTTGAGCGACCACCAGTTCGACATAAAAACAAAACCTCATTATCTTTGTTAACTTTGGCGAGTAAATCGCTAACGAAGTTTTGATTTTGTTGCATTTGTGGCATAGTTTGCCAAGGTAAAAAAATCATACGATTCTCAAAAAATGATGCATCGACAACGCCAACGAAATTTAATTCTTCGTTAGTTCTCACGTCAATTAAGACTGAGTTTTTTTGGTTTTTTAACAACTCAAAAGCTTTTTGAGGATTGATTTGTTCGACAGACATTTTTTTGTTATTTAAACGATTATCTTTAAAAAAAATTATTTATATTTGGAAATCATATTCATCTAAAATTTCAATTTGGTAAAGAAAAAAATTTTATGATTTGATAAATAATTTGCTTGACAGGCACTCAGGCTTAAAAGAATCAAATATTAAGAATTGTATTATTTTTTGAAGGCTTAATTGATTGATTCGGCGCTGGTTTTTTATATTGAGTCCTTGAGGGTCAAAGAGTGGGAATTTGGCAAGGAATTTTTTAATTATTTTTGAAAAAATTTCAATTTGGAATTAATTTTTTTTAGCATCAACAAGCCGTAAAACGAAATTAATTATTAGTAATTATTCTTGTATTTTTTGTTATTTTTTAAAATTAGAAAAAATTAACAAAAATCCTAAAAAAATTAGGGGAAAAGATAAAATTTGTCCCATCGTTATAATGTCAAAAAGAAAACCAATTTGTGGATCTGGTTCGCGAAAATATTCAACGATAAACCTAGAAATTCCATATCCCGCTAAAAAAATTCCACTTAATTTTTTTGGAAAATTTTTAATGTTAGTTTTGAAATAAAGAATCATTAAAATTATAAGTAAAATAAGACCCTCTAAACCAGCTTCGTAAAGTTGACTTGGATGTCTCGGTAAGCCATCAGAATTGGGAAAAATAACGCCAAAATTAGCAAAAGTTGGGCGACCGTAAAGTTCAAGATTTATAAAATTAGCAATTCTTCCCAAAAGCAAGCCAAAAGGCGCGGAAACCGCTAAATTATCGCATAAAATCCAGAAATTTATTTTATATTTTTTAGCGAATAACCACATGCCAAAAATTGCTCCGAATAATCCGCCGTGAAATGACATTCCGCCTTGCCAAAAAGCAAAAATTTCGAGCGGATTTTTAAAAAAATATGAAGGATTGTAGAAAAAAACATAACCAAAACGACCACCCAAAATTATTGACAAAATAGCGAAGACCATCCAGTCATCGAGGGCTTTTTCACTTAAAAATTTTTGCGATTTATTGCAATATTTTAGCCAAGAAAATGTGAATAAAATTCCAAAAATATAAGCGAGCGAATACCAGCGAATATCGAGAAAATAAACGGAAAAGGCGATCGGATCTATATTCGGTAAAGTTATGATCATATTAATGTCTTGGAATATATTGATAAGATTGATTTTCTTTTACGTAAATATTTTTTGGCAGTTGCCCAAATTCAAAGAAAACATCAATTGGGATTCCACCGCGTGGATACCAAAATCCGGAAATTCTAAACCATTTTGGCTTAATGCAATCTATTATGTCTTTGGCGATTTGCACCGTGCAATTTTCGTGAAAAGCGCCGTGATTGCGATAAGAAAATAAGTAAAGCTTTAATGATTTACTTTCGACAATTTTGTTTTTGGGAACGTAATCGATGATTAAATGGGCAAAATCGGGCTGTGAAGTGATTGGGCAAATCGAAGTAAATTCGGGGCAGGTGAGTTTGATTGAATAATCGACGTCGAGATGAGGATTATCAACAGCTTGAAGCGTTTTTTTGTCAGGATTATTTAAGTTATAATCAGTTTTGGCTCCGAGTAATAAATTATTTTTTTTAGACATAAATAAATTTGATGATTGCAGATTTTATTAAATAATTTTAAATTATTATAAATATCAATTTATTCAAAAAAACATGAAAAACGCAAATAGTTTTTATCAAAAATCTAAAGATGCAGTATTAATTTTTGCCGATGGCTCAAAATTTTATGGATATGGCATCGGCGAAGAGGGCTTGGCAACTGGGGAAATATGCTTTAACACCTCGATCACGGGTTATCAAGAAATTTTAACCGATCCATCTTATTCTGGGCAAATTATTAATTTTACTTTTCCGCATATCGGTAATGTTGGTGCTAATGATGTGGATATTGAAGCAAAAAAAGTGCGAGCAAATGGCTTAATAATTCGTGAACCAATTACCAATTCGGCAAATTATCGTGCCAATATAAATTTTAATGAATGGTTAAAAAAGCACAAATTGACTGGAATTTCGGGCGTTGATACTAGGCAGATTACTAAAAAAATTCGTCAAGATGGTGCTAAGAATATCGCCATTATTTTTGCTAAAAATTTGTCGGAAAATTTAATTGAAGAAGCTTATAAAAAAATCAAAAATCTTGGTGATCTCGGAGGCGTTGAACTCGCTTCAAAGGCCAGTGAAAACAAGTTTTATGATTGGCAAAATGAAGCGCAATGGAATCAAAAAAACAATCAATATAATTCAATAAAAAATAATCTTTATAAAGTTGTCGCCATAGATTTTGGTGCAAAATTAAATATTTTACGTTGTTTAAAACAAGTTGGTTGTGATGTTAAAATTTTGCCAGCCAATGCAACATTTGAGGATATTCAAAAAATAAATCCTGACGGCATTTTTTTATCGAACGGTCCGGGTGATCCTGCTGAAACTGGTAAATATTGTCTCGCCACCATTCAAAAAGTTTTGGAAAAAAATATTCCACTTTTTGGAATTTGTTTGGGGCATCAATTGTTGGCATTAGCGGTTGGAGCACAAACTGTAAAAATGCATCAAGGGCATCGTGGAGCCAATCATCCAGTCCAAGATTTGCGTTCAAAAAAAGTTGAAATAACTAGTCAAAATCATGGATTTTGTGTTGATAAAGATAATTTGCCAAGCAATGTGGAGATTACTCACATTTCACTTTTTGATAATACGATTGAAGGCATAAAATTAAAAAATAAACCGGCATTTTCGGTGCAATATCATCCCGAAAGTTCCCCTGGACCAAGCGACAGTTTTTATTTATTTGAAGAATTTGTTGAATTAATAAAAAAACACAAAAAATAATTTTTTTTGTATTTTTGTTAATTTAATTTCTTTAAATTAAACATAAAAATTGCTTTTATTAACCTTAATATTTGAGTGATGGAAATTGGAACCATATCCAATATTTATCTTTTGATTTTTCTACCACTTTTTGCCTCTTTGCTATGTCAAATTTTTCAAATTAGAAATATTTGTTTTTTGATTTCCTTGGCAACGGTTGTTATTTTACTCGGATTAGTTTTAAAAATATTTCCAGATATTTTAATTTATGAAAAAATCAAAAATGATTATGAATTATCTTTATTATCAATCACGCTTGAATTCAGTCTGGACTTGGTCGGAGTAATATTCTTATTTCTAGTAATTTTCTTAGAATTTTTAATGTTAATTTTCTATCGAAGCGACATCGAAAGTGCTTTAAATAAAAGAAATCAAGCCAATTTTTATTCAGTTTTTTTGTTAAATTTATTTAGTTTAGTCGGAATTTTAACTTCGAATAATTTATTTAATTTGTATCTTTTTATTGAGATACATTCCTTTGCGTTTTTTTCCATCGCCACCATTTCTTACAACAGCAAATTGCTTAATATTTCCTTCAAAAATTTTTGCTTGAGTTCAGTATCGTCAATTCTTATTTTGATTTGTTTTTTTGCAATTTTTCTAACTTTTGGCGAATTAAATTTCGATAAAATTGTGGATAATTTATTTTTATTACCCGCCAATAAAATTTGGTTTTTATTCGTAATTTTGATTCTATTTTCTTTGGCATTAATCACTAAATTTTTTCCACTTTGGCAGTATTTTGAAAAAATAAAAAGCAATAGTCTGGTTGCGAGTTTCCTAGTGATCGACGCCTTTTTTATAAAAATTTTAATCGGTTTATTTTTAACTCTTAAATTCATTTATTTTTTCTTTGGAAATAATTTTTTATTTACGCAATATGAGTTTTCGCCGATTATGATTTTGCTCGGTTTTTCCTTGGTTATTTATTCTTCAATCAAGCTTATCAAAGAGGATCATTTAAAATTAATTTGTGCATTTTTTTCAATTGGTAATATTGGTTTTATGATTTCGGCGATTGGCATGCAGTCTGTAGAGTCGATGCAATCATTATTTTTCTTTTTACTAAATTTCTCTTTGGTTAACTTTTTTATATTTCTCTTTGCTAGCTATATTAAAAAAAACTATCAAAGCTCTTCGATTGATAAAATATTTAAAGTGGTTCGCGCCAATAATCTATGCGGAATTCCATTGAAATTAATTATAATTTTTATTGCCGGTTTACCTCTTACTTTTTTATTTTTTGGCTATTGGTATATGGCACTAGCCAGCATGGATTATAGTTTGAAAATAATTATGATAATTGCCTTAATTTTCTCCAATTATGCGCAATTAAATATTGCCATGAAGATAATAGATTCAGTGCTCGAAAAGGATCAGCCTAAAAATATTCAAGAGAATAATTCTACCAATAAAAATATTGATTATTTGCAGGTCGTAAGTTTTTGGATTTTGATTATAACAATTTATACTAATGCATTATTATCTGAGACGATGAACAATATGGCACTTAGATTTGCATCTTTTTTATTAGCCAACACAATTTGATTTTATAATTATGAGTAATGGAAAATTATTGTTATTTATAATTGCAATTTTACCAATTTTAAGTTGGTTTACGCTGAGATTTTTCAAGCATTCTCAAGTTTTTTATAATTTTTGTTATCGTCTTTTTCCGATTTTATATTTAGTTAACGTATTTCAAGGTGCAGATTTTTTTATAAAAGGATTTACGATTCTTACTATTTCAGAATCGATTAGAGGGGTTTCCCTGGCTCTTTACGTCGATAAGATAAGTATTTTATTTTTATTTTTAATCGGTTTTATTTGGCTATTATTCGCCTTTTATTCTAAAAAGTTTTTTGAAGTTATTAGTGATAAAAATGCTGATTATTTCAAAGAATTTTTTGTTTTGATAGTGAGTTTTCTGAACCTGCTTATTCTTAGTAAAAACCTGTTTACGATTTTGTTTTTTTATATTTGTTTGATTGTTTCAAGTCACTTTTTTGGTATAAAATATTTTCATAAAGTTGAAAATAAATTAACTAAATCTTTCACTTTTTTACTTTATTTTGAAAGTTTTTTAATTTTTTTGGCAACGGTTGCAACCTTCAAAATCAATGGTCAAATTGAGTTTGTGGATAAAATAATTTTACCGTTAAATTATGATGAATTTTATCACGGAATAATTTTTCTTTTATTCTTTTTTGGATTGTTTTTAGCGATGATGATGCCATTTTATATTTTTTTTAAAAACATTAATTTCGATGGACTTTCATTGTTTGTAATATTTTTAATGGCATATGGTTTTTCTAGTGGATTTGTTTTTTTAAAAATAATCAATTATATCTACGGAATAAAGGGTTTCGCTGTATTAGCTAAGGTTTACGGTACCAAATTTTTTGAGATTATATTTTTAATAAATATCGCAATAACTTCATTTTTTATATTCAAAGAAAGAGACTTAAAATCCTCGTCTTTTTTTCTTTTTGTGCATCAATTTAATTTTATAATTTTTTCAATTCTGATTCATCTTGACGGTAAATTCAATTATGCTTTTATTTCATTTTTTTCCTTTATAATTAACTTCATTTTAATATTTTTTTGCTTGGCAAATTTTGAAATTTATTTTAAAAAATCTAACGAAAAAAATTATAAAGGTTTGTTTCATTTAATGCCAATTACGTCATGCATCTTATTCTTTTCAATTTTTTCTTTAACTGGATTGTCGCCTTCAATTTCAACGGTTGATAAATTTTTTACTATTTTTTTTATTATTAAAAATAAATTATATTTTTCTCTAATTATTTATTTGTTGAATTTCGTAACATTGTTGGTTTTTTCAATTAAAATAATTAAAATTTTTTTTAACAAAGAGGTCGATAATTCAAATTCTAAAAAAATGACGATTGCCAAAAAAATTGATTTCGATTCTAGTTTAATTTTATCAATTTTGTCGATTGCAATTGTTAGTTTTATTGGTTTAATATTCTTTTCTTACATAATTCAATTTTTATCTTTTTATGAACCAATTAAAGGCTGAAATTTTAGAGATTTGTCAAAAGGCAAAGGAATCAGTAAAATCAATGGCTTTACTTGATGAAAAAACCAAAAATAATATTCTCTTAGAAGTAAAAAATTTAATAATTTCAAATCAACAAAAAATTCTTGAAGCCAATGAAATTGATGTTAAAAATGCTCAGAAAAATCAACTGGAATCTTCCAAAATTGATCGTTTAATTTTAAATAAAGATAAGATTTTGTCGATGACTAAATCGATTGATGAAATCGTAAAACTTCCCGATCCGGTGGGTAAAATAATTTTTGAAACTAACCGTCCCAATGGTTTAAATATTAAGCGAATTTCAACGCCAATTGGCGTGCTTTTGACGATTTACGAAGCGCGTCCAAATGTAACTTTGGATGTGGCTGTGCTTTCAATAAAATCAGGCAATGTGGCAATTTTACGCTCAGGTTCGGAAGCACTAAATAGTTCAAAAATTTTGGCAAGTTTTTTTCAAGAAGCTTTGAAAAAATTTAATGTTAATGAAAATGCGATTACATTTTGTAAAAATCCTCATCGCGATATAGTAAAAGGTCTTTTGAAAATGGATAAATTTATCGATGTTGTGATTCCAAGAGGTGGAAAATCATTGATATTGGCGGTTTCAAAATTAAGTAAAATTCCAATTTTTAAACATCTCGATGGTAATTGTCATACTTACATTCACGAAAAAGCTGATTTTGAAAAAGCTCGAAAAATTTTACTTAACGCCAAAATGCGTCGAGTCGGAATTTGTGGTGCAACTGAATCAGTTTTAATTGATAAAAAAATTGCTTCAAAAATTATTCCAATTTTAATTGATGATCTAACTAATCTTGGTTGCGAAGTCCGTGGAAGCATTGATTCGAGAAGAATTGATAAAAGAATTAAAAAAGCATCGATCAAAGATTTTTACACTGAATATCTCGACAAGATTTTATCGCTCAAGATTGTTGAAAATATTGATGAATCAATTGCTCACATTGCTAAATTCGGTTCAGCACATACTGAAAGTATAATTACCGAAGATCAAGAAATGGCACAAAAATTTTTGAATGAAGTAAATTCGGCGATCGTTATGCATAATGCTTCAACCCAATTTGCCGATGGTGGCGAATTTGGCTTTGGCGCTGAAGTTGGAATTGCGACGGGAAAGATTCACGCACGCGGGCCGGTTGGACTAGAGCAACTTACGATTTATAAATATCAAATTGTCGCCGATTGTGCGATTCGTCAATAATTTTATTCAAAAAAAATGCAAAAAAATGTTATTGATAATTTAGCAAAAATTATCGCCAAACTTCCTGGGATGGGACCAAGAATTGGTAAAAAAATTGTGCTCGAATTGGCTTCAAATAAAGAAAAATTTTTAATGCCATTAATTGAATATTTGAATGAATTAAATGAGAAAATTCATAATTGTGAAATATGTGGAAATATAGATGAGGGTAAGGTTTGCAAGATTTGTTTAGATGATAATCGCGATAAAAATACTTTATGTATTGTTGAAGAAGTTGGCGATTTGTGGGCGATAGAAAGGTCAAAAAATTATCACGGCAAATATCATGTTTTGGGTGGAAATTTATCGGCAATTTCTGGAAAAACCATTGAAGATTTAAATTTTTCTTCATTAATTTCTCGCGTTAAAAATGATAATTTTTCTGAAATAATTATTGCAACAGGAGCGACCATTGATGGACAAAATACTGCTCATTATATCGCTGATTTTTTACAAGAATTTAATATAAAAATAACGCGACTTGGTTATGGCATTCCAATCGGTAGCGAGATTGATTATCTAGATGAGGGGACGATATCGGTTGCGTTGAAAACTCGTGCTAAATTCTAATTTTGGGAATATTAAAAATAAATATTGCCTTTTGCTCGGATAAATGAGAAATTATTTATGTTAAAAAACAGGAAAAAATAAGTTTTTTTGTGGGTCTGCAAAAGAAAACATTTAATGGTGGAGATAAGGAGGCTCGAACTCCTGACCCTCTGCTTGCAAAGCAGATGCTCTAGCCAGCTGAGCTACAGCCCCAGAATGTTTATCACCAGTCTGAGCCTGTGCCGGCCATGCTGGAGTTCGAACCCATCCACTTACCAAAGAGCAAATGCTCTTTGAAAACTGAGTTGTGCGATAAGCTATCAGCCTACCCAATGCTTGCGCATTGGTCGACCTCGGAAGTCCAGTTTTTATCCCGGACCCGTGGTTTCTCCTTA
>SXGQ01345760.1_pt1 | contig 16439 bp, 12 predicted proteins | sample 3178371 | NCBI WGS metagenome assembly SXGQ01 (sample SAMN11356859, study PRJNA531348) | freshwater metagenome | isolation source: freshwater sample F1-20 | place: China: Fuxian Lake, Yuxi | collected 2017-12-25
CATCTCGAAGAACGTGTGGTGGTAGGTGTCGAGGCCGACATCTTCGAGGTCGTTGTGCTTACCGCCGGCGCGGATGCACTTTTGGGTATCCGCCGCGCGACCCGGGGTGTAGGGGCATTTCGTCTGGCCGAGGAAGATCGGGACGAACTGGTTCATGCCGGCGTTCGTGAAAAGGAGGTTCGGCGAATCGGGCATCAGGCTCGACGACTGGACGATCGAGTGCTGCTTCGACTTGAAGAAGTCGAGGAACGATTGGCGGACTTGGGCGGAGGTCATGGACGGTAAAGGGGACGGGAAGGGGTGGTTTTAACCCTCTAAAGGGGGGGAAGGGAAGGGTGTTTTAAGGCGTTGTAGGGGATGGGGGATGGGTTGCGGGTTGTGGGTTGTGGGTTGTGGAACGCAAAAGAGTAGGCTTGGACGCAGCATGGGTAGGGCGCGCGCGGGGATAGCCACCCCACCGGGATTGCTCCGTCAGTCCGCGAAAGGACGCGACGCAGTCGCGCCCCTACCCCAGGCAGGAGAAGGCAAGCGGGTTGCTGAAGGGACGTGACGCGGTCACGCCCTTCGTCATTTCAGGTCCCGCTTTTTCAAACGTCCTCCGTTTCACCCATCCCCTCCGCTTCGCTCACTTCTTCCGCGCGAGGATCCAAGCTTCGAGTTCGGGTTCAGCGTATGCTTTACCCCAAGAGTTGTGGCCGACACCGGGATAGACGGTGAACTTGATGTCCGCCCCTGCGGCTTTGGCGGCGTCGACGATGGCTTGGCCGGTGGCGAACTTGACCGCGGGGTCAGCGTCACCGTGGAAGGCCCAGATGGGCATGCCCTTGAGCGCGGCAGCCTTGTCTGACTTGCCGCCGCCACAGATGGGGACCAGTCCCGCAAAGCGTTCAGGGTGCTCGACGCTCCAGTTCCAAGTGCCGAAGCCGCCCATGCTGAGTCCGGTCAGGACGACGCGTTTCTTGTCGACGCGGTAATCGGTGAGGATCTGGTCGAGGAACTTATCGAGTGTGCCGACATTCCAGATGGTGTTGGTCGGGCATTGCGGAGCAACCATGACGTAAGGCAGGGTGCCGCGTTGTTCGAGCGTCCGGGTGAGGCCGGTTTTACGGACGACTTGGACGTCGGAGCCGCGTTCGCCCGCGCCGTGGAGGAAGACCACGAGCGTCCACTGCTTGGACTTGTCCTTTTCGTAGTCGGCCGGGAGATAGACCAAGTAATCGAGCGCGCCCTTGCCGTCCGCGGTCGTGAACTTCTTGGCCGTAGGCGACAACTTGGACACCGGGGCGACGACGGCGGGCGTCGCGGCCTTTTCGGATTTCGTCTGAGCGAGGGCGGGCAGGCAGGTGGTGCAGGCGGCAAGGAGGGCGAGGAGGCGCATGGGTGAGGAAGGGGATAGGGGATTGAGGATGGAGTGACAAGGGGACAAGGCCGTGAAAAGTGCAAATCGTCCGTTGGCCTGTGCAAACGTGCAAACCAATGGGTGAAAGGAGGCGAAGTGGTAGTTAGCTTGGTGCGTTCGCCCAACCCTCAGCCCCTCTACCCGCTTCACTTCCCCTTCGGTAGGCGGATTTCGTCGTGGATCCAAAGGAGCGCGGTGATGGCTTCGGCGGCCCATGGGGCCAAGCGATCGATGAGTTCGTTGCCGTGCCAGGAGACGATTCGGGCTTCGATCTTGAGCGTCGCTTCGCTGCACTCCGGGGGCAGTTCGGGATCGAGGATGTGTTCGAAGACGAGCTTCTGTTTCACCTTCTTCAAGAGACGTTCTTCATCGCGGAGGAAGTTGGCGACCACGGTCATCGCCTCGGGGCCTTCGGCCACCAGTTCGAAGCGGAGGTGGCCGGCGATGCGGCCCTCGCGCGGTTGGTAGGAGGCATGGAGCGTGCACCAGTCATCCTTGAGTTTCGCTTTGGCGCGGAACTCGTCGAGGGCCCGCAACTTCGCCGTCGAGCCGACCACCTTTAGTTGGGCGTTGAGCGCTTTCCAAAGGGGGTACTTGCTCGACATGGAGGGACTATGACCGGGCCGACCAGGCTTTCAAGCGGCCGCCCTGTCATATTATTCACAGGCCGTCAGCTCGATGCCGGCTTGGGCGGAAGCACGAATTCCCCGACCAGGGGGAGGTGGTCCGAGGCCAAACCATTGAGGACGGTGACTTTCGTCGGCTTGATGCGGCTGGGCTGCGTCCAAAAGAAATCGATGCGCGCGGTGGGTTTGTCGGCCGGAATCGTGAAGCCTGACTCGCCTGGGTAGAGTTCCAACCAGCTGTCCTTGAGGGCGGCGGCGAGGAGCGCGTAGGCTGGCCCCTTGGGGGAGTCATTGAAGTCGCCGCAGAGCACGAAGGGTCGGTCGGCGGGAAGCAGCCCGACCGCCGCCAATACGGCGGGAGCCTGCCGGAGGCGCTCATCGTCCCGGCGGTCGGCATCGAGGTGGGTGGTCAGGATCTCGACGTCGCGGTCCTGGAAGCGGATCGTGGCTTGGAGCAGGCCACGTGGTTCCGTCGGTCGACCCTGCGGGAGCAGGGTGTTCTTCCAGGCGGACACCGGGAGGGCGGTGAGCAAGGCGTTGCCGTATTCGCCGCCGTCCTTTGTCCGGAGGTTGGGGGAGAAGTACGCTTTCCACCCTAGTTGCCGCGCCAGCTCGCTGGCGAGGTCGGCGCGTCGTGTGCGGCCCATGTTGCGGTCGACTTCCTGCAGGGCCGCGACGTGGGCACCGGAGTCCTTGATCAGCCGCGCGATGCGGTCGAGGTCGATCTTGCCATCCAGGCCCTCGCCGTGGTGGATGTTGTAGCAGAATACCCGCAGCGGCGCAGCGGCGGGGGCGTCGGCTGCGATTCCGGACAAGGTCGCGGCAAGCAGCCAGGCAAGCGACAGGATTGACTTCATGGTTTGAGCCTACGGCAGACGCCTCGGGGTGCAATAGCACAACAAAAAGGGCGTGCTGAAGCACGCCCTTGGTCGGGAAGCCGCGCAGGGCTTACTTGCCGGCGGGGAAGGGGTGTTCCTTCAGGATTTCCTCGGGCGTGTACATCGCGGTACGTCCCTTGTTGGCCTCGCGGACCTTCTTCACCTGGGCCGGGGAGACCGGAGGCAGGTTGTTGCCCCAGGACTGGCGGACGTAGGTGAGGACCCCGGCGACTTCGTCATCCTTCAGCATCTGGCCGAGCGGGGTCATCGCGGCTTGGCCGGCGGCGACGTCGCCGTATTGCTTACCTTGGAACGTCATCTTGCCGTACATGCCGTTGAGGATGAGTTTGATGGCGCGGTCAGGTTCGCCGTCGATCCAAGGGTTCGTCGGGTAGCCGGTCATCTTGGCGAGGGGCGGGTAGGTGCCGAAGGATGGCTTGTTCTTGTCGGGGAAGCTCTCGATGCCCTTGCCGTCGGCCTGGTGGCAGGTGACGCAGAGCGCCTCGCGGAAGTAGACTTCCTTGCCAAGGTCGTAGAGTTTCTTGTCGGCCTTGGAGAGCTTCTTGTCCGTCGGGCCATAGGACGTTTCGGAAGGCTTCTTGATCGTGGCCATGTTGAAGTCCTTGCCTTCAGGAAGGGACGAGAGCTGCTTCATCGTTTCGCGGAAGCAGTAAGCGATGTACTGGTCCTTCTCGTCCTTGACGACGAGGGCGGCGGCGATGGCGCGCTTGGTGTCGGCACCGTTGAAGAAGCTGAGGGCGCGGACGGCTTCGAGGCGGACGCGGGGGTGCTCGTCCTTGATGGCGGCTTCGACGATATCGAGGGCCTCAGGGATGCGGTCACGCTGGTAGCAGACGACGCGGACGGCCTGGGCGCGGGCGTTATGCTCGGGCGACTTGAGGAGGGCCTTGATGAGGTCGAGGTTGACGACGTTGTGCCACTGGTGGACCCAGAGGGCCTCGAGGATGTGGTGGGCATCTTCCTTCTTGGTGACGTCGAACTGCTTCACCCAAGCCTGGGTGGCGGCGATGACCTTGGCGCTGTCGTGCTTGTGCAGTTCGACCTTGGTGCGCTCGCGGACGTTGTTCTCGGGTTCCTTGAGCAGGTCGAGGAGCTTGGCGATGGGCTCACCGTCGATCTTCTTCGGCGTCAGCAGGGGACGGCTCGGGTAGGTGATGCGGTAGAGGCGACCATGCTTGTGGTCGCGGTTCGGGTCACGGAGGTGGTGCTGGAGGTGGCCGATGAGCATCTGTGACCAATCCATCACGTACAGCGAGCCATCGGGGGCGACGGCGACGCCGGAGGGGCGGAAGTTGCCTGCCTTGGTGTTGTCGGTCTTGATCAGGCCGGGTTCAACGGTCGTCCCCTTGATGCCCGAACCTTCTTCGGTGAGCTTCGCGCGGAAGATGCCTTGGTAGGTGATGACGTTCGTGTTGAGGAACATGCCCTGCCAGTCCTCGGGGAAGTGGCGGCTGCTCAGGATGGCCGTGCCCGGGCAGGGGCGCGACGGACGGTTCCACATCTGCGGGTAGCCGGAGTGGGCGCCGGTGTCGAGGTGGCCGGAGAAGCCCGGGCCGAAGTAATTGGCGTTGCCGGTGGCATCGGTGATGATGTCGTTGCCCCAGTAGTCGAAGACGCGGCCGTGCGGGTTGGCGAAGTTGTAGGGGACGTAGCGCGAGAACTTGTAGGTCATCGGCTCGAAGCGATAGATGGCGCCGTTGGTGTTGCGGACCGGGCCCTTGTCGAAGGTCTCGACCTGGGTGCGGTGGAACACGCCGTCGGAGAAGTACATCGCACCACCCGGTTCATAGCAGATGGAGTTCGTTTCGTGGTGGGAGTCCGCGGCGTCCATGCCGGTCAGGAACTTTTCCTTCCAGTCGGCCTTGCCGTCGCCATCCGTGTCGCGCACGAACCACATGTCGGGCGACTGGATGAGGATGACGCCATCCTTGTAGAACTGGAAACCGGTCGGGCAGTTGAGGCCGTCGAGGAAGACGTGCGACTTGGCGACCTTGCCGGTCTTGGGGTCGAGGTCCAGGACGAGGAGCTTGTCGTAGTCCTTGGTCTTTGGATTGGTCTCCGGGTAGTTTGGCCAGACGGCGAGCCAGAGGCGGCCCTTGGTGTCGAAGTTCATCTGCACCGGATTGATGAGCTCGGGGATGGTCGTCTCGTCGGCGATGAACTCGACCTTGCAACCCTCGGGGAGCGTCAGGTGCTTGAGCTGCTCTTCGCCGGAAAGGTAGGGTACCGGGTCCTTGCGGTTCGGCGGGACGGCGATGTCGGGCAGGAGGTTGTCATCCTTGACGAGGAGGGTCTTGCCGTTGGCGGCGGCCCAGATGGCCTGGTCGCGGTTGGCGGTCTTGATGTCGCGGTTGGCGAGCTCACGGCCGATGACGGTGGCGTTGTCGATGCCCTCGTACTTGATGCGCGAGCGCTGACCGTAGATGTTGAACTGGTCGACCGTGCGGTAGCGGCGGTGCCACTGGGTGGACTTCTCGTTGACGGCGGCGATGAGCGCGGCGTCGATGGCCGGGGCGGCCTTGCCGAAAAGGGCTTGGAACTGGACGGCGGCGAGGGCCGCGTCGCCGGCGTCGTTCAGGTGGATCCCGTTGATCGTCAGCGGGGACTTGGCGGCGGCGTAGAGCTTCTGGGAGGCGGTGAAGAGGTCGACGAACTGGACGCCGTTGGCCTTGGCGACTTCGCCGAGGGCAACGGCGTAGGCGGCAAGGTTCTTGTTGTTGCGGGCGACGATGGCCGGGTCGAAGTGCGCGGACTTCAGGTCTTCGTGGGCGATCGGGGAGAGGAGGACGAGGCGGACCTTACCCTTGCCGTAATCGGTGGTCAGCTGCTTCTTGACCCACTCGTCGATGTTCTTCTTGAAGGCGTCGATGCCTTCCGGCCCGCGGAAGCTTTCGTTGAAGCCCCAATAGGCGAGCATGACGTTGGCGTGGAAGTCGGTGCCGAAGTGGTAGGTGACGGCGGTGTTGCCGGACTTCGTGGCGAGCGCACCGGGCTTCATGTTGAGGAAGAGCTCGAGGGCGGGCACTTCGTCGGAGCGATGGCGGGTGTTCACTTCGTCGCCGGAGAAGCCGAGGTTGCGCACGACCAGTTCCTTATCCGCGTTGGCCTTGTGGATCAGCGCTTCGAGGTGGCCGAAGTGCTGCTGACGGTCGGCGAGGCCGCCGCCGACGAAGGCGACGTTGTCGCCTTTCTTCAGCTCGAGGGTTTGGGCCTGCGCGCCGGCGAAGCCGAGCATGGCGAGGAGGAGGGTGAAAAACGGACGCATGTGGGTGTGTTGGTGAAAGGAAGGGGAAGACCAGAACCACCGGCCCGGATGGGCAGTGGAAAGGAGGGGGGTGAGCAAGGTGTGGTTTTTCCGACCTCCTGCCAAGGGCAATGTTCCTCGCTTGGCGGTCAATTTGACCACCATCTCCCTCCAATTACCAAGAGGTAGTGGCCTTCTCCGGTCTCTGCGCCGATCGTCCGCTGGTTTTGCTTGTTCAACAACCGTTCGGTCACCTCGGTCATGTCGACCTCAGGCTCCGCGGTCCAGCGCTGCTTGTAGCCCGCGGGGGCTTCGACCTTGGTGCGGAAGAGCACGGTGTGTCCAGGTCGAGATCCGCGGTCCAGATGAGCTTGGCGCCGGCAAAGCTTTCCTTGGCCTTGGTGTAGGACTCCTTGGGGTTCACGCGTTCTTCGGAGAACGCGCTGGCCTGGGTCCAGCTGGAGTCGTCGAAGTCGACGGCATACCAATTGGCGGGAATGAGTTCATGCTGGACCTAGGGGGGGTCGACGACGCTACGGGAAGACCTTCTGCGCGTGGTAGTGGCAACCGAGGGCCTTGGTCTCGTGACCGCCGAATTCGTCGAGCTTGCCGGGCGTGGAGCCATCGGGCTCGTTATAACCATAGATGGCGTAACCATCGAGGGCCACGGCGATGGCTTTGCCCTTACCGAGCGTTTTTTCGAGAAAGACCGGAGCATCGTGGTAATGGTAGTCGTCGCCCTTGCCGCAGTGGCCGCCGAGTTCGGCGAGCAGGGCCAGTAGGCGGACGACGCGACTCAGTCGGATAATTATACGGGAAGCGGGGTTAAGGGGAGATTAAGCCCCAAGGCGGGGATAGGGGATGGGGTCGGGGCGCGACTGCGTCGCCGACCTCGTCATCCTCTAATCGATAGGCTGCTAGGTTAGCACGCAGTGCCAACCCTACCCAACATAAAGGCTCAACCCAACGCCTTCGCGATTTCGGCGAGGGCGTCCGCGGGAATCGCGAGGCGGCCGCCGCCGATGGTCTCGGTGATTTGGCCGGGCTTGCGGGCGCCGACGATCGCGGCGGTGACGCGTGGTTGGCGCAGGACCCAGGCGATGGCGAGTTCGGCGGGCGTCGTGCCCAGGCGCGTCGCGACCTGTCGCAGCACATCATTCAGCGCGATATTCTTGGAGAGCAGGGGTTCGTTGAACTGCGGGTCGCCACGACGGTGGTCGGTGGCGGGGAGGGCATCGACCCAAGCGCGGGTGACCTTGCCGCTGAGCAGGCCCTTCTGCATCGGGCTGTAGGGGATGAGGCCGATGTCGTTCGCTTCACAGTAGGGAATGATTTCAGCCTCGATGCTGCGGTTGATCATGCTGTACGGCGGCTGCAGGAAGGCGACCGGATGGATCGGTTGGAGGCGCTTGAGTTGCGCGACGCTGAAGTTGCTCACGCCCGCCCAGCGGACCTTGCCCGCCTGCACGAGCTCCGCGATGGCCGACCAGCCTTCTTCGATATCCTCGTCGGGCTGGGGCCAGTGGATCTGGTACATGTCGATGACGTCGACGCCGAGGCGCCGGAGGGTGTCATCGATTTCGCGGTGGATGCTGGCGCGCTTGAGGCGCGGCACGATGGTGCCGTCGGCTTCCCAGCAACGTTCGCACTTCGTCGAAAGGATCGGCCGACGACCTTTGAGTTCCTTGAGTGCGCGGCCGACGATGTTTTCGCAGTGCCCCAGGCCGTAGACGGGGGCCGTATCGAGCCAATTGATGCCGAGGTCGAGCGCTTCGTGGATGGTGCGCACGGATAGCGCGTCATCCTGCGGCCCCCAGCCGAATTTCCAATCGCCCCCGCCCATGGCCCAGGTGCCGAGGCCGACGGGTGTCAGGTGGAGGTCGGAACAGCCGAGTTTGCGAAGCTTCACGGTTACTTCGACTCTTTCTTGCGGGCCTTGTTCGCGTCCTGCAACTGCTTCTGTGAGCGCATCGGCCATTCGGGGTGGTCGACGTGCGCGTCCTTGAAAATCGCCAGGGCCTTGGCGACGAGCTCAGGCCGCTTGTCCGCGAGGTCGTTCTTCTCGTTCGCATCGGCCTTGAGGTCGTAGATTTCCATCTTGGCCGCAGGTCCGTTGCGGACGGCTTTCCAGTCGTCCCAGCGGGCCGCTTGCAGCGATTGCCCCTCGTGGAGTTCCCAGTAGAAGTAATCGCGCTTCGGGGCGGGGCCGCCCTGCAGGAACGCGGCGAGGGAAAGGCCGTCGGTCTTCAGTCCGGCGGGTGCCTTGGTTCCGGAGAGTTCCAGAGCCGTCGGTAGGTAATCCCACGATGCCCAAGGTTCATCGCTCACGCGACCCGCGGGGACCTTGCCCGGCCAACGGGCGAGGGCGGCTTGGCGGAGCGCGCCTTCGTAGAGTCCACGCTTGTAGCCGCGCAAGCCATTGGCCGCTTGGTCGAAGAGCTTGCCGATTTCCGAATTCGGGGCAAATGACGAGCCATTGTCGCCCGCGGTCATCACGAGGGTGTTCTCGTCGAGCCCGAGTTCCTTGAGCAGTTTGAACACGCGCCCCACATCGGCGTCGAGGCGCGTGACCTGCGCGGCATAGGCCTTCTGGGTGGGCGTCCAGGGCTTATCTTTGTAGATCCCGAAGTCGTTGATTTCGTGGCGGCCGTGGGGAAGGGTGATGGCGTAGAAGAGGAAGAATGGTCGGTCCTTCTGGGCGCGGATCCACGTTTCGACTTCCTGTTGGATGAGGTCCTGCGCGTAGGTCTTGCCGACGCCCTTGCCGTCATTGCCGGGCAGTTCGATGCGCTGGTCGTCGCGGTAGAGGTAGGTCGGGAAGTAGCTGTGCGCATGGCGCTGGCAGTTGTAGCCGAAGAAACGGTCGAAGCCATTCTTCAACGGACTGCCGGTGGTATCGAACATGCCCATGCCCCATTTGCCCATGCAGGCGGTCGCGTAGCCGTTGCCCTTGAGCGCCTTCGCGACCGTGATGGAGTCGGCGGGAATCGGCAACTGGCCCTCGGACTTCAGTTCACGGTTCGCGCGGATAGGGCTATGGCCGGTGTGTTGGCCAAGCATGAGCGAGGTGCGACTCGGCGCGCAGACCGAAGTCCCGCAGTAGCCTTGGGTGAACCTCGTGCCTTCCGCGGCCATGCGGTCGAGGTTGGGCGTCTGGATGAGTTTCTGTCCGTAGCACCCCAGGTCGCCCTGCGCGAGGTCGTCGCTCAGGATGAAGATGAGGTTCGGCTTGCGCGGTTCAGCGGCGCAGGCGAACGCGGCGCCGAGGAGAAGGAGCAAGCGGAGGGGCATGGGCGAGGGGAAGGGGGGTAGGGGAAGGGGGATGGGTCGGGCACCTGAAAAGCAAAAGGGGACCGGGGCGAAAATGCTTAGCGGCCTTTGGCCACGGCACAATCCAAACCCAAATCCCCAATTCCCTTTCTCCTCTTGTAGCTTTAGGGCCTTATTCCGCCTGGTCCTTCAGCCACTGCTGGTATTGGGCTTCGGTCTGCTCCTTGGTCAGCTTGCCGCTGTGGATCAGGATGCGGAAGCGGAAGGTCTCGGACTTGCCCGGCTGGATCGTGAAGTTGAGGGTCGTCTTGCCCTTCGTGAATTCCTTGGCGCCGAACGGGTTGGCGGCGAAGAGGCCGTAACCGCGGTTATGCCAGTAGGTCGGGAAGGTGCTGTTCTTCGGGTGGTCGAAGATGCCGATGCATACGTCTTCGCCCTTCACGTTGCCGGACAAGGTCATCCATTTGGCACGGGTGCTCCAGGTTTCCTTTTCGCCGACCTTGCCTTCGCTGCTCAGGTAGATGCCGTTGACGCCGGTGTTGTCGAGCTTGGAGACCGCGGGCGGCTTGCCGGCCTCATCGGTGAAGATTTCGGCCTTGGTGGAGGGCTCCTCGAGGGAGCGCGTGACGCGGATGGCGATGACGCCTTCCTTGGAGTCTTTGAAGACGGCGGGTTTGTCCTGGGCGGTCAACGTGATGATGCGGTCGATGATGCGGAGGTCCTTGGCGGCGCGGAAGACGAGCGTCTCGTCCTGCTGCAGCACCTTGGAGCCGTCGGCGAGGATCCAGTCGGACGAAACCTTGAGGGAGGCGACGCCTTCGCCGCTCTTCATGGCGAGGATGGCCTTGTGCTTGACGCTGCCGTACGGGATCTTGCTGTCGCGCGAGTAGCCTTCGGGCGGGGAGTTCCAGAAGTCGGTACCGTTGACGTTCCCGTAGTTGAACCACGACGAGATGTGGTGCGGGTGGTCGGTGCGTTCGCCGGCGACCTTCTCGAGCGGGAAACCGCGGGTGAAGATGTTGCCGCTGGCGGTGCGGAGCGGGGAGAGGAGGGGCTTCTTCTGGTCGGCCCAGAAGACGTAGGACGTGAACGGCTGGCCGTCGACGAGGACGTCGACCTGCTTCTTGTCGGCCTGTTCGACGAGTTTGACCTCGGCGGCGTGGGCGCAGGCGGTGGCCAAGGCGAGGGCGAGGAGGGAGAAGGGCTTTTTCATGGGCTTTTCTAGATAGGCTTAGAATAGGCCATGCCAAGCCGAATGCCATGAATACGCCGCTAGTTTTAATTGAAATAAAGGAACCGAGGGGGTTGTCTGGTGACAGACCCCGTACCCCAATGCGCACCGTTTTCCTCGGCGCGGCTTTCGCCGCCGTTTCCGCCTTTGCTGCCACGCCGGCAGGGCCTGAGGTCCACGTGCCGTTCAAGGACTACCGCCAGGGGTCGACCCCGGCCGAAGCGCTCAAGGCGATGTCCGTGCCGAAGGGCTTCCAGGTGACGCTCGTCGCCGCCGAACCTCGGGTGGTCCAGCCGATCGCGATGTGCTTCGACGAGAAGGGGCGTCTCTGGGTCGTCGAAGGCATGTCCTATCCCCGCAAACGCGGTGATGGTAAGGGTAAGGACCGCATCCTGATTTTGGAAGACCCGCTGGGCGACGGTTCTTATGGTAAGTCGACGGTGTTCTATGAAGGCCTCGACCTCGTCAGCGGCATCGAGGTCGGCCACGGGGGCGTTTGGATCGGCGCTGCGCCCGAGTTGCTCTTCATCCCGAAGGATGCCCAGGATAAACCCGGCAAGCCGCGCGTGGTGCTCGATGGTTGGGCGATGCAGGACACGCACGAGACGTTGAACAGCTTCGTCTGGGGCCCGGATGGCTGGCTGTACGGCTGCCATGGTGTCTTCACCCATTCCAACGTCGGTAAGCCCGGTGCCCCGGATTCCGAGCGCAAGCGTATCAACGCCGGCGTGTGGCGTCTGCACCCGTCGACCAAGGAGTTCGAAATCTTCGCCGAAGGCACGAGCAACCCGTGGGGCCTCGATTTCGATAAGCACGGCGAGATGTTCATCACCGCCTGCGTCATCCCGCACCTCTACCACGTCTTCCCCGGCGGCCGCTACCAGCGTCAGGCCGGACAGCATTTTAATCCGTTCACCTACGACGACATCAAGACGATTGCCGACCATGCGCACTTCACCGGCTCGGTATTGCACCGTCCGGCCGAACGCGGCGTAGTCCAGCCGCAGAGCACGGATGAAGCAGGCGGCGGCCATGCCCATTGCGGGTTGGCCATCTACAACGGCGACAACTTCCCCGCTGCATACCAAGGGCTACTGCTCTTTGGCAACTTGCACGGCCACCGCGTGGTGAGCGACTCCGTCAAAGCGAAGGGTAGCGGTTTCGTCGGCCATCATGCGCCCGACTTCCTGCGTAGCAATGACGCCTGGTTCATTCCGGTTTCGCAACGCGTCGGTCCGGATGGTGCGCTCTATGTCTCGGATTGGACGGATAAGCAGACTTGCCACAACAATAACCAGGAGATTTGGGATCGCGGCAATGGCCGCATCTACCGGGTCAGTTATGGGCAGGTCAAATCCCGGGCCCGGGACCTCACGGCGCTGAAGAGCCAGGAACTGCTCTCCATCGCGTTGGACGACCCGAATGAGTTCTTCGTCCGGCAGGCCCGCAAGGTCCTCGCCGAACGTGCGATTGAGCTACGCCATGGCGTGGAACCGGATTTCGGGACGGCCAGCGCCTTGCTGACCGCCGAGGCAACCGTCCGTTCGCTCAAGGCCGAACCGCTCCGTCGCCTCCGTGCGCTCTGGGTGTTGGCTTCCGCCGGCGTCTTTCCGGCCTTCGAGGGCGACCGCGTCCGTGCGAAGATTGACCTGCTTGAGGTCGGACTGACGGCCAAGGATGAGCAACTCCGCGCTTGGTTCGTGCGCTTGATGTCGGAGCGCACCCGCAATATTGGACCACGCCTCGCTGAGCTGGCGGCACAGGAGGAGTCGCCGGTGGTCCGCCGCGAACTCGCTTCCGCCTTGGGGCGACTCCCGCTCGCCGCCCGTGCGGCCGTCGCCGCTCCTCTGTTGGCCCGGGCCGAAGATGCGACGGACCACAACCTCCCGTTGCTCCTCTGGTATGGCATCGAACCGCTGGTGGGGTCCGATGCCGCGCAAGGCATGGTGCTGGTCCAAGCTTCCAAGATCCCGAAGGTCACCGAGTTCATTTATCGCCGCCTGTCCACGGACGCCGCGGGGCGTGAACGACTCTTGGGCCTGGCGGCGCAGCAGGCGGACCCTGCATTGCGCGAGCGTCTGCTCGAAGGCCTCGTCGCGGGGGTGCGGCAGGGTGGGGCCTTCAAGGCTCCCGCGGAATGGGCCGCTCAAGCCAAGGCCCTGCGTGTGCAGGCTTCGCCCCAGCTCCTCTCCTTGGTGAACGAGTTGGATGCCCTCGCAGGAGACGAATCTAGCCGCGCTTATTTCCGCGATCAACTGGCCGACGCCAAAGCACCTGCTCCGGCGCGTCAGCGGGCGCTCTCCGTATTGGTGCAGTCCCGCGACCGCGCGGCTGCTCCGGTGCTCCATGCTTGCCTCGCGGACGCCTCCGTCGGCGGCCCGTTGCGCCGTCAGGTCATCCAAGCCCTCGCGACCCTAGGTAACGAGGCGACCGTCCCGGCCATCATCGCCCGCTTCAAGGACTTCACCGCCGACCAGCGCTCCGATGCGCTCCCGGCTCTCATCGCCAATCCAGCCGCCGCCGCGCTCACCATGGAAGCCGTCGCGGCCGGCACCCTGGACAAGGCGGTCCTTTCGCCCGTCGCCATCCGCCAACTCAAGTCGATGAAAGATGCCAAGGTCGATGCGCTCCTCGCGCAGGTTGTCGGTGCGGTCAACGCCACGAAGGCTGATTACGCCAAGCTCAAGGCCAAGTATGTCGACCTCCTCAAGGCGAAGCCCTTGCGTCGCGCCGACCTCGCCGCGGGTAAGGCGCTTTACCAGCAGAGCTGTGGTCTCTGCCACCAACTTTTCGGCGAAGGCAACCAAGTCGGGCCGAGCCTCACCGGTTCCAATCGTGCGAACCTCGATTACCTCCTTGAGAACGTCCTCGATCCGAATGCCCTCATCGGGAAGGACTATCAGCTCAACGTCTTTAAACTGAAGACTGGCAACACCGTCAGCGGCCTTGTCCAGTCCGAGACGGCCGACGTGTTCAACACGGTCATGCCCGGCGGCGTGAAGCTTGCGGTCGCGAAATCCGAAGTCGCGTCGCGCGAGATCCTCGCCGTGTCGCTGATGCCCGAAGGCCTCTTCGACGCCTTGCAGCCGCAGCAGGTCGTCGACCTCGTGGCCTACCTGCAGTCGCCGGACGGCAAGACCGCCTTGGCTCCGCGGGTGACGGGCGTCTGGAAGATCGATGGTGCCATGGAGGGCGAAGCCCTGAAGGTCCTGGGAGTCAGCGCGGGTCGGACCTCGGGTCAGCCCATGACCAGCTTCAAGGCTAGCCGTTGGAGCGGCAATGACCACCTCTGGTGGACTGGCGGCAAGCCGGGAGACACGCTGACCCTCGAGCTTCCCATCGCGGAGAAGGGTCTTTATCAGATCACCTTAGTTTGCACCAAGGCCCATGACTATGGTCGCTTCGAGTTGCGCCTCGACGGTAAGCTCCTGACGGACCGTGGCCTCGACCTCTACAACCCCAAGGAAGTCGTCACCACCGGCGAACTGGATGGTGGCCGCCATGAGCTCGCCGCCGGCGCGCATAAGCTGGAGGTGAAAATCCTCGCTCCGAACCCCGCCGCAACGCCGCTGCACATGTTCGGACTCGACTACCTCAAGGTCGAAAAGAAGTAATCCCTTGCCCCCTCAATCATGAAAGCCCTCGCTCCGTTCCTGTTGTTTGCCTCGGCCGCCTTCGCGGCGGAAGTCCCCGCCCCCAGCATCGAAAAACTCGACCCGACCCTGGACGCCTTGGTCGCGTCCGATGTGAAGATCGAAAAAGTCGGCACAGGCTATAGCTGGTCGGAAGGTCCGGTCTGGTTCAAAGACCGCTTCATCTTCTCCGACGTCCCTAAGAACATCGCCTATGCTTGGAAGCGCGGTGATGCCGCCCCAACAGTGTTCCTGAAGCCGAGCGGCACGGATGAGCCTTCTGACCTCCAGGGTTCCAATGGTCTCGCGGTGGATGCCAAGGCCAACCTCTTGCTGTGTCAGCATGGTGCGCGTCGGGTTGGTCAGTCCGTCGGCGAAGGAAAGTTCAAGCCCCTCGCGGTTGCGTTCGACGGCAAGAAGTTCAACAGCCCGAACGACCTCGTCGTCGCCGCCGATGGCTCGATCTACTTCACCGATCCGCCCTATGGTTTGCCGAAGGGCCAGAAGGCCGAGCAGGGCTTCCATGGCGTGTACAAGCTTGCGGCCGACGGTAAGGTCTCGCTTGTGACGAAGGAAGTCCAGTGGCCGAACGGCATCGCCCTCAGCCTGGACCAGAAGACCCTTTACCTGGCGGTCTCTGATGGTGCGAACCCCCGCGTGGCCGCCTGTGCCTTGGATGGATCGGGCCTGCGCGACGTCTTCCTCGCCAAGTCCTTGAAGAAACCCGGCCGCCCCGGTGGTTGTGATGGCATGAAGGTCGACGAGCGAGGTAACCTCTGGACGACCGGTCCGGGCGGCGTACTCATCCTCTCGCCCGAAGGGAAACACCTCGGCTCGATTCTTTTCCACCAGCCCACGGCGAACCTCGCTTGGGGCGAAGACGGCAAGACCCTTTTCGTCACCTCTAACCGTGACGTCTTTGTCCTGCGCACGCTTGTCAAGGGGCAGGGCTTCTGAGGAATCTTCTCTCTCGGCCGCCATTATGAAATCTCTCCTGCTCCTCGCCCTCGCCCCGTTAGTTGCCTTCGCGGCCGACGCGCCCAAGCCAGCGGCTTCGGCAGCGTCGCAGCTCCCCGCCATCCCGGTGGAATCCATCGCCAAGAAGGGAGAGCTACTTTTCTCCGATGACTTCGAAGGGAAGGGCCCCGCCGATAAGCGCTGGGTCAAGGTCGTCCCGACCTTCGCGGTGGTCGACGGCGTCCTCAAGGGCACCCAGACCCGCGACAAGGCCATCCCTGCCGCCGACGGCAAGCCCGCCGTCACCCCGCACGCCGCCGTGCATGGCCTCGACGTACCGACCAAGGACAGTGTCATCGAACTGAAGGTTCGCTTCGACGGTGCGACAATGATCGATGTCGAACTCGATGACCGCAAGTATACCGGCGCCCACTACGGTCACATCTGCCGGGCCCAACTTCGCTTCAATCCCAAGGACAAGACTTTCTCGGCCGTCATCATCGATGAGAAGGATGGCAACATGCGCAGTGACATCTATGAAATGAAGAAGGACCCGGCCAAGAAGGCGGAAGTCGCCAAGCTCCTCCTGGGCCGTCAGGCGACCTTTCCGGTCAAGCAAGCGCTCGAAGTCGGCAAGTGGATCACGGTCGTGGTGGAGACCGTCGGGGAAGAAATGCGCATGACGGTGGACGGCACCCCGGTCGCTTACCTCAAGTCCTCCGGCATCGCCCACGCCACCAAGTCGCGCTTCGAGTTTGGCGTGGCCGGTAAGGACGGCTGCATCGATGACGTCAAGGTTTGGGCGGCGACCCCGGCCAAGTAAGCCTCGATTATTACGACTGCCGCTCGGGTGGTCATCGGGCGATCAACCCGGTGTCCGCCCGTTTGCTTTAGGCGAGCGACTTCAGCAGGTCCTCAAGTTCGCGCCCGTACCTCACGTATGATGCGAAGCGTTCCTCGGGGGAGGCCTTGGTGCCCTCGCCGAGGTGGACGATGCTGGCGACATGCGGTTCGATAGACACGCCCGCCGTGTAGCCCGAGCGGAGTAGGTCGGCGAGGACCTCGCGGACCAATGCATCGCCCCGTCCGGGGTAGGTGAATGCATCGCTCTTGCCGCCGGTTGGGTTGCGCCGGGCGTCCTTGACGTGGACGTACGCGATGAAGGGCTTCACGGCCTCGTA
>SXGQ01539518.1_pt1 | contig 16439 bp, 32 predicted proteins | sample 3178371 | NCBI WGS metagenome assembly SXGQ01 (sample SAMN11356859, study PRJNA531348) | freshwater metagenome | isolation source: freshwater sample F1-20 | place: China: Fuxian Lake, Yuxi | collected 2017-12-25
AAATCACAGCAAAATATCCTAATCGTGAGATTTGGATTGAAGTAAGTGAAGATGGAGAAAACGGTTCTTTTATTAAGTTTTAAAGGAAAAAGCTATTATGGCTAATAATTACAAAGGTGTTTCTTATTTTGAATCTCGTCCAGACATCGTCAAGATTTTTGACGACTTAGATGCTTTTAGAGATTTTTGTCGCTTTGAAATGTGCGACTTTAACGAAGCCAATTTGTACAACAGACAGAGTGACATTTGGAATAGATATTTCCAAAGCACTCGTCCTCGTAGACCTCGCGGCGAGTGGAATGGTAATCGCGAGTATAACCGTAGCGGAAACAGGAATCGCAATTAATGATCTATGTCATTGATTTAGAGGCTGTAGAAACACGTTACACAGCACAATGGAAAGAACATGTACCCAAAATTTTTAAAAGGGCAGGACATCAAGTTCAAGTTATCTCTGGTCCTGAAGATATTCCTCGTGCCACTACTCCTGGTGCCTTTCTCAATTTTGGCGGGACTAACATCTATAAGTCTCGTCAAGTTGAAGAACTTAGTCGTCTATTTACATCCGGAGCAGTTAAGCCTGGCGATCATTTTTTGTTTACTGATGCTTGGCATCCTGGTATCATAAACTTAAAATACATGAGTGAGCTTCTTGGCATTCCTGTCAAGATTCATGCTCTATGGCATGCTGGATCGTATGATCCTCAAGATTTCTTAGGTCGCTTAATTGGCCCTGCACCATGGGTAAGACATGCTGAGAAAAGTTTTTATCACGCAATTGATTATAATTATTTTGCCACAAACTTTCATATAAGGATGTTTTACACAAATTTATTGAATGATTATCCTAGTGAAAATGCTTGGTTAGAAGATGACCTTAAAGAAATAAAAAACGGCGAATGGCCTAACATTGTGCAAACAGGCTGGCCTATGGAATATATGGATGTAACATTAACTCCATACAAAAATATGCCCAAACGAGATCTTATATTGTTCCCGCATCGTATTGCACCGGAAAAACAAGTTGAAATTTTTAGAGATCTCAAACATCACTTGCCGCAATATGAATTTGTTGTTTGTCAAGATCAAGAACTCACTAAGAACGAATATCACAATTTATTAGGTGAAGCTAAACTAGTGTTTAGTGCTAATCTACAAGAAACTCTAGGTATCAGCTGTTATGAAGGTGCTATTGTTGATGCTATTCCAATGGTGCCAGATCGACTTAGTTATACAGAAATGTATTATGACACATTTAAGTATCCTAGCGAATGGACAGAAAGCTGGGAATCATATCAAACACACAGACCTTATGTTGCAAAAACTATTATAGAGCATATGGAGAATTATCGTACAAGACTTCCTATGCTACGCAAACAAACGGAGGACTTACATGAACGATTCTTCTCAGCCAAAGAACTCATGTCAAGGTTTTGAAGCCAAAGACATAGAATCTTTACTAAAAGAATGCACTATTAATTTAAGTGGCACTGGCGCAAATATGAATGATGTGTCAATTTCACATGTATATAATTATAATCACGGCAGTGTAATTACACTAGACTCGTCATATTCAGCTAGTAACGCTGGTGCGGGATCATACACGATATCAACAGGTAGCAGTAGTGATACAATAACATTATCTGGTCTAGATGCTAGCAGTTTTACGTTTCAACTACCAGTAGAATGGAAAGATAGTTTTCCTGCATGGCATAGAGTAGAAGACATGTGTGAAAAATATCCAGGTTTAAAAATTGCCTTTGAAAATTTCAAAGTGGTATATGAAATGGTAAAGGATGACTATGATAATCCAGTTCCTAAAAAATAAATTTTTTAATTTGCTAGAACGCACAGGTCGTAAACGTATCATTCTTGATCGTTTAGATAACGAGCCTTATCTAGAAAGATATTATATCTTTCTAAAAGATCGTACACATTTTCCATTTAATGTATTTTTACATAAATTCCTTAAGTCAGATCCAGATGATGTGCATGATCATCCATGGCCTTATGCTACATTGATTCTTAAAGGCGGTTATTGGGAATGGATTCCTCAGTTTAACACTGAGGGCAAAAAAATAGGTGAAATTGCTAAATGGCGCGGTCCTGGTAGTTTCCGTACCTGCGGTGCTAACAGCTATCACAGAATTGAACTAGACCCCGGAGTAGATTGCTGGACCTTGTTTATGCCAGGTCCTCATAAACGTGAATGGGGATTTCTAGTAAAAGATAAATGGATTCAACATGGCGAATACTTTAACTGGCGTAAATCTACCAACATATCAAATTAGTTCTCCAACCGGTACAGCCGGAACGTTTTTAACAAGCGGATTAAACGGTACTTCGTGGTCCAATACTACTAGCTATAATTCTACAGTAATGACAGTAACTGGAGATCCTGCCAGTTTAGATGTTAAAGGTAATATTATACATAACGGCAGAGACTTAGAAGAAAGGCTAAAAACAATCGAAAAAGTCTTGATGATTCCCGAAAGAGATGTTAAAATGGAAAAAAAGTATCCTAAACTTAAAAAACTCTACGACGAATATATCAAAGAACTTTCAAAAGCAAGAATGTGGGAATCAATTAAAGGAGAAGGCAATGACTGAAGTAATTATTAAAGACGGTCCAGGATTTCAATTACGACTTAAAAAATGGGAAAGCATTAGTCCTAAAGGATTATATGCTGTACATTTTATTCAAGGCACGAAAGATCGAGACGGTAATATTGATAATGAATCAACATACGAATTTTTTATGGATGCAGACGAATTACGCAACTTAGCCGAAGCGTTAATAAAATGAAAAAAATCTATTACTCATGGCGTCAAATTGAAGGTGCGGTGATTGATATTGCACGACAATTACAAAAAGACCAATGGTTGCCTGATTATATAGTTGGGATTACCAGAGGTGGTGCTATTCCTGCTGTCATGCTCAGTCAGTATTTAGGAGTTCCTATGCACCCTTTAGCAGTTAGTCTAAGAGACGGTGGAGAATGTGTCAGCGACTGCGGAATGGCTGAAGATGCACTTGGCTATCCCAAGCAAGAACGATTTGTTGCTGACGAAAATGACATTGGTAGTGTTCTTGATGCTGCTAGTTCAATGTTAGAACAAGGTGAGAACTTTAAAAATATTCTTGTAGTTGATGATATCAATGATAGTGGTGCAACTATTGCTTGGATTAAAAAAGATTGGCCAAGCAGTTGTTTGCCCAACGATCCAGATTGGGAACATGTATGGAGTAATAATGTGAGATTTGCTACACTAACAAATAATCTTGCCAGTGCAGAAAGTGTAGATTATTCAGTATGGGAAGTAAATAAAGCCGAAGAAGACTGTTGGCTTGTATATCCCTGGGAGGAGTTTTGGCGCAAATGAATGATTTAGAAAGGGCATTAGATGAAAAAAGAGCACCGTGGACGGAAATTGAATTCAGAGCAACAGACTTCTGGATCTTCAGAGATGCTTATCCAGTTACCCAAGGGCATTTGTTATTTGTGCCTACCCAAGAAAAGTTTCACAACATCATGGAGTGCTACAAAGCAGCCTACAAATGGGGCTTTGATGGAGTACAAGCAGAAAGTTGGGAGGCTTTTAATGTCGGACAAAATGTTGGCGAAGCTGCGGGTCAAACCATAATGTATCCGCATATTCATATGATTCCTAGACGCACAGGCGATATGGCTGATCCTCGCGGTGGAGTGCGTCATGTTATTCCAGAGAAAGGAAACTATCGTGTACAGAAGCAGAATTCAAACACTTAAAGAAAGTCATAGAGTATTAGATCAACAAATTACCGAAGGTAATTACACTGACGAACAAATTTCAGAAATGAAAAAGCGTAAACTTATGCTAAAAGACGAAATAGCTCGTTTAGAAAAATTACAATGGATTGAAGATCATGAACGAGTCGATTTTGACGACGATAGATAAAACATACCCGCACGATGTTGTTGTTCCTTGGCATAGTGAACGGGATACTATATGGTGGAATGAAACTTGCGCTATGGTTTTAGAAGTATTTGGATTACCTGGACATAGATTTTTATACAAACCGCATCTAGACTATATGATTTTTGAATTTGAATCAAAAAAAGACGAACAACTTTGCAGAATATTACTAAGTGAACGATTATGAAATACGCCATAGGTGCTATAATTGCTACAATATGTTGGATGATTGTTTTATCATTGATTCCAATGCCTGAAGAACGTGTAAGATTATACGACTGCGGGATGGCAGAGTGGCATCCCGATGTTCCTCAAGATGTAAAAGAAGCGTGTAGACAGCGTTTTAAACAACCTCCGCCGGGACCATTAACATGATTACATTTAGTTTTTTAATTAGAAATCCTTTTAGTCTTAAGTTTGTTAACTTATGGAATCGTACTTATAACACACCATTTGAACATAAATTTATTGAGCTAGAATTTTACAAGGACAGTAGTTTACTATCGTTTAGATTTGATCTAACTGCAAGACAAAGTCATTCGGGTCTTAATATAGAATTTGGTTTGCTAAGTTATTGTATTAATTTTACTTTCTATGATAGAAGACATTGGAATCAAGGTGCTAATAGATACGAGTATTACGAGGAATGACACAAATGTATATGTTTGGAATGCCAAAAATTGCAGTAGTAGGTGCAGGATCTGTAGGTGCAGCTATTGCAACTTGTTATAGTGAAAGAAATTTTCAAGTAATAGTTATAGATGTTGATCCTCAAAAAAGCACAGGTTATTACACCGATATAAAAGATTGTGAAGCTGTATTTGTATGTGTACCTAGTCCTAATAAAGAGAATGGGGAATGTGACACTAGTATACTAAACACAGTACTTTATCTATTAAAAGATTTTAAGAATGTTATAATTAGTAAAACAACTGCCCCGCCTGCATTCTACGAACGAATGCAAACGATATATCCTAATTTAGTACATGTTCCGGAATTTCTAACGGCGGCTAATCCTGTACACGATTTTTTTAATCAAGATACTGCTATAATTGGAGGGCAAGTTCTAGCTTATCAAAGAGAAGCAGAACGTATACTTAGAGGTGTACAACAATTAAACAATATTAGATACACTAGTATTGGTGAAGCTGCTCTATCTAAGTATATTATTAATTCATTCTTAGCTACAAAAGTAGTGTTTATGAACGAGATGGAAGAACTAGCAAGAGCGCACGGTTATGAATGGCGAGATATTGTACAATCTGTTATGGTAGATAAACGAGTTGGATTAAGTCATTTACAAGTTCCTGGCCCAGACGGATATTATGGGTTTGGCGGTGCTTGTTTTCCTAAAGACACAAATGCTTTGGTAAAATATGCCAGCAAGTTGGGCGTACAATTGAACGTATTGAAGTCCGCAATAAAGAAAAATACTCTATTTAGGTTGCAAAAACCTAAATAATCATGTAATATATAATGTCATCCTCGACAATAACTCGGAGAACAAGAATTGACAAATAAAAAAGAAACAGCGTTAGATGCAATGGCCGGAGATGGCGGCTACAGAGAAGCGTATCTCAGTGATGTACTGAGATTTAAAATGCGCCGAGAAGGCAAGCGGTTCTGGGCTGGAGATAATATCAGTGATTATCTTCACGAAAGTGATAAAGAACACTTAATTAACGAGGCAACAGAAGCATTTGAATTAGTGCTTGATCGGTTGCTAATTGATCGTGAAAACGATCCTAATTCAAAAGGCACAGCTCGACGCCTTGCTAAAATGTACTTTAACGAAATAATGGCAGGTAGATATGACCCAGCACCAGACGCAACTTGTTTTCCAAATGATTCGCAGGACCGCTACGAAGGTATGTTGGTTGTTCGCAGTGAGCTCAGGAGTATGTGTAGTCATCATCACCAACCCGTTACTGGCGTTGCTTATATTGGCATTCTGGCTGCTGAAAAACTTATTGGACTATCAAAGTACACACGTATTGCCCAATGGTGTTCCCGACGAGGTACTCTCCAGGAGGAACTTTGTAATGATATTGCTAGGGAAATTGAAAAAGCCACAGGAGCCAAAGACCTAGGTGTTTACATTCAAGCAGTACATGGCTGTTGCGAAAATCGCGGTATTATGGCACATAGTAGTTTAACGCAGACTACTGTACTTAAAGGTGCGTTCAAAGATGACGCAGGCACAAAGAAAGAATTCTTTGACAATATTAAGCTACAACAAGAATTTGCCCCACGTTAAGGAGATAACATGGCAACTAGAAAAAAGAAAGAAGTAGAAACAGAAACATGGCCTAAGATCACCGTTGGCAGTCATAGTACTAGAACAGAATATGAAGACGGTCGTATAGATTTTGTCACAGACTGGGACGCACTACAGCGTGATGTTCGCGAAGCTATTGCCGAATATGAACGTAAAAAATTAGTAGAACAAGCACCTTATCATCCAGGATATGAAGGTGCAATAGTCTCAGCAGATAGTAAACCCAAACGTACTAGGAAAAAGTAATAATTTTAAGGATAATACAGAATGAAATGGTTTAAAAAATTGCTATGGCGCTGGCAACAAGAAGGCCGAGAAATCGTTGAATGTGATTCCAAACCAAGCAGATTGATAGCGTCAGATGATAGCGAAAGTGTAGGAGGTGACCCTATTCTTAATTTCAAAATTTACTCAGCAGTAGGCGGCAAAGTTGTAGAGTTTCGGCAGTACGATCGTCACAAGGATCGTAACTTCCATCAAACATACATTATCACTAACGATCAAGATTTTGGAGAACGTATCTCTAAAATTGCTACTATGGAAATTTTAAAACAATGAGCAAATTAAAAGTAAGCGAACTTTTTTACAGCGTACAAGGTGAAGGAAGGTACATGGGTGTACCTTCTGTGTTCTTACGTGTATTTGGCTGTAACTTTACCTGCGACGGCTTTGGTATGCCTAGAGGAGAATTATCAAATGAACGAAACATTATTGCAAATCGTATTACAGAGTTTAAACAGTATAGAGATTTACCTCTTGTTCATACCGGTTGTGATTCTTATGCTAGTTGGGATCCTAGGTTCAAAGACCTTTCACCTGTGGTTGAAACGGATAGCCTTGCAAAAAGCATCATCGAACTCCTTCCATACAAGAGATGGATGAGGGAGCACCTAGTAATTACAGGTGGTGAACCTTTGCTAGGCTGGCAACGTAGTTATCCTGCTTTGCTTAAACATGAGCTTATGGAAGATCTTACTGAGATCACTTTTGAAACTAACGGTACTCAGCGTCTTTCAGAAGATTTCAAATTAAGTCTTGAACTATGGGGCAACAGGAAAGATAGAGAAATTACATTTTCAGTTAGCGCCAAACTACCAGCTAGCGGAGAGAAGTGGGAAGAAGCTATTAAGCCCGATGTAGTTGTTGACTATCAGTCAGTGGGTTGGACCTACCTTAAGTTTGTTGTAGCAACAGAACAAGACATTCAAGATGCCCTACGTGCTACTATGGAATTTAGAGATGCAGGATTTACTGGCGAAGTATATCTTATGCCAGTTGGCGGAGTTGAAAGTGTCTACAGCTTGAATAATAAAAATGTTGCACTTGCATGTATGAAGTATGGCCTTAGATACAGCGACAGACTGCAAGTGCCGTTGTTTAAAAACGAATGGGGTACCTAATGACTCTTTGGCAAAAAGTTAAAGACTTTTGGATTCGCAGTTACACTAGCGATCGTCGTGCTTTTTATTATGAAACCGTTGCCAGTGCTTGTGTGTTTGTGTCTATGACTTGGATCAGTGTTACAGCACAACATCCGCCGATGCATTTAATCTATCCTGTAAGTTTCTGTGGCGCAGTGTTTAGCATATTGGCATTTATTAGGCGTGGTGCAGGATGGCCTTTAGTAATGACTTGCTACTTTGCCTGCTTGCATGTGTTTGGATTTGGAAGAGCTATGGGATGGTATTAATATGAAAAATTTTATTAAAAAAATATTTGGCATTGACGAGATGGAGGCAGCATTAGCCGAAACTCAAAGAAAAATTATTGAAGCTGAGGAACAAGTAACCAAAGCTAAAGAGTCAGCCGAAAAAGCTCTTAAAGAAGAAGAGCTGGCAAAAATGACTCCTAAAGAACGTGCCACTGCTAAGGGAGAGCCATGGGTTCAAGTACTAGATACCAAAGTAAATCCGGATAATGTTAGAAATGGCTTTTTTGAACTTGACTGGAACGATCTTTTTATTGTACAATTAAAACAAGCCGGTTATGGTTTTGAGGGTGATCCAGAAGAAGAAATTGTAGATCGTTGGTTTAGAGATATTGTAAGAAATATGCTAACCGAAGAAGGTATGGACACTAGTCGAGGCGCTGGCTATATTAACGTAATTCCAATTAACAAAAACCAATCAGAGGTTTCATGAACTATATTCTTGTAGACACTGCTAACACTTTCTTTCGTGCTAGACATGTGATCCGAGGAGATGCAGATACCAAGCTAGGGATGGCTCTGCATATTACATTTAACAGTATTAAAAAGGCATGGCAAGACTTTAGCGGCAATCACGTAGTATTCTGTCTCGAAGGTCGTTCATGGCGTAAAGACTTTTACAAGCCATATAAGGCTAACCGTGCTGAAACTCGTGCGGCTATGACTGCTCGTGAACAAGAAGAAGATAAATTGTTCTGGGAAACATTTGACAAGTTCAAAGAGTTTATTATTGAGAAAACTAACTGTACCGTTTTACACAATCCGCAACTAGAAGCAGATGATCTCATTGCAGGTTTCATCCAAACACATCCTAATGATAATCATATTATCATTTCAACAGACTCAGATTTCCATCAGTTGATTGCACCAAATGTCAAACAGTATAACGGCGTAATGGAAACTACAACTACACACGAAGGCATCTTTGATAAAAAGAATAAAAGTGTGTTGGATAAGAAAACCAAAGAACCTGTAGGTGCTCCTAATCCAGAATGGTTACTTTTTGAAAAATGTATGCGCGGTGACACAAGCGATAACGTCTTTAGTGCATATCCAGGTGTACGTGTCAAAGGTACTAAAACTAAAGTTGGCTTACAAGAAGCGTTTGAAGATCGTAACAAGAAAGGATATTCTTGGAACAATCTCATGCTTCAACGTTGGGTTGATCACGAAGGTAACGAACATCGTGTGTTAGACGACTATGAACGTAATCGTATCTTGATTGATCTCAACGCACAGCCAACAACAATTAAAGAATTAATTACATCTACAATTGAACAAGCTACTAATGAACCTAAAAACATTAGTCAGGTTGGCATTAGATTATTGAAGTTTTGTAATCTATATGATATGCAAAAGATTTCAGATAATATTCAGCAGTATGCTGAACCTTTCCAAGCGAGATATACACAATGAACATTAAAGCCAAACCCGTTGTAGACGGTAAATTTTGGATTATTGAAGACGACGGTGAAAAAGTTGCCATTCTACACAAAAAAGAAGGCAACAAATACATGTTAAGTAGCAGTCAAGGTGATACATATTTTACCAAAAAAGACGAGTTAATTAAAACTTTTGGTAAAGATTTTTTTCAAATTAGCGAAAAAACTACAATTACAGTAGACGATACAAAAGATGTTTACGGCTACCCTACTAGTTGTAAACCATATAATCCCTTGTTTAATGTACAGCGCAAATTACCCCTGTTTACTAAAAGTTCTGCTAGTAAAAGCCTGTATTGTGCAGGCTACTATACAATTAAGTTTGACAAGGGTTGGGTTAAGAGTTTTTGTCCAAAATTAATTACAATTGAACGTTATCCTTACAAAGGGCCGTTTAAAGACGAACTTGAAATGAAACAGGTATTAAGCAATGCCAAATCCGATTAATACTGTACCTATACAGCAGTTTTTACAACAGGTAAAGGCTGCTGATCTCTCACAACAAAGAGAGATAAAAATAGACATTAAAACTGCTAAAGCTCTAGCATATTGTCTAGGCGAAGTTAGTGCAAAGCTTTTAGAAGACTACGATACTATACTTAAAAAGCTAGAATCCAGCACAGGTACTTCTGTTACTGTTAGTATGGATGGGGGCGGTTTCGGGTCAAACTGATAAATATATGCGTAGATAATAGGACGCATAGATGAGCAGACCCAAGCCAAAAATACTATTAGAACACATTAATAAAAAAAATTATAAATGTGAACAAATACTAGAAGCAGATGCTATCTGGGCAGTATTCTATAAGGGTGAGCCTTTTAATTTAAAATCGTCAAGTGCAGTAACCAGTTACCCAGGACCTAAATACAAAAAAGTAAGTTTTTCAAATCCTGGTCATGCACATAATCTAGCAAAGAAATTAAATCAAATGTTTAACTGTAAAGATTTTGAAGTAGTTAAACTTACCAGCGGTGAAATTATTAAATGATTTCAAAAGAAACATTTACCAAAATCTTCCTACAACAAAAAAACCGCTCAATAGATCCTGCCAATGTAAAATTGCATTTATTTAAATGGTGGCAGAGTCATCGCTCAAAAGACATAGGTGGACTTAGATTAAGTGAAGATGGATTTGAGTACTTAACTAAAGAACTTGAACTTCAGTGCTATGAAATTCCATTTACAGAACCAATTGATCTGAGTCCTCAAACTATCATATTTTTTGATAGACATATGGACAGTCCATATTTTTTAACCAATCAAAACATCACTGTATTTTCTGAGCGCAAGAGTTTTGAGCTAATGTTGTTTTCTGACGACATTAGAAAATACGGACTAGTAAAGGCTATGAACAAGCAGGATAGCCAAAATGACAAAATAGACGAAAATCCTGTTGACAACTAAAGCTAACGGCATTATAATAGACACATAGACAAACAAGTTCTATAGTTTTTAATTCAACTAGGAGTTTTTATGAGCGAGATTAGTTCACGTACCGTTGGCCCTAAGGCTGCTAAAAATAGTCTGCGTCGTGCTTTTAAGGCCAAGCGTCCGTTGTTCCTTTGGGGTCCTCCGGGTATTGGTAAGTCCGATATTGTTAAGCAGATGGGCGAAGAACTCAACGCTCATGTTATTGATATCCGTTTGAGTCTTTGGGAACCCACTGACATCAAAGGTATTCCCTATTTTGACTCTAACGAGAGCAAAATGGTTTGGGCTCCCCCTATTGAGTTGCCTGATGAAGAAATGGCTGCTAAGTATGACAAGATCATTTTGTTTATGGATGAAATGAACTCTGCGGCTCCTGCTGTTCAGGCTGCGGCCTATCAGTTGGTTTTGAATCGTCGTGTTGGTACTTATCGTTTGCCAGACAATGTGCATATTGTTGCCGCTGGTAACCGCGAGACTGACAAGGGTGTTACTTATCGTATGCCTGCGCCGTTGGCTAACCGTTTTGTGCATTTGGAGATGAAAGTAGATTGGGAAGATTGGTTCCAATGGGCTGTTGACAACCGTATCCATAAAGATGTAGTTGGCTTCTTAACCTTCTCTAAGAAGGACTTATACGACTTTGATCCAAAGGCAGCGAGCCGTGCTTTTGCTACTCCTCGTTCTTGGACCTTTGTGTCTGAGCTCTTGTTCGACGACGAAGAAGATGAGAACACACTGACTGACTTGACTTCGGGTGCTGTTGGTGAAGGTTTGGCCATTAAGTTTATGGCACACCGTAAGGTTGCGTCCAAACTGCCTAACCCAACTGACATTCTTAAGGGCAAGGTCAAGAAGATGGACACTAAAGAAATTAGTGCCATGTACTCTTTGACTGTAAGCCTGTGCTATGAGCTCAAAGATGCATCTGACAAGAATGCAAAAGATTGGAACGATCAAGTAAACTGTTTCTTTGAGTTTATGATGAATAACTTTGAAACTGAGCTTGTTGTTATGGGTACCAAACTTGCTCTTACCCAATATCAGTTGCCGTTGGATCCAGATGAAATCAAGTGCTTTGATGACTTCCATGCCAAATATGGCAAGTATATTGCGGCTGCTACTGAGAAGAAGTAATTTGGTAAAAGCATCAATTGACAGGGTCCTCGGACCCTGTTATAATATATACTGTATAAACAGGAGCAAATTATGAGCCATCTAGATCCTATTGTAGATAAAATTGTAGTAGCACGAGTTGGACTGTTGTTACGTCATCCGTTTTTTGGCAACATGGCTACTCGTCTTAAGATTGTAGATGCCAGCGATTGGTGCAGTACTGCTGCCACTGACGGACGTCATCTATTTTACAGTAAAGAGTTCTTTGAGAACCTTACTACCAAACAAGTTGAGTTTGTAGTAGCACACGAGATCTTGCACAATGTATATGAGCACATGATGCGAGTAGAAGGCAGAGATCGCCAGATTTGGAATGCGGCCGCAGACTATAGTGTTAACGGTACTCTTGTGCGTGACAAAATTGGTGAAGTACCACCTAAGATTCAAATCTTCCATGATACTAAACACTATGGAAAGAGCACAGAACAAATCTATGACGAAATCTATGCAGACATGGATGCACAAGATTTGGCTGCGTTAGGCCAATTATTAGATGAGCATATTGACTGGGAGAAGGATGGTAAAGATGGTCGTCCGCAATACAGCAAAGAAGAACTCAAAAAAATTCGTGATGAGATCAAAGAGCAGATGATGCAGGCTGCTCAGGCAGCGGGTGCGGGTAATACACCTGCTGAGATTCAACGTATGATTAAAGAGTTGACTGAGCCTAAGATGAACTGGCGTGAAATTTTGCGCCAGCAAATCCAAAGCACTATTAAAAACGACTATACCTTTATGCGTCCTAATCGAAAGGCCTGGCACATGAGTGCCATCCTGCCAGGTACTAACTTTGACGAGACTATTGACATCTGTGTTGGTATTGATATGTCGGGTTCAATTGGAGATGAACAGGCTAAAGACTTTATTAGTGAAGTCAAAGGCATCATGGATGAGTACAAAGAGTACAAGATTAAATTGTGGTGCTTTGATACCAAAGTTTACAATGAACAAGACTTTGACGGCTACGGTGCTGACATTATGGAATATGAAGTAATAGGCGGTGGTGGCACAGAGTTTATGGCCAATTGGGACTACATGAAAGAACATGATATTAACCCTAAAAAGTTTATTATGTTTACAGACGGATATCCGTTTGGTTCATGGGGTGATGAAAACTATTGCGATACGTTCTTTGTAATCCACGGCAACAATACTATTGTACCTCCGTTTGGTGCTTACGCTTACTATGAATTTAAAGATTGATAGTGATGCGTTTTCAACCGGTCAGGTAGAAAGTAAAATTTGGGCCGCTGAAGAACTAGAACGAGCTTCTGCCCATATCAACATCTTGCGTATTAGTATGCTAGGAGGTTGGTATGGGCTTTTTCATTTTATACTTAAGATTCGAGGCCGTTTGGAAGTAGAATGGTGTCGCAGTTACGATCTTGATGCAAGTGCATGTTCTGTTGCAAATATGATTAATAATGCATGGAGTACAGAATGGAGATTTGTATCAAGGCCAAAAGATGCTAACGACTTATTCTATCAAGATGGCACTAATTGTATTGTAAACACTGCAACCGAACACTTTGACAATAACGATTGGTTTGTTAATATTCCAAACGGCTATCTATGTGTTCTTCAAAGCAATGATTTAGAAATTAACGATCACATCAATCGTCCGAAAAATTTAGAGGATTTTAAAAAAAAATATCCTCTATCAACTGTCTTGTATGAAGGCACTAAACAATTTAACTTTGAAACTAATCCGTATACTAGGTATATGATTATAGGTCACAAATAATGGCTCTTAAAAACGGTAAAGTAAACAAACTTAACACGCTAGGGATTAGAAAAGTTACTTTCCCTGCACATCATTTTTATTATACTTTTACTCCAAAATTTAATCCTACCTATTTAAAACGAATAGATTCATGGATATATACTAATCTAAATCACCGCTATTATATAGGGCAAGGCGTAGAACTTATAGACAATACTATTGTCTTTGTAATTAAAATTGGTTTCGAACAAGAGAAAGAACTCAGTTTCTTCAAACTTGCCTGTCCTGATATAGCCTAAATGATAACTACTTGCATAATCAATGCATTTAGGAGATCTTATGACTGATGAAACTGTACAGGGAACTGAACAACAAGCGCCTGCTCAAGAATCTACAGAGCTAACTCTGAACGATCTAGCAGCTATGAAAATGATTATAGATATTGCAGCGCAAAGAGGTTCTTTTAAACCTAACGAAATGATACTAGTAGGACAAACATATACTAAACTTGCTACATTTTTAGAATCGGTATCAAAACAACCAAAACAAGGAGCCTAATATGGCAGCTAATTTAAAACATGTAGGAAGAATTAAAGCGACAGGAAGACGCTGTATGGTAGTCTTTAGAACACTACCTAATGATGCATTTAACTGTCTTATTATACAAACAGAAAATTTAGAGCCAGATTACCATGATCAACTTATTAGTTTAGTTGAATCGCCAGCCGCTCAAAACTCAAATGAATTCAGTGAGGTACTGGCTAGGTCAATATTTTCTGATGGTAGCACAATGTTGCCAAGTTTACACGTAAAAGGTTTACTAACTAAAGTTGCTACAGATCAAGTAGAAATGTTGCCTAATTTGCAAGCATCTATACTATTATCTGAACTAAATCAACTTATTGCTGAACAACAAGGTGTAAGTATACAAGATTTAGCAATGAGAGGTAATACCAAAGAGGCGGCAGAAGTACAAGAAATAGCTAAGGTACAAAATGTTCCTATGCCAACTCCAGAATTAGATTTAGGAAAAACAACAAGCTCGTCTGTTAATCAAGAAGTTACCACTTTTGAAACTCCAGAGGCAGAAGCAAAATATTATCGCAGTCAAGCAGATAAATTAGCTAAACAAGCAGCTGAAATGCGTAGGCGAGCAGAAGAGTTATCCCCGACTAAGAAACGGACTGTTGTAACGTCGTGACCAAGGGGAAGAAATTCCCCGACGAAATTATTGAACATTGGCCTGAAGTTTTTGGCGATATAACTTTAAATGTTGTTCCTATACAATATTTAGAATCTATTACTGTAAACTTTAAAAACAAAAAAGTCTGGGAAATTAAAATCAGCAACAAACAGATTAAGGCCGATTGGGAGTCTTTTGAAGCTAATCTTAAACAAATGCTAGCTACCTATGAAAGTGAAATAGAAAATGTTGATTTTAAATTAGACACTACAAAAATTAAAAAAGACATGATTAAAACAACGAATAGGTTTTTAAAACGTAAAAGATTAAGGTAATGAAAGGCGAGATTCATGCATTATTTCCTATACCTGTGTATAAGGAAAAATTACGATTGCCTTCAAATCAAGAATTAGATTATCTTAAAAGCCTTAATTTGTGTGGGCAAACCCTAGGCAATCTATCTTCTATAGATAATTACGTTCTTAATCATCCGGCTTTATCGTCATTAAAGCAAGAAATTGAGATTACAATACAAGATTATTGTAACAATATTTTACATGCTAATGTAGACATTTACATTACTAATAGTTGGTTAAACGAAACAAATTCAAAACAACAACATTTTTTACATAATCACTCAAATAGTATACTTTCAGGTGTATACTATATTGACGTAGAAGACAGCTTGCCTTTGATAACATTTAATAGAATGCAATTGCCGTTTTTATTGAATTTTGTACCTAAAGAATTTACAATGTTTAATTCAACAGAATGGAGTGTTCCTGTAGAAAATGGTTCTATTATCATATTTCCGAGTACACTTTATCACTATGTTAAACCAAATGATTCAAATAATTCTAGGCACAGTTTAGCCTTTAATACTTTTGTAAAAGGCAATATTGGATTTAGTAAAGGATCAGAATTAATTTTATGAATGTCAAACTTTTATCCTATTCACAACCAACCAAAGAATTTGCAGACTTGGGAATCACAGATGCCCAAGAACTTGTCGCATATTGTGCGCGAGTCTCAAATCCAAGTAATCAGTTTAACACCGAAACTTCAGAAAAGCTTATCCGCTACCTCATTAAACACCAACACTGGAGTCCACTCGAGATGGTTTCAGCTTGCTTGGAAATTACGACAACAAGAGATATTGCAAGGCAGATCTTACGTCACAGAAGTTTTAGTTTCCAGGAGTTTAGTCAAAGATACGCAGACCCTACAAAAGATCTTAGCTTTGTTACAAGAGAAGCCAGACTCCAGGACACAAAGAATAGACAAAACAGTATAGAAATTGACCGCTCAAACCAAGATCATGCTGCCGTTGAACAAGAATGGTACGAACGTCAATTAGAGCTTATTGAAATGGTTCGAGATACCTATACCTGGGCTACTGCAAATGGTATTGCTAAAGAACAAGCTCGTGCTGTGCTACCAGAAGGGTTAATGGAGAGTCGTTTATATATGAATGGTACGCTACGTAGTTGGATTCATTTTATTGAGCTACGCAGCGGAAATGGTACACAAAAAGAACATCAAG
>SXGQ01181455.1_pt1 | contig 16433 bp, 22 predicted proteins | sample 3178371 | NCBI WGS metagenome assembly SXGQ01 (sample SAMN11356859, study PRJNA531348) | freshwater metagenome | isolation source: freshwater sample F1-20 | place: China: Fuxian Lake, Yuxi | collected 2017-12-25
AAAATAAAAAACCCCGAACTTCATTTCTGTCGTTCAGGGTTTGTATATTACTATACATCAGGATATTATCAACTCTGAACTACGGGCGTGTCTTGGTACCAACAAATCACTTGTTGTTTACTAAAGACTGTATGACGCATTGTAGTTCTCATGTTTTTATAATTATATCAAAGATAGTAAAACTTTCTTAGATATCAAACTTTTCTTCGTAAATTGTATCACATTCTGTATTTTCGTTATTCCACGCAAAATCAAGAATTACTTCATTTTTTTCGGTATTGAAGATAAAAGATCCGTTGGATCCTTCATTGATCTCCCATCCACCGTAATTACTCTCCAATTGATTATAACACCAATCTTCAATGTCTGCAGGTAAATCAATAATTGCACCATCTTCATCCTCCGCACCTTCGATAGATCCACTATCACCACTACCATCAAATTTCACTGACATATATGGTACATTAGATTCTTTCAATTCATCCATAATTTTTGAAAGGGTATCGTCTGCCGAAATCTCCGCTTCATCCCAACTCATACCCTGTTCATCTCTAGTATAATAACTGTAACAGAATTCAACATGTATGCTATTATCTTGACTATCAATTTTAAAATCTGCCCATGTTGATCCTATGTCATCACTTTCATAATTGGGTTCATAATCAGACATAGACTCAGAGATTTTTCTAATGATTGGAGTTATTCTCTCAGGAATGTCCAAGTAGTAATTTTCATCTGCATGTAACCTTCCTTCGTGTATGTCTGTGTAATCAGGATTCCAACCATCGATTCTAAATGTAGTTGCTTTCTCCCCATAAGATTGGATGTATTTACCATAAAATCTCAAATACTTTTTCTCCTCAGGTGTTAAAATACTCTTCATATTAGTAAATATAATCTAAGTTTACAAATTGGAAAAGACGTTGTATCATTCTACCATGGATTACATTTATAGATTCGATATTATTAACGAAGTCATTAGAGTTAATAATTTCAAAAACTACTTGGAAATCGGTGTATGCAACCCTTCCGATTGTTTTGATTTGGTAAATTGTGAAAACAAAATGGGTGTGGATCCGGGTGTTGAATTCCCTGATAATCCCGTAAAATATCAAATGACCTCTGATGAATTTTTTAGTGGTTTGGAAAAGGGTTTTTTAGACTTGGATCCTGGGTTTCAATGGGACGTAATCTTTATTGATGGTCTCCACATATCAACACAAGTAATGAGAGACGTACAAAACTCACTTTATCATTTGAAACCAAATGGTTTTATTTTCTTACACGATTGTAACCCTGAATCATATTTCATGCAAAGAGAAGACTATTATGTCGACGGTCAACAACAACCATGGAACGGTACCGTATGGAAAGTCATCTACAATCTTAGATCACACAGAAATGATTTGGTCGTAAACACTATCAACACGGATTGGGGTGTTGGTGTAATAAAAAGGGGTAACTCTCTTCCTATAAGATTTGATAATCCGTTTTACGAATATAATCAGATGTCAAAAAACAGATACAGAGATTTAGGGATTATTGAGATGTCTGATTTTCGGGATCTGTATTATTCATTTTAAGAGTTCTAATCATCCACTGAGGTCTGTTTTTACTTTGTAAATTCATTAACCATTCTTTGGCCGATGGGATATACCCATAACAATCTTCTTTAACATGTTGTTCACCGACATATCTTGTGTATACGGTTCTACCATCAGAATTTTTGAATTCACTACCAAATTTTTTCTCCATCTCAAAAATACCCTCCGCATGATGGCGGAACATTCTATGAAGTGAGTCACCAATCCAACCTTTTGTCTCATCTAACCATTCATGGAGATGAATATAATCTTCAGGTTTTCCACCAAATTTTTTTGCAGACGATTCTGCGTGTACGTTGGGATGTGCCATTATTTCCAAGAATTTAAATCATAACCGAAATACTCGAATTCTCGATACATTTTTTTTTGAATTAATTCGGCTAGTTCTGAATTATAATAATCTTTCCAAAATTTTTTTTGAGTACCCGAGGGTACGTAATCGTATGAATATCGATTTTGTAAAATATTTTGGTCTATTTCGTTTTTCAAAAGTTCAAGATTATTTTTAACAAATTGTAATGAAAGTATATCTTCAACGAAGGATTCCATTTTTACAAAATGAGAAGGGGGTGTTTTGAGATTTTTAATTCGATTGGATAAGAATATATCATGAACATTATCCTTTAAAATGAAATGTTCTTTTTTTATCCATGATTCGAATTCATATTCCATATTTTGTTGGGAAAATTTGAACATGTTGTATAAAGATACTAATCTAGAGTATGGATTTCTGATGTTCATAACTATGAAATAATTTTCTTTTCCTTCAGGCACACGTATTTCGTGACTGAGATTACTAAAATTTAATTTTTTCATCAGAGCATAGGAAGATCTTGTACCCGTTCTCATTGGGGTAATCCATACAACTTTTAGTTCATCGGAATAATTCATTGTGGACCGTCACGGATTCGAACCGTGGACCCCCTGCGTGCAAGGCAGGTGCTCTAGCCAACTGAGCTAACAGCCCTCGGGTAGGTGGGACTAACCTACATCAGACTTGTACTTCATCCATTAAAGTCCTTTTGAGCGGAAGACCAGGCTCGAACTGGCTACCCCGACCTTGCAAGGTCGTGCTCTACCAAATGAGCTACTTCCGCCTAGAGTGCAGATGGGATCTAGAACCCCTGAGGTCACTGCACATTTTATCCTCTTTGCGGAAAGTACGGGAATCGAACCCGTCACATTGCCGTGACAAGGCAACATTATACCGATTAACTAACTCTCCTAATTGTTATTTGACCAAATGGCCGTATAGCTTCATTTTTTCTTCAACCTTAGTTAAATATCTTGGATCTGTGGCATATATTTTACCAATGAATTCAAGATACTGTTTTTCAGTAAAATCTTTTTTTGTTCTCAACATATAATTTTGCCATAAAAAATAGTCAATCACACTATCTTCCCAAGAACTATATGTTGCATAACCGTTTTTAACCCTACCTATCGCAACGGTTTCTCTTTTTGTTGGGAGTTTCATTCCAAACAAATTGTTATGATTCATAAAAAGAACAGATTTAAAATGTCCTGTTTCAAGAATCGCTTGAGCTAAAACTACTTTCGGAAATTTAATACCAAGGTTTATGATTTGATCATAAAGTAACTTGTATGTTATTTCAATTTGGGTTTCAACCGCATTTGAAACATATTTTGTCTCTGTCTTCATTGTTGGGGATATCAACAGGAAGAGAGCGGTTATTAATATAATTTTTATTCTCATAGCGTCCCCTCAAGGATTCGAACCTTGGACCCTCTCGTTAACAGCGAGATGCTCTTCCGCTGAGCTAAGAAGACTTTGGTTGGGAAGACAGGATTCGAACCTGCGGCCCCCTGGTCCCAAACCAGGTGCTCTACCGGGCTGAGCCACTTCCCAATCTTTAAAAAGATAATAAAAAACCCCAAACGTTCAAGGTCCAGGGTTTTTTATAAATATTGTTTCGAATCAATTAGTTACCGTTACCTCGGAAGTAAACGTCGTCGGTTGCATTAAGTCTTACTCTCATGTTAGTGTTTGTCCAAGTAGAGATTACACGGTAAGTCCCTTGTGGAATTCGGTTACCTGTGTAATTAACAATCACTGAGTAAGGTGCACTACCTGTTAGTGTATAGTTTTGAGTCAATGCGGTTACACCGTTTCTTTTGTATGAATACTCAACAATCTTTTGACGTTTGGTATCATTTAACATTGAAGAAGTTGGGACAAATATTGTAACCCAAACGAAGTCATTGATTGTATTTTTTGGGATCATGAAAGACTTGAAGTTGTGTGCAACTACAGGTTTACCGTTCATGTCTGTGCCACCTGAAGTTTGAGGTACCTCCACTTGTCTAACACTTGGTAGAACACCATTATACCAATAAGGCATATCAATGTATTTGTTCAAATCAGTGGCATTTGATTGTTGTAAGTTTAAACCAACCCAAAAAGAGTAGAATCGGATAACCTTGGCAGTATCCTTCATATACTTTGTGACTATTGATGCCTTAGACTGAGGTTCGATAAAAACATAGGCGTTGTTGGTTGAGTTTTCTACACCCTGTGGAGCAGATGAACTCGAAACTTCTACAGTAGGTAGACTTTGAATCGGTTGTTGTACGTCAGTTTTGGTACAAGAAACCAAAAGTAAAATTGATAAGACCCAAATTGATACTTGTTTTGTTTTCATAATTGTTGTTGTTTATTGTAAAAAATGGTGGACTAGGACGGGTTCGAACCATCGACCTTCACATTATGAGTGTGCCGCTCTGACCTACTGAGCTACAAGTCCAACACAAAAGTAATGTAAAAAAACGGAAACTTATTCTTTTCCGAAAAAATTTTTTTTAAATGTCTTTCATTTTTTAAATACAAACACCCATTATATTTATAGAAATGAATATGAGACAAGATATATTGTGTCTTTTGGGAACAACATGTTTATATGAGAACTCGGTTGCACTGAGACGTGGAAAATCTCGAACCATAAACTATTGCTAAATTGTAATATATTCAAAAGGGTCGAGTAAAATTGACCCTTTTTTGTTTTTTAAACATAAATCATATACTTTTGTAAAAATTGACTATGGACGGAGTATTAGTATTGAATTTTGATTACACCCCTCTGAACGTTACTTCCGTTCGGAGAGGATTCATATTGGTTGATAAAGGGAAGGCAGAGATTGTAAAATCATCTGAAAATCCTATTACGACTGGTTACAAGACATACGTACGCCCCGTTATAATTCGGTTACTGAATTATATTAGACACTTCTCAAGAGGTCTGAGACCCAACAGAAACAGGATCTATAAAAGAGACGGTCATGAATGTGTTTATTGTGGATCAAGAAGGAATCTTACCTTAGATCACGTGATTCCGAAGAGTAGAGGTGGTACTAATGATTGGACTAATTTGGTCACGTCTTGTATGAAATGTAATTTGAAAAAAGCAGACAGAACTCCTGATGAGGCAAAGATGACCATGAATAAAAAACCTCATATTCCGAGCCTTTTGACTGAAGACAATATTATTGTTAATATTTGGAACGATTATCAAAAATCATTCATCTTTTAAAATACGAAAAATGACTAACAAAACACTTAGAATTTTGGTTGTAATTTGGGGACTACTTTTCTGCTGCACAGGTATAATGTGGTCCAAATCAAATGTTGAACTAAAAAAACAAAAAGTTGAAATACAGGAACTAAAAATTGAGAATGACAGTCTTAGGATAGCCTCTGACTCTCTATTCAGCGAAAATTTTCCATGTCAGGTAGAATTGGGTAGGTTTCAAGTTGCTTATGAGATTTTTATGGAAAGAAACCCAAAAGCCGCTAGACAATATGGAACAATAATTTCTGAAGAAACAGAATAACTCAATACCTTGGTGGCGAAATAGGTATACGCGCAAGACTTAAAATCTTGTGGACAGAAAATGTCCGTGCGGGTTCGACCCCCGCCCGAGGTACATGCCCCGTTGGCGAAATTGGTAGACGCGCTAGACTTAGGATCTAGTATCGTAAGATGTGAGAGTTCGAGTCTCTCATGGGGCACATTTTATTTAAAGAAAATTTTTATTATACTTCTCCTATGATTGTACTAGGAATGTCAGCAGGACACGACAGAGGTGTCGTTTTAATTAAAGACGGTAAAATCTTAATTGGTATCACTCAATCAAGATTATCTCGTATAAAAGGAGATGGGGGTAAATATAGAGATGGAGGTGAGGGACTACCTCTACTGTCCATTGATTACTGTCTCAATCAATATGGTCTGAGTTATGATGATGTAGACCTCTATGTTTATTCATCCACAGAGTCTTTTTCAGGGATGGAGGATCAATTCGAGTATCACCTGAAACAACCAATTAAAAAACTAAAATTCATTCCGCATCATTTAGCGCACGCCTATTCTACATTTTATAGTTCAGGATTTCAGGAAAGTGCCGTAGTGGTAGCAGACGCCATGGGTAATCTTATTCAAGAAACTAATTCATTTGGACGTAGAACTGAAAATTGGTATCCAAACGTAGATTTACCATCATTACCTGAAGGACACAGTTGGGGTGAAGCGATTAGTATCTACCAATTCAAAATGAATGGATATGAGGAAGTATACAAGAAATGGCAACCGTTTCCTCACCCATTCAATACTGATGGTCAGGGATCTTTAGGAACAATGTATGGAATGGGAACTTATCAACTTGTTTATAATAAAGAAAAAAACGATTGGTCCGCAGGTAAGCTTATGGGACTGGCTTCTTACGCTGAGAAGGATTTTGTGGAAAGTCATACTTTATCAGTCAAAGAATTAGAAGATGATATCTCAATAAAATTATTAGAGTTCTATCCTGAAGTTAGGTACTATAGTGATTTTTACCAAAGGGCGAATGTTGCTGGTTTATATCAACGTGAACAAGAGCAGTCGTCTTTGATCCTTGCAAAAATGGCTAAAAGATTGACGGGTTCAAAAAACATCTGTGTTGCAGGAGGATCATTCTTGAACTGCAATTCGAATGAACTAATTATTAAGTCTGATCTATATGAGAATTGTTATTTCGTTCCTCCTGCGGACGATTCGGGTATACCTTTAGGATGTGCTTGGTATGGATACCAAAGTATTTCCAAAATGGAAAAAACTACTTTTTTAAGTCCCTATCTCGGTAAAAGTTATACAAAAGGTGAAATCAAAACAGAAATAGACAAGTTTCCTGAGTGTGAATCTGAGTATTTTGAAAATTTTGATGACTTAGTAGACATCACCTCACAATATTTATCAGAGAATAAGGTAATCGGTTGGATGCAAGGTGGATCCGAAATTGGGCCAAGGGCTTTGGGTAATCGATCTATTTTAGCCAATCCGTCCAAACCATGGATGGAGAAGAACATCAATAACATGAAAGGTCGTGAATGGTACAGACCGTTTGCACCTGCAGTTCTTTTCGAAAAACAATCTGAAGTTTTTGAATCAGATGTTTTTTCTCCCTACATGTTAGTGACTACAACTGTGAAAGAAGAATGGAGAGACAAAATACCAGCAGTGACTCACACTGATAATTCTTCAAGACATCAATCGGTAACACTTGATACAAATCCAAAGTTTTACAAATTGATTAGTGAGTTTTATAAGAAAACAAAAATACCTGTTTTATTAAACACAAGTTTCAATGGACCTGATGAACCAATTGTAGAAACCCCATACGACGCACTAAACACATTTGTGGAACGGAAATTGGATATTTTATTTATAGGTAACTTTTTGATCAAAAGAAAAAATTTCTAATTCATTTTTTTTATTACCTTTGAAAAAAAAAAACAAATATGGATATTACTAAAGAGTTCCAAAACTATTACGTAAAACATTTGGGTAAAGGATCATTAGATTTACATCACTTCGGATCCCAAATAGAGTCGTCAATGACCCCTTATATTTTGGAAGAAAGAGAAATGAGAGTAACTCAGATGGATATCTTTTCACGTTTGATGAGAGACCGTCTTTTATGGGTTGCAGGACCTGTGAACGATAATATGAGTACAGTTGTTCAAGCCCAATTGATGTTCTTAGATTCAACAGATAAAACCGATATCACAATGCACATTGATTCTCCTGGCGGAAGTGTTAAATCAGGGCTTTCCATGGTGGATGTAATGCAGTACATCAGTTGTGATATTAGAACTGTGAATACAGGTATGGCAGCATCGATGGGATCAGTTCTCTTAGGTGCAGGAACTAAAGGTAAGAGGTCTTCACTCCGTTTTTCAAAGACAATGTTACACCAAACATCGGGGGGTGCCGGTGGTAACATACAAGATGCTCGTATCAACTTTATCGAATGGGAAAAAACCAATAAAATCCTTTTCGAACTTTTGGGTGGATTCTGTGGGAAATCCGCAGAACAAGTCACTGAAGACGCGGCCAGGGATTTTTGGTTAACTGCCGAAGAAGCGGTGGATTATGGTATTATTGATGAAGTTGTAAAGACAAAGAAAAAAGGTTCGTAAGAACCTTTTTTTTATAAAAAAAGAGGGTGATTTACACCCTCCTTAAGATTCGAAATACCTCCCTTATTTTTCACCCATTTATAATCAAAGGTTTTCACCTTACGATCCCAAATACTTATGCTGGTTGAGGTGTTGGTTTGTTGATGGTATTTAATACTTGTTTCCCCTTCTCGTTCACATTAGAAAAGAATTTACAGATAACACTTGAGAATTGATCTCCGAGTTTTTGTCCGAAGTCACTATTTTCTAATGTTTCCATGAGAGCATTCCTAACGAAATCTGAAGCTGTTCCTGTTACTTTATAATCTCTTTGAAGTTTTACAATTGTGGCCTCCATGATTGCTTGTCCAATGTTCTTAGATAAAGCCTTACAATCTGAGAACGACTCCCAAATCTTGGAAGGATTTCTCGTAAAGAAAAATGTAATTGCATCCGCAATGAATCCTTCAGCACCCAGCTTTTTAAGGAAGGAAGAAATCATTGCCTCAAAAAAAGTCTCAGTTCCTGCAGAAATACTTGTACCAAATAACTTACCAAGAATGTTAGAAATACCCTCTTCGTTAATAAGATTTTCTTCCACACCTAACTGTTTCAAGTAGGCAATTTCCTGCATCAAAGGTACACCAATTTCCCATTGCCTTTCGAAAGACAATTTTTCAAATTTCTTAAAGTCGGGCGTTGATTCTAATAAAGAAATTAATCTAGACTGAACTATCTTAGCCTCGATTAATCTATTTTCCTTTTGTTTTTTTGCCTCCACAAGAGACTTTCTAATATCTTTTTTTAAGTTTTTCATATATTAAAATGATGGTAATCTGTCGAGTCTATAAACTCTTCTTTCGTTATCTTGTCTAATGTTTCCTATCTTTTTGAACTTTTTCATACCAAGAATATTCTTAGCATTTTCCTCATTACCACTCAACCATCTAAGTTGGTCTTTGGTATTAGCACTCATGTTTCTCATATTCTTTCTATAACATCCATATACAGCATTTTTGATTTCGTCAAGTGCTTTTGGATCCTGTTGTCCACCATATTGAGCCATTTCGAAATACGAATTTATAAGTCCTTCACAAGCAACTTCATTGAAGTCGACTTTTACTATTTCTAATTGGTCTTTTATCCCTTGAGAAATATTCGAAGGAGTTGTGCCTCCTGATGTGGGTGTTACTAGATTCACAGGTGAATTTGGATTAACCTGAGGTTTTTTCCCTCCTTTTCTGTACACAAAGAACTGATTAGGGAAATATTTTGAGTATCTTGTTAAAATTGTCTCTCCTGATGATGGAGCACTCAAATCTTCTTTTGTAAAAGTACCATCCTCGACTTCTACGTCAGTAGGTATTGGTTTAACAAACCATCCACCATTTTCTGTTCTTCCAATAATTTCTAAGACCTTTGACTGATTCACAGTCAATGGAGTTTCAGGTACAACATTCATAGCATCACATACCCAAGGATGTGATTTACCACTTTTGAGATTCTTAAGAGTTCCATCTGCATAGAACACAAAAGATGTACCATCTTTCGCACCTTTACCTAATATAACGTCTTTCTGTGTTGCCTTTTCAAATCTCAGAGAAGGGTACTTATCGTCCAACCCACCTGTTGCAGGAATAAACCACCTGTATTTTGCAATACATCCAGCATCAATAGCTTTCTTTAATTTATCCTTGTCTGTGATCTTTTGAACTTGTTCAAATATTTTCTTTTTCATAAAAAATTAATCTGGTTGTTCTTCTGTTGATGTTGCACCTCCCCCGTCGAATCCTTCTTCTCCAGTTGTTGTGGATTTGTTTAGATATTGGTTTTTATACTTATTCCAAGCCGCTGAAGTGAATCTCCCGAATTTTCCGTCGGCTCCAAATTTTCCTAACTCAGATCCTAAATTCTTGCTCACCATCCAATCTTGAAATGCCTTCACACCACCTGACTGTTGAAGGTCTGTTGGAATCGCGTATCCACCTGATCTACTTCCTGATCTACCGCTACTGTCTGTTTTTCCACATGATTTTTTTGCAACCTCGATTTCTTCTTGGGTTATATTTCTTACTGCTTTAGTATACTCCTCCCATTTCTTGCCGTTGTATCTTCCACCGGCGGTAATAATACCATTTTTCAAACTACAATACATATTATTTATGTGTTGTTGTTTGGGTGTGTACCCACTTTGTGTGGTGTTAGTTGGTGGTGTTGTAGTTTTCTGTGGTGCTGTCTTTTGTAGTAGAGACAAGGTTCCGTTTAAGTATCTTTTAACTTCTTCATCGTCAGAATAGTAATTTTTGATATAGTCTCTCAATCTTTTCTCTAAATCAAAACCGCCTTCAAACCAACCTTTACTACCGGTTGCTTTGAAAGTATCTTTGAATTTTTGTATTGCGTCGGTGCACTCTCCTGTTATATCATCCACCACGTTTTTACCAACTAATGATTTCACTAATGTGAAAAGTTCTTGAGCTCTCTCCTCACCGTAACCCATTCTTACGAATACCGCACCCATTTTCTTCACTATATCTCCCGCTTCTATTGCTTTGTCTTTCAAGTCCGCATAAGTCATACTATTTGGACACGATTGTTCACTAATAATTGAAGATTCCTCAGCTATCAATGAAGAATTTTCTGTGAGTGTTTTTGAAGAATCATACTCCATCATCAATTTGATTCTTTTCAAAGATTCCTCGGGGCTTAATTTTTGCTTGTACATCTAAATTTTTATTTATAAATATATCAAGGAACCGGATTTGCATGTCCTCTCCCTACACCTGACTCCCATTTATACTTTGGATCATTCATGTATGTCTTACCGAAGTTTCTGTCACTCGACCATTTATACTTTGGATCATTCATGTAACTCTTCCCAAATTTTCTTCCCGACTCCCATTTTTTCATTGGACTTGCAGTTGTTGTAGATCCTCCGGCAGTTGATGTAGACGCACCACCTTCAGCATCTTGTTCTATCAATTCAGAATTTTTAGTTGCTGAAAACTTATCCAAAAAAGAAATTATTCTGTCGACATCAAAAATCATAAACATAAATATTTGTTAGAATGGAAATCTCTACATACTTTCGCATGATGAAATCAAAAATTATAATTACCCTGCTATCCCTAACCCTAATAAGTTGTGAAAAATACGTTGCAGGAACAACTACAACATTAAGTGGAAAATATTTGATCAACAGAATCACCATAAAGTCTGTCGATCAAAACTTGACGGGAGATTCAACATACAGATCAGGAGATACATACATAGATAGTTCAATAAACACACCAATACCTTTCAATAGAATCAAAGTTGGATATACTTTCTTACATTTTGATTATTGGTCTGTAAATTTAAGATACCTTGGAGTTGATCCTCATAATGGTAATCGTGATATTTGGGACCCGAGATATCTTACATTTTATAAAATTTGGGGTAATAATCAGTGGCAATCAGGATACTTACAATTCAGATACAATGATGTTCTCAAAACTAACGCTTGGCATCAGTTTACTTTCCAGATTACAGAAGACAAATTCGAGAGCTTAGAATTAACAAGTAGTGGTGTTTGGCCCTCATATAAGTTTGGTGAAAAGAAAATAATGATAATAAATCTTATCAGGGTAGGTCCTTAGAAAATTGTTGCTTCAGGAAGTCTGTCAGGGTTTACCAAGAAATATTCATTCAAGAAACTTACGAGTTCTTCTTCATCGAGCTCCACAGACTCTGGTTCATCTTTTTCATAATCCTCATCTTCATCAAAAAAGAAATCGAATGATTCAGTCTCTAATTCAAATCCGTAATCTGATACTTCACTGTACTCAATTACAACGTTCCTAATATGCTCATCTGTGTCCTCGATTACTCTGAATGCAACCTCTAAAATATTTGCCGATGGCAAAACCGAATAAGACACTATTTCCTTAATTTCCATAAACTTTTTATAAGAAATATTACAATTTCAGTGAAAAGTCTATTTCAAAAAATTTTTTTTACTATTATATTTTTAAAAAACTATTATGAGAATTAATTCAATCGTTGTTGATGATTTCTATATTAACCCATGGCAGGTAAGGGATTTTGCTCTAAAACAAGAATTTGCGGTAAGAGGAAATTATCCAGGTCAGAGAACCGTGTCTTTCCTTAATGATAGTTTAAAAAATACAATACAATCAATCGTTGGTCCTCATGCCGGTAATGTCACATATTGGAGTGAAGATCAATACACAGGGTCTTATCAATATACTGTTGCTACAGATAGATCTTGGATACATGCCGACTCCACAACAGATTGGGCAGGTGTTTGTTATCTCACACCAGACGCTCCGCTTTCTTCAGGAACAGGTCTTTTCAGACATACCGAAACAGGAAGAAGATCATATGACTACAAAACTGAAAAACCTGAAGACGCACAAGAAGCGTGGGATGAGTGTCAAGATATGACAAAATGGGAAATGGTTGACAGAATTGGAAACATATTCAATCGTCTGATCCTGTACAGAGCAGACAACTTCCACGTGTCATTAGATTATTTTGGAAAGAACATTTATGATGGGAGATTGTTTCAGGTATTCTTTTTTAACACCGAATATTAATCAGGAAGAATAATTAAATTCCGATCCAATTTTAAAATATTTTCGGTCATGGATTCTATACAGTAACAATCACTTTGTGTGTTATAGAAAACCCTTCCCTTATGAATTAACAACATTGCTGGATAAAAATAGGTAACTTGCTCACCTCCCTGAATAATAGTTGTTATGATATAATTGGTACCGTAACCGAATTCCAACATGATGTCAACAGCGTCTTTCATTTCCATCTCAAAGTAATTTATATCGACGTAACCCAACCACAATTCGAATGGATCAACACCAGCTTTTAAAAGCTTTTTTCTCTTTGGAATAAAGCTTAGGGGTACAATATAACTTGGGTTCTTTTCAACATGTGCGGTGAGATGTAAGATAAAAGTTTCATTCTCCAAAAGAATTTTCTTGAATTCTTTTGGCTCTATTACTTTTCTTATCTTAGTGGTGGTCCTGCTATCCATGTAACTAAAGATTTTCTAATTCCAGTCAAAACAGGAGTCACTCTGTGTAAAACAAAAGATGGGAATATAATTACAGTATTTTTTTCTTGAGGTGCTTCAATAATTCCATTACCCCCGTTTAAGTTCAATATACCACCAGTATATTCACTTGGATCAGATAATTGAACGACTACAGAAACTTTCCTATTTGCCATTCCAGGTCCAACATCAGTGTGCCAATCATAGTGACCACCACCACCGTAATATGTTGTATATTGTAAACTGTCGTGATATCCTAAGAGGTCAAATTTCCACATCGCATCGTTAGCCTCCAAAACCATATGTGTTATTTTATCATATAACCATCTCGATTCTTGTTTAGACATAATCCACCCCACCTCACTAATTCTTGTTTCTGTGACCACACCTTCTTGTGTGACACTTCCTTTCTCTTTTTGAGTACTTTCACCTAATAGTTTAAGATCTATCAGTTCTTGATCAGTAAAAGCGTTTTTAAAATAATAATAGTTTGAATAGTCTATATTCAAATTTCTGTGTCTGGTTATAAACTGTATCGATTCGTGCATATTGAAAATGTTTAATATCCGAAATATAAGATTATTATTTCAAATAAGAAATACATGAATATGAAAAATAGGATATTCGAAATTATCTATCTGACTGATCTTCGGCTTATCCGAGAATCAAAATTGGAGTCTAAAACTAACGAGGTATTTCATACCGTTTTTTTATCCAAGATTGAAATAGATTTCGAACTCAAGGGTTTTTCTGATACGAATTCAAAAATATTTCAAGTAAATGAAAGTTTAAATTTGGTGTTGAGAAGGGTAATGGAGTTTTATAAAACAAACTTTGACTTAAAACCAACCGATGTATTCGTTCTTTCTGATCAATTTGACTCATTTGTCTGTGAGTTTGATAAATGGGAAATTTGGCTGCTTTCCAGTCCTGTTATTTTGTCTGTGGGGGAAAAAGGGTACTACTCTAATGGTCCAATAGTTTTCACATATTCTCATTTTTTGAGAAGAAATAATTTTTTTGAATGGGCGTTTCAAGAAAGGATTAAAATAAACACAAACGATTTTGGATTGATAAAAACAGAAAGAAAAAAACATAACATTATATTGGAACCCGCCAAAATATATGATTGTTTCGTATTCAATAATGAATTTGAAATACTTTCTTTGAGGTTGAAACTTTTGAATAATAAGGTGGATAAGTTTATACTCGTTGAGTCAAAACAAACTCACTCAGGTATACCAAAACCGGCTTTTTTTGAACAGAATAAAGAACTATTTGATGAATATTCTGACAAAATTATCAATATTGTAATTGATGAATTTCCAAGTAAAATGATATATTCACCAAGCGAAATCGATGTACCAAAAAATCTTCACATTCATTGGTTTAGAGAAAACTTCCAAAGAAATGAGATTCTAAAAGGATTATACAAATTGGGTTTGAATAAAAATGATATAATCCTCATATCTGATTTGGATGAAATCCCCGATCCTAATAAATTAGATGATTTTATAGAAATGATCCCTGAAGACGACTATTGTTTTCAATTACAAAAATGGTGTATTTGGGACTTCGATAGATTTTATAATGGACTTTGGCCAGGAACTGCTGGAGTAAGATGGGAAACCCTTCTGAAATCAACCCCACAAGAAATAAGAAAGAATAGATATTCTGAAAATAAACTACACACGAATGAACCTTTTGGTTGGCATTGTTCATGGTTCGGAGGAATAGATGCCGTAATGGACAAGTTAAGATCGTTTGCACATCAAGAACTAAGAGAAATGTCAAGGGAGGATGTAGAAAGAAAAATGACCATGAATTTAGATATCCATGGTCATCAACTAATTTATGATAAAGAAGGTTATAGACCTCTTATTTAATAACTCTCATTCTTTGGAACATCTCCATAATAGTGGATCTTTCCCCTTCAACTGACTCAACTAAATCCTCGTCCATGCCTTCGTATGTATCTGTAGCGTTATCCGCTCCACCCACATAATCAAATTCTGCAGATGGATTTAAATCTTCAACATCATCAAGATCTTCTTCTTGTGGTGTCATTTCTTCTAAATTCTCCATCTTGTATCCACATTGTTCGCATATACCCTCCTTCATTGTACCTGAACCGCACTGTTCACACATCTCTCCTTCAGAAAATTCTGAAGTAAGGTCCGGTGATTTTGTATAAGGAATTCCGAGTTGTTCATTAATTTTCATGTGAGTATATCCCTTTACCTCTCCCTTATTGTTAATTGTCATACCCATTTTGTCATTGGCAAAATCTTGAATGTAAAGAGTTTGAGGGTTTTTTGATTCCCAACCCATAGTTCTCAAACCATCATAAGGTTTTTTATGTTGGTCTAATATGTTTTCTCTTTCACCGTCGCTTACGTTAAAAAAATATGCTGGCATAAATTACTTTTTCTATAAATAGTTTAGTTTTATGAAATGAATAAAACAACTCTATTTGATGAACTAACTCTCAACATATCTGAAATGAGTCCTTTCATTGGGGGGATATGGGAATCCGAAAGTAACTTGGTTTTATCTGAAAATCTCCTATTTCAGACCATTTACAAAGATATCCAATCTCATTCAGGACCAATGGTAATTGACATAGGTGCCAGTACAGGATGTCTTTCTTTATTCAACAAGGACAGAAGATTTTTGATATTTTCTTTTGAACCAAACCCAAGAGCATTTAAAGAATTGGTAAATAACGTTGTTAGTAATGATTGTAATACTTTTTGTTATAACGTTGCTCTTGGTAACCATGATGGCACAACTTTCATGAGTCAACATCAAGAACTGTGGGGATACGGTTATAATAGAATCATCGATCAAGAGTCAGATGTAAAAATACCAATACACCAATTGGATCACATGATCCCTTTTAACACGAATATTACCCATGTAAAAATCGATGTCGAGGGTTATGAAATGTTTATTCTGAGGGGAATGAAAAGAATATTAGAACAAAAACCTGTTTTATATTTAGAAATGATTGAAAGCAACTTCCAAAACTATTCTTATACTTCAACGGATATTATCAATTTTCTGGAAAAGTTCGGATACGTTGGTGAAAAAATTGATGAAAATAATTACAAATTTGTTTGACGTTGTAACAAGAATGGTCTAAATTTGTTACATGATACATTCACAATTAGAGGTAAAAACAAGAACAACAGGTTTTGCATCTCCCGCTGAGACTTACGTATCAAAAAGATTAGATCTCAATGAATTAATAGTAGAAGATTTATACTCAACCTTCTACCTAAAATATAAAGGTCCCTCCACT
>SXGQ01008233.1_pt1 | contig 16429 bp, 10 predicted proteins | sample 3178371 | NCBI WGS metagenome assembly SXGQ01 (sample SAMN11356859, study PRJNA531348) | freshwater metagenome | isolation source: freshwater sample F1-20 | place: China: Fuxian Lake, Yuxi | collected 2017-12-25
CGGTTTGAGCAGATAATCCACCGCCTGAACCTCGAAGGCTTCTACAGCGAATTGCTCGTGCGCGGTGACAAAAACCACGGCCGGCGGGGCCGAATCTCCGAGGGCCTCCAGCACCTGAACCCCGGTCAACCCGGGCATCTGGACATCCAGGAAAACCAAATCGGGGCGTTCCCGACGCAGTACTTCCACGGCCTCGTTGCCCTGGGAGCATTCACCCACCAAGACAACCTGCGGCTCGCGACTCAACCAGTGACGGAGCCGCTCCCGGGCCAGGGGTTCATCGTCCACGACGACTGCTCGAATCGGGGGCATCAGCTTACCGTGCCAAGGGTATTGGCGCTGTCGAGTCTGCGGGAAAAGCTTTTGGGCATCCATCCACCGGCCTGGATTCTGGAGCAGAAGAGCACCTAAAATCACCGACTCAGCGGCAATTCAACCACTGCCAGAACACCACCACCCGGGGGGGCCTCCAACTCGAACCGAGCCTGTGAGCCATAGAGTTGGAGCAATCGAGCCAGGGTGTTAGACGTTCCAACCCCCAAGGTGGGTTCTCGATCGGCAGGAAGTCCTTTCCCGTTGTCGTGAACCTCCAACCGCAGTCGCCCTGGAGCTGACTCCGACGCGCGGATAGCGATTCGCCCGGGAACCAATAGCGGTTCGACCCCGTGCTTGATGGCGTTCTCGACCAGCGGCTGGAGGATCAGATTGGGCACCTGAGCCTCTTGAACCTCGGGAGAAATTTCCTGAGACACCGACAGCCGATCCCCGAAGCGCATCTGCTCCAGAGTCAAATAACGGTCCAAAAAAGCCAACTCCTCCCGCAGCGTGACCAATTGCCGGCCGGATCGATCCAGAGCATGTCGGAGCAACTCGGCCAATCGCACCAACATAGCATCGGCCGCGTCCACATCCCGGAACATCAGCGTGCCGATGCCGTTGAGCGCGTTGAAGAGGAAGTGCGGGTTCAATTGCATCTGGAGAGCCATCAACCGCGCCGAGCTCAGTCGTCCCTCCAAATCCATCACGCGGCGTTCCCGATCTCGCAGACTCTCGGAATAGGCGACCACGTGAGCGACGGTCACCACGACCCAATAAACCAGCATGTTGAAAAAGAAGGTGGCGACCAGGACATAGCGGATGAGGTCGTGGAGAGGCTTCTCGGACCGGTGCCCCGGGAAGAGCCACTCTTCGACACCGGCGCGCACGAGGATCCAAACCAGTGAAAACACCGCACCACCGACACCATGGAGGGCCAACCGCAGGCGCCAGTGATCGCCACCCAGATTGAAGCGCCGACCCAGCCGGAAGGCCGGTATCGCCAAGAGCGCGAAGACATACCAGTCGGCCAGAGCGCCCTGAAGGGCCACCGTCCAAGAGACTCCTTCTCCGAAGGTGGCCGCCTTGAGGTAGTGCTGCCCAGCAAAGGCCAGCCCCACCAGGGTCCAGCTCAGCCCGTACAACAGCGGAAACCACCGCTGGCGGCTGGGAGAAGACGGAACCTCGGGATCCACGCCCGCAACAGTGCCGCACCCGCTGCCTCAGGCAACGCCCATTCCTCAACGCACAACCGGAGACCCTTTCACGACGGCATCTTCCGGGGCAGTTCCGAAGAAAAGGCCCTTCCGGATTGCTCCAGAAGGGCCTTTCAAAGTGGTGCGCACGGCAGGACTTGAACCTGCACACCTTACGGCTCTACCACCTCAAGGTAGCGCGTCTGCCAATTTCGCCACGTGCGCATTAAATCGTTCGATTCTCAAACTGATTTCGAACTCCGTTACGATTTCGATTTCAGCCGAGCACTCCCCAGTCCAGTCGCCAGAAGTATACTTTTGGCAGCGAACCGATGGTCGGGGCGGTGAGATTCGAACTCACGACCTCTTGTACCCGAAACAAGCGCGCTACCAGGCTACGCTACGCCCCGAACCAAACGAGGGCCGGAAAATGGGGAAATAACGCCGGGGTTGCAATGGATTTCTCCTGAAAAGTGAAGTCACCCTTCCTTTGCCCGCCTCGGATTCCTGTTGGCGAGACCAACAAAGACTCCTTTTTCGAGCCCCTGGTTCACGCACCATCCCTGGCACACCGTCCGGCAACGCCGACGTTTTGCTGGAACCTTGGTCCTCAACTTTTTGGCACTTGAATTGACCCTGAACAATTGCCCGGCTATAGCCAGTCTCTTCAAATGAAACTGAACCTTTCCGCGGGTCGTGCCCTACGGCGCGGCTTTACGCTCATCGAACTGCTGGTCGTCATCGCGATCATCGCGATTCTCGCCGGGATGCTCTTGCCGGCTCTGGCCAAGTCCAAGGCCAAGGCCACAGGCATCCTCTGCATGAACAATCTCCAGCAACTCATGCTCGGTTGGCGCCTGTACGCCGATGACAATTCAGACGCAACCGTGTCGGCCCAAGGCGGTGGCGATCGCCGCCCGAACTGGATCGAAGGTAACATTGATTATTCGGCCGACAGCGCCAACCAACGCTACCTGACCAACAGCCCGCTCTTCAAGTACGTGGGCGGAGCTCAGGCGGTCTTCAAGTGCCCCGCCGACCGCCAAACAGTCCGCGTGGGCCAGTTGAGGGTGCCGCGCATCCGCAGCAACTCCATGAGCCAAGTCTGGGGCAACGGCGACTGGCTCGATTACGACTACAACCCGAACCAGACCAAGTGGCGCAAGTACAACAAACTGGGAACGGTGGTCCAACCGTCTCAAACCTGGGTGTTGATCGACGAGCATCCCGACAGCATCAATGATGCTGCTTTCGCCAACATCATGACCGATGCGCGCCGGGCGGGTCGCTCCAAGGTGGTGGACCAACCCGCCAACTACCACAACGGCGCGGCCGGTTTCTCCTTCTCCGATGGACACGCCGAGATCCGTCGCTGGCTCGGAGCCAAGATCGGCCAGGCCAAGGTCAACTTCAACGCAACGGGCAACTACATCTCGCTCGGCGGAGTGATCCCGGCCAACGACCCCAAGTCGCTGCTAGATGTGGGCTGGATGGCTGACAACACCACGGTGTCCACCCAGTAACTCTCCCTAGTTCCGGTACGAATCCCAAGAAACGCCGCCGTCCTGGCGGCGTTTCTGCTTTTCATGAACCCCCGCATCATCGCCTCGCTGGTTCTCATCGGCACCTGCGCGCTTTGGGCCTTCAGCTTTCCGCTGCTCAAGTCCATCGAGCAACTGGGCCAACGCAATGCGCCGGGGAATTCCAGCCTGTTTCTCTCCACCTTGCTGGTTGCCTGCCGCTTCACCTGTGCCGCGGGATTGTTCCTCATCGGCAATGGAATCCGCTGCCGGTGGCAACAACGTAGCCGGGGCGACGGTGGCTACGCTCTTACCATCCGACCCACACCGTTGGAGTGGCAGCAAGGTCTGGGCATCGGGATCTTTGGCTCTCTGGGCCTGATTCTCCAGATGGACGGGCTGGCTTACACCGAGGGGTCCGTATCGGCGTTTTTGACCCAGGGCTATGCGGTGTTGATTCCGATCTGGGTCACCCTCACGGCCCGCCGCCTGCCCGGCTGGACCGTCGTGGGGGCTTGCCTGCTGGTGGGGTTGGGTGCGGCCGTGCTGGCGGGAGTCCGCTGGGACCACCTGCATCTCGGGCGAGGAGAACTGGAAACGCTGGCGGGGTCGGTGCTCTTTGCCGGCCAGATCCTGTGGCTGGAACGGCCGCAGTTCGCGGGCAACGACTCCGTCCGCTCCACCACGGTCATGTTCGGTGCCATGGCGCTGACGGCTTGGCCACTGGCCTTCGCCTTGGCGCGGCACCCTCACGATATCGTCAAGGCCGTCAGCTCCATTGAAATCGCCTCACTCTTCGCGTTGCTGCTCTTCGGTTGCACCTTGGCAACCTTCCCACTGGCCAATCACTGGCAGCCCAAGGTGACGGCCACCCAAGCGGGCCTGCTCTATTGCACAGAACCGGTCTTCACCAGCGTGGTTTGCCTGTTCGTGCCGGGTTGGATTTCCAAGACCACCGGCCTGAATTACCCAGATGAATTGGTCCACCTGCGGTTGATCCTGGGTGGTTCCTGCATCCTGGCGGCCAATGTTTGGATCCTCCTGCAACCACCGCCCAAACCTCTGGATGCCTGAAGCCACCCAGGCACGCGGCGCTTTACTGGGTCTCCGACGCACCTATTTCCAGGTCATGCGAGTGAAGACGGGGAAGTGATCACTCGGTTGACGCCCTCCCGGGGTCAGGTCCACCACCTCAGACCAAGGCACCTCGGCCTCACCCCGACACAGGATCCAGTCGATGCGAGCACTGTTGAAGGTGGACTTTCCAAAGCCATTGAAGGAATTGAGCGTTTCATTCTTGCGTTGAGCCGCAGCGAACCAGGTGTCCGTGAATCCGATGTCCCGGGTCAGTGCATCATAGACCGTGTTCCGAGTGGCCACGGCGTTGAAGTCTCCCATCAAGATCACCCGCTCGTTGGCTGGGATCTTCGCCAATCGGCTCCGGATCAAGGCCGCCCCCTTCTCGCGGGCCGGCTGAAGCGCGTGGTCCAGATGCGTGTTCCACAGGTGAAACTCCTTGCCCGTCTGTCGGTCGCGCAATTGCACCGAAGTCAGCATGCGACGGTTGGGGTTGCCCCAAGTGGACGAGCCAATGACCTCCGGAGTGTCGCTCAGCCAGAAATGGTCATAGGCCAACGGTTCGAAGCGCGACCGCCGGTAGAAGATGGCCATAAACTCCCCGCGACTGCCGCCATCGCGACCGGTGCCGATCCAGTCGTATTCGGGAAGGTCCGAGGCCAGGTCGCGCAATTGATGGTACACGCCCTCCTGCGTCCCCATCAGGTCAGGGGCATATTGTTTCAGGAGCGTCTGCATGGCCGGCCGACGATCTGGCCATGCCTCGGGTCCCTTGGGGCTCGCGTAGCGGAGATTGTAGGTCATCACTCGCAACTCTCCGCCACCGGAAGCCTCGGCTCGACCGCTCAAGGCTGGAGCCGCTGCGATCAGGGGAAGGGTCGAAAGGAACTGACGGCGGGAATTCATGGCCCCAGAAACAACGCCCCGGGCCAAACCTCAAGCAAAACAGGGCTTCATGGTCGCGCTCAGCTCGCTCCAAGAGTGCTTGAAGGCTCCTTGGGTCAGAGGGGCTTCTCGAGCTGGCTCTCCCGAATCCGTCGAGCGCGTTGCCCCCAGGTCGCCGCCACCGCAGGCAGTTCTCGGGCGACATGCTCATAGAGACCGGCCGCCTCACCGGTTCGACCGAGGCGCTCGAGAATCTCTCCCGTGCCACGGGCCGCCTCCGTCAGGATATCGGCGGAGAGCTTCTCACCCGGCAACAAAACCTTGCCCAGCGCGACATCCAAACCCGCCTGAATGGCCCGCTCCAAGAACTCCCCGGATTCAGTGCCACTGCGCAGTTCCGACACCTTGCGATTGACCGCCGCATAGCCCAACCACGCGCGGCATCGGGTCTCGATTCCGGCTCCTGGAAGCTTGGCCGCTCGGAGATAGAGTTCAGCCGCACGCGTGTAGTCGGCCGGATTGAGGGTGCTGAGCTGGAAGTGACAGTTGCCCATCATCCCCAGGGCCGGCGCGACATAGGGGCTGTTGGTGAACTCCAGAACCCGGGTGAAGGCCTCCAGTGCCAAGCGGTATCGGGACAGTGGGTCACTCCCGGGGTCCACCGGCTTGGCTTGCAACAGTTCGCCGTAATGGAAAAGGGCGGCCGACTGAATCTCGGCGGGCGCTGCCTTGTCATTGATCAACTCGCGGAAATGTTCGGCGGAGGATTCGAAGTTCTGCAATTTGCGACCTGCCTCAGCAGCCCACAGCCGAGCGCGATACCAGGTGTCACCCCTCGCAGCGCGCACCGTGGCATTGGTCAAGATGGCGGCGCTGGCCTGCCCAGCCTGAAGGTAATCCTGTTGCTCGAAGAACCGGCCCGCCAACCAAAGTTGGGCGGACAAGGTCCCGGGATCCGTGGGGTTCTTGGCGGCCAATTCGGAGAACTGACTCATGGCTGCCGCAGGATCGCCGGAACGCGACAGCGCGTAGGCCAAATGAAACCCCGCGCGCACGGCGCCGGGGTGCTGGGGATGGGCCACCAACCAGCGCCGCAATTCGGCCACCGAATCGGCCCAACGCTCGTCATGCAACCCGAGCATGGCCAATTCCAACTCCACTTCGGGACGAACCGTGCTCTCGGGGAAACGCCGGAGGTAATCCTGCAACAATCCACGCCCCAACTCGCCGGCACCCTGCCGCGCCAGGGACGACCCCAACCAAAGCACGCTTTGTCCGGCCCGAACTGCCGCCTGGGGCAACTCCAACAAACGGCGCAAGGCCGACTCGCCGGCCGGCGCATTGGTGCTGGCGATGGCGGCGATCACGGCTTGTTCCAAGGCGGCCGGCATCCAAGTCTCCCGCTCAACGGGGCGCTCGGCAACGGCGGCGGCCACCTCCAGATAGCCCGTCAAGGCCAAGGGAGCATCTCCCAACCATGCGGCGGCATCAGCCGCCTTGAAACGGGCCACCAGACGATCGGGAGATCCAGCCGGCAGCTGGGACAATGCTGCCTGGAAACCACTCAAGGCCTGCGCCATGACCGCCTTGGAATTGCCCGAGAGTGCTTCTTCCCAACGGCACCAAGCCAGGGTCAGCGTCAGGGGGCCGCGAATTTCCGGAGGGGGACTCAGCGAGGCGGCCCGCTCGAGTTCGGCCACGGCTCGGGTGAGGCTGACGTTGGATTCGGCAGTGGCTGAACCCACCCGATCGGCACCCCGTCGGGCCAGGTGTTCCCGGAGATGGATCTGTCCCAAGCGCAGCCGCAGTGCGGCGACGGAGGCATCGTCACCCAGTCCGGTGATGCCCGCTTCGAGGCGTTCACGGGCCAGCGACAATAGCCCTTGGGAAACCCACCAGTCACTGAGGTTGCCCAAGGCATCGCTGCGGAACGCCGCAGGAACGGCCGGAGCCAGATTCTCCTCCAGCGGTGCCACCGCACGCGCCCCCTGCCCGGCAGCCAAGAGCAGGCGACCCAATAGCGCCGAGGATTCTGGGCGTCGCGTCGCCAACCCTTCGGCACCAGCGATGCGCCGCAACTGTTCGGCCGCGGCAATGGCCGGTTCAACCTGCCGACCCGCCTCCAGGATGCGAATCTCGAGCCGTAACCGATCCCACTGGGTCGTCGGCGTCTGAGCCAACGGAGTCGCAGCGACCACGGCTTCACGGGCTCGAGTCCAGTGGCCTGCGCTCAGATGGGCTTCGGCCGCCAGCATTAAACCCTTCCAAAGCAGGTCGGCCGGTTTGCCTTGGCTCATGGCTCGCCGGAACGGGCCTTCGGGTTGATCCAACAAGGCGGCCGCCTCTTGGGGTTGAGCCGATCGGAAGAGAGCCTCGGCCTGGCGCACCGCAGCATGGAGCGCCAACTCGGATCCAGAAAACCGCGCCAAGTAGAGCCCGAAGGTTTTCTGAGCCGCGGCATGGTCGCCCCGCCCCGCTTCAGCTTCCCCTTGGGCATACAATGCCCGACTCAAAGCCTCGGGCCTCAGTGCCGAATCAGGAAACTGGCTGGAAAATGCGGTAAACTCTTCGGCGGCGCGCGCGTAGGCACCGATCGAGAAGGAGCGGAGAGCGGCATTGAAAGCGACTTGGTCTGGCCCCTCGGCGGCAAGAACCGACAGGCTCAGGAAGATTCCCATCATCCAGCCCCACCCCCGACTCGATTCCTCGCGCAACCAACGCATCGGCCCACTCTCCGGACGGACTGGCCAACGAGCAAGCGGAGAGCACTCCCGCCGCGGAGGTCACGCAGGGCGCCCGAACCACCCCGCCGAACCGCAAAAACAGGAACCTTCCCGATTTCTCCACAGAGACTATGGTCAGAGGCATGCAGGGCAGTCATGGGGTCACTGGAGTCTGGAGTGGTGGCTGGAACGAAGCGGGTCTGAGCCGCTGGGCTGCGGCATTGCGGGCCCAGTTGAACGACTCGGGCGTGACCTTGGGTTTGGTCTTCTTGGCTCCATCGCTTTTTCCCCATGCTGAAGAGGTCTTGGAAGTACTGCGTGTTCATGGACGGGTCCCCTGCCTGGCCGGCTGCTCCGGGGTGGGTTTGATCTCGGGTGGCAACGAGTTTGAAGAAGGGGCCGACCTGGTTCTCGGACTGCACAACCTTCCCGGGGCCACACTCAAGGGCTTCCACTTCGACAATGAAACCATCGACGCCATGGACGATTCGGCGGCGTGGATTCGAAAAACAGGCCTGTCTCCGGAACAGGTCAATGGCTGGCTCATTTTCGCCAGCCCATTCCACCTCAATGGCGAGTCGTGGCTGCGGCAATGGAACAAAGCCTATCCCGGAATTCCTGCCATCGGCGGGTTGGCCAGCGGCGATTTCTCAGCCGAGCTGTGTCAGGTGTACTTCAATGGCGGGGTCCATGAGCAGGGACTGGTGGCCGTGGCCCTTTGTGGCGATGTCACCCTCGAAACCGTGGTGTCACAAGGGTGCACACCGATCGGCGAGAGCTGGACCATCACACGGGCAGACCGGAACTTCATCCTGGGGATCGGCAATCGGCCCGCTTACTCGGTCTTGATGGAGACCTTCGAGGGCATGAGCCACGAGGAGCGTAAGAAGAGCCAAAACAACCTCTTCGTGGGCTTGGCCATCGATGAATATCGCGAGGAGCTGCACTGCGGCGATTTCTTGGTCCGCAATCTTCTGGGTGGAGATCCCAAGAATGGAGCCCTGGCCGTCGGAGCCTACCCACGCACCGGACAGACCCTCCAGTTCCAGCGGCGCGACTCGGAAACAGCCGACGCGGAGTTGTCGGCGCTCTTGGCTCAAGCGCGCACCCAGTTGGCCGGACGTCCGATTTACGGAGGGTGCCTCACCGTTTGCAATGGCCGAGGATCCCGACTCTTCGGTATCCCCAACCACGATGCAGGCCTCGTGCAAGAGCAACTGGGTCGAACCGCCATCACCGGATTCTTCGGGCATGGCGAGTTGGGGCCAGTGGCTCGTCAAAATTTCCTGCACGGTTACACCGCCTCGCTCGGGCTCTTCGTGCCCAAGTCGACGCCGATTCCGACTTGAACCCGCTCGAGCCCCGCTCCCGCGGATCTGTGCACCTGACACTCCTGAAACATCCCCGAGAGTTGCCACAACCGCCCCCCTTCTGCCTTCATCTGCGTCCATCTGCTGCCAATCCCGATTCCTGAATGAACGACGAACAACAACCCCAGTTTGAATCCGCCAAGTCCGAGGTTCAGCGCAAGACGCTGGACCAGCGGGAGCAGATGACCGAGCTGATGCGCCTGCGTCACTCCTGCGCGCACATCCTGGCGACCGCGGTGCTGAGGCTCTGGCCCGACGCGTTGTTGGACATCGGGCCGCCCACCGAAGAGGGTTTCTACTACGACTTCGAACTGAAGCACCGCTTCACCCCCGACGATTTCCCGAAGATCGAGGAGGAGATGCGCAAGATCACCAAGGAAAACCAGGTCTTCGAGAAGTCGATCAAAACTCGCGTCGAGGCCCTGGCCTACTTCGAAGGCAAGGGGCAAACCTTCAAGGTGCAGCGCCTGGGCGACATCCCCGAGGGGGAGCCCATTAGCTTCTTCCAGAACGGTGAGTTCGTGGATTTGTGCGCCGGCCCCCACGTGATGCGCACCGGCAATGTCAAACCCGGCGGCATCAAGCTGCTCAAGGTCGCCAGCGCGTATTTCCGGGGTAACGAAAAGAACCCCCAATTGCAGCGCCTGTACGGGACAGCCTTCAAGAACAAGGAGGAGTTGGACAACTGGCTGAAGATGCAGGAGGAGGCCCGCAAGCGGGACCACCGGAAGATCGGCACCGAGATGGGGCTCTTCGCCATGGATCCGGAATACGTCGGGCCCGGCCTGCCGCTGTGGCTGCCGAAGGGAACTGTGCTGGTGGAGGAGCTGGAACGGTTGGCCAAGGAGACCGAATTCCAGGCCGGCTACGTGCGCGTGAAGACGCCGCATCTGGCCAAGGAGAAAATGTACAAGACCTCCGGCCACCTCCCGTACTACGCGGAGTCGATGTTCCCCCCGATGGAGATGCTCGAGGAGGACGAGCGCCAGAAGCGCGAAGATCTGATGGAACGGCGCGCCGACCTGATCCAACTCGCCGAAGGCATGGGCAAGGCCATATCGCCCAACCCCAGCGGCTACACTGAGGAGCAAGTCCGCCGCGACATCCAAAAACTGGAGTCCGAGATCACCCTCTTGGGTGGCCGGTACTACCTGAAGGCGATGAACTGCCCGCATCACCACCGCATCTTCGCGGCGGAACCGCGCAGCTACCGCGACCTGCCCCTGCGTCTGGCCGAATACGGCACCTGCTACCGCTACGAACAGTCGGGCGAACTCTTCGGGGTCATGCGCGTGCGCAGCATGAACATGAACGATGCCCACCTGTACTGCACGGCCGAGCAGTTCGCCGAAGAGTTCCGGGCGGTCAACGAGATGTACCTGAAGTACTTCAAGATCTTCGGCCTGGACCGCTACCAGATGCGCTTCAGCACCCATGATCCGGCGCGTTTGGGCCAGAAGTTCGTCAACGAGCCCGAGCTCTGGAAGAAAACCGAAGACATGGTGCGCCAGGTGCTGATCGAGTCGGGCATCAACTACGTGGAGGTCCCCAACGAGGCGGCCTTCTATGGCCCCAAGATCGACGTGCAGGTCTGGAGCGCCATCGGCCGCGAATTCACCATCGCCACCAACCAGGTCGACTTCGCCGTGCCGGCCCGCTTCGGCCTGACCTACCGCGACCGCGACAACACCGAGAAGACCCCACTGTGCATCCACCGCGCTCCGCTGGGTACGCACGAGCGGTTCATCGGCTTCCTCATAGAGCACTATGCGGGCAACTTCCCACTCTGGCTGGCTCCGGAGCAGGTCCGGGTGCTGACCCTGAATGACGAGGCGCCGCTGGTGGAATACGCCAAGTCGATCACCGCCGAACTCCGATCACATTTCGTCCGCGTGGAAGGCGACTGGAGTGCCAACCCCGTGAAGGCGAAAATCGCCGACGCCGAGACCTCCAAGGTGCATACCATGCTGGTCGTGGGCCAACGTGACCTCGAGGCCGGGGCCGTCAGCGTCCGGTTGCATGGCAAGGGCAATGTGGGTGCCAAGCCGCGCGCCGAGGTCGTCGCCGACTTGCTGACCGCCATCCGCGAACGCCGCGCTTGAGTCCCGACAAAATCGTTCCCGGAGTCTCCCGCTCGAAGAGACTCCGGGACAACCTCCAGAATCCTTTGGGGTGCCCCTTGACCCCGCAGCGCTGCGCCCCATCCTCCCGCCCCCATGTTTGATCTGGGATCGCTCAATCCGCAGCAACGGGCTGCCGTGATCACTCACTCCGGGCCGGTCCTCATCCTGGCCGGAGCCGGCACCGGCAAGACGCGCACCCTGACTTGCCGGATTGCCCACATGATCAGCAAGGGCATCGCTCCTGGGCATATCCTGTCGGTCACCTTCACCAACAAAGCGGCCAAGGAGATGCTGGAGCGGGTCAATGAAATGATCCCCAAGGTGCCGAAGTCTCGCCGTGAGGCCGGCGCACCCGAAGACCCCTTTCTCGAACGCCCCACCCTGTGCACCTTCCACTCGCTCTGTGTGCGGATCCTCCGGCAACACATCGAGAAACTGGGCTACAAGAAGAACTTCGTCATCTACGACACGGGCGACCAACTCGCCGCGATGAAGAAGATCCTCAGTCAGATCTCGGCCAAGGGAGAGAAGACCGATGCCGGAGCGGTGCTGACGATGCTCAGCAAGTTCAAGAACGGCAGCAGCCGGGGCGGCTTTGAGGACCCCTCGGTCCGGGCTCTGGCCGAACACGTAGCTCGCCGCTATGAGAGCGCCCTCCACGCCTGCAACGCCGTGGACTTCGACGACCTCATCCTCCTGACCTTGCGGCTGTTCCGCGAACATCCCGATGCCCTGGAGGCCTGTCGGCGCAAGTACCGCTACGTCATGGTCGACGAGTACCAGGACACCAATGCCAGCCAGTTTGAACTCATCAATCATCTGGCCAGCGCCTCGCGAAACCTGTGTGTGGTGGGTGACGACGACCAATCCATCTACGGGTGGCGCGGGGCCGAGATCTCCAACATCCTGGATCTCGAAAAACACTATCCCGAGGTCAAGATCATCAAGCTGGAGCAAAATTACCGCTCCACCAACATGATCCTTCGCGCCGCCAACGCCGTCATCCGCCAGAACACACGACGACGGGAAAAGAGCCTCTGGTCGGCCAAAGGTGAAGGCAGCAAGATCACTCTCTACGCCTTCGACACCGATGAGACCGAAGGCCGGACCGTGGTGGAAAACATCGAGTACGACCGCCTCACCCGTCAGATCAATTGGGGCAAGCAAGCCATCCTCTTCCGTACGAACATCCAGTCGCGCCCGATCGAGGCGGCTCTGCGCAAGGCGCGGGTTCGGTACCGGTTGATCGGGGGCCAGAGTTTCTTCGACCGCAGCGAAATCAAAGACATCCTCGCCTACCTGAAGACCTTCGTGAACCCCAACGACGATGTGAACTTGCTGCGCATCGCCAACAAGCCGGCCCGGGGGTTGAGCGATGTCACCATGGAGCGACTTCTGGCCTTCAGCGCCGAACGCAAGGCCAGCGTGTACACCGTCATGCGGCACACCGACGTGCTGGCCTCCTTCCAGGCCCGAACGCGCGACTCCATCACAGGCTTCGCCCACTGGATCGACACGACGCGGGCTCCCTTGCTCGAGGATTCGCCCATTTGCCTGAGCAACTGGGCCGATCATTGGCTCGAGGAAACCGAATACTTGGTGGATCTGCGCAGGTCCGAAAAAAACCAGGATGTGGCGGACAACCGGGTGCGCAACATCCAGGAGCTCATCGACGACCTGGACGGCGAATTGACCGCCGAGGCCCGTCGCAAGAAGCGCGAGGAGACCGCCCCGAAGAAGGCCACCAAACCGGTGGACCTGGAGAATGATCCCGAGGGATTGCTCTCGGACATGACGCCAGCGCCGCGGCCCACTGGCCCCTTGTTGCCCAACGCCGTCCCAGAGTTTCTCGGCAAACCGATGGACCGGCTCGATGAGTTTCTGGCCGGGATCACCCTGGATCAGGAGCGCGAGGAGGAGAAGGACACGACCGGCGACCAGGTGACCCTCATCACCATGCACGCCGCCAAAGGTCTTGAGTTTCCGCACGTCCACATCATCGGGGTGGAAGACGGGCTGCTGCCCCACTCCCGCAGCAAAGACGAGGGCACCCTCGACGAGGAACGCCGCCTTTTCTACGTCGGCATCACCCGGGCCCAGGAAACCTTGCGCATCAGCCATTGTTCGGGCCGGCGGCGCTACGATCAGGTCATGCCCTGTCACCCCTCGCCCTTCCTGCGGGAACTACCCCCCGAATGCGTGGAAGACGCCGATGAAGCGGCTGCCCGTCCAGTCGACAAAGACGATGGTGGAGACTGGTTCAAGGCCATGCGCGAAGCCTTGGAATGATCCTCCCCTCCATGGCAGCTTCCCCAACACGCCGTGCTTTCCCGAGTCGTTGAATGGTTTTTGTCGGCCCTGCTGGGCCTGATTCGATGCTTGCCACTGGAGACGGTGGCCCGACTGGGTCGCCTGCTGGGTGGTATCGCCTGCCGCATGGACCGACGCCATCGTCGCGTTTCGGAAGAGAATCTCGCCCAGGCGTTCCCTGAATTGAAACCCCAGGAGGTTCAGGCCTTGGCTCTGGAGAACTTTCGGCGGATCGGGGAGGCCTACGCGTGCGCCATCCGAACCCCCGGCATGGATCCCAAGGAATTATTGGGACGTATCGAGTTCGTAGGTCTGGACGACTTGCTGCAAAGCGGTGCCGATCGGCTGGTCGTGGCCACGGGTCATTTCGGCGGCTTCGACCTGCTGGCGCACGTTCAAGGTCACTGGCCCCATTGGCGTCTGGCGACCACCTACCGCGCCCAGCGGTTCGCACCGCTCAACACGGTTCTCCAGGGTCTGCGCGCTCGGACCGGTGTGCTGTTCATCGAGCGGCATGATGCCACCCGCGCCATCCACCGTTTCTTCGACAAGAACCAGTCCATCCTGGCCCTGTTTTCGGACCAACACGGTGGGGGCAAGGGGCTGTGGTTGCCCTTTCTTGGGCGCCACAGCTCCTGCAGTCCGGCCCCCGCCGTGATTGCCTTGCGCTACAAGGCTCTTCTCACCATGGCCATTTGCTACCGCACCGACTTGGCGCGCTGGCGGATCGAGGTCGGCCCGGTGATCCCCACTCACGACGAACAGGGGCAGGAACGCACGATCGAGGCCATTATCCTCGACGTACAACGAGAGTATGAAGTCGCGGTCCGAAAAGACCCGGCCAATTGGTTCTGGGTTCATCGACGGTGGAAGCCGCCATCGGCTTTTCAGAAGGCTCACGAACCTGCTCCGAGCCCGACGCCATGAACTCCGCCACCATCACCACCCGACACATCATCAGTCGAGGCGTGAATTGGCTGGGAGACGCCGTGATGACCACCCCGGCAGTCCTCCGCCTTCGGGAACGGTTTCCTCAGGCACAGATCACCGTGCTCTGCGCGGAAAAACTCCGAGACTTGTGGACCTCGCATCCGGCGATCGACCACGTCCGGACCTTCGCTCCCGGCGAGGGATGGCGGTCGGTCGCGCGGAATGTGCGCTCGATCAACGCGGATCTGGCGGTGATCTTCCCCAACTCGTTCCGATCGGCGCTCGAGGTGTGGTGGGCGGGCATTCCGCGACGGGTGGGTTCCGGGAGTTTTCCACGCACCGCGTTCCTCACCGACCACGTCGCAACCAACCCGGGCACGGTGCGCATGCGCAAGCGGACCGAGGCGGAGGTGCGGCGACTCAACACCACGCAGGCAAGCCCCGCCGTTGCCCGGACCACCTACCCGAACAACTCCCATCAACTGCACCACTACCTTCGGTTGGTGGGTCATCTGGGAGCCAACGCGGGACCCTTGCCTCCCCGATTGGTGCCAGGAAACGCAGCAACCCAAGTGATGGCCACCCGCCTGGCTCCGTCGCTCGCCTCGGGCAAACCACTCATCGGACTCAACGCCGGAGCCGAATACGGGCCCGCCAAACGCTGGCCGCTCGACCGCTTCGCAAAAGTCGCCCGAATGCTGGCCGAGCGAACGGGCTGCCATTTTGTCCTCTTCGGCGGCAAGGCCGACATTCCGTTAGCAGAAGAACTGACCCTCCAACTGCAGGGTCTGACCGTCACCTCACTCGCCGGACAGACGTCCCTCGCCGAATTGATGGCCGCCCTGGCCTTGTGCCGGGTGGTGATCACCAATGACACCGGCCCCATGCACTTGGCGGCCGCTTTGGGCACTCCAGTGGTGGTTCCTTTCGGCAGCACCTCGCCTGAACTGACGGGCCCCGGCTTGCCCGGCGATTCACGCCACCCACTTCTGCTGGGAGAGGCTCCCTGCGCCCCCTGCTTCCTGCGGCAGTGCCCCGTGGATTTCCGCTGCATGCTGTCCATTCCGGTGGAACGCGCCGTGCAAGCGACCTTGGAAGTGCTGTCTCGAAACCCTTGATGCGTTCTGCGATGGGTAGGGCACTCATCAACCCGACTTCAAAGAGCATTCTCTAGGCTTCGGTTCCTCTCATCCTGCCAGTCCGGACTTTCCTTCAAGGACCAAATTCTGTTAAGCCCACCGGCAGATCCCCATGCTGTGGTTTGCCAGATTCCTGACCGTAGGCTGGGCACTTGGAATCGCCGTTGTGGCGGAATCCGGTGCGACGGAACCGATTTGGCGCGATGTTTCCGGTGGACGGATCCGTTCCCTACCGACCCTCAATGGACCTCGGACGGGTTTCACCCGGATGTCCTCGGACCGCACCCGTCTCTGCATGACCAACACCGTCAGCGAGGCCGCCATGGCCAACAATCGCATCCTGGAGAATGGATCCGGGGTGGCGCTTGGGGACGTGAATGGAGACGGTCTTTGCGACCTTTACTTCGCACGCCTCGAAGGTCCCAACGAATTGTACCTCAACCGCGGAAACTGGCGCTTCGAGCGCCAACCAAACGCCGGGGGAGCACCCTGTGCCAACCAACCCAACACCGGCACCGTCTTGGCCGACGTCGATGGCGACCGAGACCTCGACTTGCTGGTCAACGGGCTTGGCTTTGGCACCCGTATGTTTCTGAACGACGGGACCGGACACTTCACCGAATCGACCCAACACCGGTTATCCCAGCGATTGGGTGCCACCTCGTTGGCCTTGGCCGACATCGACGGAGACGGCAACCTCGATCTGTACGTCACCAACTACCGGACGACCACCTTCAAGGACCATCCGCCGGGCCTGCGAGTCGAAGCCCGACGCGAGGCCGATGGGGGCGTCCGCGTCACACCAGCCGACCGGTTTCTGGTGGTCGGCGAACGGGAGGGC
>SXGQ01086659.1_pt1 | contig 16427 bp, 15 predicted proteins | sample 3178371 | NCBI WGS metagenome assembly SXGQ01 (sample SAMN11356859, study PRJNA531348) | freshwater metagenome | isolation source: freshwater sample F1-20 | place: China: Fuxian Lake, Yuxi | collected 2017-12-25
CCACAGCAACTGCGGACGTGGGCGTCCGCGCTCCATTGGCCGAAGGCCCGCTTGCCGCGACGGTCACGCTCACGAACCGATCTCTCGCCACCTCCGGCGACTACCGCAACTTCTTCACCGTCGCTGGCCGCCGCTTCTCCCACCACCTCGACCCGCGCACGGGGCGGCCGACGGAATCCACGCTCGCCTCCGTCAGCGTCATCCACGCGAGCACACTGCGCGCGGACGCACTGGGCACGGCGTTGACCGTGCTGGGCTTCGAGCGCGCGCGGGCGCTGGCGGAGCGCGAAAAACTCGCCGTGCTCTTCCTCCTCCGCCACGAGGAGAAACTCGAAGTGCGCTCCACGCCGGCTTGGCCGATGCTGCCGAAAGTGGATTAGCCACAAAGAGGCACAAAGGCAGTTTCCCTTTTGCGCCTCTTGTGCCTCTTTGTGGCAAATCCTCGGGCAAACCCTCGTGGCCGAACTCGGCGGTTGCCAGCCTCGCAGAGCTTGCACACTCTCGCGCCGTGAAAACCCGTTTCCTTGCACCGCTGTTGCTCGCTGTCGCCGTCGCTTTGCCGCTCCACGCGTGGGATTACGAGGGCCACCGCACGGTGAATCTCCTCGCCCTCGACTCGTTGCCGACGAACTTCCCCGCCGCGCTGCGCGACGCCGCCGCGCGTGACCGAGTGGCCTTCCTGGCCGGCGAGCCGGACCGGTGGCGCAACACGCCCGACCGGCCGCTGCGCCATCTCAACGGCCTCGACCACTACTTCGACATGGAATATCTCGCGGACTACTACGCGATGTCGGCGGCGAACCTCAGCGCGTTCCGCTACGAGTTCACCGCGCAGATGGCCGCCGTGCGCGCGAAGTCCCCGGAGAAGTTTCCCGCCGATGACAAGGACAACGACCGCGTCAAATACCTGCCGGGCTTCCTGCCGTGGGCCATCGTGGAGAACTACGCGAAGCTCAAGTCCGGCTTCAGCTACTTGAAGGTGTATGAGGAAATGGGCACGCCTGAGGAGGTTGCCGAGGCGCGGCGGAACTTGATCTACGTGATGGGCACCATGGGCCACTACGTCGGCGACGCCACGCAGCCGCTGCACACGACGAAGCATTTCAACGGCTGGGTCGGCGCGAACCCCAAGGGCTACGCGACGAACAAGACCTTCCACTCGTGGATTGACGGCGGCTACCTGCGCAAGGCCGGCGGGCTGAAGGACGCCGAGTTGCGCGCGAAACTCCGCCCCGCCGCCCCGCTCGCGCTCGATGGCGCGGCCGTGCGCGACGCGGAGGATGTCTTCAAGCTGGTGATGCGGTTCATCGCCGAGCAGCACAAGCTCGTCGAGCCGCTCTACGAGATGAACAAGGACGGCCGACTCTCCGGCAACGGCGACAAGGGCCTGGAAGGATTCCCCGTGTTGAGCAAGCAAATCAGCCTCTCAGCGCAACTGCTCGGCGACATCTGGCTCACCGCCTACCAGAGCGCGCCCGTGGACAACTTCCTCAAGAACCAGCTCGCCACACGCAAGCTTCAGGCCGAGGCGAAGGACGGGAAGGGCGACGAGAAGCCCAAGGCCACGAAGAAGAAGAAGTGAAACGCGCCGCCGACTTTCGCCTCGTCCTCGTCACTACGCCGGACTTGAAGGTCGCCCGCGCGCTGGCGAAGGCAACGCTGTCCGCCAAGCTCGTCGCGTGCGCGAACCTCGTGCCCAAGATTGAGTCGCACTACTGGTGGCGGGGGAAGCTGGAGTCGAGCGCCGAGGTGCTCATCGTCTTCAAGACCACGCAGGCGAAGTTGGCTGCGCTGGAGAAGCTCATCGTGGCGAAGCATCCCTACGACACGCCGGAGTTCATCGCGCTGACGCTGGCTGAGGGGAATGCGAAGTATCTCGATTGGCTGGCTGAAAGCGTAAGCTGACCAGGCGGCAGGTAGGGCGCGCTGTCCTCAGCGCGCCGCTGAGAATTCGCAGCGTTCGGGTGGCCGACGGCGGGGTGAGGACACCCCGCCCTACCAGTCACGGATTTCAGGAGCGCTGAAATCAGCCCAAGCCCAGAATCTTCCGCCCCTCCGCCGAGATCATGGACTGGTGCCACGGCGGGTCCCAGACCACTTCCACGCTGGCGTCTTGCACGCCGTCGAGCGCGAGGATTTTCTGCTGCGCGTCGCGGGCGATGGTGGGGCCCATGCCGCAGCCGGGTGCGGTGAGCGTCATCTTCACAAAAACCTTTTGCCCACCGGCGGCGAGCGGTTCGAGGCCCATGTCATACACGAGGCCGAGGTCCACGATGTTGCCGGGGATTTCCGGGTCGAAACAGGTCTTGAGCACGGACCATACGGCTTGCTCGGAAACGGTTTGCGCGGAGGAGGAGGACGTCGCGGTGGTCGGCTCCGGCGTGAGGCCAATGGCGTCGGCATCCTTGCCATCAATGCGAAAGAGGCCGCCCATGCTGTGGACGGTGTAAGTGCCACCGAGAGTTTGCACGATGTCCACGGGCGTCGCCGCCTTCAGCGTGACCTCGGTGCCGACGGGAATTTGCACAGCCGCACAATCGCGGCTGAGTTTGACGGTGGTGCCTGCGCTCATGGGCAAAATATGGCGGGCGGGCGGATTGACTCCAAGCTCCAACTCACATGCGCCGGCGGCTGCTTCCGCTACAGTTTTGAACCGGCGGGTTAAGCCAGCATCGCTTCAATGACGTGCCCATGCACATCGGTGAGCCGGCGCTCAATGCCATTGTGGTAGAAGCTGAGGCGTTCGTGGTCCAGGCCGAGCAGGTGGAGGATGGTGGCGTGGAAGTCGTAAACCGTGGCGATGTGTTCAACTGCCTTGTAGCCGAATTCGTCCGTGGCTCCGTAGCTGAAGCCGGGTTTCACGCCCGCCCCAGCCAGCCACGCGGTGAAGCCGTTCGGGTTGTGGTCGCGGCCGCTCGCGCCTTTTTGGAAGGTGGGCATGCGCCCGAACTCGGTGCACCAGACTACGAGGGTGTCTTCGAGCAGGCCGCGCTGCTTGAGGTCGGCGAGCAGCGCGGCGGTGGGTTGGTCCATGACTTCGCCGTGCTTGAGGTATTGCGGTTGGAGCGACTTGTGGCCGTCCCAGTTGCTCACGCCTTCGCCGCCGGTCTGATACGCGCCGTTGAAGAGTTGCACGAAGCGGACGCCTTTCTCCACCAGGCGGCGCGCGAGGATGCAGTTGCGGGCGTAGGCGGCTTTTAGATCCTTCACCGGGTTGCCAGCCTGATCAGCGCCATAAAGTTTCAAAATATGCGCGGGCTCGGAGGAAATGTCTGCGACCTCGGGAACCGAGAGTTGCATGCGCGCGGCGAGTTCGTAGCTGGAAATGCGCGCAGCCAGTTCGGAATCGCCGGGGAAACGTTCGAGATGGTGGCGGTTCAGCGCGCCGATGAAATCGCGCGTGGCACGGTCCGTCGCCGGCGAGAAGGCGGGCGGGCGGGCGAGATTGCGCAGCGGCTGGGTGGCGTTGAAGTCGGTGCCTTGAAACGCAGCGGGCAAAAAACCGGGGCCCCAGAAATTACCGGCGGATTGCGGTGCGCCGCGCGGGTCGGGGATGGCCACGTAGGCGGGCAGCGTGTCGTTCTCGCTGCCCAGTGCGTAGGTCGTCCATGCGCCCATGCTGGGGAAGCCATCGAGCGTGAAGCCCGTGGCCATGAAGTTCTCGCCGGGGCCGTGCGTGTTGGTTTTGCCGGTGAGCGAATGGATGAAGCACAGCTCGTCGGCCAGCGCGCCGAGGTGCGGGACGAGGTCGGAAACCATTTTGCCAGACTGGCCGCGCGGGCGGAACGCCCACGCGCTTTGGTTCAAGTTGCCCTGCGCACCCTGGAACGTGACCAAGCCCTCAGCGCCGGGCATCGGCTGCCCGTGGCGTTTGATCAGCTCGGGCTTGTAATCAAAAGTGTCCACCTGGCTCACCGCGCCCGCGCAGAAAATCATGAGCACCTGTTTCGCCCGCGCGGGGAAGTGCGTGGCGCGGGAGGCTCCCGGGTTGGCCGGATTGATCTGTGGCCGGATCGGTCCCGCCGCCGCCTGCGCGCGGTCCTGGCCAAGCAATTGCGCCAGCGCGATGCCGCCGAGGCCGGTGGCGGTGTGAGCGAGGAAGTTGCGGCGATTGAGTAAGGGGTGCATGGCGGCCTCAGAAAATGAAGAGAAACTCGCTCGTGTTGAACAGTGCCCGCGCGAAGGATGGCACGCCGTGTTCGCGAATCAGCGCCACCGAGCTGCGTTCCTCTAAGGCGTCCGGCAGGCGCGCATAGAACAGCCGGAACGCGAGCGCGGTCTGCGCCTCGGGGGCTTCGCCGGCTTCGGTGCGCAGCCGCTTGGCGAGGAGGTCAGCCTGCTCGGTGATGAAGGTGCTGTTGAACAAATTGAGCGCCTGGAGCGGCGTGTTGGAGCGGCTGCGCTTGGGCATCACGGAGCCGCCGTCGGGGCAGTCGAGCGAGCCGAAGACGCTGTCCGTCGTCTGGCGGATGCGGAACTGGTAAACCATCCGGCGGAACTCGACAGGCGTGAATTTTTCCTTCGGGAAATAGTGCATCACGTTCTCGACGACGACTTCCATGAGGTAGAAACCCGGGCCGCCCATCTTCAAGTCCAGCGTGCCGGACACCGCCAGCAGGCTGTCGCGAATGGCCTCGGCTTCCAAGCGGCGCGGCGGGAAGCGCCAGAGCAGGCGGCCATCGGCATCCACTTTGGCCGCCTCGGCGCGGGGCACGGATGATTGCTGGAAGGTGGCGGACAGCAGGATGAGCCGTTGCATGTGCTTGATGGACCAGCCGCTCTTCACAAATTCATCCGCCAGCCAGTCGAGCAGCTCCGGGTGGGTCGGGCGCGTGCCATTGGCCCCAAAGTCGCTCGGCGTGTCCACGAGGCCCGTGCCGAACGTGTATTGCCAGAGCCGGTTCACCAGCACGCGCGCCGTGAGCGGGTTCTCCGCGCTGGCAATCCACTCCGCCAGCCGCACGCGGCGGTTCTGCTCGGGCTCTTCTACGGCGAGGCCGAGCGTGCCCAGCACGGTCAGCGCGTCTGGCGCGACGACTTCGCGCTTCTGCATTGGCTCGCCCCGATACAGCCGGTGCGTGCGCTCCGGTTTGCTGGCGAACATGCCGACCCACGCGTTTTGGGAGAGCTTCGCCATCCGTGATTTCAACTCAACCAAGCTGGCCTGGGCCTGACGCGCGGCGGCGGCATCGGCCGCAGCCAACCGAGAGAACACGGCATCGCCCTCGACTTTTCCGCCCGGAGAACGCCGGTCGTCCGAGCTGGCAATGGTGTGCCACTGGCCCGGTTGGGCGGCGGCTTCGATGCGGTATTGCGTCGCCACCCGGTCCTGAAATTTGCCCTCGCGGTCACGGCTCCAGACGATGCGCTGGATGCGGGTCGGGGCGGGGAAAGTGACTTGCACCCAGCCGGCTCCGGCGGTGTCCGAAATCCAACTGTGCGAGTTGCCGACCTTGCCATCGTTGATGTGCTCCAGCTTGTGAATCGCGTAGCCGGGGATCGTGCCCGAGGCGCTGGCCTGAGCGCCTTTCGCCGCCAGCGCGACGTTCTGCCCGGCGGCGTCGTAAACTTCGAGTTCGTCGAGACACGGCTGCCCGCTGCTCGCGGCGAAGATGGTGAGCCTGACCGCCGTGGCTTCCGTGGCCGCGAAGGTTTCCTCGTTGAGCAGCGCGCTCACCGGCGGGCGGGACTTCGCCTCGGTCGCCGGAGCGGTCGCGGTCGCTGCTTTTTGCCGCAACGCGTCGAGCGCTTTTTGCTGGGCCGCTTCTTCCGCCTTCAGCGCGGCCAGCGCATGCTGCGCGGCGGTGTCACCTTTCTCCCGCAACGGGCGTTCGCCGTGTCTCACCCCCGCGAAGACCGCCTGCATCGCGTAATAATCCTTCTGCAAGATTGGGTCGAACTTGTGGTTGTGGCAGCGCGCGCAGCCCATCGTCAGGCCGAGGAAGGCCGTGCCGGTGGTGTTCACCATGTCCGCCAGCTCGTCCTGCCGCTGCATGAGCGTGAGGTTGATGTCCGGGCTCTTCACTATATCGTGCGGCCCCGCGACGAGAAAGCCCGTCGCCGCATCCGCCCCCAGCGCATCCCCGGCAAGCTGCTCCTTGATGAACTGGTCGTAGGGTTTGTCCGCGTTCAGCGAGGCGATGAGGTAATCGCGATAGTAAAACGCCGTCTTGCGCTCGCGGTTGGTCTCAAAGCCATTCGAGTCGGCGTAGCGCACCACATCCATCCAGTGGCGTGCCCAGCGCTCCCCGTAACGCGGACTGGCCAGCACGCGGTCCACCAGCCGCGCATACGCATCCGGCCGGGCATCGTTCACGAACTCGCCCACTTCCTGCGGCGTCGGGGGCATTCCGTGCATCACCAGATAAACCCGGCGAATCAGCGTCGCCCGGTCGGTGGCGGGCGAGGGCGCCAGCCCCTGCGCGCGCATTTTCGCCAGCACCAGCGAATCAATCTCTCCGCCGCGCTGGGCTACGGTGGGCCGCTTCACCGGCTGGAACGACCAATGGTCCGTCTTGAGCCGCAGTGAAGCCGCTGCCGCTGCTCCACCTGGCACCTTCGCCCCGGCATCAATCCACGCCCGCAGCACCCCGACCTGCTCGGCGGTGAGCCGCTGGCCCTTAGGCGGCATGACTTCCTTGGGATTCTGCGAAGTAACGCGCTTGAGGAGGTAACTCTCCGCGCTCAATCCTTTCACTAGCAGCGGTTCCCCGGATTCCCCGCCGCGCAAAATCCCTACCGTCGTGTCCAGCCGCAGCTTGTTCTTCGCCTGATCCTCACCGTGGCAGTCAAAGCAGCGCGCCTGCAAAATGGGCCGCACCTCGCGCTCGAAGAAAGCGGCATCCACCGGCGCCGCCGCGTGAACCGCTGCACTCACGGAGAGGGCGAGGAGACAGACCAGGCTGCGATTCAGCAAAGGTTTCATAGTTCATCAAAGAATAATATCGAGGCCCTCAGGTAATGCAAGGCACCAAGCGCTGCTCCGAATGGCTGGAGTGCGGCTGGCGGCACGGCAGAAGCCGTCACAGCGGTTTAACTGTCTCTAAGCTCCAACTCGCGCGCGGCCTGACTGAATCACGCAACACGCAACACGGAGCACGCGGTCCGCCTCCTCACGTCGGCGGCTACTTGGATTGGCAGTCGTCATGCCTAAACTGGTTTCTGCGTCACGTGGGAGTTGATTGCGCGCAGCTCGGGATGCTTACGCATGAGTTGCAGGATGTCCGCGAGGCGGAAGCGGGGGTTCGCCGGGTAGAGGCGCTGGAAGATTTCGCTGACCAGTTTGAAGTCGTCCGGCGTGTCCACGGTGAGGCGCAGGTCGGCATCTTGGGCGAGAGAGAGTTGGTGACGTTGTGCAGACGGAACAACTCCGGGTGCGTGTAAATGTAGATCGAGACGTGCTCGCGATCGGAAGGTGCGTTGGTCAGTTCGGCGACGCGCGCGAGCACCTTGGTCGGGAACGCCTGCACGTCCATGCCGCGTGGGTGCGTGCGCTGAAGGACATTCGCGCAGTAGTCCACGTCGCGGCTGCGAAACTCGCATATGACCTCGCTGACCAAGTCCGGGTCCATCAGCGGGCAATCCCCGGTAAGCTCGACAATCAGGTCCGCCTGCGCGGACCGCGCGGAGCGGAGGACGCGGTCGAGCACGTCGTCCTCGCTGCCGCGAAAGCAGCCGACACGCAGCCGCTTTGCCAAATCCTCAATCGGCTGACAGCTCGGGTCCGCCGTGGTGGCGATGACGATGCCGTCGAGTTCCGGGACTTGGCGCAGGCGCTCGATCATTAGTTCGAGGAGCGGCTTGCCGCAGACGGGCAGGAGCACCTTGCCCGGTAGCCGGGACGACTTCATGCGCGCTTCGATGGTGCAGACAATTTTCACGGTGGTTCAGCTCAGGCGGTTCGTTCGACAAATCGCTTCAGCAAGTTCAGCCCGGCAGCGTGCGATTTCTCCGGGTGGAATTGCACTCCCATCACGTTGCCGCGCTCGACTCCGGAGGCGAACTCGCCGCCGTAGTCGCAAGTCAGCGCCACGTTCGCCACGTCCGTCGCCGCGAAATAATAGCTGTGGACGTAGTAGAAGCACGCCTGCGCACCGGCGTCGCCGAGCAGCGAACCCGCGCGTCGCGACACGGTGTCGTTCCAGCCGATGTGTGGCACACGCAGGCCGGGCGCGTTGAAGCGCACCACACGACCGGGAATCAGGTTCAGCCCGGCGGTTAGCTCATGCTCCTCGCCCTCGGTCGCGAGCAACTGCATCCCCAAGCAGACGCCCAGCAGCAGTCGGCCTTGGCTCACTAGCCGGCGCACCGCGTCCTCGAAGCCGAGCGATCGGAGCTGATGCATGCCCTTGGGAAACGCGCCGACGCCGGGCAACACGATGTGTGTGGCCGGCTCCAGTTCGGCGGGCGTCGCGGCGATGCACACATCCGCGCCCACCTTCGCAAACGCTTTGTGGAGCGACGCGATGTTGCCCATGCCGTAGCCGATGATGGCGACTTTTGGTTTCAAACGAGTCCTCGCGGCGGGGCCGCGTTCAGTCGAGGAACATCTTCTGTTTGACGTTCGAGTTGAGCTTGGCCAGTTCAGGTTTGGCCTTCAACAGCTTCAACACGTCCGCCGTGGTGAAGCGTGGGCCGAGCGCGGCATAGACGGCCTCGATGAATTGCAAGTCCTCCTGCGTGTCGAGCGTCCAGCGATGGTCGGACAAGTCCACCTTGCTCACGAACGAGCCGAGCCTGAACTGCTCCGGATGCTGGTAGATGTAGGGCGTGACGTGCTCGCGCTCGTGAGGCTCCTTCGCCTTGCGGTGCGCCAGCGCCAGCGCGGCGACGGTGAAAATCTCCGCGTCCAGCCCGCGCGGAAAGCGCCGCTCCTGGACGTTGCTGAAGTAATCAAGACCGTTCGTCGCGCTGAACTCGGCGAGCATCTTGTCGAGCAGCGCCCCGTCGAAGAGCGGGCAATCCGAAGTCACCCGCACGATCACGCTCGCGCCGAGGGCCTGCGCTGCGCCGAGGTAACGGCCCAGCACATCGTTCTCGCTGCCGCGCCAGCAGGTAGTTCCCAGGCGGGATGCCTCCCGGACGATCGGGTCGTCCGCCGGGGACAAGGTCGTGGCGATGCAGATTCCCTTGAGCCGCTTGGCCTCGCGCACGCGGCGCACGACGTGGCCAAGCACGGTGTCGCCCGCTAGCGGCTTGAGCACTTTGCCCGGCAGTCGCGTGGAGCCCATGCGGGCCTGAATGATGGCGATGGTCTTCATCTGAAGCTGTTGGAGACGACGTGAGGAGTCTCACTTCAATCTCTGCCGAGGATTCAATCAGAGATTCCTCGTGGCGTCTCCTACCAGTTCCCAACTCAGCGGCGTCCCGCGCTGCACGTGGCACTTCGCCTTCTTGCCGAGCACTTCGCCCAAGTGGCGCGTGTGCAGGCCGTGGCCGGGGCGGATGCTGCGGATGTTCTGCGCGGTGAACAGCTCGCCAACCTTCACATTGGCGACGACGAAAAGTGACCGGCGGAACTGGCGGCTCTTCGCCTCGTTCGCGCTGACTTCGTAGTTCACGCGGCCCAGCGCTTTCTCCGTCGTGCGGATGGCGGTGACCATCGCTTTGAACTCGTCCGGCTCCAGCGAGAACGTGCTGTCCGGGCCGAGCGTCGCGCGCGAAAGAGTGAAGTGCTTCTCCACGATGCACGCGCCGAGCGCGACGGCTGCGACCGGCACGGTGTGGCCCATCGTGTGGTCGCTCAAGCCGATGGGCACGCCGAAGCGCGCGGCCATGTCCGCGATGGTGCGGAGGTGCATCTCCTCTGGCAGTGCGGGATAGGCGCTGGTGCATTTGAGGAGTGCGAGCTGCGTGCAGCCGCCGTCACGCAAGGTCTTTACGGCCTCGGCGATTTCCTCCTGCGTGGCCATGCCGGTGGAGGCGATGACGGGCTTGTGTGTGGCGGCGATTTTGCGGAGCAGCGGCAAGTCCACCAACTCGAACGACGCAACCTTGTGCACGGGCACGTTCATCGCTTCGAGCGAAGTCCACGGCGCTCGCATCGAAGGGCGTGGAGAAGAAGTCGAGGCCGAGTTCGGCCGCGACGGCTTGCAGCTTGGGCTGCCATTCCCGCGGCATGAAGGCCTCTTGGTAGAGGTCGTGCAGGGTGCGCCCGTCCCAGAGCGTGCCGCCGCCGATGCGGAAAAACTCGTTGTCGCACGGGATGGTGAGCGTATCGGCGGTGTAGGTCTGGACCTTCACGGCGTCCGCGCCAGAGGCGGCCATCGCCCGCACGATGCGGACGGCTTGGTCGAAGTTCTGGCCGTGGTTGGCGGACAACTCGGCGATGAGGTAGGCCGGGTGGCCGGGGCCGACCTTGCGCGTGCCGATGGTGAGTTCAGGAGTCATGCTTCAGCCGCGCTCCGCTTCAGTTCGAAGCGCAACGCGGCGCAACCTTTTACCTCGGTTTGGCCCGCCGGTTCAAACCAAGCCTTCTCGAAGGCACGGATGGACGCAGTGTTGTCCGGTTTGATGAGGGCGTGAATGGTCTCCACGGCGGACTCGCGGAGAAGCTGTTGGCAAGCGGACCAGATGAGCAGCGCACCGAGATTTTTGCCGCGTCGCGTGGCGTCGAGGCTGACGGAGATGGTGGCGGTGGTGCCGTCGAGATCGAAGCGGACTTGGCCGAGCGGTGGAGCGCCCCGCTCGGCGATCCAGAGGCGGGTGTTCGCATCGGCAAGTTTGCGGGTGAACCACGTGACGTGCTGCTCCCACGGGATTGATTCGGAGGTGAAGGAGACGGCGCGGACGGCGGGGTCGTTGGCCCATTCCCAGACGCGGCGGCAGTCGTCGGCGGTGGCAGGGCGGAGGTGGAGCGAGTCCTCGTTCATCCGCAGCCAGGCGCGGAAGGGGCCGAGACCGTCCACGAGTGTGCGGGCGCGGGCGGACATCTCTGCACGGCGCTGGGCGTCTGCGAGGAGGGCGCGGAGGTCAGCAGCAAGCGAGGGTAGGCTGGTGTGAATCGCTGCGCCGGTTTGGGCGAGGCGCTCGGCGTTGGTGCGCTGATTCTCGGCGAGGACGAGCACGAGCATGGGGATGCCGAGGAAGCTGACTTCCCACGCGGTCGTGCCACCGGCGCAGATGGCGAGGTCCGCACGGGACATGAGGGCGGGGAGGTTGGGGGGATTGATTTGGATGGAGATGGGAGATGGGAGATGGGAGATGGCGGCTCGCAGGGCGTCGGCGTGTGGGTTCGCGGGGCCGAGGATGACGTCGGCGGCGAGGTTCGGGATGGTGTGGAGGACGGAGAGGACTTGGGCGGTGACGTTGTCGGGGTCGCTGCCGCCGAGGGTGATGAGGAGGCGCGGAATGTGCGATGCCCCCTCACCCCGGCCCTCTCCCCCGGTGGGGGCGAGGGAGGAGAGGCGTGTGGTGCTCGTTTGCGGGGCTGCACGGGTGAACTCGCTGCGCATTTGCACGAAGCGGGGACCGAGGAGGATGCGCGTCGTCGGGTCGCGGTGTGGGTAGAGCGCGGCGGTTGCGCCGAGATTTTGGTTCAGGATGAAATCGGCAGAGTAGTGGGCGGCGTGGGCGGTGTCGTCGAAGACGAGGAGGCGGAGGCCGGCGGCTTTGACGGTGCGCTGGAAGGCGTCGTCGAAGTGGTATCCGTCGAGGACGAGCCATGTGGTGCGGAGGGATTGAGCGAGGGTGATGGTCTCGGCGGCATCGGCGGGGGAGCCGGGCGGAGCGGAAAGTTCGCGGAGGGAGATGCCGAGCGACTCGGCGCGGGAGCGGAGGGCGTCCGTGCCGGCGGTTTGCAACCGCCGCTCCGTGGGGTTGTCGGAGCTGGCGGACGGCGGTTGCAAACCGCCGGCACGGGGTGCGGTGAGCAACGTCACGGTGCTGCTGGCCTGCAACCACGGCTCCGCCAGCGCCAGACAGCGCATCACATGGCCCATGCCGATTTGCGGGCCGGCGTCAGCGCGGAGGAGGAGCTGACTCATGGCTCACCTCAACACAGTCTTGAGCGTTTCCACCACCCGATCCCGATCCTCATCCGTCAACCCCGCGAACATCGGGAGGCTGATGGTTTCGGCGTAATACTGCTCAGCTTCGGGGAAGTCGCCGTCCTTGAAGCCGAGCGCGGCTTGCAGGTCAGTGAGGCGGTAGTTCCAGCCGAGTTCGGTCTGCTGGTAATACCACGGGCCGTGGCTCTCGCCGTCCATGAGCTTCGGGTCGCGCGTGATGCCGTGGCTGCGGAAAAGGAGGAGGCGTTCGTGGAGGTCGGCGCGGTTCGTGACGATCATGCCGCCCTCGGCGGTGGTGATGATTTTGACGGGATGAAAGCTGAAGGTGGCGAGGTCGCTGAACTCGCAGGAGCCGACGGGCCGCCCGCGATAGCTCGCGCCGATGGCGTGCGCGGCGTCTTCGAGGACGAGGATGCCGTGGCGCTTGGCGAGCGCGGCGATGGCTTCCATCTCGCAGGATTGGCCGGAGAAGTGGATGGGGACGAGGGCTTTCGGGAGGCGACCGTTCTTCGCGGCGACGGCGAGTTTTTCCTCCAACCGCGCGACGCTCAGGTTGTAAGTGCGGGGGTCAATGTCCACGAAGTCCACGTCCGCGCCGAGGTAGCGGGCGCAGTTGGCGGAGGCGACGAAAGTGTTGGGCGAAGTCCAGAGACGGTCGCCGGGCTTGAGGTCGAGCGCGGCGGCGGCGATGTGGAGCGCGGCGGTGCCGTTGGCGACCGCGACGGCGTATTTCACGCCACAGTAGTCGGCGACCTTGCGCTCGAAGCGTTCGATGGCCGGGCCTTGCGTGAGCCAGTCGGAGCGGAGTGTGGCGACGACGGCGGCGATGTCGTCCTCGTCAATGAGCTGGCGACCGTAGGGGATGACCTTCATGGCGCGGGCGCGGGCGCGGCGGTCAGGTGAGAGGGAACGACGCGTCCACGTGCTGGCGGATGAGGGCGCGGATTTGCGGGACGTTGAGCCAGTCGGTGTTGCGGCCGGAGTTGAAGGAGAAGCCCTCTGGCACGGGCGCGCCTTGGTGGTGCTCGCAATACTCGTTCATGACCTCGGCCTGGTCCCGCAGGTGCAGCATGGGCACGATGATGTATTGGTGCGCGGTGCCGATGGTCTGCAAGGCGTCGGTCTCGGTGACCATTTCCTCGTGGATCTTTTCGCCCGCGCGGATGCCGACGACGGGCTTGGCGCATTCCGGCCCGATGGCTTCGGCGAGATCGGTGATCCGGTAGCTGGGAATCTTAGGCACGAAGATTTCTCCGCCAAGCGCGGTGATGGCGGCATCAATGACCATCTTCACCCCCTCATCGAGCGTGATGTTGAAGCGCGTCATGCGCGGGTCGGTGATTGGGAGCGTGCCGGTCTTGCGGCGGTCGAGGAAGAAGGGGATGACGGAGCCGCGCGAGCCCATGACGTTGCCGTAGCGGACGACGGAGAAGCGGATGTCGTGGTTGCCGCGAATGTTGTTCGCGGCGATGAAGAGCTTGTCGCTGCACAGCTTGGTCGCGCCGTAGAGGTTGATAGGGGCGGCGGCCTTGTCGGTGGAGAGGGCGACGACGTGTTGCACGCCGGCGGCGAGGCAGGCTTCGACGAGGTTCTCCGCGCCGAGGACATTGGTCTTGATGCACTCGAAGGGGTTGTATTCCGCCGTGGGCACCTGCTTGAGGGCGGCGGCGTGGACGACCACGTCGATGCCCTCGAGCGCGCGGGTGAGGCGGTCGCGGTCACGCACATCGCCGATGAAGAAGCGCACTTGCGGGTGCTTGGCGAAGGAAAAATGCTGTGCCATCTCGAACTGCTTGAGCTCGTCGCGCGAGAAGATGACGAGCTTGCGGGGGGCGTGGTGCTTCAGGAGGGTTTCCGTCAACCGCCTGCCAAAGGAGCCTGTGCCCCCGTGATGAGCACCGAAGAGTTTTTCCAATTCACGCCGCAAGGCTAGCAACAAGGCGCGATGGTGCGCCATAAGAAGTTCATCGGGACGGAGCCGAAGCCGCCGAAATCGGATTGCAAATGACCGCGACCCCTTCCTAAGCTGCCCGCATGAAGCACGTCTCATTGCTCTTGATCGCAGCCTGTCTTGCCCTGGCCTCGCCCAGAGCCGGGGCGGCGGCGGCGGAAGAGCTATATGTCCCGGTGTTCAACACCATCTTTCAAGGGGATTCCTTGCTTGCGGCCGACCAAGGCAAGGCAGCGTTGGAAAAATACCTGGCCGCGCAGGAGGACTTGAAGAAAATCCAGGCGGCCTACAAGACGTGGGAGCCGCAACTGGTGAACTTCCGCCTCAAGTATCTCGAGGACGCGATCGCCAAGCTCATGGTCCAGTTCCCCGGCACCGTCGCCCCGAAGCCGGTGCTGCCCGTCAGCCAGCAAGCCGACGACGCCGGTGCGGCGAAGCTCACCGGGATGGAAAAGCAATTGCGCGACCTGAACAACAAGCTTGTGCAGGTCAGCACCGAGGCCAGCGACGCCAAGCAGAAACTCAGGGAGGCCCTCGCCGCGAGGCCCAAGGACGTTGACCCTGCCGAGATGACCAAGGCCCAACAAAAGGCCCGTGACCTTCAGAAGGCTGCCGACCTCAAGCAAATCGAGATCGAGAATCTCGCCAAGGAAATCGCCGCTCTCTCCAAGGAGCGCGCCAGTTTCCAGAAGCAGGTCGCCGTGCTCAAGGACAAGGGCGAGGTGCCTGTCCTGAAGAAGGAAAACTCCGCGCTCAAGGCCAGGGTGGACGAGTTGACCAAGCTCACGGTCGGCAACAAGTCCGAGGAGCTCGCCCGCCAGCTCGCCGCCGCCAAGGCTGACCTCAAGGCCGAGCAGGACCGCGCCACCGACCTGGCGAAGGCCAACAAGAAGATGGAGGCCATCCTCACCGACCCGAACAACGCCACCGGCCTCACGACCGACCAGTTCAAGGCGCTGGAAAAGAAGAACAGGGATTTGGAAACCGCCGTGAAGGCACTTGAGTCCCAGTTGCAGAAGGGCACGGCGGACGGACCGAAGCTCCGGCAGTTGGAGAAGGAGCGCGAGGACTTGCAGAAGCAGCTCAACGAGCTGCAGAAGCAGTTGAACGAAAAGAAGAAGGTCTCCAGCAATGCCCCTGACAGGCTGAGTCAGGAGCTTGCCGCAGCCCAGGCGAGGGTGGCGGCACTGGAGGCCCGGAAAACACCATACTCCGCGGAGGAGCTTGCCTTGTTGAAAGGCTCCTCCGCTCCGGTCGCGGCTCCCGCGCCGGTCGCCAAGTCGGCAAAGAAAAACTCTGCCGACCTGCCGCCCGGTGCTGCGAACGTGGCCCTCGAAGCCCAGCGCGCCTACGCCGCCCAAAACTTCGATGACGCGGAGAAGAAATACCTCGAAGTCCTCACGCTTGCCCCGAACAACGTTTACGCGCTCGCCAACCTCGGCGCGGCGCAGATGGAGCTAAACAAGCTCCCCGAGGCCGAGTCGCATCTAAAGCATGCCCTCGCCCAAGAACCCGACGACGCCTTCTCACTCGCACTGCTTGGCCTGCTCAAGTTCCGCCAGCAGAAGCCAGACGACGCGTTCGACGCGTTGAGCCGCGCCGCCAAGCTCGACCCCGACAATGCGCAGACGCAGAACTACCTCGGCCTCGTCCTGAGCATGAAAGGCCAGCGCGAACCCGCCGAGGCCGCCTTCCGCAAGGCCATCCAGATCGCGCCCGGCTACGCCGTCGCCCACTACAACCTCGCGGTCTATTACGCCACGCAAACTCCCCCGGCGCGCGAGCTGGCCCGCTGGCATTACCAGAAAGCCGTCACCGTCGGCCATCCGAAGAGCGACGAGCTGGAGAAGTTGCTTGCGCGGAACTGACGTGCCGGCGACTTGCAGTCGCCGCCCCTCGCCCATGCTCCGCCAAAGCACCCACGAGCTAGTCATTCCAACGTCTGGCCGGGGCTTCACCGAAGTGACCCGTGAAATCGCGGCCCGCGTCCGCCAAGCCAGCCTTCAAACCGGTCTCGCCACGCTGCACCTGCGCCACACCTCCGCCTCGCTGCTCATCCAGGAAAATGCCGACCCGGAAGTGCGCCGTGATTTGGAGCGATTCTTCTCCCGCCTCGCGCCGGATGGCGATTCGCTCTTCCAGCACACCTGCGAAGGTGCCGATGACATGCCCGCGCACGTCCGCACCTCGCTGACCGCCGTGAACCTGAGCATCCCCATCGTGCGCGGCGAGCTTGCGCTGGGAACTTGGCAGGGCATCTACCTCTGGGAACACCGCACCGCGCCACATCGCCGCCAGCTCGTGCTGCATCTGCTGGGTGAGTGAACTGTAGATCGATGGCGTGCTTCAACGCGGCGCGGCCATCTGCTTCAACCTTTCCGCCTCAGCCGCGTGCCGCCTAGCCTCGTCGGTATTCCCCAGCTTCGCCAGCACCGCTGCCAGTTGCGCGTGTGCCTCGGCGCTCTGCG
>SXGQ01281631.1_pt1 | contig 16426 bp, 38 predicted proteins | sample 3178371 | NCBI WGS metagenome assembly SXGQ01 (sample SAMN11356859, study PRJNA531348) | freshwater metagenome | isolation source: freshwater sample F1-20 | place: China: Fuxian Lake, Yuxi | collected 2017-12-25
GAAGGCGATCGGAATCAGCATCGCCACGCCGTTGATCGGCCCTAATCCAGGTAGCACGCCCACGATAGTGCCGAAGAACGAACCCAATGCAGCGACCAAAAGATTAAGGGGCGTGAGCGCTACGCTAAAACCCAAGCCGAGTTGATGCAGCACGTCGTTCTTCTATATGTTTATTATTCTCAATTATCAAGATAATTGCAAAAATGCAACAGTATGTTGCTAAAATGTTTATTCTATTGTGTATTCAAAAGTACCATCATCTTTAACAGTACCCCAGTCAGTATCTATTGGTTGCCAATGATGCCTACAATTATATCCACCTCTATCTAGGAATGGGTCATTACCAGATTTGCCTTGCCATTCTTTTTGCCATAATTCTCTTGCTTCTTCTTCAGTAAATACTTTATTGACGTGTTCTACACAGAAATCTCTACTATCTCTAATAATAGTTCCATAATAAACATATTTTGTTAATCCTAATTCATCTGCTCTAAACTTTGCAAACTGTCCATCAAAACCCATTAAAGCATCTTGAACTATTTGACTTGAATATACTGCTAGGTTTGCACCAGTAACTGTTGAACCATAAGTTTGTTTAAGTTCATCTACTGCTGTTTTGAAATCTTCTGTATTTGTTTTACCAGCAATTCTTTGTTTTTGTACGAAATCCACAAGTTCTTGTCTTTTTCTATCATCTGACTGCTGATATATTCCATTTATTTTACTTCTAATTGAATCAACTACTTCAGCAAAAGGTTTTCCCACTAATGTAGATTGATAAACTTCTTGTGCTAAAGTGTTTGTAAATTCAGTTGCTAAGTTTTGAAATTGAGTAAATGCTATTTTTTTTAATTGTTGGATAGTAACTAAATCAGCTTCAGTAATTTGTTTAAACTCATTTGGTATTGGAAGCTTTCCATAAGTTGCAACAATAGTTCCTGCAATTTGGTCATAGTCATTTATGAATGTTTGTACTCTTGCTAAATAAAGTTCTTCTATTGCTTGTTGTAGTTTTGGTCTTATCTCAATGGCTAGTCTTGTATTGAATAAAGCACCATCTTGAATAGGAAGTTCTGATACAGCTTGAACTACTTTAGTTTCTAAAGTTTTTAGTGTATCGTTTAATAATCTTTGATGTTGTGCTTCTAAATTATTTACTGCTTTTTCTCTTATGCTTTGAAGTTGCTGTAATAAATCCTGTGCCACATTAAATTGTAGGTAATGTTATTGGTTGTGGTTGGAACTCTCCTAATGCCTGAGTATTATTATCAATCTCTTGATCTATAACTGCAAGTGTCTCATCATTATCAATTACAGTTCTAGCTATTTGTTTATCTAGTTCTTTAGTAAATGTAGTTGATTTAATGTTAGAAGCTTTTGCCTGTTGTAATAATTCTAAATCAGTAGCCCAATCTCTAATGTCAAATGAAGTAGGATAAATAATTTCACCATCAAATACTGTCTCTTGCCACAATGCAAATAATCTCCAAATTTGTTCTTCTGCTAATTCCATAAGTTTTGCTTTTTGTGCAAGTCTAGCATTTAATAATTGAAACTCAGTTCTTAACGCAATACCAGATTGTATTCTTTCGCCAGTTGCTCTTATTGCCCCAACATGACTTAGTCTATTGATTGCTTCTACTTTGTGCATAATAGATTTAATTACTCCATCTAAATTACTTCCGCTTGGTTGTAAGATATATGGTTTTAAGTTTGCATCAATGTTATCAGGAATTTCTATAATAGAACCTGCACCACCAACAGCTTCTGTTTCTCTAGTTTTAACTAAGCTTGGGTGATTTGATATTCTAATAATTTGTTCAATCTCAGATAATTCATTGTAAATAGATTTTTGTAAATCAGCTATGTCAGTTAAATCAGAAACTCCAAGACCACGCATTGGACTTCTTTGATTGTATAAAATAACAGCAGGAATTTTTCCAAGAGGATTAGGAACTGATTCTGCTAAAATTGGTTCTTCTCTATTTCCTATTGGTAAAAATACTGTGTCTATTTTATCTTCATACCAAATTTTATAAACTTCTTTATTATCTTCTATTGATTCTCTAATTTTTAAATATTCTAAATAATAATATCCTTGTGGTGATCTTGTGTATTGCCAATCTAAAATGTTTTCAGGTGTATAAATATTTAGGTATGGTCTAATTCCTTGTTCTAATTCTTCACCTCTTGTCATTACATTTGTTGATGGTTTGTCCACTAAAATCCAACAATGACCATAAACAGAAGCATAGTTTTGTACTTCTCTCATTAGAGCATCAAATGTTCTACCTTCATAATCACAATCATCTAAAAATTGATCTACTGCTGGGTCATCTTGTAATGTGCCAAGTTCTCTAGTTGGTGGAACTCTAAATAAAAATGATGAGTAAATATCAATGACGTTTCTAGCATGATTGTCTAATGGTGTGTAAGCAAGTCTTTTAAAATATTCTGATTCTAATTCTAATTGGTATTCTTGTAGAAACTTGCCATCTGAATATTCTTTGCCACCTAGATATGATCTAATGTAATATTCCCATCTTGGCATCATGCCTTTGTATTGTGAGTGTTGCTGTTCTATTTCTTTTCTTGTGTAAGGCATTATGAAAATCTTCTTGGTTCTGATTTAGGTAAGTTTGAAGTAATTGGGAATAAATATTCTATTGCGTAACCTAGTGCATCAGTCATGTGGTCATAACCATTGTTTTTTTCTAATTGAGTTGTACCTTCTTTATACACTTGTTTCATTAAACTATTTATAGTTGTTTTGCAAGAGGGGTCTATAATTATAGATCTTTTCCCATCAAAACTTTTTAATTTAGAATTGACAGAATTAACTCTATCTCTAACTAAAGCATGACTGTTTTTACATCTAACATTTAATCCATAATTTTGCAAGATAGTTAGATCAGTTCTACCACCAGCAGATGTTTTCCTAGCTTTAGCACTAGGGTCAGGGTAAACTATAAATCTTCCTGTTGGGTATCTATTTGTTAATTCACTTATAAATTCATCTGTGTTTGAACTGTAAATAACTATTTCATCAAAAACATAAGACACACCATTTCTTACATGAAATAAACAAGCTGACATGGGATCAATGTTGAAATCTAGTCCAATGTGTACTATTTCTTTTTCGTTATAACTGTTCGGTTTGACGTTTTCTTCCATGCTAAAATTATAATAAACAACACCTGAATAAGTTTCAAATGAAGCAAGATATTCTTGTCTAAATGTTCTTTCATCTAAATCTTTTTTAGCTTGTTCTATTTCTGATTGGTTTACTTGCCCACCCTCTAATGTTGTAAACTTAAAAGACTTCCATTCTTTATCCTCGCCTAAACCTTTTTGAAAAATTTTAAAACTCCAGTTACCAAATCCTCTTGGAGTTCCTGTAAACAATACATGACCCATAACGTGCTTATCAGATATTGTTGGTCGTAATACTTCAGTCCATGCTTCTTCTGGTATATCAGCAAACTCATCTATTAATAAAAATGATAAACCAACTCCTCTTAAATTGTCATAGGATTTATCAGCACCTTTTAAACTTATTTGACAACCATTTTTAAGTACCATGCTTAAATCAGATTCATTTAAGTATCTTGCCCATTTCTTTTCTGTAACTATTTTTTTTAATGGCTTCCACATTATCTCCTTACACATTCTGTAAGTTGGGCTAACATAGAATATTTTTTTATTGGGATTTCTGCTTCCAAATTTTAGAAGTTCATACATGGCTAAATGTGTTTTGCCAAATCTTCTGCCAGAAATTAAAACTCTAAATCTATGAGGTGAGAAATAAACCTGCTTTTGTGGTTCGCTGAATGACATTAATTAGATGATCTTTGATGCTTTTCTAAATCTTCCTCTAATTTTTTTATGATTAAATTTAATCTTTGTATTTCTTCTTGGTTAAGATCATTTTGTTTTAAAAGATCATAAATCTTAACTTCAAGATCGTGAGACCCTCTATGCTTCCTGTCAATCATGCTATTGGTTTTTTTTCTTCCACACATTTAAACATCAAATCTTTATATATTATATATTGTTCGTTTAAAGTTTCTATAATTAATTTGCTTTGGTTTTCGCCAAATCTATTACATTCCTCTAAACTCATAAACGTTCTATCATCTTCCATCTTTAAAAATATGGGTCTATACTCCTGCCCATTAAATATTAGCAAGAAGAATACTACAAAGTATTCCACTACTTTTTTTTATTCTGATATGCCCTCAAATATCTTCTGCCTAAAGCTACTGCCTCAGGTTTTGATTTACCATAATAACCCCAAGCTTCTAAACTTAGTTTTAATCTAGTTTTGCGACCCTTCTCATCATACAATCTACCTCTAGCACTTCCCATTCTAACTAAGAATGAACCTTTGCGTCTTAATTGCATTGGTGAACTTGGACGACCTTTTACTGGGGGTCTAAGATTGCTTCCAGTAATACGATTATATCTTGCTCTACCAGATGCACTTAATCCACCTTTTCTATTTTTATCAGATTTTCTTAAACTAAATTTTCTCATATTTCTTTGTGTTAATGCTTACTGGTGCTTGTCTTTTAACTTTTAAATTATGACGTTTCATTAATAGTTTCACAACACAATCATTACAAGCTTTAATTCTTTGTTCTAATTTATTAACTATTGGTCTTAAACAAAAGATGCACTTCATAATATATCAGTTATTGGTAATGGCATATTATCTTCACTTAAAGATTGATCTGATTGTCCAAGCATTTGTTTACCTAACCATATTAACATAGTTGGATTGCCTTTACCATTCACAGCTACATCAAATTGTTTACGTCTTAATCTAATTTTCCCCTCAGATTTCCCTTTTGCTATAAATGTGGAATAATTATCTCTTAACGTATCAGTTGAAACTCCAAAAAAATCTGCCATCTCTTGTAGGGTACAATGAAAAGTGGCTAATTTCCTTATTTGTTCAGTATCTAGTTGAATACGTGGTCTTCCAACTTCATTCTTTTTCATTACAATTTTATCTGTTGATAGTTAATTTTTCCCACCACTCACCATTTAAGTTTGGGGTATAGGGTTTTGGTATTTGCTTCCAAGAATTACATTCATCAAATAATATGCCCATGTGTGCTAATTGTGGCTTTCTTTCTACCTCGCCTTTTCTTACTTTTTTAACGTACTCTAAATGTTCTACCCATTGTCCAGTATATCTAAATCTTAAATGAAGCATAGAATGACATCTAACGCAAAGAACGTGAATACTTTTTAAATAATCATCAAATGTTTCACCATATTCTTCTGCGTGTGGCATAGTTTTGTGATCTGCTAAACACATACTGCAATTACCATCTAATTTTAACCAATCTGGAAGTTGATTGTTTTTCTTCATGTATTTTAATTTAGAATACATTTTAAGTCTAACTTCACCACTCCAATTTTTATAAGCTTTCATATATTTTTATAAACCCATGCACCATTTTTAACTGTTGATTTAATTTTCCAGTTTTTATTTACCCACCAATTAGGATTTGAAGCAAGTTGGTCAATATAACAAGCATTATTATTTTTAAAATAATTTATTATATGTTCCATTAATTGACTTCCAACTCCATTTTTTCTGTATTGTGGTAAAACAAAAACTCCTCTTATTCTGCCTTTGCCATTTTTTAATATACTACCAGCGATTCCACACAAGTTATTATCAATGAAAGCACCAAACCAAATTGTTGTTTTGGTATCTTTTAAACAAACCTTTTCTTTACTCGCAGGTGCAGTAAATGTTTTGACTTTCTCAAAATTAATTTGTTCAATTTTTACCATTTTCAACAGGATACCAAGCTTTTTTATATTTATAGTCTTTAATATTTTTCATTTTAAAAACTCCATCTTGGTATAACAAATCAATCTCATTTTTTGTTGCACCAATTTCTTCTGCTATTTGTTTTGGGTCTAGTGTATGTTTATCAATTAATTCATGTATAATTTGACTCATTTGTACTGCTATGTGTGAACCTTTTGCTCTATTCATTCTAATAGTTAAAAGCATAGCTGTTGGTCTATCCACGTTTAAAATAGCACAGGGTATTTTGCCTTTGTAAGTTTCTTTTATTAATTTGCTGTCTTGCGATAATCTCCATCTGTGAAAGCCATCAATAATTATTTTGTCTTTGGATATTAAAATAGGTTGTACCCAACCAGTTTTTAATAAACTTCTTTCTAATAGTTTTAGTTCTGGGCTAAAGACAACATTTGGATTGTAGTCATTACCATTTAGTTCTGAGGCATCAAGCCATTGTATGTTATTTATTGGGTCTTGCATTTGTTTTTCCTTTTGGAAGTATGTTTCTTTTAAATGAACCACTTACATAAATCTTTAATAGATATTCTGGTGAGTATGCTTCTGGACTATTTCTTATAGCACTCATAACAGTATTAAATCTTTTTAATGCAAGTCTATATTGGTTTTCATCATTAGATAAATTTTCTTCAATCCAAGTTCTTACTCCTTCATAAGATTTTCCATATTTTTCTTTTATTGAGTCTTTATCTAATTCTTTGTAATATCTTTCATGAACTAACATTTCAGGAAAAACATCAATAATTCTTTGGTAAAAATCTGGTGTAGTAAGTCTAATTAAATTAAATCTCTTTGCACTTTCAGCATGAAGTGGTGTTGATACTCGTAAATTATTATTTGCCCACATTTGCATATCATACAATTTGCAATATTGAATATTGTTGTCATAAAAATACTTAAAGATATCATTTTCGTCCCAGTCAAATAATGGTTTGCACAACATGACATTTTTTGCTTTAGGGTCACTTACTTGGTTAATGTAGTTATCATTAAGTTTGTTTACTGATGATCTAAAACGCATTAATGACTCACTTGCTCTTATGCCTGTTATGAAAGCAATTTTTCCTTTATAAAATTGTGCTGTAAATGCGTCCATTGTATATTGGTCAAAGACTCTATCGTCATTTTCAGGCAAAGAATAAGCCCATTCTGGTTTTTGTCTTACCCATTTTCTTTTTTTGTCCCATTGAATATAACTATGACAAATTGATAAAATATACTTTGTAGATTTTAAAGGAACGCAAAACCAAATCATTTTAATCCAATCTTTTTTTCTATATTCATCTACGAAATTGATAACTTCATCTGGTATTAATTCTTCATCTCTAAAAACAACGTCTATTGGTTTTTTAATATTTCTTTCATCAGCGACTTCTTTGGTTAAATGCAAGGCAACTAATGAGTCTTTGCCACCAGAAAACATGACTACAACAGAATCAAAAATATCGTAAATATGGTGTATTCGTTTTTTGGCTTCTGTATAAACATCTGTGTCTATGTACTGTTTAACCTTGACCATAATTTTTGCTTTTTATAAATTCAGTTAATCTTTCGCCTGTTGTTTGTAAATCAGGGTATATTACTTTAAGATTTTTAATTAATTGAAACCAAATGTCTTGCTGAAAAGCATTATCAAATATAATGTTATATTGAATTATAAAGTTATTAGTTTGGTCAAATTCATTTTTGGTAAAATTATTTTCAGTATCTTCAAATATATTATCATTCAAAATGTTAGAAAGTTCTAAATCTCCAAAACCTAAAATATCTAAATCAAGATTTTCTTCTTTAAGATTTTTAATTTCATCACTTAATAATTTAAAATCCCAACCAGCATTAAGAGCAATCTTATTATCAGCTATTACTAAAGCTTTGATTTGTTTTGGTGATAAATGCGATATTAAAATACAGGGTATTTCTGTAAATCCTAATTCTTTAACAGCTTCAAATCTTCCATGACCTGCAATAATGGTGTTATCTGTATTTACTAGGATAGGATTTGTAAAACCAAATTCTTTAATACTCTTTGCTATTTGTGCTATTTGTTCCTTAGTATGCGTTCTTGCATTGTTCGCATAAGGTATTAAATCTGCAATTCTTTTTTTTATAATTTCCATAATTAACCGATAATGTAATCGTAAATATGGCTATTATTACTTTTTAAGAGATTTGTAAAGGAAGTCTAATAAATTTTGGTTTTGATAAAGTACATGACATAATCCATTACCTATTGAATTGCATACTAATTCTTCTGCTTTTGCAGATAAGTCTAGTTTGTATTCATCATGTATCATGTGGCAAATTTCATGGATTATTGTATTTGCCATTTGAATATTGTCTAATGATTTATCTAAAGTAAGTGTATTTGTATCTGAGTCAAATTCTCCAAATATCTTTTTTTTATTGGCTTGTTCTTTGTCTATTAGGTTTAGATTAATAATCCTGCTTCCAAAGGTTATCTTATCTAAATTCATCTGCCTCTAAGTTTTTTGGCTATATATAGATTTTTAACAAAGCTAGTTTTTTTACCAAATTTTTGACCAGCAGATCGTCTCGCAGATTTGTAAGCTTTAGATTTTTTATTAAAAGGTTTTGGTTTGCCTAGTCTTTTTGGTCTTTTGGTTTCCCAGATTGGTTTTTTCATTTTTTTCTTTTGTTCATTTTTTTAGGTTTATAAACTCTATAAGTGCCTTTTCCTTTTTTATTAGTTATAAGCACACTTATTGACGCAGATGTAGTCTCATTTGCCATTTTTAAGTCTTTTGTTTCTTAAATTGTTAAAATGTTTCCAGATAATTTTATCTAAAAATTGGTTAATCTTAATCAAAATTCTAATCATAATTTATCTTTGTATTTAACCAATATCTGTTTAACATGATTTGCGTATTCTTTGCTAGTGCTAAAATTGTCAAGAGTATCTGCTAATATCATTGGGTCTTTAGTTCTGTTTCTAACTATTCTAAATTCTGTGTAATGATGATTATTATTTAATATGTTTACATAGTCTTTAACTGATTGGCATTTACTTTTATAAGTTTTTACTCTCCAGTTTATTGATGCGTCTTGTTTTAATGGCAACATACCATTTTTAGACCAAACTCTAATTCCAAATAAATTATTGCCTTCTGTTGCAAACCTTGATGTTCCAAAATTAGATTCTACTATTGCCTGTGCTATGATTAATTTTGTTGGGATTTGCTGTTCCTTCCTTATGTCTAGGTTATGATAAGCAATACATTTTTTCATGCTTACAATAAACCTTTCGCTAGACATATTTTCTACTTTAGGTTCAAAGAACCCTATTTTTCTAATTTCTTCAATAGTGCTATTTCTAATTTTTTCTTTGGTGCTATCGTTCGGAAAGAATGTGCCACACACAAAAACAAAAAATAAAAATAAACAAACAATAGAATAGTCCCATAGTTTTATACTAAGTATTTTTGAGTTCATTTAAGGTTTAGACAACCTTCCAGCTTTTCAGCTTATCTATTATTGAGTTTATTCTTCTTCGTCTTCGTCTTCATCATCAGAATAGTCCTCGTCATCAGATTCATCATAAGTTTCTTCTGACTCCATTTCTTCAAGATGGTCTTCTAACATTTCTCTTAAAGAGTCTAGTTCTTGATTTATTTTGTCTTGTGCCTTTTCAAGTTTAGTTATTACCTTTTCTATTTTCATAACTATTTCTCCTTTTGGTTAATTTAATCGCTGTAAAGGAGTTTAAAGAAAGTGTAAATATATTATTTTCTTATGAATTATTAAGCTTATTTAACGTCCATTTTTCAAAATCTTGTGCGTCTAGTTTTTCACGCATAAGTTCCCATTCTGATTTTGGCTTTTTATTTTTATCTATAATTTTTGTATGTAAGCTTTGCAGAATAGGTATTTTAAACTTATTAATCTTATTCATATTATTAACATCTTCTATACTATTAGTAATAGAAGTAATAGTTGTTCTTCTGTGTGGGACTTCCTGTGTTTTATCAACCTGCAAATCTTGATATTTGCTATATTTTACAATGGAAAAAACACTTAAACCTTTGTGTAAAGTTTGTGTTATGTTCCCTGATGCTTTTAAGTTTTTAATTATAGTCCTAATTTTTTCTAAACTTATATCAAATTTTTTTGCTAAATCCCTGTAAGCTATTGTTACTTCACCTCTTTTTAAAATTATTTGTTTGTTTCTGTAAACAACTTTTGAAGTTTGGTAGGAAGCCATGCAAAGTAGATACATAAAAACAGCTACTTCCATTTGGTTTTTAAAATCAGTAGATGTATATATTTTTCTGTGTAAAGCTATCCAACCATTTTTCATTGTAAATCTTTTTTTACTAATTCAATTATATTATCAGTAAAATGTTTCAATCCATTTTTTTTAGTATCTTTCACAGAACTGTAAATACTAAACCAAGATTTTTTATATTCTTTTCCAATTTCTGCATAACTTTTTTTAGATATAGACTTTATTACTGCCAAAGAAACTTTATTAAAATTAATTTTAAAAAAATCTATGTCTTTGTATAATTTAGGATTGCAAAGTATTTTTTTGCAAGATTCTAAAATAGTTCGTGTTTCCATTAAAATAACCTTCTTGTTTTAAACAATTAACTTTTTTGCACTCACTAAGAGTACAAAGCTTGATTGCAACTAATATAGGATTTATATTATACTTCAACCAAAATTTTATTTCATTCATAGTGTGCTGTTCTGTATGGTGTTGAACGCACAAAGGAATAACATAAGCATCATTTTTTAATCCTAAACCAACATTACCTTTTGGCAAATGTCTTATGTGTGCAACTTGCACATCAGGATTTTTACAAATTATGCAGGGAAAATTATCAGCAACCCAACGTCTATGCTTTTCAGATTTTATTAGATTTGCCTTCAAAATTTGCATTATTTACGTTTGCGTTTTCTTGATTGAGATAGTGCTATTGCTATTGATTGTTTTCTGCCACGACCCTCCTTCATTAACATAGATATGTTTTTACCTATATTCTTTTTTCCATATTTTAAAGGCATGGTTTTTTATGTTTGTTGTTGGCGTGGGTAAGGGAAGGCACTTACCCACAGATTCTTATAACAAATAAGTCGTTGTTTTTAAATATATCTTTTTTGTATAAATCGTAACTATTTAGTTGTTATTTAAAATCATTAAATTATATATGGTTTATATATAACAAACAAAAAAAGGATATATATGAAAATACTTAATATGCTTAGTTATAGTGATTTAGAGAACTATAATTATAAACCTACTTATGCAAAAGATGCTTTAGTAGGAATTGCTAAAAATGTATGGAATCAATATTTGACTGGCAAAATAAATCCAAATCCAAAAAATGTTGCTGATTGTTTTGACAAAGAAGTAAGAAAATTATTTTTTGGTGTAATGACACAAGATGAAAATTTTGATGTTATTAAAGATGATTTGATGTTGCTTGTTGATGAAAACAACATTAAATTTAATGAACATTTAGACGAAATGTTAGAGTGTAATTTACAAGGGGGTGTTAATGCTTAAAGCTGACAAAATACCAGTACAAAAAAATTATGGCTTGTTAAATAATAGATGGGCAAGTCATAGATGTTATAGAGCAGAACACCAACCACGAGTTGGTATGGGTGCAACTTATTATGCTTGGAGTGATAGATACCCATTAACAGTTATTGATGTGCAAGAAAATTGGAACAACAAAGGTTATGATATTGTGGTTTGCCAACGTGATAATGAAACTGTTAAAAAAGATGCAAATGGAAATGTTATTGGTGATTATTATAATGGCACTTTGCAATATGAATATTCACTAAATCCTAATGGCACTAAATATTATTTAAGAAGTTATAATTATTTTAGTGTTGATAAAGAAAAGTCTCCAGATGGAGTTTGGACAAAAGTATATCTTGAAGTTTATTGGAATGAGCAAACTAAAAGATGGAATAAAAAAGATGACCAAATGAATATTGGATTTGGAGTAAAAGAATCTTATACTGACCCAACATTTTAATTTTATGAATAAAAAAGAAAAACAAATTTTAGAAGAATTACAATTATATATAGAAGATAAAAATTATGAAGGTTGTAAAAGATTTTTTAATGATGAAAGTCATTTTATTGATAATCCAAATAGAAGTTCTGAATTTTTTAATAAAGTTGATGAAATTAAAATATGGCTATTTACACCTTTTACAAATTCTATTAGCTTTGAAACAGATGAATATTATAGGCAAGAAAATAAATTATTAGATAACCCTGAAATACTATGAGAAGATCGTTATTAGAAATAATAAAAATTGTGTGGAGAGATTACGACAATTTGTCTCCAAGAAATTTTGTAAAATTATATGGCAAAAAAGTTTTAGACTTTTTTATTGATGCTGAAGAATTATCTTATAACATGGTGCAAAAAGATAATAGGTTAACTAGAACAAATATTGTCTATTTAACTTTAACAATAAACAAGAGGGAAAAATGAGAACTGTTACTTGGAACAATAAAGAATATCCTATTCCATTTACTGTTAATCTTGAATGGGATAATGGCAAAATGATTAAAGTTGATAATCGTTTTGGTGGTGGTAGTTGTGAGTTGCCTTGGTTCGCTGTGGCAATTTACGATTTAATTATGGGTGCTGAACTTCTTAATGAATGGGAAGATCATGCACAAGGTTTGGATTGGTTTAGAGAACACTTTCCAAAAGAATACATGGTATTATTGGATTGATTATGTTTGTAATTGATTTGAAAGATAGAACTGTTGCAGAATTCACAAAAAATGAATTAATGACTTTTGCAAATACCTGTGATTATAAAAAAATGGATAAAGGTAGATTTTTAGTTGTTGAAAATAAACAAAGAGCAATTTCAGTAATTAAAAAACTCATTAAGAAAGGATTTTAATGAACAAACCTAAATTTACTTTGGCTTTAGAATATTTTAAAAAATATAAAGAAGCCACAAATGAAAAAGACAAACAGTTTTATCATAGCCAATATATGAATGAATTGTTTAGAGTAGATCAACTATATGCTGAAGAAGAAAAGAAAGATAAAAAAGATGTTAGAGTTGGTTAACGATATGGGTTGGTGGTTTATGTTGGCAATAATAATAACTTACATTTTATGGAGTGTTAAATGAATAAACAAGAAATAGGTTTTTTGGTAGCAGGTTTTATAGGATTTGCAAATATTATATTAATTTATTGGATATTAAATTAGATGTCTAAAATACGAGAAATTGATATTCTGGTTGGTTGCCTTGAAATCATTGACAACTATTTTATTACGCAAGAATTTTCTGGTAACAAAATAACATTGTACCAAAAACAAATTTATAATAATTTAGTTAAACTTATAGAAGATAAGAAAAAAAATGACTAAACAATCTTTATCAGAAAAACTTGGACAAAGTGTTTTTGCTGAAAAGTTAAGATTAGCTTTAAAAGAAGCTGAACTTAAAAAAGAAAAAAAACAACTGGAGAAGGCAAATGAAAAAAAACCAAAAGTGTGAAATGGATTATGCAGTAGAATATGCAGAATTCCTAATTAAAGAAAAACACAAATATACTTTAGCTGAAATGATAGTCTTTTATTGGTTGCACAAACCAAATTATAGAAGATTAACTATGTTGAATTTAGCTACCCTAGATTATCATAGTGGTTGGGAAAGAACTCACAAAGCTGTAAGAAAAATTTTACAAGAAGACCAAAAAAAAACAAAGGAAGGAAAAAATGAAAAAGGGAATGTTGTTAAGCTTGATACTACTAAGCTTAACTAATTGCAGTACATACAAGCCCATAATTGACACAAAAGGTCGTGCTGGTACTTGGAACGAAGCTAGAGCAGTTGAGATAACTGATGACATACAACATTGTACTATGTTGGCAGATCAACACATTACGACAAGTATAGAGATACAAAACTTCATAATTACGAATATACTTAGACCTGCAAGTTTTGGTGTTGTGTCTCTGCCAGAAGATACGAAAAAAAACTATATTAAAAATTGCCTGAAAGGAAGAAACCACAATGTTATCAATTAAAACTGTAAAACAAGAAATAGAAAGATTGTATAATCTTAGTAAAGACCCAAATTGGAGTAGATATAATTCTTCAAGTGAAGGTGGTTATTATTATACATTGTGCCAAGTTAAAGATAAGGAAATGTCTTTAGAAGATTTTTACAAAGAATATCCTTATTATAATCCAGATATAAATTCTGATTATTGGAAACAACAACATAAAAGATGGAAAGAAATATGTTCAATAGACACGAAATAACAAATATTTTATGCAAGAACTTAAAATTTGTTAGAAAAAATACTCAAATAGAAAACTATCAAGGCAAAAAATATTTATCACAAGCACAATTGGCTAAAATGTTGGGATATAAAAACCCACAACAGATTAGTAAATATGAACTTGGAGTAGATAAAATAAGAGCAACTCAATTATATAAATTATCAAAAATCTTTGATGTCCCAATAGAAAAATTTTTTGATGAAAAATTTAGTGAGCAACCTTATTCTAAAATTATTCAAATGGATATTTATGATTGAAGTTTTATTTATTTTGATGTTGTTTATTATATTAATAATGCTAATTACTTTGAATTAACAAAAAGGGAAAAATGAAACAATATAAAATATGGAATGGTCAATTGCATTTGGAATTTGATGAAGATAGTCATACTTATTATCTAAATGGCAATCATGTAAATAATGTAACAACAATACTTAAAGTTGTCTCAAATGCTGGTGCTTTGCTTGGTTGGAGTGCAAAAACTTGTTCTGAAAAATTTAAAGAACTTGTGCAACCAAATAAATCTTATGATGAAATTCAAATAGATACATTTGCTGAAGAAATTAAAAAAAGCATTTATGTTAAAAGAGATGAAGCTGGACTTATAGGTTCAAGAATACATGACATTATTGAAAAATATGTGCATCATAAAGAGATTGTTGAAATAACAAATGCTGAAATGTTAAATTGCTTTAACCTATTTAGAACTTGGTATGATAGACAAAATATGGAAGTTGTTTTTACAGAAAGAAAAATTTACTCTAAAAAATATAATTACTGTGGAACTGCTGATGCTTTGTTTAAAGAAAATAATGAGTATTTAATATTAGATTGGAAAACTGGTAAAGCTGTTTATGATACTTACAAAATTCAACTTGCCTATTATGCTATGGCACTTGAAGAAGAACTTGGAATACAAATTAAAAAAGGTAGAATTTGTAATTTTTCCAAGTTTGGCAAAAAACCTCAAATTGTTGATATTGATATAGATGATACAATTAGAGAAATTTGCATTAATGTTTTAAACCTGCATAAATTTTTAAATAACAAAAAGGAGAAAAATGAACATACAAGGAAAGATAACTAAGGTTTTTGATAATAGAGTTAGAGATGGAGTTGCAAGTAAATTTCCTAACTTTAAATTTTCTATAAACAATCAAGACATAACTTTATGGAGTGCAATTAAACCTGCGTGTTTAGAGGTTGGAAAGAATGTTTCTGTTATAGTACAGGCATCTAAAAAAAATGGTAGTTTATTTGTAAATTCAAGAGAAGATAAAACTCCAATGATACAAGAAATGCCTAGCGAAACAAAACCTGATACAAGCTTTAATGTTGATGATTTTGAATCAGATAACTTTAATACTGCTGTTACTACAATAGAAAAAGAAATTGGAATGTCTCCAGCAGTAAACAATTCATTTAATAAAGATGAATATATGTTTGTTATGGCTTTAACAAAAAGTAGCTTGGAAAGTAGGCAACTTAATGCTACAAAAGAGGAAATAGACACATTTATTAAAAATATGAAAATGGTCTATGCCCATAACTTTAAGTAATTCTAAGGTGCTGGTTTTTTTTAGCGAAACAAGAAACCTAAAAACACATTATATCCCTTTTGTTACCAGCACCTTAACCCTTGAATATTTTTATAAAAAATATATAAACTATTCAATGAAGGTGGTTAGAGAAAAGATTTTGGATATTACAATCAAAGTAACTGAGTTATTTGATAATACCCAAGATGCACTAACTGAAACAAAGGAAGGTAAGATTGTTTCTGTGGACATTCTAAGCAAAAAGTTCATAAGAAATAACATAAAACTAGCTGATGCTACAACAAACACAAGTGGTTCAGAAGCTACGAGACAGGCAGAAAAAGTTGCTTGATCTTGAATTGGAATACAAAATGAAACTTGATAAAGCAAAAAGACTTAGAGAGTTTGTAAATTCCAAAATAGCTTTTAACTTTGAAAAACTACTAGATAAATAGTAGTGCAACTTATAAACGTAAGGAAGGGATATGGAAGATATTGCGTTAAAGAATCCAAATGAAATTAAATCTGAATTAGATTCTATTTCAGAAGAAATGTCTAATGCTCTTTATGACTTTAGACGTTGTGAAGAATTTAAAAAAATTACCTTTAGTCAATTAACTCTTACAAAAAAAATAGAAAAAAATTGTAGTGTAGCTGAAGCTGAAAAGTGGGCTTATTCAGATGCTCAATATAAAATAATTATTGAAGGTTTATTAGAAGCTGAAAGAAAATATTC
>SXGQ01044560.1_pt1 | contig 16410 bp, 15 predicted proteins | sample 3178371 | NCBI WGS metagenome assembly SXGQ01 (sample SAMN11356859, study PRJNA531348) | freshwater metagenome | isolation source: freshwater sample F1-20 | place: China: Fuxian Lake, Yuxi | collected 2017-12-25
CGTCAATCGTCGGTAGATCAACCGACCGAGATCGTTTCGATTTCGGGTCGGGTGAAGGCGCCGGGCGACTATCCGCTCGAGCCAGGTATGCGTGTCAGCGACTTGCTGCGGGCGGGTGGCCGGCTCGCCGATGCCGCCTTTTCATCAAAAGCGGAACTCACGCGCTTCGTAAACACGGGGCAGCGCCGCGAGAGTGAGTTACTCGAGATTGATCTTGCTGCTGTTTTGCGTGGCGACGCAGCGGCGGATATTCGGCTGCAGGCCTTCGATTCTTTGATGATCAAAGAGGTCCCGGAATGGTCGACGCAGGAGTTCGTCACGCTGCGCGGTGAAGTGCGTTTCCCGGGTCGATATCCGATCCGTCGCGGCGAAACCCTGAGGGGTGTGATCGAGCGCGCGGGCGGGTTGACGAACATCTCTTTCCCGCGTGGTGCGGTCTTTACGCGCAAAGAATTGCGCGAGAAAGAGGCCGAGCAGATCGTGCAGCTCACCGAGCGATTGCAAGCGGATCTTGCCGCACTCGCGATTTCGGCGGGTCAAATCGCTGAAGGTCGTGCAGCGGCGCAGGGTGCGCTCGCTGCCCAAGGCATTCTCGATCAACTCAAGAATACCCGTGCCGTGGGTCGTCTTGTAATCGATGTCGATCGCGTAGTGGCGGGTCGTATCGGAGCAGCAACCGACGTGGTGCTCCGCGACGGTGATGAACTCGTCATTCCGAAGATCCGTCAGGAGGTGACGGTGGTGGGTGAAGTGCAGAACCGTACTTCGCATCTCTTCCGACCGGGTGTGAGTCGCAACGAGTACATCTCATCGAGTGGCGGATACACGCAGCGTGCGGATAAATCTTTGACTTACGTCGTCCGGGCGGACGGTAGCGTCGTGGCAGGTGGCTCGGGTTGGTTCATGCGCGGTAATGCGGTTGCGATCCAGCCAGGAGATACCATCGTAGTACCGCTTGATACCGAGCGCTTGCCGACGCTGCCGTTGTGGCAGGCGGTCACTTCGATCATCTACAACTCGGCGGTGGCGCTTGCGGCAGTCCGCGGTCTCTGACGGCGTTAAGACTTAACTCAATCCGGGCGGAGCCCGGGAAAGGTTGACCGGTGGGGTTGAACAAACTGCTGCCGATCTTGTTCTCGCCGATCGTGCTGGTGTTCCTCGCGATCGTCCTGGGCGCGGCGCTGCGTCGACGGTGGATTTCGCTCGTCGCGGGCGCGGCGTTGATCGTTCTCAGCCTCCCCATCGTCGCCGATCGCCTGCTTGCGTGGTCGCGGGCGGGTGTGGTTCCTGAGAGTTCATCGCCCGCTGACGCAGAAGCAGCGGGTGGAGCCCGACCACCTGCCGAGGCGATCGTGGTGCTGGGCGGTGCCATGAGCTACGTGCGCCCCTCGGGCGTGCCCATCGCCGAATGGGGCAATGCGATCGATCGCGTGTTCGGCGGTATTGCGCTCGCGCGTGAGGGGCGGGCGCCGCGTTTGATCTTCTCGGGTGGCAGCTGGATCGGCCAAGAAGGCTTGCCTTCGGAGGGCGCGGTGGCGCGACAGCTTGCGCTCGAGTTTGGTTTACCCGCCGATCGCGTCGAAGTGTCGCCCCAGGCGTTCAACACTCAGCAAGAAGCTGAAGCCATTCGGAAGATGTTCGATTCGGCGAGACCGAAGATTATTTTGGTCACCTCGGCGTTTCATGTTCCGCGTGCGGTCGTGACTTTTGAGACGGAAGGGTTTGAGGTGATTCCGCATCCGGTGGATTTCCGTGCGCCGGTGGAGAGGGGTGCGTTGATGAGCTGGCTGCCTTCGACTGACGCACTCGAGAAATCGGACCTCGTCATCCGTGAAGCTTTGGGACGCGGGTATTACCGCCTGCGCGCGATGTTGCGGACGGAGTCGGAAGACGCACTACCGGCTGCAACGAGTGAGGACGCGCCGTGAGTCGTTTCCTCGATCGCCGAGTCTCTGTAGCGCCGATGATGGACTGGACGGATCGGCATTGTCGGTACTTCCTGCGCGGGTTTCACAAAGATTTGCTGCTGTACACCGAGATGGTGACGGCGTCGGCTATTTTGCGCGGTGATCGCGAGAAGCTGCTCGAGTATTCCTCGGAAGAGCATCCGGTTGCGCTGCAGCTCGGAGGCTGCGAGCCTGATTATCTCGCCGCTGCGGCGCGCTACGGCGAGGAGTGGGGGTACGACGAAATCAACCTCAATTGCGGCTGCCCTTCCGACAAAGTACAGAAGGGTGCGTTTGGCGCCTGCCTCATGAACGAGCCGCGACTCGTTGCGGACTGTGTCTCGGCAATGTGTGAAGCTGTCGATCTTCCCGTGACGGTGAAGATGCGCATCGGCACCTTGCGATCGAGTGTGCGCAACCTCGACGAGGCCGTACAGCGGTTCGATGAAGAGGATTACGACAAGCTCGCCGATTTTTTAGTCGCGGTGCGCGCAGCCGGTGCCGACTGCGTGATCGTGCATACGCGCAAGGCGGTGCTTGGGAACTGGACGCCCGCCGAGAATCGCGAGATTCCGCCGCTACGGTATGACGTAGTGCAGCGACTGAAGGAAGACTTCCCCGACATGCCCGTGCTGCTCAATGGTGGCATCAAGACGGCCGGGCAGTCGATCGAGGCGCTCGAGTGGGCCGACGGCGTGATGCTCGGTCGCGAGGCCTACCACCGGCCCATGGTACTCGGCGAAATCTTTACCGCCCTTGAAGGCGATGTCGGCTATCGCGCGCCGAGCATCGAAGATCATCTCGCGCGCATGGCCGAGTACGCCGAGCGGGAACTCTCGAAGGGTGAGCGCCTGCACGCCATCACCCGCCACATGCTCGGTCTCGTGAGCCACACTCCCGGCTCTCGCGAGTATCGTCGTTTGCTCTCAGAGGGCGCCCGCGAACGTGACGCGGGGCCGGAGCTCATCCGCAAGGCTGCGGAGCTCGTGCTGGGGGCGCAAGAGTCGTTTGAGGTGTCGGCGTAGAGACTAGGGTCGGGAGGAACTGATCCCGAGCATTCGAGCATTCGCCTCAACGAGATCGCCTAGACGCGTGAGATGTGTCGCCCTCGAGTCGTCGAGGCCTGATGCAGCGCCTTGAGTACCAGCTTTGGCTCCGACTCCAAAATACTGATCAGCGCCTTGGCCGCCCCCGAAGGCGCACGTCGCGCCTGTTCCCAGTTCTGTAGCGTTCTGACGCTGACGTTTAGGAGACGCGCGAGCTGACTCTGCGACAATCCGGCCGCCTCTCGAATGGACTGAAGTCGGTGGTCGATGCTGACGAATACCCGAGAGGGTCGCATTGTGCCGCGACGGATCTTGCCGGCTTCTTCGATGCTCGTCATGAGTTGTTGGAAAAGTTGCTTTTTCATAGGGCGAGCCTTTGAGGTAGGCCGAATATACGCCATTGGCGTAAAAATCCAGAGCGCCGTATCTAGGCAACTTCCCGTATTCAGGTCGTTGATTTATTGATCGGGTCATTTGGTCGTGCGGCGTCGCACGTATCCGTCTGATATTGATATTCGCTCGACCGCCGAGTGATTACTTTGTTAACCCTCTTTGAACACAGCAGAGGGTTGAATGATGAGTGCAGTGCGTGCGCCTTATGTCTTTCTCGGGGTGGTCAGTCTCGTGACCACGATATCTTTGAATAGCGGCTGTTCGATGCCGCTGCGTGTCGGCACAGAGGAGGGAGTGGCGCCGCCGCGGCTCGTCTCGATCGACGGTAAGGTGGGTTGGGATAACCCTTCGGCGTTCGGGCCGGTGCCGTCATCGCTGCGTGAGACGGGCGAGTCGATTTGCTCGACGATCAATACGCGCTGGAAGACCTACCACGCCACGGGTTATCACTCGAAGGCACAAGACCTCGACGGCACCACCTTCGATCGCGGCGGTTACTACTGCGAGTAACGCTCAGCGACCGCGCGGAGTCGTTGCGGCGGGCGGAGCATTTGGCGGCGTCGATGTGGCCTGCGACTCGTCGTAACGCGGCACAGGCCCATCCACGATCGCTGCGGCATACGCTGTCACCGCAAAAACGGTAGTCGACTGGCGCAGGTGCGCGGGGTCGACCTGGTCGAGCGTGTCGTTGACGGTGTGGTGGATGTCGAAATACGTCGTGGCATCGAGCTGCGGCGCCAAGATCGGCACGCCGAGACGACGTAGCGGACCAAGATCGGCACCACCGTTTGATGTGTTGTCGCCGAGCTCGACCTCGAGCGATCGCACCACGCGGTGAACCTGCTCGATCGTCGGCCAGTATTGCTGCGGCACGCGTGCAGAGAGTCGCCACACGAGGCCGTCGCCGAGGTCGGCTTCCATGGCAAACGCATGGTTCGCAACGCCCTCATCGCCGATTGCGACGGGGTAGCGACCGGCGCCCGAGAGCCCGAACTCTTCGTTCGCAAAGAGCACGACGCGGATCGTGCGTCGCGGCTTGGGGTTGGCGCTTGCCGCGAGACGTGCGGCGGCAATGGCGATGGCGACGCCTGCGCCATCGTCCTGTACACCGTGACCGGTGTCCCAGGAGTCGAGGTGGCCGCCGATCAGCACGATTTCATTGGCGAGGTCGGTGCCGGGTAGATCGCCGATGACGTTCGCGGAGCGTACCTGCGGTAGATCGCGCGAGGTGACGCGCATGCGAACTTTTACCGCTTGGCCCGCCGCCTTGCCCTCGGGGCGCGTTTGCGCGACCTGGCGTTCGAGCAGGTCCGCATCGGGGTTCGAGATGGCGACCGCCGGAATGCGTGGCGCCGAGACGTTATAGGAGAGCGTGCCGGTGTGGGCGATGCGGTTCTTGCTGGTGCCCACCGACCGAATGACGACCCCTACGGCACCCAGGCTTCCGGCGACGCTCGGGCCCTCAGTGCGCGCCCGAACGGCCTTGCCATAGCCGCTGCCGTCGCGCGTGCGTTCCATGCGGCCGTTGAAGAATACGATCTTGCCGCGCACGGTCCCCTCGGGCAGCGCCTGAAGCGCAGCGATGTCTTGCACCATCACGATCGGCGCATCGAGCCCTTCGTCGGGGGTGCCGATGCTGCCGCCGATCGCGGTCGTCACCATCGACATGGGGTAGGGCGCGAGCACGTCGAAGCTCGCTTCGCCGCGGATCCAGCGCGGCACGATCACTTCCTGCGTGTGTACGTTGGTGAACCCGAGATCGCGTAGGGTTTTGACGGCCCACTCGACACCGGCTTTATCACCCGCTGTGCCTGCAAATCTTTGACCGACTTCGGTCGTGAGCGACTCGAGGAGCTGGTAGCTCTCATCGCTCTTGAGCGCTTGCTCGCGCACGCCGATGGCGCCCGCGAGGGCTTCGCGTGAGAGCAGCACGGGCGGGGGCGGCGGCGCTGGGATCGTGGTCGCTTCCGGTGAAGCCGGTGTCGCCGTTTGCGCTGCAGGAGTCTGTGCGTTAGAGGTCTGCGCGAACGCCATGTCAAAGATTGAGAGGCTCGCCACGCAGGCAGCCGCGAAGGCGAGGCCGAGACGGCCTCGTGCAGGAAGTGTGATTGTCATAGGGTCCTCAGCCGAGGCGCTTTTGTAGGGCTTTGACTTCGGCGCGCAGCGCCGCAGGCGTACGGGCACCGAACTCATCGAGGTAGTGGTCCATGTCGGCGGCTTCGGCGCGCCACTCTTCGGCCTTCACCGAGAGCAGCTCATCGAGCGCAGGCTTCGGAATCTCTAGGCCCTTGAGGTTGAGGTCGTTGGGGCGCGGCAGGTTGCCGATCGGCGTCTCTTGCGCTTCGGCCTTGCCGGTGCAGCGCTTCAAAATCCAATCGAGCACGCGCAGGTTGTCGCCGAACCCCGGCCACAAGAACTTGCCGTCGGCATCGCGACGGAACCAATTCACGTGATAAATCTTAGGCGGATGCTTGAGCTTTTGACCCATCGCAAACCAATGCGCCCAGTAATCGCCGTAGTTGTAGCCGGCGAAGGGCTTCATGGCCATCGGGTCGCGACGCAGCACGCCCGCTTGGCCGATGGCGGCTGCGGTAGTCTCTGAAGCAACGGAGACACCGACGAATACACCGTGGTTCCAGTCGCGCGCTTCGTAGACGAGCGGGGCGACGCCACGACGACGTCCACCGAAGATAATCGCCGAGATCGGCACGCCACGGGGGCTATCCGCCTCAGGGGCATAGCGCGGGTTACGCTTGGCAGACACCGTAAAGCGAGAGTTGGGTTGCGCCGCAGGGCCATTGGCCGGGTCATAGGGACGGCCCTGCCAGTCGATGACGGGCTTGCCGGTCTCGAGACCTTCCCACCACGGCTGGTTGTCGGCGGTGAGCGCGACGTTCGTGAAGAGCGTATCGCGCTGGATCATCTCGAAGGCGTTGCGGTTGGTCTTGGCGTTGGTGCCGGGCACGACGCCGAAGTAACCGGCCTCGGGGTTGATCGCATAGAGGCGACCATCGGGCCCGGGGTGCAGCCAGGCGATGTCATCGCCGACGGTCGTCACCGTCCAGCCCGGCATGGAGTCGGGCGGGATCAACATCGCGAGGTTGGTCTTGCCGCAAGCGGAGGGGAAGGCCGCGGCGACGTAGTGCGTTTCACCTTGAGGGCTCGTGAGGCCGACGATGAGCATGTGCTCGGCAAGCCAGCCTTCGTGACGCGCCTGGTAGCTTGCGATACGCAGCGCATGACACTTCTTGCCGAGCAGTGCGTTGCCGCCATAGCCGCTACCAAAGCTTTGAATCGAGAGCTCTTCGGGGAAGTGCATGATGAACCGGCGGTTCGGATCGAGCTCGCCTGTCGAGTGCAGGCCCTTCACGAAGCTGCCTTCGCGCGCGATGCGCTCGAGGGCGGGACGACCCGCGCGGGTCATCAGCATCATGTTTATGACGACGTAGGCACTGTCGGTGATTTCGACGCCGCAGCGTGAGTAGGGCGAGTCGATGGGGCCCATGCAGTAGGGCACGACGTAGAGCGTTCGACCCTTCATGCAGCCCTTGAAGAGCTCGCGCATCTTGGCGTGCGCCTCGGCGGGGGCCATCCAGTTGTTGTTGGGACCGGCGTCGTCCTTGTTCGTGGTGCACACGAAGGTGAGGTGCTCGACGCGCGCCACGTCCGACGGGTGCGAACGAGCGAGGAAACAGTTGGGGTAGTGCTGCTCGTTGAGCTTCTGCAGCTCACCGCTCTTTTGCAGTTGATCGATGAAGTTCTGGTACTCGGCCTCCGACCCTTCGACCCAGTGCACGGCATCGGGTGTCGTGAGTTCGCGCACGGAGGTCACCCAGTCGGCGACGGCTTTGGAGATTCCGGGCAACGGCGGCAGGGTCGAGGCGGCAGTGACCATCAAGGATGTCCCTTTAGTTCTTTTCGAAAGAGGGGCGAAATTATAGCGGGGCCGACCTCGAATGAGGGTCTTGTATAGGACTGGCCACGGGCGTAGCGTCCGCGCCGCATGCAAGCCATCGAGGACATGTTCGGCCCTGGCGGCCCGCTCGCCCGGCACTTGCCGGGGTTCGTGCCGCGCAAGTCGCAGCGGCGGATGGCCGCGGCGGTGGCGGCTGCGCTCGAGGCGCGTCGGCCGCTGCTCGTTGAGGCGGGCACGGGTACAGGGAAAACCTTTGCATATCTGGTACCGGCCCTGTTTGCGGGGCTTCGGGTGCTGATCTCGACGGGTACGCGCACGCTGCAGGACCAGCTTTTTTCGAAGGACGTGCCGCTCGTCGCGGGGGCGATCGGGACGCCGGCGAAGGTGGCCCTCCTCAAAGGACGCTCCAATTATCTTTGTACCTATCGGTTGAAGCGCGAGGTGGCGCAAGGTGCGTTCGAGAGCGTGGCGCCGCGCGATGCGTTGTTGTCGCGCCTCGAGTCTTGGGCGCTCATCACTAAAACGGGGGATCTCGCCGAGGTGCCGGGATTCAATGAAAGCCATGCACTGTGGCCCAAGGTGACCTCGACCCGCGACAACTGCCTCGGCATGCGTTGCGCAGACTTTGCGAACTGTCACGTGGTGGCGGCGCGGCGCGAGGCGCAGGCCGCAGACCTCGTGATCGTGAACCACCATCTCCTGCTCGCCGACCTCTCGCTAAAAGAAGATGGCTTCGGCGATCTTTTGGGTAGCGCCGATGCGGTGATTTTGGATGAGGCGCATCAGCTTCCCGATCTCGCAACGCAATTCTTTGGCGTGCAGGTCGGGAGTCGTCAGATCGAGAACGTGCTCATCGACGGGCGCGCGTCGCTCCTGCGCTCGGGGGGGTCGCTTGCGGAGATCGGAACGGCTGCGCGTGGGGTCGAAGCGGCGATCGGTGCCGTACTCGCTGCGCTCGCTTCGAAGGCGGATCTTGAGTCGGCGACGCTTGCGCTCGTGGGTACGCTGCGCGATTACGCCTCGCGCCTTGCCGATGCGGCGCGCGAGGCCTCGGTGGAGCAGGTGGCCAAACGCGCCGTCGAGTTTGCGGCCTCGCTCGAGCGCATTGCGCTGTGCACCGACGACGAAGGCGCACGGACCAGTGAGACCAATGGTCGGAGTTTTTCTTTGGGGTTGCTGCCGTTCGATATCTCTGAGCGTTTTAGAAGTTTGATCGAAGCGCGTCCAGCAGCCTGGGTGTTCACGTCGGCGACGCTGTCGGTCGCGAGCGCCTCGCAGGGTGATGACTTCAGTCACTTCGCCTCACGTCTCGGCTTGAGTGATGCCGAGTCGCTGCGCATCGCGAGTCCCTTCGACTATGAATCGCAGGCGATGTTGTATCTGCCTGCAGGCATGCCCGAACCCACGGCGCCGGGTTACGTCGAGACGGTGATCGAGACGTGCTTGCCGCTGCTCGATGCGTCGGGCGGTGGCGCGTTCGTGCTCTTCACGAGTCATCGGGCGCTCGCGCAAGGCGCGGCGGCGCTGCGTGCGCGTTGGGATGGCGCGGCGGAGACGCCGATTTTGGTGCAGGGTGAGGGCCCGCGCGAAAAACTGCTGCGAGATTTCAGAGAGCACGGCAACGCGGTGCTGCTCGGCACGGCGAGTTTCTGGGAAGGGGTGGACGTGAAGGGCGAGGCGCTGCGGCTCGTCATTATCGAAAAGCTCCCCTTCGCCTCGCCCGACGACCCGCTCACCAAGGCGCGCATCGCGCACCTGCAGCGCAAGGGCGAGAACGCGTTCAAGGATTATCAGCTGCCCGAGGCGGTGCTCGCGCTCAAGCAGGGAGTGGGGCGACTCATCCGCAGCGAGACGGATCGTGGCATGATCGTGATCGCCGATCCGCGCTTACTCACGAAGGGGTATGGCCGCACGTTCCGTGCGAGCTTGCCGCCGATGCCGGTGACCCAAGATCGTGATGAGGCGCTGCGGTTCTTGCGCAAACTCCGATGAATATTCTCGCTATCGACACCTCGACCGAAGCTTGCTCTGCCGCGCTCTGCGTGGGGGCGGCATCCAATGCGTCGGGCGGCCGTATTTTGTCGCGGTATCAAGAAGCCCCGCGCGGTCATGCGGAGTTGATCCTCTCGATGGTCGATGCGCTACTCGCCGAAGCAGCGATCACGCTCAAAGATTTGACGGCGATCGTCTTCGGTCGTGGGCCGGGTAGTTTTACGGGCGTGCGCCTCGCCTCGAGCGTGGTGCAGGGCTTGGCCTATGGATCCGGTGTCGGCGTGGTGCCGGTGTCGACGCTGCAGGCGGTGGCTTATCGTGCGTTCGCGCTCGGGGACGAGAGCGGTGCGCCGAGGGCGACGCATGTGCTTGTGTGCAACGATGCGCGCATGGATGAAGTGTATGTGGGCGTGTTCGCGCGCGGGCCTCTGGAGGCGGGCGTCGCGTTGCCGGTGGCGATCAGGACCGAGGCTGTACAGCCGCCGAGTCAGGTGGTGGTGCCTGCGGTTGTAGGCGCGGCACGCTGGATCGGCGCGGGCCGTGGTTTCAAGGCTTACGCTGCGTTGTCGTCGCTGCGTGGGGAGCAGGGAGGACCGCTCGTCGCGGTGCACGAGGCGATTCTGCCTCGAGCGGAAGACTTGCTCGCCATCGCCCGGCCTGCGGTCGCGGCGGGACGGGTGTTGCCGGCTACGGCCGCATTACCGATTTATGTCCGGGACGAGGTTGCGAAGATTCCCGGGTCGTTGTCATCGGCCTGAAACACGAGTCGCGTGAAATATGTCTGAAACAAGGACTTCACGTCTTCCGCTCATGGCTGCAAAACAAATCCTCGTGGTCGAGGACGAAAAACCCATCCGGGACATGATCAGCTTCGGTCTGCGTCGCGCCGGCTTCGAGGTGCGTGAGGCCATGGACACGCGCGCCGCACGGGCGCAGGTCGCTGATCGTCGGCCCGATCTCATGTTGGTCGACTGGATGCTCCCGGATATGAGCGGGCTCGAGTTCACGCGGCAGATCAAGCGTGACCCAGAGCTTCGTGACCTGCCCATCATCATGCTCACGGCCCGTGCCGAGGAGTCGGACAAGGTCGCAGGTCTTGAGGGCGGGGCGGATGACTATGTGACGAAGCCCTTCTCGCCGCGAGAGCTCGTGGCGCGCATCAATGCGGTGTTGCGCCGTGTGGATCCGCAGGTCGAGGGCTCGGTCATTACCTTCGAGGGTTTGAGTCTCGACCCCGTAGCGCACCGTGTGACGGCCGATGGTCGACCCGTGACGCTTGGGCCCACCGAGTACCGCATGCTCGAGTTTTTCATGAGTCACCCCGATCGGGTGTACTCGCGCGAGCAACTGCTCGATCGCATCTGGGGTGGCAACGTCTACGTCGAAGAGCGGACCATCGACGTGCATATCCGTCGCCTGCGTAAGGCACTCGAGGAATTCGGGTACGATCGCATGGTTCAGACGGTGAGGGGTGCGGGTTACCGCTTTTCGACCCACTCGGAGTGACGTTGCTGAGGAATCCGTTCGAGGACTGGGGGTTCGCCCTCTGGCGTGTCTTGCTCGTGGCCGGTATCGGGGCCCTCGTGGGGCTTTTCGTCGGTCATTTGTGGTGGGGGATCGCCGGAGCGCTCGCGATCGAGCTCGCGCGGCAGCTCGCGAACCTCAATGATTTCCTCGACTGGATGCGCCGACGCAATCAACGTGATCCGCCGGATAGCGGTGGGCGTTGGGGTGATGCGGTCTCGCTCGTCTCGCGCCTGCATCGACGTAAGCAGTTTCACAAGCAGCGGATCTTGAGGCTTTTTCGTGAGCTTCGGCGCTCGACGGCGTCGATGCCGGATGGCGTCGTCGCGCTCAACGCAGATCGGGAAATTCTTTGGTTCAATCGTAAGGCGGCGGAGCTTTTGGGGCTGCGTCGCAAGACGGATTTCGGCATCAACCTTGCGAGCCTGCTGCGCGTACCCGAGTTTGCTCGCTACCTCGAGAAAGGTGAGTTCAGCAGCAGCCTGCGGATCAAGCCGCGCATCGGCGAACCAACGTGCCTGGAGTTTCAGGGTGCGCCGTATGGCGAAGGCCAGCTCTTCTTGCTGGTGCGCGATGTCACTCGCCAGGCGCAGCTCGAGACCATGCGCAAAGATTTCGTCGCCAATGCCTCGCACGAGCTGCGCTCGCCGCTCACGGTGATCGCGGGCTATCTCGAGACGCTCTCGCATGGCGATGATTTACCCGAGGATCTTCGCGGCCCCATTCAAGAGATGCGACGGCAGTCCGAGCGCATGACGGCGATCGTCTCGGACCTGCTCGAGCTCTCAAGGCTCGAGGCGAGCGACGAGCAGGTGGTCGGACAGCCGATCGATGTGGCGGCGTTGCTTGCGGTGCTGCGCAAAGATTTGGTGGCACGTGACGCAGGCAAGCACGAGGTAACGGTGTCGATCGAGGCGCCCGATGGACTTATGGGCGACACGGGGCTGATTCACTCGGCGTTCTGGAATCTCGCGGACAACGCCGTCAAGTACACCCCGGCGGGCGGGAAGATCACGCTGCGTTGGTGGGTCGATGAACTCGGCGGGCATTTTGCGGTCACTGATACGGGGTCCGGCATTTCTCCTGAGCATTTGCCGCGGCTCACGGAGCGGTTTTATCGGGTGGATCCGGGTCGTGCGCGTGACACGGGCGGTTCGGGCCTCGGGCTCGCGATCGTTCGTCATGTGCTGCAACGGCACGGTGCCGAGCTCAAGATCGAGAGCGAAGAGGGGCGGGGCAGTACGTTTGCCTGCCACTTTCCGCGGACTCGCTTGGTACGCGAACCCATCGCAATGACAGGCGACAGCGGCTATTCTCACTCCGACCAGTCTTGAGCGAATTTTTCAGGGGTTATATGCCATGGAAACAGCCGAACTTTCCCAGCACATCTCGCGCCGGTTCAACGAGGACCTCGAGCGCGTGCGGTCGCAGGTGCTCAACATGGGCGGGTTCGTTGAGCAGCAGCTCGCCAAGGCGGTGTCGGCGCTCGTCGAGGGCGACAGTACGCTCGGCGAGACTGTCGCGCGTGACGACTTCGAAGTGAACCGCATGGAAGTATCCATCGACGAAGAGTGCTCGCGCATCTTGGCCACGCGCGCCCCGGCGGCGAGCGACCTGCGACTCATCGTCGCCATCATCAAGGCCATCACCGACCTCGAGCGCATGGGCGATGAGTGCGAAAAAATCGGCTATATCGCCTCGCGCCTCGCCACCCAGGAGCGGCCAGCCAACAAATACCGCGAGATCAAACATCTCGGTCGTGTGGTGCAGAACATGGTGCACGACTCGCTCGATGCGTTCGCGCGTATGGACGCCGAGGCGGCGCTCAAGGTCGCGCGTCAGGATCGTCTCGTCGATGAGGAATATGAGGCCATCCAGCGTCAGTCGATCACGTTCATGATGGAAGACCCGCGCAACATCCGTCGTGCGCTCGATGTGATGTGGGTCGTTCGCGCCATCGAGCGCATTGGTGATCACGCCAAGAACATCTGCGAGTACGTGATCTTCATGGTGCACGGCAAGGACATCCGCCACGTGCGTCTCGAAGACGTCGAAGCCGAGCTCGCCAAGCGCGGGACCAAAAATTGACCGACGGCTCTCGCGGTGGGCGCGCGTTCGGGCGTCTGCTTCACGATCGACGGCTCGGTAATCTTGCAGGATTTCTCGCCTGCGCAGGTCTTATGGCTTATGCGCTCTTTGCCGAGTACGTGCTCGGCTTCGAGCCTTGCCCGCTTTGCATTTTCCAGCGTGTCGGCGTCATCGCCCTCGGCGTGACGTTTTTGATTGCGGCGCTGCACAACCCGTCTGGTGTGAGAGGGGCGAGGGTGTACGGCGTATTGTTGCTCGTGGTGTCGGCATTTCCGGGGTACGTGGCTGGTCGGCATGTATACATCCAGAGTTTGCCCTTCGGTTCCGTGCCCGCGTGCGGCGCGAGCCTCGATTACATGATGGACGTCTTTCCGTTCATGACCGTGCTGCGGAAGGTGCTCTTCGGCGCGGGCGAATGTCAGGTGATCGATTGGTCGTTCCTCGGTCTCTCGATGCCGGCGTGGGTGCTCATCAGCGTGATTGCACTCGCGTGTTGGGCGGCGCTCGTGAATTTTCGCGTGGGATCGCGCACGCCGATGCAATAAGTCTGTAATAGATTGACCGTATCTTTGAGGGCATGCGGATCCTCATGCTCTCGGACGTCTACTTCCCCCGAGTGAACGGGGTCTCGACGTCGATCCAAACGTTTCGTTCCGATCTGATGGCCCTCGGTGCGAAGGTCACCTTGCTCGCGCCGCAGTATCCACATCCGCCTTCACAGCCCGACGATGCAGACATTGTGCGCATCAAGTCTTGGGCGATGCCCTTCGATCCGGAAGATCGTGGGATGTCATGGGGCGACGCCAACCGTTGGGCCGCGACGATTAGGCCCGAGGACGTGGACGTGATCCTGGTGCAGACGCCGTTCTTCGCGCACTACCTCGGTCTGCGTCTCGCGCGCCGACTCGGTGTGCCGGTGGTCGAGACCTATCACACGTATTTCGAGCATTACCTGCATCACTATCTGCCGGCGGTGCCCGCCTCGATCACCAAGGCGATCGCGCGCCGATTTACGGTGTCGCAGTGTCATCAGGTGCAGGCGGTGATCTCGCCCTCGCCACAGATGGCCGAGGCGCTGCGTGCCTATGGTGTGCGTACGCCGATCGAGGTGTTACCAACTGGGTTGCCGGCAAGCTGCTTCGCACCGGGCAACGGCGCACGGTTCCGTGAAGCCCAAGGCATCGCGCCGCATCGGCCTGTGGCGCTTTTCGTGGGTCGCGTTGCACACGAGAAGAACATCGATTTTTTTATCCGCATGCTGCCGCGACTCCGCGAGAAAGTGCCCGACGTGCTGCTCGTGACCGCCGGTGAGGGACCGGCTGAGGCGCATCTCCGCAAGATCGTCGAAGAGGCGGGCCTGTCGGCGAGCGTGCATTTCGTGGGGTATCTGCACCGGGCGACGACACTGCTCGACTGCTATCGCGCAGCCGATGCCTTCGTCTTCGCCTCGCGCACGGAGACCCAAGGCCTCGTGCTCCTCGAAGCCTTGGCCCAGGGCACGCCGGTGGTCTCGACCGCGGTGATGGGCACGGCCGATGTGCTGCGCGGCGTGAAGGGGGCGGTGGTCGTTCCCGAAGAGATCGACGCCTTCGCCGAGGGTGTGGCAAGTGTGCTGCGCGACCCGGAGCGGCGCGCGGAGCTGTCGAGCCACGCCCGCGACGATGCGGCGCGCTGGGCCTCGAAGGCGATGGCCGAGCGCATGCTCAAAATCTTTGAGCGTGTCGTCGAATCGGATGAGACGATCTCGGAGGTCGTGACGTCATGACGATATTCGTACGAGTCGATCATGCCGAACGCCGGATTTGCGAAATCGCTACCTCCGCCTGTCGTCGACGGGCGGTGCGGGCGCTCTTTCGGACGGTGAGTCGCCTCGGAGACGGGGTGGTCTGGTACGTGTTGATGGCGGTGATGCCGCTCATCATGGAGCTCGATCGACTCGAAGAGGGGCTCCGCGTGTCGGCGCAAATGCTCGGCGCGGGGGCGTTCGGCTTGCTGCTCTACAAATTGCTCAAGAAAAAGCTCGTTCGCGAGCGGCCCTACATCGGGCTCATTGGTATCGAGTGCGCGATGCCGCCGCTCGATCGCTACAGTTTTCCCTCGGGTCATACGCTACACGCCGTGCTCTTCACGGCGATCGCGATCCATCATGTGCCGGCGCTCGCGGTGATACTCGTACCGTTCGCCTTGCTGGTGGCGGCCTCGCGCGTGGTGCTCGGCCTGCATTATCCGACGGATGTGCTCGCCGGAGCGGCGCTGGGCGCGCTTATCGCAGCGGCGAGCCAAGCCGTATTTTTTTGATCAGGTGAGTAGCCGGCCGAGAATGCTGGCGTACATCTTGTGAAGCAGGTCGATTTCTTCGACGCGGATGCCTTCGTTGACCTTGTGGATCGTGGTGTTGGTCACGCCGAGCTCGATGACCTGCGCGCCCATCGGCGCAATGAACCGACCATCCGAGGTGCCGCCGCCCGTGGAGAGCTTGGGTGCCTTACCGGTCAAGGCTTTGACCGACTCGACCGCAGCCGCCGAGAGCGCGCCCGGTGCCGTGTAGAACGGTTCACCCGACACATACCACTCGAGTGTGTAGCGCACGCCGTGTCTGGTCAGAATGTCTTCGACGATCGTCTTGAGCGCCTCGACCGTTTGCACGGGCGAGTAACGCAAGTTGAAGCGGGCCTTGAGTTCGCCGGGGATCACATTGGGTGCGCCGGTACCGGCATTCAAATTCGAGATCTGAAACGTCGTCGGTTGGAAGAATTCGTTTCCGGCATCCCAGGTGCGCGAGGTGAGCTCCGCGAGTGCCGGTGCGAGCGTGTGCACGGGGTTCTCAGCTTGATGAGGGTAGGCCACGTGGCCCTGCACGCCGTGCACGGTGAGGCGTCCCGAAAGCGAACCGCGACGACCGATCTTGATGGTGTCGCCGACGGCTTGCTCACTCGAGGGTTCACCGACGATGCAGTAGTCGATGCGTTCGCCACGAGCGTTCAAGGTTTCGACGACGCGCTTGGTGCCATCGACCGAGGGACCTTCTTCGTCGCTCGTGATCAAAAACGCGAGCGTGCCGCGATGAGTCGGGTGCGCGCGCACGAATTCTTCGGTCGCCGTAATCATGGCCGCAAGTCCGCTCTTCATGTCGGCGGCACCCCGGCCGTAGAGCACGCCATCGCGAATGGTCGGCACGAACGGGTTGCTGCGCCACTCTTCGAGGGGGCCGGTCGGGACCACATCGGTGTGCCCGGCGAAGCAGACGACGGGCGAAGGGTCGGCCCCAGCTGTGCTGCCATCGCCACGGCGTTTGGCCCAAAGATTGTCCACGTTGCCGTAACGCAGGTTCTCGACGGTGAAACCAAGTGCCTGCAGGCGTTGTCCCATTACGTCTTGGCATCCGGCATCCGTCGGCGTGACGGAGTTGCGGGCCATGAGGTCTTGGGTGAGTTCGAGGGTCGCGGACATGGGCGACCTTATAGAGGCGAGAAACCGGGGATGCAAGCGAGCGCACCGACCCGGA
>SXGQ01261655.1_pt1 | contig 16410 bp, 18 predicted proteins | sample 3178371 | NCBI WGS metagenome assembly SXGQ01 (sample SAMN11356859, study PRJNA531348) | freshwater metagenome | isolation source: freshwater sample F1-20 | place: China: Fuxian Lake, Yuxi | collected 2017-12-25
AGAAGTCACCCCTTCAGAGTACCGTTCACTGGGTGAAGGAGTACGCGTGAAGGGTTACGACGATTCAACATATGGCGATTCATTTGCCGATGTCTACGACGATTGGTACGAAGACGTCAGTGACGTCAACGCCACCGTTCGCACCCTGCAAGAACTCGCGGGCAACGGGCCATTCCACGAACTCGGCATAGGTACGGGTCGCTTGGCGCTCGCTCTCGCTCAAACCGGAGCGATCGTGTCGGGTATTGATTCGAGTGCACTGATGTTGGAACGACTCAGGCAAAAAGCGGCCGATCGCGGTCTGAATATTGATGCCGTCAAAGGAGACATGGTTGACGACATTCCCGTTGGGCCATTCGCGGCCATCTTTGTCGCTTACAACACCATCTTTAGTGTGCAAACTCTTGCTCGTCAGCAAAATCTGTTTGCCAACGTTGCACGTCGACTCGCCCCAGGTGGAGTCTTTGTCGTTGAGGCCATCGTGCCCGATCCGCAACGACCAGCCGGAAGCACTGTGGGTGTGCGCTCAATGAAGGCTGACCGAGTTGTATTATCGATTGATATGCACGACCCGGAGGCTCAACATGTTGATGGACAATTTGTCGAATTCACCGAAGCTGGCGGAGTTCGCCTGCGCCCCTGGAGCATTCGGTATTCGTATCCTCACGAACTTGATGACATGGCGGCAACCGTCGGTTTACGGCTGAGCCACCGCTGGATGAATATGAATCAAGAACCGTTCACATCCGATGCCGAGACTCATGTCTCTGTTTACACTCAATCTTCGTAATAACCGATAAATCAGTCCGAGATCTCCTATCCTGAGAGCACCGTGAGTCAACTACGTCTGAATCCTTTGACAGGTCGATGGGTCACCATCGTCGCCGAGCGGGCCATGCGCCCGACCGATTTCGCTACCCGCACACCTACAGTCGAGTCCGACCCGAGTCGTCCGTGCCCTTTTTGCCCGGGCAGTGAAGAGATTTCTCTCCCGCCGATTGATTCAACGGGCAACGAAGACGACTGGCGTATGCGAGTACTACCCAACTTGTACCCCGCATTCGCTGGTGAGGATTCATTAGCCGTACGCAACCTTGGCCCCGTGCACGTCATGGCCGAAGCCAGTGGCACTCACGAAGTCTTCGTGTTCACACCGAGTCACACTCGCAACATCATCGAATTCTCTGATGCCACCTGCGCCGACATGATGATCACGCTCAAGAAGCGCCTGCTTGATCACGCTGCTACCGACAACATCCGTTACACCCAAGTCATCGTCAACCATGGTCGTGAGGCTGGCGCATCACTCGCCCACCCCCATGGTCAGTTGCTCGGATTGCCTTTCGTGCCTGGTGAAATTCTTGATGAAGAGCGGGCCTTTGTTCGCTTTGAAGGTGGCTGCATTTTGTGTGCAACCGTCGAAGCCGAATTGGTGTCAAGCGAACGCGTGTTGTTTGCCACCGAAGACGCAGTCGCCGTTTGCCCTTGGTGGAGCGGTGGCCCGTACGAAATATTGATTATCCCGCGTCATCACGACATGCACTTGCCCGACGCATCAGACGAACAGCTTGCTGGAGTCGGTCGAGCCATCCGTGAATCGTTAGTGCACCTCAACAACTTGTTTGACGATGTTTCGTTCAACTTGGTGTTCCACACCGCGCCGCACCACCACAATGGGGCGTTCCACTGGCACATCCACTTGTTCCCGAAACTGACCACAGTCGCTGGTTTCGAACGTGGAACAGGCGTGATGATCAATATCGTTCCGCCCGAACAAGCCGCCGCCGAATTGCGCCGAGTAGGCACAACCGCCGAATCTAGGTAACACTGTCGGCATGAGCCGTATCACAGTGTCGATCGAATTAGCCGCTAGCCCCGCCCGAGTGTGGGAAATCGTTGAGCCCGTTGAGCGCCATGTCGATTGGATGGCCGATGCCGTCGCGATTCGTTTCGCCACCTCTCAGACCCGTGGAGTAGGAACCACTTTTGACTGCGACACCAAGGTTGGTCCCATCAAGTTGACCGACCGCATGGAAATCACCGAATGGGTTCCCGAAAAGTCAATGGGGGTCAAACATGTCGGCATGGTGACGGGCACTGGTGTGTTCACCCTCGAACCAATTGGCAATGGTCAATACACCAAGTTCACATGGAGCGAGGAACTTACTTTCCCTTGGTGGCTCGGTGGACCAATCGGTGAAGTCATTGGTGGAAACATTGTGATGAAGGCAATTTGGCGACGCAACCTAAAAAAACTCAAGGCACTCGTTGAAAAATAGTTTTAAATTTGGCGCACCAATGCAGTCACTGCAGCACCAAGAATAATCACCACAATCAGCGGCGCTTTACGCCAGGCCGCAATACCAGCAACTGCAATTCCTAATGCTCGTGCATCAAGAACTAGTTCTTGACCATTCGTGAAAGTGTCTTTCATCACGAGCGCAGTGACGACGGCAGCAGGAATGAGCGCCAAACAACGTTCAAAAATGGGCGGAAGTGTTCGGCCACCAAGAATCACGAGTCCGGTGACTTTAAATGCGTACGCCCCGAGGGTTAACAAAATGATGAGCGTCCAAGTCACGACGCGACCTCACGTTGTGGTGCATCCACTGGCTTTTGTATACCGACCAGCACGCCGAAAACAGATAACAAAATCGGCACACCAATTGGCGTGAACGGAACTGTGATCAAACAGATCGCACCACCAATTGCTGCTGCCTTGCGCGCACGGGGATCACTAAACAATGGCCAAACCATCGCAATAAAGCCAGCGGGGAACGCGGCATCAAGTCCGAAGGTATTGGGGTCGATCGCGCTACCCGTGAGTGCACCAATCAATGTGCCCAAGTTCCAAAACGTGTACAACGTAACGCCAGTCACCCAGAACGCCACTTGTTGAGCACGACGATTGGGCTGCGCCACTGCCATGGCAGTGGTTTCATCAATCGTGAGTTGTGCCGCTAAAAGTTTGCGACCAAGTCCACCGTCAAGGCGCCGAGACATTGCGAGCCCATACACACCGTTGCGCGCCGCCAACAGCAGTGCTCCCCCTAAAGCCGAGCCGATTGATCCGCCTGCACCAATCACACTCACTGCCGAGAACTGTGATGCACCGGTAAAAACCAACAATGACAACGCACAGGTTTGTAAAACACTCGAGCCCGCCGCAACCGAGCCCACACCGAAAGAAAAACCAAAGACCCCGACCGCAGCGCTCAATGTGAGGCAGGCTGCAATGGCTGGGCGCAATGAAACGTCCTTCCACCACGGCAGGTTGGACACTGGCTGATTCACGTTCGCAAGGCTACGAGCGCGAGCGCGCTACCGTCGTGATGTGCGTATTTTGCTGGTGACATGGGAATTTCCGCCCGAGACCGTCGGTGGGGTTGGGGCACATGTTGATGGCTTATCAAAGTCATTGGCTAAAGATGGTCACGATGTGTGCATCTTCACTCTGGCGGCACCTGGAATAGTGGAAGACCAGGTAGTTGCCGGCGTGCGCGTTATTCGTTCCGATGTTAATTTGCCGTGGCTTCCCGAAGATGATGCGGTTGGATTTGTATCTTCTGGCAACCACCACCTCATTGCGTTACTCGCGCGACTTGGTGATTGGCGACCTGATGTCGTGCACGCTCACGATTGGCGTGCAGCTTGGGCGGGCCACACTCTCGCCACTTTGTGCGCGGTTCCGTTAGTCACCACGTTTCATTCAACTGCACGAGGACAACACGGCGGCAATGTTCCCGATGGTGATCCCGCCTCAATTCATTCGGTTGAATCGTGGATTGCCAATGTTTCACAGCGCGTCATTTGTTGTTCACGATTTATGCAACGTGAAGTGATTGACGGGTTTGAGTTATTTCCCGATCACGTACAACTCATCCCTCACGGTGTGGATGTTGACGTGTGGGCACCGCATAGCGAGCAGCAGCGCAACGTCTTGGTGCTCGCCTGGGGCCGCGTGCAATACGAAAAAGGCTTTCAGGTATTGGCTCAAGCGATTGGTCGGTTACGCGGTCGTGTGCCAGGTATTCGTTGTGTGATTGCCGGGCGTGGGCCGTACTTGCCCGAACTACAAAGCCAAGTAGATATTGAGGGTGTCAGCGATCTCGTGCATTTGGCTGGCTATGTCACCGACGAAGAATTACGTTTACTACTGCACGAAGCCGGCTGTGTGGTCATTCCGTCGTTGTATGAACCATTCGGAATTGTCGCTCTCGAATCTTTGGCTGCCAATGCGCCAACCATCGTGGCGCGCACTGGTGGACTTGCCGAGATCATGGAAGGCACCGACGCAAGTTTGATGTTTGAACCAGGCAATGCCAAAGAATTAGCCACTCGCATTGAACGGGTGTTGATGAATCCACATGTCTCGCAAAAAATGCAGGCTCAGGGTGCCAAAGTTTTGCATGCTCGTTTTTCATGGGATGCAATTGCTCAAGCCACAATCGGCACTTACGAAACTGCGCTCTCTGGAATGTAATCACTTGCCAGTGAATGTGGCTTTACCCGGACCGTTTTCGAGGAAACTCTTGACACCGATCTGACTGTCATCAGTTGCAAAAACATCAGTGAAGAGTTGACGTTCAAGCAACAAACCATCAACCAGCGTTGATGACATTCCTTCGTTGATTGCCCACTTCATTGTTGCGTGAGCTTGCAATGCGCCACGGGCAACTTCGGCTGCAAGTGCGAAGGCCCGTTCATGTAATTGATCGTTTGGCACAACTTCATCAACAAGACCAATACGTAAAGCTTCGTCTGATTTCACTTGGCGACCAGTCATCACAATTTCTTTGGCGCGACTTGATCCGACCAAACGTGGCAGGCGTTGGGTTCCGCCGCCGCCAGGAATAATGCCTAGCAAAACTTCGGGTTGACCAAACACCGCTTTTTCGCCAGCGATGCGATAGTCGCACGCCATGGAAAGTTCACATCCACCGCCAAGTGCGTAACCACTCACAGCAGCAATCACAAAACGAGGAATCGCCGCGACGGCGTCGAGTGCACTATGAAATCCGAAACCGATGCGATCTCCTTCAGCTGTCCCGCCAAATTCGCTGATGTCGGCTCCGGCCGCGAAAATTCTTTCGCCTCCAGTAATGACGACGGCTCCTGGTGGATTGGCGGTGAGGTCGAGAGCGATCTCTTTAATGCGGGCTAGGACGGCCTGGCTGAGTGCGTTGACTTTGGGATTATTGAGAGTGACGACGGCAACCCCGTCAGGGCGACGCTCAAGCAAAACGAGATCTTCCATATCCGCCCACCGTACCGCCCCTACCCATTGGGCGCGAAACCACCCCGAAAACGGTGGTCAGATTCCCCAACTAGGCGCCGACGGACTTAAGCATTTCGTCAGCCGCGCTCCAAGGGTCAAGCGAGCGCTCAATGACTCCGTCTTGCAACTGATCCCAGCGATCGCCCGTGCAAATTTCGCGGGCCTTTTGTTCGAGACGACGGGCCACGATTTCGCGCAACTCTTCGCGCAACCGAAAGCGACGACGACGATCGAGTTCGCCCGTGCTACTGATGTGAGCACGATGTTGCAGCACAACTTCCCACAACGCCGGAACGCCTTCACCCGTGGAACCGATAGTCGGCACGATTGGTGGACGCCATGCTTCGTGCGGCAAATCAGATAGATCAAGCATTTGTTCAAGGTCGCGACGAGTTTCGTCGACGCCCTTACGATCGGCCTTGTTAATAACGAACACATCGGCGATCTCCATGAGACCCGCCTTGTTGGCTTGCACCGAGTCTCCCCAGCCTGGGTTCACCACAACAACAGTGGTGTCGGCCTTGCCAGCAATCTCAACTTCAACTTGGCCAACGCCCACAGTTTCAACCAAAACCCACAAGCGACCAATTGCATCGAGCAAACGAATCGCTTCTGGTGCCGCCAACGACAAGCCACCTAAGTGACCACGTGTGGCCATTGAGCGAATAAACACACCGCGGTCGGTCGCGTGATCTTGCATACGTACACGGTCGCCCAAGATTGCGCCGCCCGTAAACGGTGACGACGGGTCGATAGCCAACACCGCAACTTCAAGATCCATCTTGCGCAGGTGACCAATGATTGACGACGTGAGTGTGCTCTTGCCCGCGCCTGGTGCGCCGGTCAGACCAACCGTGTAACTGTGTCCACCAAGTGGATACGACAAGCGACCAACGGTGCGTGCATCATCACCGCCTTGTTCAATCATCGATAACAAACGAGCGAGCGCGCTACGATCACCTTCAAGTGCCACCGCAAAAAGTGTTTCTGGATTGCGGTCGCGACGACTCATACGTTCACGACCTCGGTGACACCATCGACACGATCTCGCATAATGCGCTCAATACCTTGCTTCAAAGTTTGGGTTGAAGCGGGGCATGTTCCACAAGCACCAACCAAAGTGACGGTCACGATTCCGGTGACTTCATCGACTTCTTTCAACTCAATATCTCCACCATCGGCCTGCAAGGCCGGGCGAATAACTTCGATGGTCTCTTCGACCTGTTCGCGCATGGTTGTTGTCACGGTGATACCTAAGAATCCTTTGAACTTGCTCCCTTGATCGTAGAGTGGGAAGCACCGAGAACCTCTGTCAAGAGGCGCAGTTCACGAAGGCTTTTCTATGACCGCATCAAACATCGCATTACTGGCCCATCAGGGCGGTTGGGATGAGATTTTGTTGGTCGTCGGACCCATTGCCGTGATCGTCGGACTCTTGGTAATCGTCAAAAAACGTCTTGATCGCTCAACTGCTCTAAGAAACCGCCAAGTCGACCCGCTCGACCAAGGCGCCGAGCGCGACTAAACGCCCCACCAGGTTGTCGTAGCCGCGATCGATGTGTTCGATCCCCGAGATGACTGTTCGTCCCTCGGCAGCGAGTCCAGCCACCACCAGTGCCGCACCAGCACGAATATCGGGTGCCACTACTGCTGCTCCACGCAATCGTTCAACACCGCGCACTATTGCATGGTGGCCATCGGTGCGAATATCGGCACCGAGTTTTGACAATTCTTCAACATAACGAAAGCGACCGGGATACAGATTCTCAGTCACGATTCCTGAACCTTCAGCAACTGCCAGCATGGTCACAAGCAATGGCTTGTAGTCGGTCGCCAAACCTGGATACGGCAAGGTCTGAATATCAACGGCGCGCATGCGACCCTCAGACACGATGCGGACTCCCCCAGGAACGGCGGTGATATCGAGGCCCATGTCGTTCATACGGCTCAAGAGCACTTGCATGTCGTGGGCACGAGCACCACGCACAATTACATCGCCACCCGCAACTGCGGTTGCTGCAAGGTAAGTGGCCGCTTGAATGCGGTCGGGCACAACAGCGTGTTGCACTGGTTTCAAAGAACCGCGTTCAACGCCAACAACCGTCACTGTTGAAGTTCCGATACCCGAAATCTGCGCGCCCATTTCAACGAGCAAGTCACACAAGTCGGCTACTTCGGGTTCGCGTGCCGCATTCTCAATAATTGTTTCACCATTGGCGTGCACTGCAGCCGTGAGAATGTTTTCAGTTGCACCAACCGACGGAAAATCGAGAGTGATCTGCGCGCCATGCAAGTTGTCGGCACGAGCCTCGATGTTGCCATTTGACAAATCAAATTCGGCGCCCATCGCGGTGAGTCCGGCGATGTGCATATCAATCGGTCGAGTACCGAAGTCGTCGCCGCCTGGCATATCGAGTCGCACATGGCCCTTGCACGCCAATAATGGGCCGAGCAAGTTGATCGACGCACGAATCGTCTCGACCAATTCAGACGGCGCGATCGATTTCACGTCACCACGATTGGTTAACAACAAAACATCGGCGCGGTGAAGATCGTGTGAAACATCAACGCCTAACGCGCCCAGCAGAGATCCCATCGTGTCAACATCTGAAATAGCGGGCACATTGGTGAGCTCGTGAGTGCCTGCGGCATAGAGCGACGCGACCATGAGCTTGAGCACTGAGTTTTTTGCGCCGGGAACATCGACCTCTCCAGCCAATGGACCACTGCGGTGAACGACGATGCGATCCATGAACAACAAATATAGGTCGCCAAGTAGGCTCGCCACCGTGGGTCGCGATGTGAAACATCTTGTACGGACATGGCCCGACACTCCCGAAAGTCGTGATTGGCTCACCTCGCCCCGCAAAGACATCGTGCTTGAAACCTCAAGTGGCCCCACCGCTGACGAGATCGCAGTTTTTGTACAAGAAACTGGACCATTTGTTTCGTATCGCCGGACGGTCACCAAAAGCCCAAACGGCAACAATCTCGTCGAGACTCTCGACTACAAATTGGTCATTCCGTGGTTCTCGTGGTTATTCGCTCGGCTTATTGGTCGTCTGCTTCGCCACCGTGACGTTAGGTCAGAGCCCAGTAGGCAACCCGCGTGGGCTCCACCCGATCGCCTCTCGGCACGCCAAGCGCAAGTTCTTGGACTGCTGGCAGCAGCTTCGTTGCTGAGCGCGTTCGTCAACACACTCTTCACACAAACCGTGGCCTTTGCCGGCGACGACTTTGGTGTTGGCGACTGGGGCCGTGGTGTGGCTGGCACTGTGGTACGCGTCGGAATCATTTTGGGTTTACCCGCGGCACTACTCGCCGATCGCATTGGCCGACGCCGCGTCGTGATTGTGTTGGCGTGGGCCGCACCGATCATTGCGTCGCTTGGTGCGATCGCTCCTAACTTTCCGATACTCGTTGCGACTCAAACGTTAGGGCGACCACTTGGTTTGGCTCTTGATCTATTGGTTGCAGTTATCGCTGCCGAAGAAATGCCCCGCGGTTCGCGCGCTTACGCAGTTGGACTTTTGGCGATGGCTAACGGACTCGGTGCTGGTGTTGCCGTGATTGCGTTGCCACTCGCCGATATCGGCGACAACGGTTGGCGTTTCATCTATGTCATTGCGTTGGTGTGGCTTGCTGTTGCACTTGATCTCACCCGTCAACTTCCCGAGACGCGTCGTTTTAAATGGCACCAAGAAGATGTCAAGGCAACTCCCGTACCGAAACTACGTCGTAAGCGCTTAGCCATTCAGATGGCTGTTGCGTTCTTTGGCAACATGTTGCTGTCACCAGCGTCGTTCTTTCAGAACTCGTTCCTCAAAGACGAACGCGGATTTTCTGCAGGCATGGTTGCCGTGTTCACACTTGTCACGTCAACGCCGGCAGTGATTGGTTTGATCGTTGGCGCGCGCGTTGCTGACCAGAAAGGTCGGCGCCGGTTAGCCGTGACATGCGCACCTATTGGTGGATTACTCATCGCTCTATCGTTCTCGGCAACAGGTGGGCTGATGTGGATGACCGCAATCATTGGCGCAATCGTTGCTGCCACCGCTTACCCACCACTTGCGGTGTATCGCACCGAACTCTTCCCGACTGGCAACCGTGGTCGTGCCGCGTTCTTGATTTTGGCGAGCGCGCTCATTGGCGGAAGTATTTCGTTGCTCATCACCGGCGCAATCGTTGATGGCGGAACCAGTTATGGGCCAGTCATGCTTGCGCTTGTTGCCGGCCCGGTCATTGTGGCGTTGATTGTTTTCTTCACCTATCCCGAAACTGCGCATCGCGAACTTGAGGAACTCAACCCCGAAGATCACATGTTGCCGATTAACCGACTCAACCAATCCTGAATGACTTCGGCGATTTCTCCGTCTTTCTTTTTCATCTCGTGATGGGCGTGCTGCACGAAATGGTGTGTGACCTCACCTGGAATCTTGGCGGTCCACTCTTGCAATTCTTCAGGTGAACCAAACTCATCTTTGGTGCCCTGGATAAACAAGCACGGCACGTTAAGTCGCTCAAAATGTTCAACGCGCAAACTCTCGGGTTTGGCTGGCGGGTGCAATGGATACGAAATCAAAATGACTCCCGCAACTAGCACTGCATCAAGCCCATCGGTGTCGGGCACACCTGCGGCCACCATTGAGCACATACGACCACCCATTGATCGTCCGCCAAGCACCAATTGCGATGTTGATGTACCCAAGTCGGTGGCGAATGCATCAGCACATTCGCGTACACGCGAAATCAATTTACGCGGACGATCGGGAGCCTTGCGACCTTCAATGCGGTATTCAAAATCGTTACGACGAACTGGCAATGGCGACAATTTCTCTTCAATGGCAATCAATGATGGATGATCACTAGCCGAACCGGCACCTGGAAACAGCAGAACTCCGCTGACCGCGGTCACGAGTTCGCCAACAAAATGCGACGGGCTTCGCCCAAATCGTCAATAGAAACTGCGGCTTTCATTTCATCGCCTCCGTGGTCTGGGTGAGCCTCACGTAATCGATCGCGAAATTTTGCTTTCACTTCTTTTGACGACGGTTTGGTTGTTCCAACGGGAAAGCCTAAGAGTTCGAGAGCCCACGCACGGGGATCACCCATTGAACGCAATGACGAGGCCTTGCTGCCAACAAGATGACTGATGAATGCCGAACCCAAAGGACCACGCCACGTCATGGCTTTGGTCAACACTGGTCCGAGCAACAAACGTGTCGCTGGGTCAAGCCGTTCAAGTGCGTAAATCGAGCCCAACACTTGACTCATCGCACTTCCCTGAGTGTCAAATTCAAATGAATAATCGTCACCATCGCCAACAAGTCGGTGCACACTGCGCGCCATTCCGTGTCGATCAACTTGAAAACGATGTCGCAATCGTGGTTGCGGAACGCGATCGCCATTCTGCACTTGCGTTAATAAGCGTTGCGTGTCTGGGATGAGATCATCGTCAACATCAATGATGTGACGGGCAATGATGGCACCTAACAACAAGCCGCCAAATCCGGGTGTTGGGTCGCAAGGTAAAACTAAATGGCCCAGCGAAACTCGCCGTGTGGGCGTGTTAGGACGAGTATGCCAAATTTCGGCTTCAGCCAACAGCACCGCTCGCCAACTTTCTCAGTCGTTGCCCGAGTCGTCGCTACTTGAATCGTCAAACGACACTTCGCCACTGTCGAGTTCGTCTAACAGTCCATCAACAATCTCTTCGGCCGCGGTGGGCACGATCAATGTTCTTTCTTGCCAACGATGAGTTACCTTGGCGACAATCAACATTTCAGTGAGGTCACGTCGCTCGGCAACAGAGTATTCATCAAGTTCGTATTCGGTGACATCATCTTCATCGTCGACACCGCCAGTGACTGCCAGCGAACCGATGCCGAGTTCTTTTTCAAGACGATCAAACAAAACGTCAAGACGATCTTCGTATTCGGCTGGCACGACAAGCTCAGATTCAACCCACGCGTGAGGAATACCGGCTTGCGCCAACGTTGCAGTCATTTCGGCTTGATGATCGGTTGACCACGACGACAAGTCGTAAAAAACATTTTCAAAATCAGGGTCGAGCGGGTTCCAGTCGGTCACGGGGCAAACGCTATCCCCTGTTTTAAGGCATATGCCTGTTCAAGAACACTTCTGTGACTTCGTACTCACGACGATTGTTGTCAGGTGAGCGAAAGCCGTGTCCTTCACCCTCAAATTCAATGAGTTCAACATTGCCGTCGGCAGCAGTGATCGCCTGGACGAGTTGTCGGCTTTGTGCGATATCAACAACTGGGTCGGAAGTTCCATGGAAAATCAACAACGGAACTTGCGCCAACTTGTCGGCGTGATGAATCGGTGATCGTTCTTTCGATTTACGCGCGGTCTCACCAACATTGCCCATCAATGTGCGGTTGTAATGGGCTTCAAAGCGATGAGTCGTTGCATCCAGTGCCGCAATATCGCACACCGGATACACCACGCGTACACACCCAACTAAGTCGGGTCGGTGCATGGCCACACCAAGCGCGGTCAAGCCACCTGCCGAACTACCCATGATCGCCGTTGCTGTGCGCTTACGCCCAAGTGATTCAAGAATGTCAATCACATCATTGACGTCAACGTCCCCCCAACGACCTTGCAGGGCTTGTGTGAAGTCACGTCCATGACCAGTGCTGCCCCGATGATCGGGAACAAGTACGTCGTATCCACGATTGATCCAATACGTCACGCGCGGCATAAATGTGACTTGCCATTGATCGGTTGGTCCGCCGTGAATCATGCACAGCAAACGGCGGTTTGATTGAGGCGATGAATACAGACGAGCGTGCAGCACGACACCATCACGAGATTGCACACGCAACAGTTGTGGTTCAACGAGCGCTGGATGATCAGTCCAGTCAAACCTTGCGCCAATCAAAAGTGTTCGCCGTGGCCACGACACACCTTCAATCTGAGTCGTGTCGTAAGCCACGACTTGCGTTGGGGTCTTGCCGCCGGTGCGCAGTGCAACAAGGGTGTTGCCGACCCACGACAATTGCCCATGCACTGCTTTGGCGTGTTCGCGAATAGTTCCTGTTGACATTTCAAGAGTGCACAGGCGACCAAAGCCATCTTCGTTGCGCACAAACGCGATGCGTGTTCCATCAGAGTTAAAACACCAACTGCGTTGACCGTCGCCCCAAGTGGGTGTGCCATGTTCAAAAGCTTCATTGGCACGTGGTCCCGTTTGACTTGCAACATTGAGCCAACCCGATGAGTCGTCGAGCCATGCCAACTGATTACCTAAGGCATCAGCACGCGGTTGCTGATGTTGACAGTTGTTGTCACTCACGACACCGTTAATTGACATGATGGCACTGTGGTCCCATGGCATGTTGGGCGAGTTCCAGGCTTGCCATACGGGTGCGCCTTGAAACCACACCGGGTCGAGCACAAACTCATATGAACCATCATCAACGCGTTGAGCAGAACCCGATGTGAGATCGACTACGCAGACTTCGGCTTGATCGATGACCACTACAACCGAGCCACCATCGGGGGACACAGATGGACCACTGATTGAGCGACCGTCAATTGCCAACAAAGGTCGTAATGCGCCTTCGAGGGACATCTGTTGCAGGCCGTTGGCTTTGGTAACAACAACAAGTCCAGTCGAATCGGGCATCCAGTCAAAGCAACCACCACCGAGCCCACGACCGCCCCGCACGACTTCGTCTGAAACTCGGCGCATCGTGCCGTCGGCAAGCGAAATGAGGTGCAGATTCGACCCCGCAGCATCGGTGATGACCAAGGCAACCGATTGGTCATCGGGTGAGATCCGAGGTTCGCTGAGGTCTCGTGCCTCAAGGATGTCGTCAACCGTTATGGCCATACTCCGAGAGTAGGGGGTCTGATCCCCTGCGCCGACTACCGTTATCTTCATGCCTGAGCAGCCATCACGAAACCTTGCCATGGAACTGGTTCGAGTCACCGAGTCAGCCGCACTTGCCGCGTCGCGGTGGGTCGGACGTGGAGACAAGAACGGTGTCGACGGAGCAGCTGTCGACGCAATGCGCACCGTCTTGGCCACCGTGCCAATGAGTGGAATCATCGTGATCGGTGAAGGCGAAAAAGACGAAGCGCCGATGTTATTCAACGGCGAAGCAGTTGGTGACGGTTCAAAGCCCGACACCGACGTTGCGGTTGACCCTATTGACGGCACCACGTTGACTGCTATGGGCCGTGGCAATGCGTTATCAGTGATTGCGGTATCTGAAAAAGGAACGATGTTTGATCCGGGTCCGTGTATGTACATGGAAAAAATTGCGGTCGGACCAGATGTCAAAGGTTGTATTGATATCAACGCGTCGTACACCGACAACTTGAAGTGGATCGCCAAGGCAAAAGGCGAAAGCGTCCGAGACTTGACCGTGATGATTCTTGATCGCGACCGTCACGTTGGTTTGATTGAAGAAGTTCGTGCCACTGGTGCTCGCATCAAGTTGATTAGCGACGGCGACATTTTTGGTGCAATCGCAACTGCGTGGCCCGATGCCGGCGTTGACGTGTTGTTTGGTATTGGCGGAACACCCGAAGGTGTTACTTCGGCTGCTGCACTCAAGTGCATGGGCGGAGAAATTCAGGGCAAGTTGTGGCCGCGCAATGATCAAGAGCGTGCTGCTGCAATTGCTGCTGGGTATGACTTAGATCAGGTGTTGACCACTGACGATTTAGTGCGCGGAGACAATTGTTTCTTTGCTGCCACTGGTGTCACTGATGGTGAGTTGTTGAAGGGCGTGCGTTTCCATGCTGGTGGAGCGACCACACAGAGTTTGGTGATGCGTTCACATTCAGGAACAGTGCGCATGATTGAAGCCCGCCACCAGTTAGAGAAGCTGGCTCAGATCTCGAGTATCGACTACGCGTAATTCATTGTTGAATTTTCGCTAGGTTTAAAACATCACTGAAAACGGGGGCTTTGTGTTCAAATCGCCTGTTGAGTCTTATATTTCACACCGCAGAATTGACATTGACCTCGGCTTCTTATTAACCGCTGCCCGCAACACTCATGAAGCAATAGTTGCAATTGAAACGGGAGATCTGAGCGGTGCATGTCAAAAATGGGAGTCCGTTGACGGCGAAGAGCTCTTAAGGCTTTGGAATATTGAAAAAGAAAGTCCAGAAAGCGAAGTTATGGCGTGGCCCGAAATTATCAAGCCCGCAATCAGTGGCCCACTGGCAGATAACCCGTCCGTCGCTCTCAAGAAGAAGGTTTACGAGCGCGACGGCTACAGATGTCGATATTGCACTATGCATGTATTCCCTCGAAGCAAGGGAAGTCGTATTCATCAATTAATCCAAGCATTTCCAGACTTGACACCCGGTCTTCATCTCGTCAACGGTTCGTTACACGGATCAGGTAAAAATGGAGGAATCAGGAATGTTGACTACGCCAAATTTCTCTGGAGTTTGGCTGCACCTGACCATGTCGCCCCTCGCAGCCATGGCGGCAAGACCGACTTAGACAATCTCGTGACATCATGCTCAGGTTGCAATTACAGCAAGATGGACTTGACTCTTGAACAGATGAAAGTCAACCCGCCCAAGACCTTGACGTGATTCAACAACCGATCAATCAAGGTTTTTCGGCTAGAACCTTGTTATGACTTCTTTACCGCAGGAACCTTTTCTCACTGAACGCTTTGATAAAGCACTTCAGTTCGCCCACGGTGTTCATCGTTCGCAAATCCGTAAAGACACCACGATCCCCTACGTCTCACACTTGTTATCTGTCGCCGGGTTAGTGCTGGAAAGCGGCGGCGATGAAGACCTCGCCATTGCTGCATTGCTGCACGATGCGGTTGAAGATGCCGAAGACATATCGGGCGAAGAAATGAGCGACCGCATCCGAGTCAAATTCGGTGACCGCGTTGCCAACATTGTTGATGGCTGTAGCGATGCCAAAAGTTCCCCCGGCGGAAGCAAGCCACCTTGGCGTGCACGAAAAGAGGCGTACCTAGAGCATCTTCGTTCGGCGACCAACGATGTCCTTCGGGTATCTATTGCCGACAAAGTCCACAATGCACGATCAATCGCCACAGACCAAGATCTATTTGGCGAAAAACTATGGGAACGATTTAGTTCAACTAGCGAAGAATCACGTTGGTACTACACATCACTACGAGACATATACAAGGAAAGAATTGGCGATTCGTACCTGATCAACGAACTTGAAATTGCTCTGGCAAGAATTTGGCCAGTTCGTACATGAATACGCTTGGGCAAAATAACCACCGAAAACGGGGTGTTTTCGCGCCCATAGGTGCGTTGACTAGCGCTGGCGGCAGTGGAGAACATCTCGCAGACACGTCCGTTCTATGCTCGGCCCATGAGCAACGACGGCTACTGCCCCGAATGTCACGAATACATTGGCGAAGATAACTGGGACGAATGTCCGAACTGCGGCGCGATCATTGAGTCAGATGACTGAGTCAAGCCGTGCAGTTGGGCGTCAAACATGCCAGAACTGACATGTTTTCGCGCCCATTAGCGCGACTTGAGGGTCAACCTTGAGGCGAATCGTTTCGCTGGTCCGGGCAACACCGAACTCGCACCCACTAATCCCTTATACAAAGCCCCGGGAACACTCAACGCTTTACCCTTCACCACATCAGCAAGTCCCGCACGGGCCACATCTTCAGCAGTGCACCACAAGAACTCCGGAAACTGCGTCTGATAATCGCTCGTGTTGCTCACACTCTGAAACTCGGTGCGCGTGAGTCCCGGACACAACGCCGTTACCTTCACACCTTTCCCCCGAACCTCTTCGTGTAACGATTCCGTGAGGTTCGTGACATACGCCTTCGTCGCCGCATACACCGCCAACTTGGGTGCGGGTTGAAAGCTCGCCACGCTCGACACATTCATCAACCAACCGCGCTTACGACCAACCATCACTTCAATTGCCGCGCGCGACACTCGTGTTAATGCACGAATGTTCAACGCGATCTCATCATCGAGTCGTGCCGATTCAATTTCATGAAACCACCCCGATGAACCAAAGCCAGCGTTATTCACCACCAAATCAATCGGTCGTTGCTCATCGGCAATTCGGGCCACAACCTTGGCGCAACCTGCATCGGTTGTCAGGTCGGCTTCAAGAA
>SXGQ01839008.1_pt1 | contig 16410 bp, 18 predicted proteins | sample 3178371 | NCBI WGS metagenome assembly SXGQ01 (sample SAMN11356859, study PRJNA531348) | freshwater metagenome | isolation source: freshwater sample F1-20 | place: China: Fuxian Lake, Yuxi | collected 2017-12-25
CTCTACCAACTGAGCTATCCCGGCAACCGGCCCCGGGCGGACGCCGGGGGGCGCATCTTAAACGCGCCGCAGACGAATGAAAAGTTCGACCCCGGCGTACTCCATGCCCGGCGGGGGTGGCGGCAGTCGGTCGAAACCGACCTCTTGTGGCGCGAGATCCGTGAGAACGCCCGTCTCGATGTCCTGAAAATGGTAGTGAGGCTCGGTGTTGGAATCGAACCAAGCTCGATCGCCATCGACAGCGAGCTGGCGGATGACGCCCTTGGCCGCAAAAAGATTGAGGGTGTTGTAGACCGTGGCCTTGGAGACCCGCATGCCACTCTCGCGAAGCCGGCAGAGGATTTGCTCCGCCGTCAGATGCTGCGGAGAGGCCAGCAGCAGCGCAGCAATCCGCAGGCGCTACGCCGTCGGCAGTACCCCGTTCTTTTTTAAACGCTCCACCAAAGTGACTGGCCGAACATGCATCAGCGAAAGTATATACACCCTGCCGCCCCATCGGGTCGAGCGCCAACGGCGGTCAGCGACTCAACGCCACTTGCAGAGCACCGCTACGCGAGGCAACCAGGTAAGGAATGGTGGCCCGAACCACTTGACCGCCGTCGTACGCAACGGTGAATCGGACCGACGCGCGACACGATACCGTGGCGATGGTTTCGTCGGTGAACAATGTCTGAACACCTTCGTTAGTGGCCTCCACAGCCGTCTGCGCCCACGATGCGCAGGCTTTCAAGCACCCGGCGCTAGACCCCTGATCATTGACTGGACACGCCGCCGTAACCTCGGGGATCTTTTTGTAGAGATCGCGTACGCACTGCTCAGCAACGTCCTCAATGACTCCCTCCCGACCCAACGAAAGCATCTGTTCGATTGCTGCGGGCTCATCGCACGAAGCCCGCGGGCTGCAGGCTACCAATGCGGCGCAGAGCGCACCGAGAAGAGTCAGTTTAGCCCCCGCGAGCCCGGCCGACCGCAGGTCAAAGCCAAGAATCGACCGTTCATCCCACACTGCCCATCTCCACAAAATGCACACGCGATCTCGTAATAGACCAGACGGCGACGCGCCGCAGGGTGCCGTCCGGGAAAACATGTTCTGTGCCATGGTCTGTCCACTCCCCGCTGCAACCAAGTTCGCCGAGCATGGCAGCGTCCATGCTTCGGGTGGACGAAAAACTCGCCGCGACCCGCCCTCGAAGGTCTTGCCCCAACGAGGAGAATCGATCGTGAAAACTGGCCCACCGACGGCCCGAAAGCCGAAGTTTCAATGCGGCCAATTCGACTTGATAGTCAGATCTCTCCAAGCCCAGCTGCCCAAGAACGTTGCAAAAAAGCACAGCCGCCTTGGGTCGCGCTGCCAACACTTCGGGCAGTCTGGTCACGAAATCCCCCATCAACCACGTGGTGGACGCTTGAGCCTGACGCAGCGACCGTCCATGACGTAACTGGAAAAAAAATCGTGCCGACGTATCCAGTTCCATCATCAACAGCCGACTGAACCGCGTGAGAAAGGTCGCCGGCAGAAACCATCCGGCACTGGGCCCGACGAGCACGAGATCAGTCGTGTCCGGTTCCCAGGCAGCGAGGAACGACGCCACTTGCTCACGGAATGGACCATGACATTCCCGGTACCGAAGGGCTCTCAGATGCCACCGAAGCCCGCCGCTCGGGCGCATCAGGCTGGGCCGAAGGTCGGCGGAGACTTGGCCTGCGCGACGGGGCGACCTGTCGACCGACGAACGTTGATTTGGAGTACGTAACACCATGCTGGCTTCCACAGACAATTTACTACAGCGCCTCGTCGCAACGACACTGCTCACCTTGGCGATCTGGCTTACGCCCGGCGCAGCAACGGCAGCGCAATCCGCGAAGACGGATCCCGCGCCGACGGCCTGCGTCTATGCCAAGGAGTCTGAGGTCGCGGACTTGTTCAGCAGCTGGAATCTCGCTCTCGCCTCCCTCGACCCCGCCAAAGTCACCGCAATGTATTGGCCGGATGCCGTGCTGCTGCCGACCGTATCCAACGTCCCACGGAAAAATGCGGCGGCGATCAAAGACTACTTCGTACACTTCCTGCAGCGCTTTCCGCGCGGCGAAATCACTGAGCGAACCATCCACCTCGGCTGCAACACAGCGATGGATATGGGGCTCTACGTTTTCTCGGTGATGGACGCTAACGGCCGGGCATCCAGCGTCGCGGCGCGATATACCTTCGTGTATACCCAAAAGAATGGCGTCTGGAAGATCCAGCACCACCACTCCTCTGCAATGCCAGAGACGACGTCACCGGCGTCGCCCAGCCATGCGGCCGAACCCAGTGAACACGCCCACGACGCGCCGCCGCCGAGCCCGCGACAAGAAGCACCAGCAGTTTCGGCAGAGGCGACCCCACGGCCCGCATCCGCCGCAAGCAAAGCCCCTGCGCAAATTCGCTTGGCTTCAGCTTCTAGGACCGCAAACTCCTGGCTGTCACCCGAACAGCGACGAAAAGTTGGCCGTGACACCGTGGGCTTGAAGGTCTGCGCGACCGGGCGATCCAACGCCAGGACCTTCGAGGTCTCAGCGCCGTCACCGTTCGCCGAGGCGAACGAGGCGGCCCTCTCATGGGCGCGCGCCGCACGCTGGACGGTGTCCGGCGAGCCTGAACCCCAAGAGTCGGTCTGCGCCCAGGTCGTGGTCCGTTTCACCGACGCTGGGCTCTGATCACATCAGTCGAGCGAGTTGAATTCTCGGGGCAGCGCCCACTTGCGCACGAACGCAGCCAGGATGCGATCCGCCCGCTGCTTTTCTTTATCGGTCAGCAATGGGCGTAGCATTTGCAAGTTGGCGTCTGCATTTTTAACGAACGTCGTGTCCCATCCGGCGGCACTCAGCTTGCCGGCCGAAAGCCATACATGGGCTTTGAAAGCGTTGGGCTTAACGCCCCGGCCGTAAGCGTACCGAACACCTAATTCGGCGCGTGCTCTCGAGTTACCGCGCAGAGCCGCCGTCAAATACCAACGAGTCGCGAGGCGATCGTTCTGCTTGACGCAAAATCCGCGGGCGTAAAGCTCAGCGAGGCCGAATGCGGAATTTGAATCACCATCGCGCTCACTCTTCAACCAATAATCGCGCGCTTTGCAGTACTCGCCAGCCCGAAACGCATCAAAGCCACTCAGAAATCGTGCATCGGCCGTCGACGCTGCAACCGCAAAGGCAGCAAACACAACCAAACGCTTTAGTCGCGGTAACGCACTCTCTGCACTCATTTTTTAGGCAACTCGCCGTCGCGATAAAGCACCGTAATGCTGATACGGCGATTCTTCGGATCTGCAGGGTTCATTGGATTAACCGGCTGCGAGTCTGCAACGCCCTCGATTCGTGAGAAACGCGATTCGTCCACCCCGATGGAGGTCAACACTTGCCGAGTCATATCGGCACGATTAGCCGATAGCGTCCAATTATTATTTCCCGCCGCCTTGAACTGCGTGCTGTCCGTATGTCCACGAACGGCGACCTCGTTCGGCACACCCTTCAGGCTCTCACCCACCTTGGCAATCAGGGCCGCAGCCGGCCCCGATAAGGAGGTGGTGCCGGAGTCAAACATCGAGAATCCCGCATCATCGAGGATCTCGATACGCAGGCCCTCTTTTTCCCGTACAAATTTTACCTTCGACAGCAGTTCTGATGTCGCCTCATCAGCGCCGATCTGCTTTTCCATTGCGTCCTGCAGAGCCTCGAACGCTTTTTCATCCTGCTCCGCAGCGATCTTCTGACGCTCCTCCTCACTCAAGCCTTGCGGCAACGCCTGGTCTTCCGATGTTGACTCGTACTCCTCGGTTCCCGGTGCCGTCAGTTGATTGATGCCCGTCTGCGTCAGCGTCATGGGCAGCGACTTCGGATCGATCAACGACATACCACCGAAAAATCCGCTCGAACCACCGGATTTATCGACTACCGGCCGATTGGTGGGCTGAAAGTATTCGGCGATGCTTTTGCGTTGATCAGCGTTAGTCGCGCCGAGTAACCACATCAACAAGAAAAAGGCCATCATCGCAGTCATCATATCGGCAAGCGCGATTTTCCACGCGCCGCCATGCCCACCGGCATGACCCTCGTCGATGATTTTCTTGATGATGATCGGCTGCAGCGGGGCGGCTGCCGCAGCCGCGTCTTCAGCTGCAGCCGGCACTTTCTCTGCCGTCGGCGCCGCGCCTTCAGGCGCTGCCGACGTTTCCCCGCTCACCCCCTCAGAGGGCGGGATTGCATCACTTGCCACGGAGGCCATCAAACACCTCGGCAAAACTCGGGCGGGAGTGGTGGTCGATCGCAGCGCGCGCCGACTCGATGATCAGCGGAACAGGAAAATTTTTCATGTGTCCGATGAGTGCGAACTTGGCCACTTGGTAGATCTGACCCTCTTCATCGACGATCTGCTTCATACGCTGTGCCAAGGGACCCACGATGCCATAGGCGAGGAACACGCCGAGAAAGGTACCGACCAGCGCCGCACCGATCAGTCCGCCGAGGACGGACGGCGGTTGATCGATGGCAGACATGGTCTTAACCACACCGAGCACGCAGGCCACGATACCTAGCGCGGGCAATGCGCCTTCGAGGGCTGCCATTGCCTCGGCGGGCTTCAACGCACCGTGGTGGTGGGTCTTGATCGCAACGTTCAAGCTGTCTTCCACCGCGTCGGGGCTTGGGGGCTGGTTGGAGGTCACCAGCAGCCGAATCGTGTCACAGATCATGGCAATCAAGTCATGGTCCTTGAGGAGTTTCGGATACTCACCGAAGACCGAACTAGCTTCCGGATTTTCGATGTGCGGTTCAAGCGCAACGGCACCCTCTGCCTTGAAGAGCTTGAAGAGTTTGACGATCAAGGTGATCGTATCTTGATAGTCCTGCTTCTTGTACGCGGGCCCACCAAAAGTTTTGCCGAGACCGCCCCCAACTCCCTTGAGGGTCTCTATGCTATTTCCAATCACCATTGCGGCGACGCCAGCCCCAAAGATGATGCCCATTTCCGTCGGGGCGGCTTCGATGATCGGCGCCATCGGGCCATGGTGCAGGATGTAGAAGCCGAAAACACAGCCGAATAACATTACCAGACCGATGATTACGAACACGTTGTTCTTCCTCTCGAAGTAAGTCTTGGATCCGATCCACCAAGACCTTTGGGGTTTTGGCGAGTGTTTCGCGTGTCAGTGTGACCCGCACCCATCGTTTCACGCAATTTCCGCGCAACGGCTGACAGCATCTGACTGACTCGCGACTCGCTGACCTCAAGCACAGCGCCAATTTCCTTTAGGGTCAGTTCCCGATCGTAATATAAGGCAACGATCATTTGCTCTCGCTCACTGAGCGTCAAGATACCTGCTCGCAAGGCCGCATGGGAGCTTTCCTCCGCGACCACCTCTTCGGGCAACGGCCCGTCACTGGCGAAATCCAGATCTTCTAGACTGACCGACGCAGATAGGCCTTGGTTCCGTCCCCGCAGGCTTTCGTATCGAGCGACATCGAGTCCGAGTGCGTCGGCGATCTGCCGGTTGGTAGGCGTCGTGCCCTTGTCGTTGGCGATCCGCACTGCCGCAGCACGGGCCTCGACAGCCACTTTGACCGTGCTTCGGGGCGCCCACGATGCGCGGCGAATCTCATCCAGCATCGCACCTCGGATGCGAAGTTTTGCGAAGGTCTCGAAGTCATTGCCACGGCTTGCATCAAAGGCCTCCAAGGCTTCCATCAAGCCGACAATTCCGGCCTGCACCAGGTCGGAGTGCTCGATTGATGCGGGCAGACGCCCGCGAAAGTGGGACGCACACCGCCGAACCAGCTTGACGTGCACCGCGAAATCGTCGGTGCCAACGTCAACGGCCGCGATGGCGCTCGCCACTTCCGCGTAACTGTCGCCCGACCGCTTCATGGCATCGCCACCCCACGGCCTCGACCAAGCTTGTCGAGCAGGAAACGCTTGGCATCCGTCGCGAGCGCCGCGTTCGATAGCTCCCCTGCCAAGCGGCGAATAGCCGCTGCAGCACGGGACTCCGGAAACGCCGTCACGACACTCTCGCGACGTCGCATTGCGTCAGTGATCGAATCGTCATGGGGCACAACGCCCGATAAGGTCAACGGCAACCCCAGAAAGCGCATTGCGACGTCCTGCAGGCGCGTAAAGACTTGCTGGCCTCTTTGCGCATCCTTTACATCGTTGACAACGATGTGAAACGACTGGCACTGAAACTCGGTGTGGGCCACCTTAATGAGACCGTAGGCGTCAGCGAGTGAAGCCGGTTCATCGCGCACGACGACGACGACGATATCGGCCAACTGAACCAGCGTCGTGACGTGCGAGCCGATGCCGGCACCCGTGTCGATAATCAGATAATCGGGCGGAGGCTGAACGTCCTGCAGACCTTGCAGCAGCCGGGCGAATTCACCGCTCGGCAGGTCTGCGAGGTCGCGAATACCTGAGCCGCCAGGAATAATTTTGATGCCCTCTGGACCCACGAACATTGTCTGGGCCAGATCGCAGCGCCCGGCCAGAACATCGGCCACGGTCGCACGGGGCTGTGTTCCAAGCAGCACATGCACGTTGGCGAGACCCATGTCACCGTCAAACAGCACCACACTGTGATGCTGCCTGGCCAAGGCTACGGCAGTATTCAAACTGAGCAGCGTCTTGCCGACACCGCCTTTCCCGCTAGCGAAAGCCAGGACCCGAGTTGTCTTTATGCTGCCACTCATCATGCGTCTCGCGTCGAATCCATGGCCAACAACAGCGTGATGCCCTGCCGGATCGAGCTTTCGAGACCTTGAAGCGCAGCGGAGTCCATAGCGAGGGTCGGATCAGCATCCTGCGATACCCCAATCAACGGCACTTTCCGCTCCGCGAGTTTCGAGAGCAGCGCGAGCGGTAATTCCATCGGCGACCAATGCGAAACGATCACACCGCATGATGGGGGACAGGCATCGAGCCAACGGGCAGCAGCTGTGCCACTCAGGTACGACGGCAGACAGAGGGCGATTCGAAAAGCGGGGAACTCCTCTCGCAAGGCTTCGACGTCCTCTGCACGCCGTCCACCGGCGTCGACCACCGTCACCTCGTTGGGCACCGCGCCCCAACACGGCAACACAGCCGCGGCATCGGCTATGGCAAAAAATCTCTCACGTGCACCGCAGCGAGGATCACGCAACGCAGCCACCACAGGCCTGCCTCCGCTCGTCGCGGCGACTCGATGCGCAACCTGCATGGCGACTGTCGTCGTACCGGCAGAGACGGGACCAGTGACCATCATCGGTTGTGTCGATGACTCGAGGTCGACGTGTTCGACACGCAGCTCCGCGTACAAACGCTGTGCCACGCTGGCACTGTCATTACCCTCTGCCAGCAAATGCTCGGCGTACGCCGCCGATACCCCGTGTTCGAGAAGCGCCATTTTGGCTGACAGGGTCGCCGATCGGCTTCCACGTGCCAGCCGAGACTCGATGGCCTGCAACTCCTGACGAATGGCATTGACGAGCTCGATACCCGATACCTGGGGACCCGTAGCACGAGCCTCGTGCGATGTTTCGGGCGCAGACGTCGAAGCAGCGAGATCAGCTTTGAGGTTTTTTCCGCGTATCGGCTTGCGCTTGACCTCGGCTTCCATTGCAGCGGCGAATCGCTGCTGCTTGACCGGATCGACTTTTGTGCCTAGTACGTCGTCATCACTGACGTCTGTGCACACCAGCAACTCGTGGCTGTTCCCCACACGGCTTGAGGAGATCAGCAGGGCCTCAACCCCGTATAACTGCCTCGACAGCTCGCTGGCTTCACTGAAGCTTCCAGCAACGACCCTTTCAATTCTCATCGGTGACTCCGTTAGGCGGCCGCACTCGTTCGCGGCTGGACGGTGATACTTGAGTTAACGCGCAGGCTGGTGTCCTCGGGCAGCTCCGCATAAGAGAGCACCGACAGGCCAGGAATTCGCGGTCGCAGAACGCGCGATAGCCAGGGCCGAAGTGTGGGCGAGGTCACGAGGATGGCCGGGCGATCGGCGTTGGTCTCATCACGCGAGGCTCTGCCGACCGATTGCAATAAGCCTTCGGCCAGTTCCGGCTCGATCGGCACGTTGCCACCCTGCCCCCGTCGAACGGTCGCGTGCAGTACCTGCTCGAGTTCAGGTGCCAACGTCATGACGGACAGTTCCTCGCCGTGCAGAACGTACTGCTGGACGATCATCCGACCAAGCGCCACACGAGCGACGCCTGTGAGCTCTTCGATGTCCTGAACCTTCTCAGCGACTGGAGCAAGAGCCATGAGCACTCCGCGCAAGTCGCGGATCGATACGCCTTCCGCGAGCAGATTCTGAAGCACTTGAGTCAAGGTTCCGATCTGCAGTTTCTTGGGTATTAACTCTTCGACCAACTTGGGCGCTGCGGCTGCAAGCTTGTCGACCAACTGCTGCGTCTCGTCGTGACCCAGCAAGAGATTGCAGTTTTCCTGCAAGATCTTGTTGAGATGCGTGGCGATCGTTGTGCTCGCATCTACTACGGTATATCCAAGTGATCGGGCGTAATCGCGTTGCGCCGGGTCGATCCACACGGCATCCAGGCCGAACGTCGGATCCTTGGTGCGAATACCCTGTAGATCACCGTGGACGACGCCAGAGTGTATGGCCAGCTCTCGCGCCGGCTTGACCTCACCGCGTCCAATGACGACGCCATTGACCATGATCTGGTAGGCCTCAGGTCGTAGATCGAGGTTGTCGCGGATATGGACTTGCGGGATAAGAAAACCCAGCTCATAGGTCAACTTCTTGCGGATTCCGCGGATTCGCGTCACCAGCGCACCGCCCTGCTGCGCGTCGATCAGGGCGACGAGTGCATAACCCACCTCGAGGCCTATCGCATCCGCCTGCTGCACATCGGACCACGACAACTCACGCGGGCCCGCGGGCGCTTCGGCACTCTTGGTGGCCTCGGCGGCAACGCGCTCCCGGCGCCGTCCGAGGATCCATGCCGCACCGGCGGTGATGGTCGCGAGCGCAAGGAACGCAAGATGCGGCATTCCCGGAATGACTCCGAGCAATGCCAGGATGGCGGCCGTAAGCCACCACGCTTCGACATTGCTGAACTGTGCGAAGGTCTGATCGTGCAGCGACTCCTCGCCGGACACGCGCGTCACGATGATCGCAGTCGCGATCGAGAGTAGAAGAGCGGGTATCTGGGCTACCAATCCGTCGCCCACCGCGAACGTCGTATAACGCTCGAAGGCCTCCGCCAGGCCCATACCGTGCTGCAGGCTACCGACCAGCGTTCCGCCAAAGATGTTGATCAACAAGATGAGAATGCCGGCGACTGCGTCGCCCCGAACAAACTTGCTGGCGCCGTCCATTGATCCGTAGAAATCGGCCTCCGAGGTGATCTCCCGGCGCCGAACACGAGCTTGGTCCTGATTGATCAGCCCGGCGGCCAGGTCGGCATCGACCGCCATCTGCTTGCCGGGCATTGCGTCCAAGGTGAAGCGCGCCGTGACCTCGGAGACGCGCCCAGCTCCTTTCGTGACGACGATGAAATTGATGATCACCAAAATGGTGAAAACAACGATACCGACGATGTAGTCGCCACCCACGAGAACCGACCCGAAGGCTTCGATCACGTCGCCGGCGGCATCCGTTCCCTCGTGCCCAGCACTGAGCACGACGCGCGTCGAGGCCACATTGAGGGCAAGTCGCAATAGTGTTGCGAACAGCAGTACCGTCGGAAACACGGAAAACGAGAACGGCCGCGAAGCCGAAATCGCCAAGAACAGAATGATCAGCGACAACGCGATGTTGAAGGTGAAGAACAGATCAAGAAGCAGCGGCGGAACCGGCAACACCAGCATGCCGAGGAGCAGGAGGAAGCCCAAGGGGATGGCCACAGCTTGAACCGGCAATTTCTTGCCGGTTTGTCGAAGAATCGACACAAGTTCCAACGGTGCTGCAGCCATTATTTAATCTATTTAAATCAATCGTTTACAAGAGTTACGGGCCGTCTGTACCGCCCGAGCGAAAGCGCGCGCCAGTAGTGATGCAACTGACATGCCATACGGATTTCCGTAACCCTGTCTCACCCTCAAGGACGAGCGCTTTCTGCCGACTACCACCTCGTGATGAACAGAAATGCCTTAGCCGCGAGCCTGCTCGCGATGCTGCTCGCCGCTGGTGGTTGTACGAGCGTCAAAGTCTCGGACCCGCAGCTCGTGCCCACGACTCGCCAGACCATACGTTTGTTCGAACGTCGACTACGGCCCGCTTATCAGGACGAACAGGTGGTGACCATTCGACAGTTGCCGGTTACGCCTACCAACGTATCTGACCGGGCCTCATCCGCCGCAGGCACCCAACCGACCACCGGTCCGCTGGACATGGTGGCTGTGGGCTTCGCGTCAATCACGGCTCAGTCGGGATTAGATCCGGCACAACGCCGCTTGCAGGCGTTGCGCGCAGCCAAGATGGACGCTTATCGCAATCTTGCCGAACAGCTCTACGGGCTGGAGTTGGCCGGAGAAACGACCGTAGCCGAGGGCAGAGTCGGCGGCGACGCCCTTCGCACTCGGTTCACCGGCACCATCGCAGGTGCCGAAATCGTCTCGCTCGAACCGCTAGGCAACGACTCCTACCAGGCCACCATTCGACTGCCGGCCCAATACGTCGCTGCCGCGCGGCGGGATCGTCGATGATCAGCGCACGAATCCGTCGTTCTGGGGCGGTATCCGCCGGGGCGCTGGTGGGCTTGCTGGGATTCACAGACGCCACCCAAGCGGCAAGCAGCCGTCCGATCGGCGAATTGGACGCCTTGGCCAGTTCGCTGCAGCTCTGTCTCGAACAGGATCCGGCCGTGGTCCAGTTGGATTCCACCCTCATGCGAGACGGAAGAATCGAAGACAGCCTGCGCGTTACCCGCGGGCCGTCCCGGTGTGTCAACGCGATGACCGACCCGGTCGCGTCCTGCCCGGCGATGACGGCGGGCATACACCGCGCAGTCCACGTTCGCGTGGAGTCCGTCGATCGCCATCCGGCGTGGTCGCCCAATGAGCACGCGCGTCTGCATGACGGCCTGACCGGACTCGCCATGCAGCTTGAATCAGACCTCGCTGATACGCGAGATCCCGCATTGATTTTGACAATTCGCAGCGAGTTCTCTGGCGTCGCCTCGCTACAGCAGCATCTTGATGAATGGGTTAAGGGACCACGCACCGCCGTGATCACACTCGAACTCCGAGATGCCCAACTTGGCGGGAAAAGTCTCGGTCAACGCCAGGTTAAGGTACGCCGTGCGCCGGCGATTCGCAGCCGAGTGTCGACGGATATCCACTCGCGCTGGTTGCGCGACTCGCTGGCGGCCGTGACGACCGCCGCGAACCAACTTCTGAAGCCGGCACAATGTGCCGAGCCATCTTTGAACGTCACTTTGGACGCGCGTGACCTTCAACTCGACACTCGCGGCTACGCGGGCTTGAGCACCGGCGTCGCCTTTCTACTGGTGCCGCGTACCGAAGCGGCTGCGGCTCGCGCGTGGCCCGTGGCAAGGATCAAGTCGGTCAACTTCAACCACGTCGCCACTTTGGAAATCCTCCGCGGTGATAAGACGGCGTGCGCAACCGGTTGCACCGCCATACCACTCTGACGGAAAGATCTACTCGAAGCCGCTAGGGCTTTCGCACTACCGGAACTCCGCTCTGCAATTCGCTCGTCCGGCGCTCGATCAGATCACGCAGCGCGGCGATCTCGGACTTCAATCGCGTCACTTCTGCCGTGGCCGCCTTGATGTCCTTGCCCTGCTCCTCGCTCAGCACCGCCACGATCCGCTGCTTACTCCGATCCGGAGTGCTCGCTTGCCCCTCTCGTGGCAACTGCTTTTCCATATTGGCGAGGCGCGTATCGAGCCTACGAATCGCAGCGTCGACGGCATCGAGCTTCAATCCCTGCTGCTTGAGTTCCGCACTGGCGACCGTTGCTTCCGTCGCAGCCGGCCGCGGCGACTTCGCAGCGACAGAAACAGCCCCTCGCAATGAATCCAACATCTCGTTCAGACGACGGACCTCAAGCTGCTGCAGCGCCAGCCGATCTGTCTTGACCTGCTCACGGAGAGTCACCACTGCACGCTGGGTCGTATCGGCGGCGATGGTCTCGAACTTAGCGAGATTAGCTTCAAAAAGTTTGAGATCTTTCAGAGTCCGTTCGACGCTCTCGAGACCTGCGGTCTGCTTGGCAATCACCTGCTCGAGATTATCTGCCCGCTTTTGCATATTCGAGAATACGATCGCAACGACGACGGCCAGCGCGATACCAACGCCAAGCATGATGGCGCCAAATATCGCAGGAGCATTACGAACCGCAGTTGTTGTGCGCTCATTGGCCTCTACCACCTGGGTAAGCCGTGCAATAGCCTCGTGGGTCGACTGCGCGCTGTCGTTTGCAGCATCCGCCGCATCGAGCACCAGCGACGTCAACTCTGCTAGCGGCGTCTCCGCGGGGGTTACCGGGGCGTCCACCGGATCATGGTGTAATTCGTTGCTCATAACAGGTTCCTTGGCTAACTTATGACTTGCCACGCAGACCGCGTGTGCGGGCAACCGTCGCCTCGATGCGACGACGCAACGCATCATCAAAAGTCAAAGACTCCTTGATGCGCTCAACCTCATGGAGCATCGCTTCGGCCTTGCGGTAAGACTCCTCGATCTTGGCCTCACGTTCGGCAATCGACTCTACGATGGCTTCCGCCTTTTGCGCAGCAGCACGCAAATCCTCGGCCGGGTCGGGTACCGACGGCAACGATGCCTCCGCGGTGTCGAGCTCGGAGCGACTCACGGTCGTTGGCTCCAGTGCACCCTCGGCGCGGCGCTCGATCGGCGCGATCGCCGGCTCCTCGGCGCGCTCGACAGCCACGTCCGAAACAGCAGAGTTGGTACCCGCCTTGAATTTTTGTGGAGTGATTTCGGCGGATTTGAAGACGCCGCCGGACTCGTTCGAATTCACATTAGACATTGTCCTCAACCTCCGAACGTATGCTGGACGTCGACTGTTCAACCGAAGGACGAGCCTGACAGGCACCGAGTCGCCATAGCTGGGATCGCACCGCTTCGAGTGAGGCTTGGTCCGCAAAGGGGCCTACTTCGAGGCGGAACTTACCCTCTTCCTCACGCACCCGAGTTGGCGTCGACCGGGCCACCTGCCCGACCAGCACCTCAATCGATTCTCGATCCGGGTGTAATCCGCAGTCATAGAAACGTTTCTCGCCAAGCTGAGCTCGCGGTTGTTGCACCCAAACGCCGTAGACAAGCCCACCCAGAAGCATCAAAACCGCGACCACCAGAACAGACCGCCTACCGCGCCACCAGCCGCCAAAGCGAGCCTCGGGCTGCCGAGCCCCCCTCTCCTTCGCAAGATCGAACAGCACATCTGGAATCTCGAGGCGCTCGCCTGACCTAGACGACGGCGTGGCAGCCGCCGACGCCGTTGCAGCCACCGATGCCGTCGCAGCAACCGACGCCGTAGCAGCGACTGATGCAGTCTCACCAACCGCTACCTTGCTCGTCGCAACGACGGGCTGAGCAACGCGAAGCGGACCATCGGCAGCGCTACCTGCAGCGCTAACCGCCACGACGTCCGTATCGTTGTCGAGCGTCCAGACCGCCGCCAGGTCGCCGAACTCGCCAACCGTCGACGCCTCCGGCTGCGCTCCCGGCGTTATTCGCTCTGCGACGACCACGCGGAGCACGCTGCCGCGCAAACCGCTCGTAATACGTCGTAGCGCGCGCAGTTCGTCGATCGGCAACTTTTCGCCATTGTCGATGAATAGCACTCTCAGCGCGCCTTCCGAACCGCCTCCCGCGATTGCATCGACCGGCACGTCTGCCAACAACCGATTGACCGCCTGAATCACCTCGCCGGCCGTACCGTCGTGAAACTCGAGTCGGGCGCCCGTTGCACGCAGATCCCGCAACAACTGCCTGACGGCCTCGGAGAGGCGCGTAGCCGCCACCGCCCTAAGTAAAAAAACGGGCACATCGCCCTGACGTACGGAATGGAAAACATCACTATTTTCAGACGGAGTCATGGCGACCTCTGCGTGAGCGGTTGACCATCCTCGTCGAAGAGGAATTCCTGCGGCACATCCGGTGTCGGCGCAGTCGGCGCCACCAAATCCGGGGTCAAAGCGCTTAACTGGAATACGTAGGCAAGCACAGCAGCCACGGCGCGATACAGGCCTTCGGGGACCTGCTCGTCGATCTCCGTGGTGAAATACACCGCACGCGCCAGCGGTGGTGCCGAAACAGTGGGCACACCGGCCTTGGCTGCGCGCTCCTTGATGGAAGCGGCGATGGCGCCGCGACCCTTAGCGAGCAGTACAGGCACTGCATTGATTGCCTCATCATATTGCAGCGCCACAGCAAATTCCGCTGGGTTGATGATAACCACATCCGCTTCCTTGACCCGGTCAAGCATTTTTCCGCGGCTCAACTCACGCTGGCGTCGACGTATCTGCCGTTTGATCTCCGGACGGCCCTCTATGTCCTTCATCTCGTCACGGACTTCTTGTTTTGTCATCCGCAGACGTCGCAGATAAGTCCAGCGCTGGTACGGGACATCAAGCACTGCGATAGCCGCAATGGCCGCGCTCACCGCGGTGAACACACCCAGCGCAATCGACGATCCCGCCATGATCATCGGCTCCAAGGCATCCCGGGAGATGGCAAGCATCTCGAAGCGCTTCGCCCACAACACGCCGACCAACACGGCCCCGATCAGTACAAACTTAAATAGATTTCGCGCCAGCCCCATCAGTGCCTGCGACCCGAACACTCTTTTTAACCCGCTGAGCGGATTGAGCTTGCTGAACTTCGGAGCGGCTGCCTTCGAAGAGAACGAAAACCCACCATTGATCGTGGCGGCAAGCAAGGCCACCACGAAGGTCGAGAGCATCAGCCACTTGACCGCCCAAAAGCCCTCGAGCACCCGTTGACCGAGCAGCAAAGGCAGATCACGCTCGGCATCAACGGCCGGATTGGAAAACGTCAAACTCGATATGAGCATGGCGGACAGCGACTCAACAATGCCGCCACCCAACAAGAACAACAAGGCGCAGATGACTAGCACCTCGATAGCGCCACCAAAATCCGGTGATCGCGGCAGTTCGCCGCGTTGGCGCGCTTCGTCGAGCCGCTTGGAGGTCGGCTCTTCGGTTTTTTCTTCGCCCTGCTCCTCAGCCATTACGACTCACCCACCGAAAGCCTAGCGCGCATGAACGCCTCGGCTTGCTGCCACAGTTCGGTGATCCTCTCGGCGATGACCGGCACCAGGAGGAAAAGCAAGCTGAACCCCACCAGCAGGCTGACAGCGAACCCCACCGCGAAGACATTCAACTGGGGCGTGGCTCGAGACAAAGCGCCCACCCCGATGTTCACCGCGAGCAAAGCCAGCAGCAATGGAGCGGCGAGCAAGGCCGCGCCGTTGAACACAACGCGGGAGAACTCGAGCAGCGCATTCACGTCGGCCAAGCGAAACTCCCCCGGCGGAAGAGTCCGTATGCTCTCGGTCATCATGGAAATGACGACGGCATGTCCGTCGGCAGTCAAGAACACCAGCAGAGACATCAGGTTCAAGAACTGCGACAGGACAGGGGTCGAGCCGATTGTCGGGTCGAACGACTGGGCGAAGCTCAGACCCAGAGACATCGAGATGTGCTCGCCTGCCGTGGTCACTGCCGCGGCGACAAACTGCAGCGCTAGCCCCATGGAGACTCCAATGAGAGCCTCGTTTAGCAGCAAAAGAAGCGTCGGCTCCCCAAAGGGCCGCCCCGGATCCGAGAGAGAGGTGGGTAAGGCGGGCAACACCGCGATGCTGAGCAAGGCAGCGAACACCACCCGCACCCGGCCGGTCGCAGCAGCCTGACTGAAAATCGGCGCGGCAATAAAAAACCCGGTGATACGCGTCATCGGCAACATCAGCGCCTGCAACCAATTCAGCGTCAAGACTCCGAGCTCGAGCACGAGTCACTGCCCCAGATCCGGTATCCGCTCGAAGATACGCCGTGTGAAGTCGACGAGAACCTGCAATTGCCAACTGCCAATCAACAATACGAGCAACATCACGGCGATGAGCTTGGGAACGAAACTCAAAGTCATTTCGTTGATCGACGTGGCCGCCTGAAAAATACCCACCAGCACGCCGATCACGAGCACGAGCAGCAGAATCGGGCCCGCCGAAAGGCCGCCCACCCACATCCCCTCGCGAACAATCTCGACGACGGCGGTGTCGTTCATGGCAACGGAGCCGCAAAACTAGCAGCGAGGGAACCGAGGATCACTGCCCATCCATCAACTAGGATAAACAGCAGAAATTTGAAAGGCAAGGCGATCATCACCGGTGAGACCATCATCATGCCCATTGTTCTGCCAACGGAAAA
>SXGQ01112887.1_pt1 | contig 16407 bp, 16 predicted proteins | sample 3178371 | NCBI WGS metagenome assembly SXGQ01 (sample SAMN11356859, study PRJNA531348) | freshwater metagenome | isolation source: freshwater sample F1-20 | place: China: Fuxian Lake, Yuxi | collected 2017-12-25
AACCCGCTCGGCACGCAGACCGGCGCCCCCGTCATCGGGGACCTGGCCTTCCAGCCACAGGTGATCGTCTACGGCGCCCTGCTGCTCATCGGAGGCGGGATCGCCCGTTCGTTCGCCAAGCGGTTCTGAGCCGACCCGTCAGATCGCGGCGTCAACCGTTCCGTCCTCGGCGGCATACCGGGCCAGGGCAGCCCGCTCCGCCTCTCGGTCGGGAAAGCAGAACCAGACGAGGACGGCCCCGAGCGCCACGGCGATCGCGGCGGCGCCGAAGGCCCACTGCTGGCCGCTCAGGAAGCTCTCCCGGGCCCCCTCGAGGAGCGCGTCGCTGTACTGGGGGTACTGCTCGGCAACGACGACCACGCTCGAGAACGAGTTCTCGAGCGTGGCCACGGCCTGACCACTGAGCTCGGACTGCACGTCCGGAGGTGCGGCGGCGATTTGCGCCGCCACGGCACTCGCGTACCCAGCGGTGAGCAGCGCCCCCATGATCGACTGCATGATCGCCGCGCCCAGGTCACGCTGGAGGTCCGCGGTGCCCGACGCCATGCCGACCCGCTCGACCGGCACCGAGCCGGTGAGCGACCGGGACGCCGGCGTCCCCGCCAGCCCGACACCGGCACCGACCAGGACGAATGGCACGGCGATCCAGGCGTAGCTGGTCCCCTCACCCCAGACGAACAACATGACGAGCAGGCCGGCCAGGCAGCAGACGTAGCCGAGGAGCAGTGTCGCCCGGGAGCCGATCGACTCGATCAGCTTGGCCGAGCGAGGTGCCACCAGCACCATCACGAGCGCTGCGGGCAGCACCGACGCACCTGCGGCGAGGGGGCTGTAGCCCTCGACGTTCTGCAGGTACTGCTGGGCGATGAACACCCCGCCCATGAGGGAGCCGAACACGACGATCCCGGCGATGGCCGCCACCCAGAACGTCGGCCGGGCGGCGTAGTGGAGGTCGTAGAGCGGATTGGGTGCCCGACGCTGCCGCAGTACGAACGCGGCGACGGCCACCAGTGCGACGACACCCAAGATCAGTCCCAGCGTGGCGCTGTCCGGCTCGGCGACGAACGTGATGGCCGCCACCAGCGCCGCAATCCCAACGACCGACAGCACGCCACCCAGGTGGTCGACCGGCTCGGAGCTCTCCCCGACATGGGCGGGCACGAGCCGCAGCGACAGCCCGAGCGCGACCACCGCAAGGGGGACCGTGAACAGGAACGGTGACCCCCACCAGAAGTTCTGCAGGAGCACCCCGGACACGAGCGGACCGAGCGCCGCCATGGCCCCGCCCACCGCCGACCACAGAGCGATCGACCGGGTCCGGCCCGGGCCCGACCACAACGCCGTGATCAGGGCGAGCGTCGTCGGGAACGCCATGCCGGCGGCGAAGCCGCCGATGATGCGGAACACCACGAGCAGTTCGACGGTCGGGGCCCACGCCGCCAGCAGGGACGACGGGATGGCGAGTGCCGTACCCAGAACGAGCAGCAGCTTGCGGCCGTACCGGTCGCCGACGGCCCCCAGGTACAGGACCGATGCCGCCAGGCCGAGCGAATAGCCGATGGCCACCAGGTTGATCTGGAGCTGGCTCGCCTGGAACGCCACGCCGATGTCGGGGAGGGCGACGTTGGCCACCGACAGGTTCAGGTTGGCGACGGTGGCCACCAGGATCAGCGTCACCAGGACGAGCGGGGCCCGGGGAGGAGCACCCTCGCCGGCGGGCCGGTCGGTGGCGATGTCGTGGCTCATCCGCCCATCTTCGTCCACCCCCGTGACGGCGAGCGGCATCCCCGGGGCCGGCAGGATTCCGGCATCGCTCGTCGAAGTGGCAGGCTGCCGACGTGCAGCCCGCCGACGACCCCGACGAACGCAGCGTCTTCGACGACCCCCAGTTCGTGAGCTCCCCCGACGGGACGCCGATCGCCACCTACGACCTGGGCGGGTCCGGCGGCGACCTGCTCCTGGTTCACGCCACCGGCTTCTGCGCCGGCGTGTGGGGTCCCCTCGCCGGCCGGCTCCCCGACCACCGGTTGGCCGCACTCGACGTGCGGGGTCACGGTCGCTCGGGGTCGCCGGCCGCCATGGACTGGGAGGCGACCGGCCAGGACGTGCTCGCCGCAGTCGACGGCCTCGGCCTGCACCACCCGATCGGCGTGGGCCACTCCATGGGCGGCGCGTCGCTCCTCATGGCGGAGATCCAGCGGCCGGGCACCTTCGCCGCCCTGTGGGTGTTCGAGCCGATCGTGTTCCCCCCGGACTTCCCCCGACCGGAACCCGGGACGCCCAACCCCAGGGTCGAGGCGGCCCGACGTCGTCGGGACACGTTCCCGTCGGCCGAGGTGGCCCTGACGAACTTCGCCGCGAAACGGCCGCTCGACGAACTGGCGCCCGAGTGCCTGGAGGCCTACGTCCGGTTCGGGTTCGAGCAGCACGACGACGGGTCCATCAGCCTGCGGTGCCGGCCCGACTTCGAGGCGTCGACCTACGCAGCCGGAGCCACCCACCGCACCTGGGAACGCCTCGGCGAGGTGACGTGCCCGGTCAACGTGGTCCGGGGTCGACCCGAACCCGGGCCGGCGCTGCTCGCCCCGGGCATCGCCGGGCGCCTCCCCGCCGGGACGCTCGAGGAGCACCCCGAGGTGGGCCACTTCGCACCGCTCGCGGCGCTCGACGACATGGCGGCCTCGGTGCACCGCGCCACGACTGCGGCGGAGTGAGCTCGCGGCCCTCGCCGCCGCACCCGGGTCCGGCGACCGGTGTCACCGCCTCCCCCTACGATCTGACCCATGCCGCTGCCACTTCCCCGCACGCTCTCGCCGTCCAAGGTGTCCAGCTTCAAGGAGTGCGCCCTCGCCTTCCGGTTCTCGGCCATCGACCGTCTGCCCGAGCCACCGTCCACCCCGGCGGTCAAGGGCACCACCGTGCACCGGGCTCTGGAGCTGCTGTTCGTCGGTGATGTCGCCGATCGGACCCCCGAGCGGGCCCAGGAGTGCCTCACCGAGGCGCTGGCCGAGATGGCCGACGAGCCGGAGTACCGGGGGCTCGAGCTCGATGCCGCCGCTGAACAGGACTTCGCAGCCGATGCGGCGCGCATGGTCGAGCGGTACTTCACGCTCGAGGATCCCACCCGCATCAGGCCGATCGGCCTGGAGCTCATGTTGACCGCCGAGCTCGGCCCGGTCACCGTGCGCGGGATCATCGACCGCCTCGAACTGGACGAGGACGGCGAACTGCTCGTCACCGACTACAAGACCGGCCGGGCCCCGGCCCAGGCGCAGCAGGCGTCACGCCTCGGCGGCGTCCACTTCTACTCCATGCTCTGCGAGCAGGTGCTGGAGAAGCGCCCCCGACGGATCCAGCTCATCTACCTGGGCCGGGACCCGCAGATCATCACCACCGACACCTCCGAGCAGTCCAACCGCGGGGTCGAGCGAAAGGTCCGGGCGGTGTGGGACGCGATCGAGCGGGCCTGCGAGCGGGACGACTTCCGGCCGCGGCCGGGGCCGCTCTGCTCGTGGTGCGCCTTCAAGCAGTACTGCCCCTCCTTCGGGGGCGACCCGGCACTCGCCTCGACGGCCGTGCCGATCCAGGTCGGGGCGGCTCCCGCCGGATGACCCGCACCTTCCACTTCGGCCACCCGGCCGTGCGGGCGGTGGACGCTCTGGGCGAGCGGATCGCCCGATCGTCCCGAGGCATCCCCCGGGTCGACCGCGCGCTCTACGCCCTCTCGGAGGCCGGCAACCACAGCGCGATCTGGCACGGGATCAACCTGGTGGATGCCACCGTGGGGGCGGCCCTCGCGGGTGCCGCCGGCGGTGATGCCGCTCGGCGGCGCCGCAACGCGCTCCGGCGAAGCGCCGTACTGCTGACGGAGCAGATCGTGGTGAACGGCGTCGTGAAGTCGCAGTTCCGACGCGTGCGCCCCGCCACCGTCGACGACCACCCGCACGATCTCCGCACCCCACGGACGTCCAGCTTCCCGAGCGGCCACGCCTCGGCCGGCGCGTGTTCGGCCACCATGCTGTCGGCCGATCTGGGCGCGGCGCCGGTGTGGTGGGCGCTGGCGGCCGGGGTGGCGTGGAGCCGGGTCCACGTGGGCGCCCACCATGCGAGCGACGTGTTGGGGGGCATCACCGTCGGGCGGGTCGTGGGGCGCGTCGCCCTGGCGGTCTGGCCCGGGCGCCGCTGAGCCGGGCCGTCCGTTCGGACCGTCAGTCGCTCCCGCCGGTAGCGTGTGGTCGTGGATCCGGGCCATCAGATGAGCGCGTTCGAGTCCGTGATGTGGGAGCTCGAGCGTGACCCGCACCTCTCCTCGGCGTTCGCCAACCTGACGACGCTCGACCGATCACCCGACCGGGTCCGACTCCGGGCCCGGATGGAGGCGACGTCACGAGCTGTGCCCCGACTTCGCCAGCGGGTCGCGACCCCCACCGGACGGTTCAACCCGCCCGAGTGGCAGGACGATCCGGACTTCGACCTGGACCGCCACCTCCGGTGGATCGACCTGGGCGGCGACGCCGACGACGCCGAGGTCCGCACGCTGGCCGCCACCCTGTCCCGCCAGCCGTTCGACCGGAGCCGACCGCTGTGGGAGTTCATCGTGGTCGAGGGCCTCCGGGGTGGACGTGCCGCCATGCTGCAGCGACTCCACCACACGATCACCGACGGCAAGGGCGGGATCCGGCTCTCCGTCGAGTTCCTGGACCTGGAGCGTGACCCGGCACCGCCGAGCGAACAGGGGGCGGAGCATCCCGACGACCCGGCCGGGAGCGACGACGTTGCGCCGGAGTCCCCGGCGACAGCGACCCCGCCCCCCTCCTGTGACGAGTCCGGTCCGATCGGACGCTGGACGGCGACCGCGATCGCCGCCGTGCGCCAGCCCGTCGAACTGGTCGGCGGGGCCATCGCCGACGTGGGGGCCGCAGCCGTCCATCCGGCCGAGCTGCCGGGCCGGAGCGCCGAGGTCGCCCGCACCGTGGCGTCGGCCGCCCGACAGGTGGCGGTCGACCCCCGGAGGTCACCGCTGTGGCGCGACCGCTCGCTGGACCGCTGGTTCGGCACCACCGAGATCCCGCTCCCGGAGGTGATCGATGCGGCCCACCGGGTCGGGGCCACGGTCAACGACCTGTTCGTGGCCGGCGCGGCAGCCGCTGCGGGCGCCTACCACCGTCGGGCGGGCGCACCGGTGGAGCACCTCCGGGTCTCCATCCCGATCAGCACCCGGCACGACCGCTCCGTGGGAGGCAATGCCTTCGCCCCGAGCCAGGCGCTGGTGCCGACCGGCGACCTGGACCCCATCGAACGCATCGCCCTGATCCACGCGACGCTGTCGGACGTCAAGGGCGAGCGGGCACTCGGGTCGGTCGAGACGATGGCCTCGTGGCTGGCGCTGCTGCCGTCGCTGGTGGTCGTTCGGGCCGGTCAGCAGATGGCGGGTTCGGTCGACTTCGTGTGCTCGAACGTGAAGGCCGCTCCGTTCGACCTGTTCGTGAGCGGCTCGCTGATCGAGCAGAACTTCCCCCTCGGCCCGCTCGCCGGCACGGCGTTCAACCTGACGACGATGAGCTACCGAGGGTCCATGTGCATGGGCCTGGTCGTGGATCCCGCCGCCGTGGACGACCCGCCGGCCCTCCTCGACGATGTGGAACGCGCCTACTCGGAGATCCTGGAGGCGATCGCCGCTCGATGATCCGGCCGACACCAACCGCCAGGGTCGGTGTCGCTGGGACTCAGTTCGCCGAGACCCGGGCGTCGAGCCGGACGAGCACGGACCGGAGGTCGAGCAGCAGGTCGGCGACCTCGGCGGTGGACACGATCTGACGCTCGGCGATGTCACCGAGGCCCTGATCGATCAGCTGCATGGCCGTCCGGATGGTCTCGTCGGTCGTGATGTCCTGCACGTCCGTCACCTCGGTCACGGCTCCTCCTCGCCCCGCTCAGGGGTTGCATCGTCGGGCTGATCGTGTCTGTCGGATCCGGGCTGGAACCGACCCTCGTAACGTACCGCCCCGGTGGGACACCTCCACGTCGGTTTCTGCGACAGCGGCCCGGCGACGCCTAGGTTGACGTCGTGGAGACCGAGCTGACGACCCACCGGATCCCCGCCGGGGCCACGTTCGCGAGCTTCCAGGCGCTCGGCCTCGGTGCCGCGGTCGAGGTGGCCGGGCAGATGTCCCAGTCGGGCTACGGATCGTTCTGGACCGCCGAGACCACCGGGCAGGAGGCCTTCGCCACCCTGGGGCACGTGGGCGCCCGGGTCGGCGGCCTCGACCTGGGGACCGGCGTGCTCGCCGTCCAACTGCGGACCCCACCGATGGCCGCCATGGGCGCCGCCACCCTCCAGGACGCCCACCCGGAGTCACGGATCCTCCTGGGCGTCGGGATCTCCTCGCCGGTCGTGGTCGGGAGGTGGCACGGGGCCGACTACGGCGACCGACCGGTGGAGCGCATGCGCGAGTACCTGACCCTCACCCGGGCGTGCCTGGACGGCGAGGCGGTCGACCACGACGGGCGGTTCCACCGAGTCGACGGGTTCCGCCTCGGCGTGCGGCTCGGCGACCGCCGCCCCGAACTGGTGCTCGGAGCGCTGAACGAACGGATGCTGCAGCTCGCCGGAGAGCTCGCCGACGGCGTCCTGTTGAACTACCTGCCCGCCACGGCGGTGCCGTGGTGCGTCGAGCAGGTCCGCATCGGCGAGTCCCGGGCGGGCCGACCGGGTGGCGCCTGCACCGTGTTCGCGTACGTGCACGTGGGGGTGTGCGACCCCGAGCAGGCTCGACCGCTCGCCCGACGCGACATCTGGTCCTACGCCGTGGTCCCGGCGTACGCGGCCGCCTTCGAGCGGGCCGGGTTCACCGCCGAGATCGCCGCCCTCCGCGCCGCACGCGAGCGGCGCGACCGGGACGGGGCGATCGCCGCCATCTCGGACCGGATGGTCGACGCCATCGACATCTGCGGCGATGCCGCCCACGTCCGGGCGAGCGTCACCGCCTACCGGGACGCCGGCGTGGAGGTCCCGGTCCTCATGCCGCTCCCCTGGGGCGAGGATCGATTGGGGACCGTCCAGGAGACGATCGACGCAGCCGCTGGGGCCTGACGGGCGGACCGGCGAGCGGAACGGAGCACGGGTGGAACTGCGCGACTCGGTGATCGTCGTGACCGGCGGTGGCAGCGGGATCGGTGCCGCCCTGTGCCACCGGTTCGCGGACGGGTCGCCACGACATGTCCGGGTGGTCGACCGCGACCGGGAGGGGGCGGAGGCCGTGGCCGCATCGCTGCGGGCCGGCGGTGTCGACGCCACCGCCTCGGCCCTCGACGTCACCGACCGCAGCGCCGTCGAGGAGCTGATCGGCGGGATCATCGGGGACCTCGGCGGGATCGATCTGTTCTGTGCCAACGCCGGGATCGGCACGGGCGCCGGAGCGGACGCCGACGACGAGGTCTGGGACCAGGCCTGGCAGGTGAACGTCCACGCCCACGTCCTGGCGGCGAGGGCGCTGCTCCCCTACTGGCTCGATCGGGGCCGCGGGTACCTGCTCACCACCGCCTCGGCGGCCGGTCTGCTGACCAACCTGGGCGACGCGCCGTACTCGGTGACCAAGCACGCCGCCGTCGCCTTCGCCGAGTGGCTGTCCATCACCTACGGCGACCGGGGCGTGAGCGTGTCCTGCCTCTGCCCGCAGGGTGTGCGCACCCCGCTGCTCTTCGGCTCGCTCGGGGACGGGGCGCTCGCCACCGAGGTGGTGAAGGCCCAACGGATCCTGGAACCCGAGGACGTGGCCGAGTCGGTGGTCGAGGCGTTGGGTGCAGGCCGGTTCCTGATCCTGCCGCACGCCGAGGTCGCCGACTACGAGTTGGCCCGGGCCTCGGACCGGGAGCGCTGGCTCCGGGCCATGCGTCGCCTCCAGGCGTCCCTCGGATCACCGTGAGCGGCACCACACCGGGACCCGATCCCCACCGATCGACGATCGGGGTCTACGAGCGTCGGGGCACCGAGTGGGAACGGGTGCGCAGCGCCCGACTCGACGAGGCCGAGGAGTTCACCGATCGACTCCGTCGGGACCGCTCCGCCCCGACGGGAGCGGTCGTGGACCTGGGGTGCGGACCCGGGTGGCACCTCCCGGCGCTCCCCGAGGGGACGATCGCCGTGGATGCCGCCGGCGCCATGCTCGAGCTGGTCCCCGGTCACCGCCCCGACGCACCCCGGGTCGCGGCCGACCTGCGGGCCCTGCCGTTCCGGCGGCACTCGCTGCGGGGCGCCTGGGTCAACAAGAGCTACGTCCACCTGGACCGGCGACTGATGCCGCTGGCGCTCTGGGACCTCCACCGGTCGCTGGCCGTCGGCGGCTTCGCCCACCTCGGACTGTTCTCGGTGGGTCGCCCGTCGGAGCCGGTGACGGGCCCCGCCCCGGGCCGTCCGCCGACCGGCGGTCCGCCCACGGGAGCCGACGGTGGGATCGACCTGGCCGAGTGGGAGGGCGACGACTTCGCCGGCCGCTCGTTCTCGCACTGGACACCCGACCTGCTCGACGCCGTGGTCGAGGGGGCGGGGTTCTCGGTCGTGGACCGGGTGGAACGACCCGAGTCGGACCGGGTGACCTTCGTCGGGGTGACGGTCCGTCGAGAGCGGACCCTGGCCGACACCGTGGGTCCGGGCATGCGGCTCCTGCTGGTCGGACTCAACCCGTCGGAGTACGCAGCAGACGTCGGCGTCGGGTTCGCCCGACCGGGGAACCGGGCCTGGCCGGCGCTGCTGGCGAGCGGCCTGGCCGCCAACGACCGAGACCCCGGGGCGCTGCTGCGTCACGGCCGGATCGGCATGACCGACCTGGTGAAGCGGGCCACCCCGCGCGCCGACCAGCTCCGCCGGGACGAGTTCATCAGCGGGCTCGAGCGCCTGGACCGGCTCTGCGAGTGGCTGCAGCCCGGCGCGGTCTGCGTCCTCGGCGTGACCGGGTGGCGACAGGCGACCGGGGAGCGATCTGCGGGCCTGGGTGCGCAGGACCGGACACTCGGCGGTCGACCCGTGTACGTCGCGCCCAACCCGAGCGGCCTCAACGCCCACACCGACGTCGACGACCTGGTCGGCCACCTCCGGGCCGCCCTCGAGCTGGCGGATCGGACCTAGGCTCCCGGCCGAGGCCGACACAGGGGGACCGACGTGAAGGTACGGCTCGAGCCCGACGACGAGTACATGCACCCGGGCCCGGAGCCCACCTTCAACGAGTCGATGTACTCGAACTTCTGCGATCCGGAGGTGGGACTGGCCGGCTTCGTGCGCATCGGCAACCGGCCCAACGAGGGTCACGCCGAGGTCACCGCGTGCCTGTACCTGCCCGACGGCCGGGTGGGCTTCACGTTCCTGCGGCCCGAGATCGACAGCAACGAGCGATTCGACGCCGGCGGCGCCGGGTTCGAGGTGGTCACCCCGTTCGAGGAGCTCCGGGTACGTCACCGCGGTGACGTCGTCATCCTCGACGACCCGCTCCAGATGGCCGACCCGCGCCGGGCGTTCACCTCCAACCCGTGGGAGCCGGCCGAGGTCGAGCTCACCTTCCGAGGGCATGCGTCTCCGTTCGGGGGCGAGCCCGAGGAACAGCACGAACGTCCCGGCGAGGAGTTCGCCCGGGGCCACTACGAGCAGCTCGGCGACGTCACCGGGACCGTCTCGGTCGGCGGGCAGAGCTGGGTGGTCACCGGCCGCGGCCTGCGGGACCACTCCTGGGGGCCCCGGACCTGGCAGGCGCCGTGGTACTACCGCTGGCTGACGGTGAACATGTCCGACGGCACCGGCATGATGCTCAGCCGGATCGCCCGCCAGGACGGGCCCGGGACCCGCGGGGGGTTCGTCTGGGACGGCAGCGACCTGCGGCCCGTGACCGACGTGCAGATCCGCACCGACTGGGACGGACCGGACCGCTACCACCGGACCGTCCACGCCAGCTTCACCACCGCCGGCGACTCGGGCCCCGAGGGCCGCGAGCTCACCGGCGAGGTCCTGAACCTGATCCCGCTCCGCAACCGCCGTGACGGGCGCGTGACCCGTATCTCCGAGGGTCTCACGCGCTGGACGCTCGACCGGGCGCTCGGCAGCGATCCCGACGCCCGCACCGGTCACGGGCTGTCCGAGTACCTCGACCAGATCATCGACGACGTGCCGGTCGGCGTCGACGAGTGAGACCGAGGTGAACACTGTTCGCCAACGGCCTAGGGTGGGCGGATCGAGTCCGGACCAACCCCGACGGGCGGACCCGGGGAGGAGCAGACGATGAGCACCACGGAGTCCCCCGAGCAGCTCGCCGCGGCGTTCGCCGGCGTCGACCTGCCGTACCTGTCCGGCCAGTACGAGCCGGTGCACGACGAGCGGTTCGAGGTCGACCTCCCGGTCACCGGCGAGCTGCCTCCCGGCCTCCGCGGATCGTTCGTCCGCAACGGACCCAACCCGTACTTCCCGCCCGCCGGCCGCTACCACGTCTTCGACGGCGACGGCATGCTGCACGGCGTCCACCTCGACGGCGAGGGCGGGGTCGCGTACCGCAACCGGTGGATCGACTCCCGGGGGCTGCGCTACGAGCGGATCGTCGGTCACGCCGTGTTCGGCGGTCTGGGCGAGTTCACGATGCCCCCGCCCGAGGCGCTCGAGGCCGCCGGGCTCTACAAGAACACGGCCAACACCAACGTGATCCGCCACGCCGGGCGCATCCTGGCGCTCATGGAGGGTGCACATCCCACCGAGGTCACCGAGGAGCTGGCGACCGTCGGTGAGTACGACTTCGACGGTGCGTTGCACGGTGCCATGACCGCCCACCCCCGGTGGGACGCAGCCACCGGCGAGATGCTGATGTTCGGCTACTCGCCGTTCCCGCCCTACCTCCGCTACCACGTGGTCGATGCGACGGGCTCGCTCGTGCGCAGCACCGAGGTCCCGATCGGCCGGGCCGTGATGATGCACGACTTCGTGACCACCACCGACAACGTCGTGTTCTTCGACCTGCCGGCGCTGTTCGACGCCGAGGCCCTCATGTCCGGCGGCAGCGCCATCCGCTGGCAGCCCGAGGCCGGGGCCCGGATCGGCGTGATGCCCCGCGACGGCGAGGGCGCCGATACGACGTGGTTCGACATCGATCCCTGCTACGTCTTCCACTTCCTGAACGCCCACGACGAGGACGGCCGCATCGTCGTGACCGGCTGCCGCTCCGAGGCGATGCCGACCTCGTTCGGCGACGACCCGCTCCCCGAGGCCCATGTCCGCCCGTACCTGTGGCGGTGGACGATCGACCCGGCCACCGGCACCGTCACCGACGAGCAGCTCGACGATCGCACCGGTGACTTCCCACGGGTCAACGACGCCTACAACGGCCGGCCCCACCGCTTCGGCGGGCACGCCCACACCCGGCGCTGGGGACAGGACGGGGTCGAGTTCGACGGCGTCATCTGGCACGACCTGGAGCAGGGGACGTCGGCGGAGTTCGTCTACGGCCCCACATCGGTCTGCGGCGAGGCGGTCTTCGCCCCCGACCCCGACGGCTCCGCCGAGGACGACGGCTGGCTCGTCAACATCGTCACCGACCTGGCCGAGGGCAGCAGCTCCTTCGTCGTCCTCGACGCCCGGGACGTGACCGCCGGGCCGGTCGCCACCGTGGCGCTGCCCCAGCGGGTGCCGTTCGGGTTCCACGGCAACTGGATGCCGTCGGCCGACTGACCGACCCGCTCCCCGGTGCTGCTCCACGAGGTGCCCCGGGCCGCCGCCGAGGCGACCCCGTCGACCGGGGCGGTCGTCGCCGGTGACCGTCGCTGGGACGCCATCGAGTTCGCCGACCTGGTCGACGCCCTGGGCAGCGGGCTGGCCCGCCACACGACCCCCGGCGACCGGGTGGCCGTCGTGTCGGACAACCGCGCCGAGTTCGCGGCCCTGCTCTATGCGGTGCCGCGCGCCGGTTGCGTGCTCGCCATGGGCAACACCCGCCACACGACCGCCGAGCTCGTCGACGTGCTCACCGACGCGGCGCCGAGCCTCGTGGTGGGCACCGCCGAGCACCTCGGGCGGCTGTTCGAGCGCGCCGAGGACCTGCCCACCGTCCGGTCCTGGTGGTCGCTCGACGGCCCACTCCCGGCCACCCACCACATCGACGAGCTCCGCGAGGGGCCGGTGCTCGACCCCGTCCCCGGTCGGGAGGAGGACCCGATCTGGTTGATCCACACGTCGGGGACGACGGGTCGCGCCAAGGGTGTGGTCCTCACCCATCGGTCGATCCTCGCCGCCGTCGAGGCGACGACGCCGGCCCGACCCATGGGCCCCGACGACGTGTACCTGTTCCCCTTCCCCCTGTTCCACGTGGCCGCGTACAACGTGGTCCACGCCCACGTCCACCACCGGCCGGTGGTGCTGTGCCCCCGGTTCGACGCGGCCGAGGTGCTGACCGCGATCCAACAGGAGCGGGTCACGCATCTCTCGCTCGCACCGACCATGCTGACCATGCTCCTGGACCATCCCGGCCGAACGTCCACGGACCTGTCATCGCTGCGCCGCATCTCCTACGGGGCGTCCCCGATGGCACCGGACCTGATCCGCCGGACCCTCCGGGAGCTCCCGCACGTCGGGCTCGCCCAGGGCTACGGCATGACCGAGCTGTCCGGGAACGCCGTGTTCCTGTCACCCGAGGAGCACCGTCGCGGCATCGACGGCGAGCCCCACCTGCTGCGCGCCGCGGGGCGGCCGGGACCGGGCGTCCGGCTGCGCATCGCCGACGACGCCGGGCGGACACTCCCCCACGGCACCGCCGGTGAGGTCCTCGTGGCCGGCGCCCAGGTCTGTGCCGGCTACTGGGAACGCCCCGAGGCCGAGGCCGTCGCCTTCCACCACGACCGGGACGGCACCCGGTGGTTGCGCACCGGGGACCTCGGAACGCTGGCGGCCGACGGCCTCCTGAGCGTCGTGGACCGCGTCAAGGACATCGTCATCACCGGCGGCGAGAACGTGTCGTCCCGAGAGGTCGAGGACCTGCTCACCGACCACCCGGCGGTGCGGGCCGTGGCCGTGATCGGCACGCCCGACGAACGCTGGGGCGAAGTGGTGTGCGCCGTCGTGGTCTGGGCCGACGGCACGGACCGGGCCGAGGCCGAGGTCGACCTGCGGTCGTGGAGCGAGGGACGACTCGCCGGATTCAAGCGGCCCCGTCGGGTGGTCTCGGTCGATGCGCTGCCCACCAACGCGTCCGGGAAGGTCGACACGCGGGCGGTCCGTGCGCTCGTCGCGGCGCTGGACCGTCCGGACGGCCCGACCGCGGCCGCCTGAACGCTCCGGTTACCGGCGAGCCCGGGATCTCAGCGAGGTGCTGTCGGCTCGACCCGGGAGACCGCCCCGGCCTCGGCCGGGTCGACCGGCGTGTCGAGGAACGCCTCGGCGACCTCGAGCGCAACCGTGGGCGTGGTGAGACGAAGGCCCAGAGCGAGGACGTTGGCGTCGTTCCAACGACGAGCACCACGGGCCGTCGTCGCGTCCGTGCACAGCGCGGCTCGCACCCCTGGGACCTTGTTGGCGGCGATGGACACCCCGGTCCCCGTCCAGCAGCAGACGATCCCTCGGTCGGCCCGACCGGAGGCGACCGCCTCGCCGACCGCACGACCGACCTCGGGCCACTCGGGCGTGCCCGACACCACCTGAACCTCGTGGCCGTGCTCCGAGAGCCACGCCACCAGCGTCTCGGTCGTCGGGGTGACCTCATCGGTTCCGAACGCCACGAGCACGGGCGGATCGTACCGTCGGACCACTGCGGTCGTCGCTCCTGCCGCGCCGGTCCCGACTCGGGTACCGTGCCGCCGTGCCGTTCCACACCGCTCTCGACCTGGCCGCTGCGATCCGCCGGAAGGAGGTGTCGCCGGTCGAGGTGCTCGCCGAGTACCTGGCCGAGGTCGACCGACTGAACCCGACGCTGAACGCCGTGGTCCTGCGCGACGACGACCGGGCCCGGGCCGAGGCGCAGGCCGCCGCCGACCTGATCGCCAGCCGCCACGCCGACGACCTGCCCCCGTTCTGCGGCGTGCCCATCCCCATCAAGGACCTCGACGACGTGGAGGGCTGGCCGACCACCTACGGGTCCCGCGGCACCGCCGACGGCCCGGTCGACGAGGACGCCCTGGAGGTCGAGCGACTCGAGGACGCCGGGTTCGTCCTCATGGGCAAGACCGCAACCCCGGAGTTCGGGGCGATCTCCTGCACCGAGTCGGAGCGATTCGGCGCCACCCGGAACCCGTGGAACACCGACCGCACGCCGGGCGGATCATAGGGCGTTGCCGGGGCCGCGGTCGCCGCCGGGATGGCACCCGTCGCCCACGCCAGCGCCGGCGGCGGGTCCATCCGGATCCCGGCGTCCTGCAACGGACTCGTCGGCCTGAAGGCGAGCCGCAACCGGATCCCGGGCTGGGTCGAGTCGCTGCACGGTGCGTCCACGAACGGGGTCCTCACCCGGACAGTGGCCGACACCGCCGCGGTGTTGGACGTGCTGGCCGCCCCGGACGCCGGTTCGTGGAACATCGCCCCGCCCGAGGACGTCCCGTTCCTGGACTCCGTCGGCGAGGACCCAGGCCGACTGCGCATCCGGCTGTGCGCCGAGAACGCTCTCGGGATCGATCCCGACCCGGCGGTCGTCGCTGCGCTCGACGCGACCGGCGAGCTGCTGGAGTCGCTCGGCCACCACGTCGAGCTGGCACCACCGCACTGGCCCGACGCGGCGGCGTTCCTCACGTCGTTCCTGATCGTGTGGTCGACCATTTCCGCCGGCACGCCGATCGTGGACGAGACGCTGCTCGAGCCGCACGTCCGTGCGGACCGGGTCTCGGCTCGGACCTACGACGCCATCACCTACGTGGAGTCGCTCCAGCAGCTGCAGCGGGCATCCCGGCTGTTCACCGAACAGTTCGGCACGGACTTCGACGTGCTGGTCTCGCCGACCATGGCGGTCCTGCCGCCCGAGGTCGGATCCATCTGGCTCGGCGCCGACGAGGAGCCGAGCGCTCCGATCGCCAACGCGACGCCCATGGCCTGCTACACGGCGGTGTTCAACGTCACCGGCCAGCCAGCCATCTCGCTGCCGCTGCACGTGGACCCCTCGGGTCTGCCGGTCGGCGTCCAGTTCGCCGCCGGGCCGTGGCAGGACCGCCTGCTCCTCCAGCTCGGCGCACAGCTCGAGGCCGCCTCGCCGTGGGCGGACCGGCGGCCGGCCCTCTGAGCCGGGCTCGCCCCGGGCCTCAGCGCGGCGCCAGGTCCCGGACGGCCTGACGCACGTCGTAGCCGAAGGGCAACAGCGCGATCGCCGGCGTCGTGACGCCGTTCGCGACGTACCGGTCGATGTGCTCCCGGCAGGCCTCCGGCGGACCCGAGATGATGAGTTCGTCCACGAGCGAGTCGGGGATCGCCTCCAGTGCCGCCTTGCGGTCGCCGTCCTTCCAGAGGCGCCACATGTCGGCGAGCTGCTCGCCCCGGCCCAGCCACTCGTGGAACGCCGCGTACACCGGGACGTTCAGGTAGGCGGCGATCGCGACCTTGCCGAAGTTCAGCACCGTCTCCCGGTCGGTCGTCGGGGCCACGAAGATGCGGGCCACGACCTCCTTGGGCACGCCACCGCCGGCCTCCTGGACGATCGGCGCCACCGTGCGGACGTCCTCGGCCGACAGCCAGTTGATGATCGCCCCGTCACCGGCGCGACCCGCCAGCCGGAGCATCCCGGACCGCAGCGCCCCGACCAGGATCGGCGGCGCCTGTTCGGGCCGGATGCCGAGCCGGAACCCGCGCACCTCCCAGCAGCCGAACGTTCCCGACACCTTCTCCCCGGTGAGCGCCTGGCGCAGGACCGAGATGGCGTCGGCCACCTGCCGGTACGGCTCGTCGAAGGCCAGGCCGTTCCATTGCTCGACGATCACGTTCGACGACGTCCCGATGCCGAACGCGAACCGACCCGGTGCCGCGTCGGCCAGCGTCGCCACGCTCTGGGCGAGCAGTGCCGGACCGCGCGTGTAGGCCGGGACGATCGCCGTGCCGAGGCGGAGCGTCGGCGCCCACGCCGAGGCGAGCGCGAGGGGCGTGAAGGCATCCGCGCCGTTGGCCTCGGACGACCAGACGTCGGTGTAGCCCAGTTCGGCCAACTCGACGATCCAGTCGCGCTGTTCGTGCAGTGGGACCCGCTCGAACGGGATGGTCATGCCGAAGCGGCGTCCGGGCGGGGGCACGTGGTCCGTCATGAGGTCGCAGCCTAGGGGTGGGACCCGCCCGCGTCGCCCGTCAGTCGCGCTGGCGGTTGCGGACGAGCGCCGACTGGCTGGCCGCGGCCAGCAGCACCCCGTCGGGGGTCCAGAGGTACACCGAGCCGTGGCCGAACCCGTCCCAGAGACCGTCCACCCGGACGTCCAGCAGCA
>SXGQ01307029.1_pt1 | contig 16405 bp, 23 predicted proteins | sample 3178371 | NCBI WGS metagenome assembly SXGQ01 (sample SAMN11356859, study PRJNA531348) | freshwater metagenome | isolation source: freshwater sample F1-20 | place: China: Fuxian Lake, Yuxi | collected 2017-12-25
CTAAAGGTCAAATGATATCCTGCTTGTCTACTCGAGCTCAAGAGGTTTCCCTCAGAAGCCGCAGACCACCCAAACCAGGGTGTTCCACTTTATACTACTTTCGTAGTTTATTTTATGGACCATAGACGGCCCAATATCTTTTTCAGTTATCTCAGAATCAACCCGAAGGTCTCATCATAAACTTCCTGTGAAGATAATATCTTTATTCAAAGAACTCATTTTAAAAATGAAGGAGAAAGTAATTTTTACAACCGGTCTCCTTCATTTGTTTCACAAAGGTAAAAATGTTTTAGGAAACAATCAAACTTTTGGAAACTTTTTTTGATCAAATATTTTCTTGATTCTAAGACCTCCCACTCTTAATGGGACAGGTTCAAAAAAACATCATTTCAAAGATCCACATCGGAACTACCCGAAGGGTTTACAAAGATAAGAAGAGTTTTTCAATTCGTCAAATCTTTTTTGTTGCGAGGGTTGGAATCGAACCAACGACCTCAAGGTTATGAGCCTTGCGAGCTACCGCTGCTACTACCTCGCGATATAAATTATGGCTTAACTACCCATTCACTTCTGTCACCATCCAAGTCATGCTCTGGTTGTACTAACTCAGGGTAGTTACCCTCAAAGATCTTAATTTCGGTAAGTGATAAATATACCGATGTATACTAAAGGACTACAAAGATAATAAAAAAAATGGTTCTGACAAGTGTTAGACGAACATTTTTTTACATATCAACATCGTCAACCATTTTTTTGATTTGTTTCATCATGTCAAAGTAACCATATATTCCAATGACTATGACTAAACAGATTAATATTAATACTATCATTGTAATATAATTTCAGCTAATTTATGAATAAAATGTCCAGTTGTGTTTGGATCTATTTGATCGATTGAAAAATAACCCCACTCGGTGTGTTCTTCTCCATCAATGGCGTTTTCGAGATCCGGTTCTATTGGTTTCTCACTATCCAATAGATATACGTACATCAGCCCTTTCACTTTGTTTCCATCACGTGTGTGTCTTGGAATAAGACCTACAAATTTTAGATCTTTATCCTCGATGTCAATCGCTGTTTCTTCAAAGAACTCGCGTTTGGCACCTTCCATAGTTGACTCATTATCTTCGAGTTTACCCCCGAAGATTGACCACATACCAGGAAAGGATCCCTGACTGTTTCTTTTAGCTAGGAGAATTTTGTCTCCACATTTTACCATTACTCCGGTGTATCTTTTTTTATCCATTGTATTTATAAATATGATTGTAAAGGTAGGTGAAAATATTTTTAATGTCAAAACTTTATTGACTCCAAAAGAACAAAAAATTGGTATGATGAAAAAAACTTTTGATGAGTCGTTTAATGGAATGTTGTTTCTGATGGGGGGAGATGAACAATGTTTTTGGATGAAGAATTGTATAATCCCCTTGGACATCATTATAATTAAAAACAACGTTGTTGTTAATATTCATCATAATTGTCCTCCTTGTGATGACGATGATTGTCCGTCCTACTGTGGGAAAGGGAACATCGTTTTGGAAGTTATGGGTGGTACCTGTGAAGAATTAGGAATTGAATCCGGTGATTCAGTGAAATATATCCTAAGTTAGTTTTTCCAAATAGTTTCTTTCACTTCCTCTTTGTGTGCGATATATCTTGCTAAGACAAAGAAATAGTCACTTAGTCTGTTTAAGTACATGGAGATCGGGTGAAGTTTGATAAAATTATCCAAGACTTTGCATTCCAATACTTCTATCTCTGTTCTCCTCGCTATAGTCCTACATATGTGAGCAGTTGCAACAGATTTACTACCTTTAGGTAATATGAAGTTTTTAAGTTCGGGTAACTCTTCATTCATTTTATCCATCGCATTTTCCAATACCTTAATATCCTCTTGTGTGACCTCAGTTAGTTCTGTATTATTGTCATTGATGATCATTGATCCTGCGTTAAAAAGATTCCACTGAATAATCTCAAATAAACCATTAACATCTAATATTTCACTTCTAAGTAACCCTACGAATGAATTGAGTTCGTCTAACGAACCAACCGCTCTGATTTCTTGAATTGTTTTGGAGACTCTTCTTCCCGACAGAAGACTTGTGGTGCCGTCATCACCTTTTTTTGTGTATACCTTTTTGGACATACACTAAATCTAATAATTTATTCAGGGACTTCAACTTTATCCTGTGCTATTTTTTCTTTCAAAATTCTTTGAAATTCTAATGCAATCATCTTCAGGAACTTTACATATGGGGCATCTTCTTTCTCCGGATCGTACTTATATGGACCAGTCGGAGGACGTTTACTTCTACCAAGATAGTTCAATCCTGATATGTTAGTGATGCATTTGTGACCACCTGACATTGAATTAATCAAATCCCATGCACTTACTCCGATCTTGTCCAACATCTGTCTGTGGACCTCAGGAAGTTCACTGAACGGTACTTCCATCATCTCTTTGATATGTTCCAATCTTTCCTCTCCACCTTCCATGAACATGAACCTTTCCCCATAAAGTGCGTCGAAATCTTTGAATGTGAATCCAACACTTTCAGGACCAACCGCTGTTTCACTGATCCATTTGATTGTGGAAAGAGGAATTACTCTTTGTTTGAGTTGTGACTCCCATTTGGCTAAAACTTCTTTTGATATTTCTCCTAAATTAACTCCCTTCAATCCTCTATCTTTTTTAAATGGATTACAAGATACTTGAACCAATCCCAAAGGCCAAGCCATGATGAGAAAATCTGCATCAGGATTAGTTCTAAACGGTGTATATCTATCGTATGATCCAGGTTTGAACATACTTCCACCACCGTATTGAGTTATGATACCATCACTATATTCTTGACCGTGGAAAGATTTCATGGACTCCGCATAGTCCTCAGCATTCATCTGTAACTCATCAGGTGTTGGTGCTTTGTTCTCCTTCATCCACTTTTTGATATTCCCTAATATAGAAAGTAAAGATGGTTCAGAGTTCATTACCAAACCTTCCAAGAAACCTTTTTTATTTTTGAAAGCCAAAAGAAGTTTGTTAACAACAAGTCCCATCAACATTTTATTCCTCTGAAGTGGCATATCCTTTTCGAACCTATACAAATAATTAACCACATCCTCAGGACTAATATTATGTTTCAAAAAATCTGCAGAGTCTACTGTGCTGATTAAAAGTATGTCTGAAGAAGGGAAAAGATCTCTTGGGGAAATTATCTGAGATATTGTTTCAACGTTTGATCTTGCTTGTCTGAATGACTTCGAAGCCCCTTTCTCCGCACCAACTTGTTTGTCATGGTGATCCGTATGGATCACAAACATTGGTTTACCGTGGGCAAAGTCCACAAGTACTGGCATTGTATCACCACTCGCATCATTTTTTTTCACAGCAAATTCCTTCTCACCATATTGAATAACATGGGTTCCGACAACGTCTATACCATTGTCCTCTAAGTATTTTTTCATTGCAATTGCTGTGGTGACTCCATCAAGATCTTGATGGAAATATATTTCTGCCTTTGGATACCTTTTCCTTAAAGCAGAAATATCTCTTAAACCTGTCTCAGATAAAATTTTGTTCATTATTTAACAGCAAATATCTCAATCTTCTTCTTTGATTTAGGGTCGAATCCAAACATTCTTTTGCCGTCAGACCCCATTTCAAACATGAATGGACCAATCGGAAGACTTGTCTTCACCAGCATTGATTCCTCTCTACCTGTTTCAGTTCGAACCTTAAGGAGTTTTTTTCCGCCTCTGTCTACTATTTCCGCTTCAGCATTTTTACCAGGTGTCACAATTGTTATTGTTTTGGTAACCTGTTCTTTGATTATTTTTTTCACAATCGATTTAAGATCAGTCTCTGTAAGTCTTATTATTTTTTTCATATTAACTTTTTAAGGTGAGTAAGTATTTTGTTTTATTGATTCCTGCAAGTATTTCATCTCTTATATTCAATAGATCTGTATCATATTTTGGATCCAAAACCTCTGTTATTGAAACTAAGAATTCTACAATTCCATCAATGAAATTTTGTAAATTCAAGGCTTTTATATCTTGAAAGGCAATCACAAATTCATCTGGGAAAACAGGTCTTCCATATTTACCCATCATCGCCTCTGCAAAAGTATCAAGATGACCATCAATTAGTTCATAAATTTCTCCATAAGATCTGTGTTTGGCATCTCCAAATGTTTGCCAATGTAAGAATCTGAATTGATTCTGTATTTGTAATAATTTCAATATTAATTCTTCTTTCATATAATTTGTTAAGCTAATGGTCCTTTGAAGAATGTACCTGAAATTAAATCTTTCAGGAGATCTCTTTTCTCCGGCTCGGGTTGAGGTGATGAAACAGACATTGTTGGTTCTACAGGTGTCCCTGCTGTTGAAGCTGCGGACCCAAACTCCTGACTCCATATATTCTGTCCTTGCGGGGTATTAACATATTCTTGAAATTTTTGGTCTATGTTTGGAACTTTTGCCGCTAACTCATCAGGTCCCACAAAGTTACCTATTCCAATATAGTCTAAAAGACCAGCGTAGAATTTAGTCCTCCTAAACAAACTTATCAAATCTCTGTTTTTTCCGAACACTTGGAAAGAGAACCCTGGCCAAAAATACTTTGCTAAAAATTTTGGATCATTTGCTTTGAAGTTTTTGAAAACACGTGTATTCGAAGAAACTACATTTTTCATTTTTTCGATCATCTTAACAGCATTTTCTGGTGTTGACAATGCAACTTTAGAAGCGAAGTTGTACCCTCCAGCAACTCTTTTGGCTTGTTGAGATTTGGTTAGTCCTTTTTGGAATAAATCAACCCAATCGGTCAAAACCTTTTTGAAGCCTGTCGGAATAAGAGGTACATTTTTGATCGCATATTTCAGTTTATTTCCCCATTCTAAAGACGTAGCTATCAATTTAGCAATCAAGCTTGATTGTTGACCAGCCTTTTCCAATACTACTCCTGCCTCTAATGTTTTACCATTTTTTGCCAAAGCAAGGGCAGTGTCCATACCTTTGAAAAGTTTACTAGATTTACCAACACCGATCAATGGTTTTGCGATTACGTCACCGAAAACAGGAATTACCGCCACCATAGATAGAAATCCAAAAAAGAAGTCTCCTTGTTTGATATAAGACATGCCATTGATAAAATCTACGAGTCCCGAAGGATCGAATATTCCTAAAATATCTCCAACAGTGTTATACCACTGAGCTTCATTTAAGGGAACTTTAGCGTTTGGATAGAGACCTTTAAATGTCTCAACAACAAATTGTTTTTCAGAGTCAGAAAAGGACTGCCAGTTTTTCTCAGCTTGTTCCATTTTTAGAGAAAAAGCTATATGTTGTAGTTGGTCTTGGTTAAGTATGAAATCGGCCATTAGATTTTTTCTTTATAAATATCCAAGACATAAAAAAAGGGTTCGTTATGAACCCTTTTCAAAATCTAACTCTGGTTGATTTTTTTTATCTATAAAACTTTGTATCCGTTTTTTTGCTAATTCACAATAGTTTGGTGATAGTTCTATACCAATCCAACGTCTACTTAATAGTTCTGCTGCAACCAAACTTGTTCCTGATCCGGCAAATGGATCCATAACCAAATCATTTTTGTATGTTAGTATCTTAATGGCTTTGGTAGGTATATCCATTGAAAATGTTGCTTTTGTCATCTGTTTTGTATCAGCAAAGTATTTCCACTGACCATAGACTAAATCAATAAATTCTCTTTTTTGTTCCTCTGTGTAGGTCTTTTTTTCCTTACCATCCTCTTGTTCAACCATCACGGCTGACCATTCGGGATCCCCCTTAATTTTTTTTATGTGGTGTTTTTTGTATGCAAGAATAACACATTCCTTCGGGTTGTATATGTACGGTGCTGATGGTGACATCCAAGATCCCCACGCAGTTGTTTTGCTTCTGTGTGGTGATTCCTCCTCAAGATCAACTATACCAAAGAAACCAAATCCAATACTTTTCATAATACTCCATAACTCACCAGCCATGAATATACGTCCTCCCTTGGACTGTCGATTGATTTCGTAAGGAACATTCAAAGCAATCCTCCCGTCGTCCTTAAGGACCCTGTATGCCTCTCTGAGCCAATTATTGGAGAATGTCTTGTATTGATCGAACTCCAAATCATCCTGAAATGTATCATAATCAATCCCTACTCCATAGGGTGGAGAGGTGACTATCAAATCAACACTTTTTTCAGGTATTTCAGACATTACCTTTATACAGTCCCCATTTATTAATGTATTAACAATTTTTTCCAAACTCATAATTTTCCCTCTTGTTTCATTTGTTCTCTAATCTTAGTTGCTGATATATCACTGATTTCCTGAGGTGGTATGTGTTCAATAATATCATATCCAACACCTCTGCCGAAATTAACTGATTCGATATCAGGTATAATCATTACTTTTACTTTTTCATCGGTCAAATATTTCCACAATTCTCTTTTGATATTTAGTTCCACTTCTTGGGGTGTGAATGGATTCTTATCATCGGGTTGAATATCTCTGATGCAGATTAGCACATTCTTACCTTCATTTAGACACTCATTAACTAACCATTTATGTCCATCATGAAAGGGTTGAAACCTTCCTACTACCATTGAATATTGTTTACCCCCCGTGTTTTTTAATTTGGGGTCTCCCTCAACGTGTATTTTTTTCATTAGTTAAAATATATTTTTCGATATAGGGATTTTGTTTACACACTCACCAACAGTAATATTTGTTGTATCTAAATCTAAAAAATTTTCGGTAGGTGGTTGATAATCTGATACAAAAAAAGATTCTCTTCCTCTGGCTTCCGATGTGTGCACGTAAACCTCTATTAATTTATCCCCCATTTTTTCCTTAAACTTATCTCTTTGGTCTTTGTATGGAGAAACCAAAGACACTAAAATATCTTTACCTTTGTTCTGAAGGTATTGAGCAATTTGTTGGGCCAATTCTATATTTTTTCTTCGGCCTGTTTCGGAATAGTCTTTGTTTTCAAAAAGATCTCTCAAATCATCTCCATCTATGTGAAACATATGAGGATAATCAGACATAATTTCTTTACAAATAGTTGTTTTTCCTGAACCAGGTTGTCCTGTTAACCAAATAATCATTTTTCTAAGTTTTTAATTTTTCTATCTAAGTAAAATGCCGCTTTTTTCAGATCCTCCAATTCTTTAGTTACACATTTTTTTCCGGCCCTAGCAACATACTTTACAACATTGAAGAGGTACGCATCTTTATCCAAATTCCAAGCCTCACAAACTTTGATCACTTCGTATGGGTTTTCAACTCCCCCATAATGTGCCGGTCCATTGACCATTTCTTTATTTTCTATTGGTTTGTCCAAGTTCATCATAACATCCAAGAATTTTTATCGTAATCGAAGGTATCAAAAAGATTAATATTATTGTAGTAAACCATTTCGGCGGTTTTCTTGTTATAAAAAAGTTTACAATCTATATCAAATTGGTTTTTGTTAATTTTTTTTCTTCCAATTTATTTTTTTTTCAAAGTCGTGTCTGTTATTTGACTGTGATCAAAGGGATATGATTCGAGTTCTTTCTTTATCATATCATCCTGATTAAGAGAGAGAATGTATATGATTATAACAACCCAACTTAGGATCAAGATTGTCAAATAGGTTAACATACCTCCGTCTAACTTTTTCATTTTTTATTCCCCCACTTTTCTTCCATGTACTCGATGTATCGATGTGTTTTATTACCATTATAGAACATCCATGCAATATAATAGTCGAACCACCAATCGAGTTTTTTGATTATTAGTTTGAGAGTTTTCATAGGGTACGAATTAACCGAAATACTTATCGATAGCTTCCAATCTGTCGTCAGCGTCAACTAACATTTGAAGAGCTTCTTCTGCATTTTTATAGAAATCTCCTGTTGAATGATCTCCGATTCCAACTGCGTGGTTTGATAATAACTCCAAAGACAAAAGAGCTTTGGCTTTCTGTGCTTCCGCTTCTTTGCGGAGCATTTCGAATAGGTGAATTTTAATATTTGCCATTATTTAGATTTTTTTCTTGTTTTTACGAAAGGTTCAGTGCTTGGCTGTCCGTCCATCTGTTTAGGGTTCGATTTCTTTTTTGGTTGTTCAGTTTGTTCATCCGACTTAGTCTTAACCCCTCTCCAACTTTTCCATTCTGTTTTGGACACATACTGCCAAGTCAATCCTACCATGTTCATTGCGGTTTTGTCATCAACTCTTTTGATGTCACCGACTTCAACGTCTTTTGACGCTCTGATTGCTTTAATACACTTCATAGTTTACCTCCATGTTTAATTTATTTTCCAAGAGTCATATGGAATCATAGACTTTGGGTGATATTGAAAAAATGTTTCGTGAATGTAAGTATCGGAATTTTCTTGTTTATTATCAAGATACGCACCCCAAAAAGATAAAGTTGAATTTGAAAGAATATGTTTATCACATTTAGCCATCATTATCATTGAGACGTGTGGATCTTCATCGATAAAGGTAATTCTACTTTTTGGAATGTCCAGTTTATTGAGTAAAAAACTTGACTTTGGTTGATTGTCTGTGAACACAAGAATCTGATCTTCATGTGATTGTAAACTCAACACATACTCGTACCATTCTGTTGGAGGTATAATAGGTGAAATGAAATCGTTATCATTTCCCATCCTCATGTGTAGAGATACAGTTGTTTGAGTATAAATTTTCGAGTAATGATGATTCAAATACTCTAATATTTTATTATTTGGTTGGAAATATTCTAAAAGATATTCTCTGTTGTGATGCCAGTATTCTTTGTTAAAAAAGTATCCTTGTATTAGAAATGGTGGTTTGGATAATGATCCTATGGGGACAAATTCCCCTCCTGATCCTGTGTCGGACTGCCAAGCCAATCTCTGATCGAAATCCCAAATGAACGCCTCAGGTCTACCGTAGAACCAAGGTAGTCTTGGAAAAATATCACCCAACGATATTCCTCTATCTTTAATGGTGTGTCCACCCCAAGGATCGAAATGGTGATTTCTTTTGGATGTTCCTGTTATGTTTGATTGAAGTGAAAACTCTGATTGGTGAGTCAACCAATATCCGAGAACAGGATCAACCTCAGGATTATCCTTTGCGTGAGAAAGGAGTGCGGAAATCTGGAACATTAGATTTCCAAGCCCTCCCATTAAAACAACCGATCCTATCTTATCCGTTATCTTTGGGCTCAGTTCTTTGTATTCCATAATGTTCTGCTATTTCTTTATCGGATTTACCTTGTTTGAACATTTCATAAATGTTTTTACTTTCATCATCTTCGAATACTAACATATCACTCTTTCCATAAAGTGTTAATAACGATGATGTTTTAAGAAAATGGAAACATTTTTCCTTATCAAGAAATCTTCTGTTGAATCCCATAAAAACAAATATAAGAAATATTAGAGACTACTCCAAATCGTGCATTTTTCTGAAGTTTACAATTTGAAAAATGTAATTCATCAGAGCTCTTTTCATCATTGGTATGAATGTTTCCTCGAAAGGAAATTCTTGGTCACATTTGACTTCGAATACTGGAACTTCTTTGTAAAAATCTGTTTCTTTCCATGTTGAATTTTCCTCGATAATCTGTGTGAATGATTTTTCGTCTGTTCCTCCAGAATATATGAATGTTAAAAAGGTTTTACTATAATGGTCATCACTTACCTCTTTTCTTATTTCATATTCCCAAACATAAATTTGGTCATCGAATTTTTTTCTATAAAAAATGTAACCTCTACCGTCCTCGAGTCTGGTCTTGTTTCTTCGAACATGTACTGAGATCGAATCGTTGGCAACATTCCAAATTGACTTGGCAACTTCAAATGCCTCATAAATTTTCTGACCCGAATATTTTACTGTTTTGTCTATTTCTTTTTGAAGTTCTGTTTCGAGTTTGGGTGGTCGTTTTGGAATTAGGTCTTTGAATAATATTTCGTCATCATTTGAGGTTAACTTTTTCTTAATAGTCAACATTGTGTTTTCTTTGGAGATAGATTGGAGATTAGCCAAGTGGAGTGATAGTTCAACAAAGTCAGGATATATTTTCAACTCATCAAATCTTTTATCACATTTCTGAAGGTACGCCAAGAGGGTATATTTCTTGTGTTCAAAATCAATTGGATCTTGAAATATCCACTCGGGGTCTAACTGAAAAGTACTTTTTTTGGTTTTTGTTGCCATGAGAAAAATATAATTGTTTAATGACCTTAATCAATTCTGAAGATATAGTATTCTTGACCCAAAACTTTGAATATCTCATAGTTTCCATCGTAGGGACTCAATTGTCCATATCCGTCCTCATCAACAACCGCTTTGACAAACTCATCTCTATCAATGTAATTTTCAATACTAAGTCCATGGTCTTCCATGAAAGATTCGATATTACGTGAAGCATCATCCACCAAGTCATCAATTTTTTCCTCAATCAGATCATCTGGCCAATCTCCATCAGGCTCTGATTCAATTTCTTCAATTTCATTTTCTAAATCCTCGATTGTCTTATCTATTTCTTCAATCTTTTCTTCAATTCTTGTGATCTCATCCTCATCCTCCAACTCTATTGTAAGATTATCCAAATCCTCTTTCTGATCTTCAAGTTTTAAAATTACATTTTTTTTATATTTGATCTGATCTATTTGTTTATTACTTAACATTCGATCGTCATCTGAAAGATAAACATCGGGGTTTTGATATACGTCATCGTCATAGATGTCTCTGGCATAACTAAGAACCGCCTCTTCATCAATGTATTGTGAATAAAAGTTTTTATTGAACCCTTCTATTCCAATATCATCAATTAAAGATTTAACATATTCCTCTGCCGCTTGTTCAACTTCTGACTCAGTACCCACCGCGTAGGTTTGTAAATAAAAATCATCATGAATGACCTCGAATTGGGTTAGACCGTAATGTTCATACTTCGCTGGGATGATATAATAAACGTCTATCATCTCCAAGATTTCATCTCTTTCCTCTTCGAGTTCTGTTATCTGATCGTAGATATCTGATCTAAAATCAGGATCGGCTTCATACTCTGAATTCAATCTATCTAGTTGTATTTGTATCTCTGATAATCTTTCTTCTTGTTCTCTGTCTCTAACTTCAGCACCCTCATTTTCCAAATAGTTCAATACAGCCCAAGCCTTTTTACCCTCCTCCTCAATATCATTTGTTAGTGCCCACTCTTGTTCTACCCTTCTTTCGTCCGCCTCTGATCTTTTAGCCATCTTGATTCTCTGTGACTCCAACCTTCTTTGTTTTTCGGCTTCCATCTTTTGACGTTTCTTCTCCTGTTCCGTTCTTACTTGTTCAGAATATTCAGTGTTTAGATAAGATTTGATCTTCTCCATCAAAGTCTTGAATTCGGGTGTTTCAAATAAAACAGGGTTTCTCAGAGCAGTATCAACCGCATCATAAAAGGATTCATCACCGTCGAATTTTAACGAAAGGGCAATTTTGTAATTTGGATCACTTGATGGTAATGTTTTATCTATAATATAAAATAATTTCCCATCTGTATTATAGCGGTTGAAAGTGTCTGATGTGTCTCTACCACTGGTACACCATTTTGTACCTTTTCCATAGTAACAAGATGATTCGTGACTGAGAGGATTTACGACCAAATATTTTGGGGATTCATAAACAACGTTAGCACCTTGTACTTTTTTATAATTTCTTCTTTGTTTCTCAGCATATTTGTCAAGAGCGTCTTGTAATTGTTCGATTGTGGAATATTGAAATATATCTGTAATGGCTAAGTTAGATCCAAACTTGTTGAAATAATCTAAAAGACTCTTTACAGTATTGAACTTCGAATCAAACCCTATTTGATCTAATACCTTCGCAGCCCAAGGATAAAATTTTGAGGGGATCTCATCAATTATCTTATCTAATTGTTGTGGTGAAAATTTATTACCAAATTTTTCTCTCAAATCCGAAACTCTACTTTCAACCAAAATTATTTTTCCTGTCATTGAAATCTTTATTTGATAAATATTAAAAGGGACATATATTTATCTACATAAACAAAATTTAAAAATCATTCACCATGGGATGCGGATGTAAAAATAAAGGAAATCAAACAAATCAAGCTCCTCAAACACCACAAGAGCAACAAGCACAGAAAGTTCAACTTGCAAAACAAGTTAACGAAGATGTAAAAGCAGCCATTAAAAAGACTGTTGAGAAGTACTACAACAAGAACAAATCCTAAAAGGGATATAGGAGAACAACTCAATTGGTAAGGGAAGAGAAAATCTTCCCTTTTTTTGTATTTATATCATATGGCTGACATACAAGAATTTTTGGAAATGTTCAACGACGGTGAACTTGAAGTCGAAAAGTATTTCGGAGATTACTCTGTTTGGTTTAACCTATTGAAAAAGAGAGGATTGATAGACGAGATAGATCCTCAAAATGCCGGTGATTCACAGGTATGGCAAAATCAATATCTTTTATGGACATATGAATACGACAAGCCTCGTTTTTATCATTGGATTGAAAAGTTTTTATCAGATGTCGAATTTGAAAATGGAAAAGCCTTTTTAGTAACGAAAGATAGAGAAGATTTAGCAGAGTTATTCTGTGATAATAGGAGAAATGATATCAGTCAAGATACAGTTCGATCAATTTTGAGTGGTGAGAATGATTGGGATAGGTATTGGGACACTACTGATGATGTTGTAAGAGATGTTGTAGAAGAACTGAATAAAGAAAATCTCGAATTATTCAAAAAGGGGTTATATGAAGAATTGAAAGGTAAGCAACTTTCTCCTGAAACAAGTGAGATGGAATTAATAGCGTCGGAACAAGGTCATAACGATTTTTGGGAAATTACACCCGAAAATCTTGATAGAATCATAAAAGATGATGAGTCATTGAACTCCCTGTTGGAAGATGAGTTAAGAGATATGCGATCTGACTTATACTCAATACATTCAAGCGCATATAATTCAGCTTACGAAACCAATGTATACGATGCAATAATGAGTGAAGTGAGTGAATACTTCGAAGGGGATGGTATGTGGGTGGAAAGACCTCATCCTTTCAAAAAAGATACAAAAATCCAATATTTTAAATTACCAATAATTGATTTGGAGGGATTTGTAATTGATTACTTGGATTCCAATAAAGATTATGGTAACTCCGGTACAATTGAGTATTTTGGGTCACTTATTGGTCTACTAAAGGAGGATAAGGATTGTCTTTCCCCAAGCGTTCCTGACTATCCTGATTACAGGCTTGTTGACAAATACATAAACGAATACTTTACAGATTATTTTTAATGGGACTTTTAGACAATTTAGACGAACAAAAAAGGGAGTACATACATAAAAAACCCCCAACTAATATCAGGAAGATCTTAGATCAAATAAAATTATTTGAGGTCTATCCCAATATCTTTGCCATAGTCATAAAAGACGACAAACTAAGATCAAGGGTATTTTTGAGATATCAAGAGTTCTACGAATCTGACTCTGATAGTTTCAGAGGTAAATCTTTCAAGTGGGAGGATTATATTAAGTTCTACAAAGAAAAAACAAAGAATGATTACTTCTCATATCATGAGGACTTTGCAGGATACAATATCCCATGTGATACAATCGAAGCTTGTAAAGCCAAAATACCTGATCTGAACATATACGATATGATAATGTTCAGTATTACCGATACAATCAAAAAAATAGTTGGTAGTCAACCATACTATCTAATAGGAATCGATCAAGATACAGGTGGTGATCCATCATTAATTTTCCATGAGGTTGTTCACGGACTGTGGTTTTCAGATCCTGAATTCAAAAAACAGATGACCAAAGCTATTAATGATATGGATGATAATGTCAAAAGTAAGATGATTGAGAAGATAAAAGACTTTGGTTATGGTGACAATGTATACATGGATGAATTACAAGCATACCTTGCAACAGGTCTTTCAGGTTCAATGAATAGAATCAAAAACATAAAACAAGCGATGGTTCCGTTCAACCAGATATTTATGAGATATGCTTCAAAGATTAATCCTAAACCGATACCAATCGATTGGAGCACAGACTTAGACAGATGATGAAATTTTTGAACATATTGTCCAACTTACTTACTGAAGCAAAAAGATATCAGTTTGATCCTGAAACACGCTTGAAACTGATTTCAGTAGTTGAGCATCTTTGGAAGGACAGAAACAAACCTTACAAAGGTAAAACATTAGTGGATCAAATAAGATTTAGGATGGCTGATAAAACTGAAGGACTTGTTAAGGTCTATGTAAACCCAAGACTCAAGTACACTGGATATATGGGTACCAAACCCAAGAAATCTTTAGATCCTGCGGATTTGTTTGTGGAAGTTAACCCAAAGTTTTATGAGTCTAAAAAGAACCTTTATTTGACCTTATATCACGAAATGATACACGCCTCTGACCCAATGCAATCTCACAAGTGGTCATCAAGGTACGATATGACTTATGATGAAAAATCTGATGAAAAATATTGGGGTCATCCTGTGGAGTTTTTCGCAATATCCAATGAGTTCTTGGAGGGATTAGTAAACGAATTCGAAAGAAGACATGAGAGACTAAGAAACTCTGATAACAAAAAGATTCTATTGAAATCTTTACAAAATATAATGAACTACTTCGCCAAAAATGAACCTCTAACTAAACAATCACTCAATATAATTCAGAGAATCAACGATGATAGTATAGGATCTGGTAAATTTGGTCAGATACTTGCGAACATTCAAACTGATTATCCTGAAACTTCAGAGATATTACCAGCAAGTTACGAAGACGAACCTTATTACCTACACTATGTTCAAATGATCAAGAAGTTCAATCCTGAGATTTGGCCGAAATTCTTATCTATGTTATACACAACATCCAACGAAATAAAAGATATTATTAATACAAAAAAAGGGGTTTAAATTAACCCCTTTTCTCTTGCTCTATTTTCTAAAAACTCTAATTTTCTTTCTGACTCGTCGAGAATGATTTTCTGTTCATTAATAGCTTGTATTGAGGCTGATACTATCTCAGCATATTTAACTGTTCTGAAGTTTTTATGTGTTTCCAATAGGACCGCCTCAGGAAAAACAATTTCTATCTCTTGGGCAACAAATCCGTAGTCCTTTTTTGGGGAGATTCTTACAATCTGATCATCTTTGTCTCTCCATAATCTTTTATATGTTACACCCCTTATCTTGGATATTTTCTTGATTGCTTCATCAATTGTAACAATAGATTTTTTCAGTCTAATATCTGAAGGAGGTCCTGTTGGTCCCTGATTTCCTTGGAAACCTTGTGCTCCTGTTGGTCCTGTTGGTCCGACATTACCTTGTGGTCCTGTTGGTCCGACATTACCTATTCCCCCGGGACCTCCCTGTGGTCCTGCTCCTCCTTGTGGACCCTGTCCTCCTTGTGGACCCTGTCCTCCTTGTGCCCCTTGAGCTCCAACATTTCCTTGTGCACCAAAACTTCCTTGTTTTCCCGTAAAACCCGTTGGTCCTTGAGGTGAAGGCCCTTGTGCTCCTTGTGCTCCTATTGCTCCTGTGGGTCCTATTGGTGAAGGACCTTGAGCACCTTGTGGTCCAGTATTTCCTGCGGGTCCTTGTGGTGCAGGTCCTTGAGCTCCTTTATTTCCCTGTCCACCTTGATTACCAATTGGTGCTGATCCTTGGTTACCTCTTGGACCTGTTGGCCCTTGAGCACCTATTGGAGAAGGTCCTTGACCCCCTTTGTTTCCTTGAGCTCCTTGTGGTCCTTGAGCTCCAATTGGTGATGATCCTTGGTTACCTCTTGGACCTTGTGCTCCTGTAGGCCCTTGTGGAGAAGGTCCCTGAGAACCTTTGGCTCCTTGTGCTCCTATTGCTCCTGTGGGTCCTTGTGGAGAAGGTCCTTGAGAACCTCGAGTTCCTATTGCTCCTGTAGGTCCTTGTGGAGAGGGTCCCTGAGATCCTTTAGGGCCCTGAGGACCTGTTGCACCAACATTCCCGGTTGGTGAGGTACCTTGTGCACCTTGTGCTCCTGCTGGACCTGTTGGCCCTTGTGGAGAAGGTCCCTGAGAACCTTTGGCTCCTTGTGAACCAATTGCACCACCAGCTCCGGTAGGTGATGCTCCTTGCGCTCCTTGTGCTCCCGCTGGACCTGTTGGCCCTTGTGGAGAAGGTCCCTGAGAACCTTTGGCTCCTTGTGCTCCTACTGCTCCTGTGGGTCCTTGTGGTGAAGATCCCTGAGAACCTCTAGCACCTGTCGGTCCTGTAGCTCCTTGTGGAGAAGGTCCCTGAGAACCTTTGGCTCCTTGTGAACCAATTGCACCACCAGCTCCGGTGGGTGAAGCTCCTTGCGCTCCTTGTGCTCCCGCTGGACCTGTTGGCCC
>SXGQ01065169.1_pt1 | contig 16404 bp, 16 predicted proteins | sample 3178371 | NCBI WGS metagenome assembly SXGQ01 (sample SAMN11356859, study PRJNA531348) | freshwater metagenome | isolation source: freshwater sample F1-20 | place: China: Fuxian Lake, Yuxi | collected 2017-12-25
CCGTGACTTGGAGACGGCCGAGATCTCGATCCGCGCCTCGCTCACGGGCCACTTGGTTTTCTCGACCCTTCACACCAACGACGCGCCCGGCGCGATCACGCGACTCGTCGACATGGGCGTCGAGCCCTTCCTCGTCGGCTCCGCCGTCGAGCTCGTCATCGCCCAACGCCTGGTCCGTCGCCTCTGTGTGGATTGCGCCAAGACCGTCCCGGTCGACCGCAAGAAAATCCTGCCCGCCCTCGAGGCCCTCGGCATGGACGAATCCTTCCTGAAGGACGTGACGTCGCTCAAGGAAGCTGTCGGCTGCCGCAAGTGCCGCAACACGGGTTACCGCGGCCGCGTCGGCGTCTTCGAGATCTTCCACCCGAAGCCTTTGCACGACCTCATCGTGAGCCGCGTCTCCAACCGCGAGTTGACCGACAAGGCGATCGAGCAGGGGATGCGTCCTCTCGCCAAGGCCGGCTGGATCAAGGTCGCCGCTGGTCTCACGACCATCGACGAGCTCGTCCGTAACCTGAGCTCGAACGAATAAGCCGCGATGGCCGTCTTCAACTATACCGCGCGCGACGCCGGGGGCGCCGTGACTGAAGGCACCATCGACTCGCAGACGCGTCGCGACGCCCTCCGCAAACTGCAGGCCCGCGGCCTCAAGCCGGTCAAGGTCGAGGAAGCGGGCGCCGCCGTGCGCGCCAAGGAAGCGGTCCGCGAGGGTGGCCCCGCCGATAAGGATCTGCTGCCGACCCAGGCCGAATGCCTGCCTTTCCTGGAAGCGATGGCCGACTTGGTCCGCTCCGGGATGTCTGCGGGCGAAGCGCTCCGCCTCCTCTCCCTTCGCCTCCAGAAATCCCGTCTCCGCGTTCTCTGCGCCGGCATCTGGTCCAAGCTCGGCGAAGGCCAGAGCCTCTCCGTCGCGATGGGTGGCTACCCGAAGGTCTTCGACGGCCAGACGCTCAACCTGATCGCCGCGGGCGAAGCCACGGGTAATATCCGCGACGTCCTGGAGCGCCTCATCACGCACTTCACGGAGCAGAACGAATTCCGCCGCAAGTTGGCCAGCGCGATGGCCTACCCGGTCTTCATCTGTTTCGTGGCGGTGGGCGTCATCATCTTCTTCGTCCTCTTCCTGCTGCCTCGCCTAGAGACCTTGCTGAAGTCGCTCGGCGGCGAAATGCCGCTCTCGACCAAGTTGCTCATCGGCTTCGCGAACACGCTGCTCTGGTTCGGCCCGCTCCTCCTGGTCCTCGCGATCGCCTTGGCCTTCTACGTGAAGTACTGGCGCAAGACGGAGGCCGGCCTCATCGCCTCCGACGCGCTGCTCCTCCGCGTGCCGCTCGCCGGCACCTTCGTGGTGCGGGTCTCGGTCCTCAACTTCTGCCAGACGCTCGCGGTGCTCCTTGAGAATGGCATCACCACCGCTGAAGCCCTTCGCCTCGCCGAGAAGACCGCCCCGAACCGTGCCCTCCGCCAGCAGCTGCGCGCGGCGACCGACCGCGTGCTCGAAGGCGATAGCCTCTCGAAGGCCCTCGCGCGCACGGGCTATTTCCCGCGCCTCCTCCTCGACCGCGTCGCCGTCGCCGAACAGACCGGCAACCTGGCGCCCGGCCTCCGCGACATCGCCCGCTCCTATCGCGCCGAACTCGATCGCTGGCTGGGCACGCTTTCGCAGACGATCTCCGCTTCCGTGCTCATCGTGGCGTTCTCGTTCGTCGCTTTCATCGCCTTCGCGATCGTCTCCGCCGTCTTCCAGGTCAGCTCCAGCTTCAGTTTCTAAAGGTAGGGACAGCACCATGTGCTGCCCTCTGCATCTAGGTAGGGCTGACCACCCTTGGTCAGCCGCCCGGGTAGAGATGCGATGACATCGCATCCGTCTGTCTCCCATGGTAGGGACGGCTCTCCGAGCCGTCCGCTATATCCAGGTAGGGTCGAGCATCCCGGCTCGACCGCGGCCGACCAAGGATGGTCAGCCCTACCCATTGCTGCTGCCCACCATTCTCAGCACCAGGTTCGGGTTCGGGCCATCCCGCACCCGAACCTGAACACCTGAACCAGCTCCCGACGGCCGAGACCCGAGACCTGAAAAGATGACCCCAGCCAATCATCCGGTCTCCGGTTCCCCTTTGAGCCCCCCGTTTGTCTCCCCGGCCAACTGGCCCACTGATCAACGGGTCAACTAGTGGTGCGCCGTTCCGGTCCTCGGGTCCTCGTGCCCTCTAGCCCTCGAGGGATACCCCCTCGCGGCGCTTACTTCGTCGCCTCTTCCGCCGCGCCCACCTCTGCACTTTTGCACGCGGCTCCGCCGCAGTTGCACCTTTGCACTGCCTTCATCTGGCCCTCCGGCCCTCCTGTCCTCGGGCCCTCTTATTTCCCTGCCTCTTCCGCCGCGCCTTCCGCCTTCACTCCAGCTGGCAATTCGCCGAGGAGTTCCAACGCGGTGATGGTCGCCTTGAAGGTGACGGTGCCCGCGCTGCCGCGTTCGGCCGTCATGGAGAGATTGCCGATGGCGAGGTAGGGGGCGCGCGACTTCACGCTTTCGTAGAAGCGCAGCACGCTCGCGAGGTCCGCCTTGCTGCATCTCATCTGGAGCGAGTGGATCGCGAACTTCCCCGCCTTGGTCGTCTTGGGTGATTCCGTGTTGGCGCTGAGGCCGGCTTCGTTGGTGGCGTTGATGGCTTCGGCGACGAGCTTGGCCTGGTCGTAGCCATGGCCGGAATCGAGTCCCTGCACGGCCAACGCGGTCGCGTTGCGAATCTCGCGTTCCTTCGCGATCCAGGATTTCTGGACGAGGGCGTCTTCCTCGAGGGCGCGCCAGTCATCCCAGCTGCCTTGCACGCGCGCCCAGGCGCCCGTCGACCACAGTAGCGCGGCGACCAGCAGAGCGGCGAGCCCCATGAGGCGTTCGCGGGGTTGCAGGCTGAAGAAGAAGTGTTTCATTGTTTAGGGGTTTCGGCGGTCTTGAGGAGCACGGCCTGCTTGAAGATGATCTCGATGCGGAAGGTCGTGGAGGTATCGCGCACGCGCGGCTCGCTGTTCGTCGCGGCTTCGACCTCCGGCATGGCCTGCACGGCCTTGAGGAAATCGGAGATGTCGCCGGCGTTCGGCGTCTTGGCGTCCACGGTCATCATCGGCTTGGCGATGGTGCTATCCTTGGCCTTCTTGATCTCGCACTGGATGTTGGTGAACTCGACGGTGGCCGGGCGCTTTTCGTTCACGAGCGCGAGCATCTCCATCGGCAGCAGGCGTTTGACGCCGAGCTCGAGGATGCGCAAGGTGATGTCCTGCGAGGCCTCGATGTCCTCGACCAGCGGACGGCGGGCTTCGTTGGCGACTTCCAGCGAAGCCTTGCGCATGCCGACGACGAGGCCGGTGATGTCAAGGAGCAGGGAGAGGACGAGGACGGCGGCGCCGACGCGGGCCGCGTTCCAGAGCATGAGGTTGAGGCGCTCCTTCTTGCGACGCTCAGCGAGGAAGTCGCTGTCGCGGATGTCGGAGTCGTCCAGGCCTTTCTTGGGGATGGTGAACGACCCTTCGAACTCGCCCTTGAGGATGAGGTCGCCTTCGACGATCGCGCCGGTGAGCGCGCCGGTGAGGTTCTCGACCGGGGTGTCGGTCGCAAGGTCGGCGCGGGCCGCGGCTTCCCGGGCGATGCCCGCTTCATCGGTATCCGCGAGCTCGGCCACGACGATGGCGGCGGGCAACTCCTCGCCGGCCTTCCAGGCGAGCGCGGTGAGGCGTTCATTGCTGCGGTGCACGACGATGCCGTCGGCCGCCGGGCGATGGCCGCACAGGGCTAGGAATTCCGGGACGACTTGGCAGTCCTCCGGCCAGGCGAAGCTTTCTTCCGCGGTGAAGCGGCGACGGTGGGCGGCGTAGGCGAGCACCTGCTTGCCGTCGGCGGACGTGACGAAACCGACGAGCATCTGCTCGAGCGGGAAAGGGGAGATGGCCTCGAGCGCGAGGTTCACCTGGCCGGGGACGTCGTCGCCCTCGACGGAGAGTCGGCGAACGAAGAAACGGTTACCGGGAAGCATCGCGGCTTCTTGCGGCTTGGGCCCGGTGAAGGCGCGGGTGAAAGGAGAGGTCATTTTTAAGGGATTGCGTAGCCCGAGGGGTGAGGGCGGCGGAGGGTTCAGCGGGGGGCCGGAAGGTCGTCGGAGTCAGCGGGGGGTTTGGGGGCGGGCGGGGCGCCGTTGTCTTCCTCCCAGGCGAGGATCTGGAACGGGTAAGCAATCGTCTTGCTGGCGACGCGGCCGCTCATGGTCGATTTGCCGAGGGTGATCGGGGCTTCGATACCTGGGGTGAGGTAAGGGGAGGGGTTCGTCGTAGTCGACCGCGGAACGGGTGTCGAGGTTCCCGTTGTTCTTACGGTGGTGGTCGCTCCAGTCCGGCTCAGCCCGAGGCTGGGGTCGGTGTCCGGATTCGCCGCGGCGGTCGGGTAGGCCACGTCTTCACGGATGGCCACGAGCGCGCTCACCCGGCACTGGGCGCGCCCTTCTTTCACCGTCACGCGCACCCACATGAGGATGACCTCGTCGTCGAACTTGGTCATGTTGAGGCCGCCGCCGACAAGCTGTTGCACCTCGCTGGTGACGCGGAAATAGGGCGGGGTGCCGACGATGCGCTGGCCGATCTCGGCTTGCCGCTCGCGGATCAAGGCGATCTGCCGCTCATCTAGCCCTTGCGAGAGCAGCACGGCATCCGAGGCGGTGTTGATGTTGGCCTGCGGGAAAGTGAACAGGCTGACGCAGTCCTTGAAGGCGAGGAAGATCGGCGTCGGTCGGCCGGCCTCGTCGAAGAATTGCTCCTTGGCCACGCCGATGGAGCGGAATTCCTCGAAGCTGCGAATCGGACGGCGCGCGGGGCGGAAGGAAAGGGTGCTCCGCTGGTAGGCGGCGTCCGTGGCCTCCTCCTCGATGGATTCATACGACTTGCTCTGCCAGGCGATGATGGCGTCCGAGACGCGCTCGGCGTCGCGCTGCTCCATGCCGAGGGAGTAGAGGAGCTGGATGAGGTCGTTCTTCGTCAGGACGCTCAGCGGCAGCTTGCCCGACTCGTCTTCGTACTCGAACTTCACCTCGAGGCCCTCGCGCGGGGGGAAGCCGGCGTAGGCGTGCGGGTCGTCGTAGCCCTGCGAGTGGTCGTGGATCTTGTTGAGGTCGATCGAGCGGATCTCGGCGATGACGGCCAGCGCAAGCTCGAGCTCCGACTGCGCGTCGGCCCGCAGGCGGCGGCGGTCCGCCTCGCGCGTCGCCATGGAAAGCTCGAGCGAATTGTCCTCCATGAAGCGGGCGAGCAAGAGCGACGCCAGCGTGATGAGCACGAGGATGACGATCAGGACCGAGCCGCGGCGCTTCTTCACGGTCATGGCGTGGAGGCGCCGGAGCGCTTGATGGGGAGGTTGATGACCTTGGTGGCCTTGAGCGCGCCGCGTTCGAAGAGGAGATGGATCCGCGCGGGCTTCTTCCAGGCGGTGCTGCCGGTCTCGTTCAGGGGCTCCGGTTCGACCTTCCACTCCTTGAGGTCGGCGTCGTAATATTCGTATTGGATCGCGGTGACGAACGGGCTGATGACGGTCTCGTGCTTGTCGGTCTTGTCCCGCTCGAGCTCGAGGCGCGATTGCCACTGGAAGATGATGCCGCGGCCTTCCTCCACGAAGACGTTGAAGTCGACGTCGGGGAGCGGCGCTTCCGGCCAGTCCGCCAGGCGCCCGGCGTCGGCGAGCAGGAAGCTGAGGCGCGGCTGCGTGGTGCCCGCGCCATCGTCGACGTCCTTGAGCGCGACGCCGGAGGAGCTCGGCCCGTAGGTCGCCTGCTCGAAAGCATTGCGCACGAGCGCGGTCGCGGCCCGCGCGTGCTGGTCAAAGAGCCGCTGGTCGCGCCCTCCGCCCCAGAGCTCGGTCATGGAGAAGAGGAAAGTATTGAGCGCCACCATCAGCGCGCCGAGCAAGGCGAGCGAGACGAGCATCTCGAGCATCGTGAAGCCGCGGCGGCTGGCGGGCGGGGCGTTCATTTCTTAGCCGGCCGTGCGGCGGGCGGCCCTCCGGGTTGACCGTTCTTGCCGTTCGTCGGCGCGGGTTGGCCCTTGCCGCCTTTGCCGCCCGCAACGGGCTGAGCGGGGATGAGTTTCTTGCCGCGCGTGGGCGCGCTGATGAAGGCGGAGTTACCGTCGGCTTCCTTGTAGCCGCGTTCCTTCTCGAGGCGTTGGCGCGCGTCGTCACGGATCTTCTGGCGGTCCGAAGGGATGGACCACGTGGGCCGCAGGAGCATGCGCGTCTCGGCGAACTCCTCGGCTTCGCCCCCGTCGGTGGCTTCGATCTCGGCGGTGAGCTGCACGGCGAAAAGGTCGCTCACGCTGGTCGCCTCGATCTTGCCCTCCCAGCGCGCGGTGCGGCCGCCGGGCAGATGGATCTCGCCGCCGGCTTCGACGTCTTCGAAGCCGGGCGTCTCCAGGAGCGCGGCGCGGCAACGCGCGCGGTCGTCGAGGCGCTGTTCGTCCTGCTTCATGGCGATGCGGCTGAGCAGGACGTTAGAATAGGCGGCGCCGAGGCTCACGGCCGCGACGGCGAAGATGGCGAGGCTGACGAGCACCTCGATGAGCGTGAAGGCGCGACGTTTCATCGGGCGTCGACCGCCGGTAACGGCGCGCAGGTCAAGGGGTCGATGGGAATCACGCGGCGACCTTCCTCGCGCGTGACTTCGAGGCGCACGCGGTCGCACGTGCCATCAGGGTAGAAGCGCATGCGGACGATGGGCTGCTCGGAGGCGACGCCGCCCAGCAGGATCGCGCCGGTGGTTTCGGGGGCCAGGATCTGGACCTTCACGCCCTCGATCTTCGGCAGTCGTTCCTCGGTGCGCGGATGGTCTTGGGCGACATTTTCTTCGCCCCAAAGGAAGTCTGCTCCTGTGCCGTCCGCGTTGTCGGCCGGGAGTAGTTCCAGGATGGCCGCCTTCTGCACGGCGGTGCGCCGGACGGTCTGCAGGAGCGCCCGCAGCGCGTCCTCCGGGTCGGAGCGCACGGTGCTCTTGAGGAGCGTGCTCGATCCGCCGATCAGCACGGCCGCGATCATGCTCATCAGGCCGATGGCCAGCAACGTCTCCAGCAACGTGAAGCCGGGACGCGCCGGGGTGCCGGACCGTTGCTGTGGGGCTTGCTTCACCAGTTGCCGATATCGTCCGGGGTGTCCGCCTGCTTGTCGCGTCCTTTGGAGAAGAGGTCGTAGCTATCCGTGTTATGCGTTCCGGGGTAACGGTATTCGTACGGCTCACCCCACGGATCGGAAGGAGCCTTGCCGCCGGGGACTTTGATGTACGGGCCCTTCCACTGGTCCGCCTTGTCTTCCGGCGCCTTGATCAGGGCCTTGATGCCCTGCTCGGTCGTAGGGTAGTCGCCGAGGTCGCGACGGAAGCTGAGGAGCGGGGCTTCGAGCGACGAACGCACGAAGATCTTCGCGGAGCCTTCCTGGCCTTGGCCGAAGAACTTATCGAGGTTGCCGACGACGACCCCGACGAGGAGCGCCATGATGGCGATCGTGATCAGGATCTCGAGGAGGGTGAAGCCCTTGCGGAGTCGGCGGGCGTGCTTTGGCTGGACGGTGGTCATGGGAAAAAAGAAAAGGCTTAGCGGACCTTCGGGGTCTTGGGGGGCTTCGTCGTTTCGGGTGCGGCGGTCGGTGTCTTGGGCGTCTTGCCGCCGGTGGTGTCGCCGCCGCGTTGGCGCGGGTCGCCGCTGTTATCCGGACCGCGACCCTTGCTGAACTTATCGCGCATGGACTGACGGAAGGCTTCGACCTGCTCCGGGGTGAGGTTGCCGGGACCGCCTGCTCCGGGCACGCCGGCGACGGAGCTCGGTTGGGCAATCGCGTTAGAGACGGCGGCGAGCTGCGCGGGGCTCGGGCCCTTGTAGGTGACCACGACGGCCTGGTGCAGCGCCATCTGCTGAGGCTGGCCACCGTTGTCGATGATGAGGGTCTCATTCGCGACGTCGAAGCCTTTGACGACGACGGGTACGTTCGTCGACGGGGCTTCGCCTTCGGCTACCCAACTCGACTGCCGGGTCAGGGTGTTGTAGATGCTGTAGTAGTTCACGCCGCCCTCGGCATACATGCCGCGGAACTCGAGGGTGCTGGGGGCCACGCCCGGGCCAGCGGCCGCCCCCGTGCCACCGAAAGGCGAGTTCTTGACGAGGCCTTCGAGGTCGATCGCCGAAGCGTTGCCAAGGCTGAGCAGGACCGCGGTCAGCAGGCTGCAGGAGAGTCGGGGGAGGGGGCGCATCTTATTAAAGGGGTGGGGTATCTCTAAAACACCAAGCAAGGGGTTAGGTTGCCAACTTCATCGCCATCATAGCCGCTCCTCCGTGCGGTATCGAGGAATAATGCCCAAATAGGCCTTTTTCACCCTATTTTAGGCCAATAACCCCCATAAAACGTCCTGATTGGCATAACCAATCGATTACCTGTCAGCCATTCAGGCTTTTTTACGATATTTTTACAACTTTTTGACGGTTTAGGCCTTTGGTTTGCAACCTAGCCCCGCTCGCTATGTTTAAATGACGGATGCAGCTCTCGGCCCCTCGCGCAGCTTGGCCCACCCCGATCATCGCGATGCTCGGGGCGGTCGTCTGTGCCTGGGTTTCCCCGGCCTCCGCCCAGGATTTCCAGAAGGATATCCAGCCGTTCCTTAATAAGTACTGCACGGACTGCCACGACGCCGAGCAGGAGAAGGGCCACCTCAACCTCGAGGCCTTCAAGGACGACGCCCGCTTCTTCCGCGACCAACGCATCTGGCGCGAGGTCGTCAACCAGGTCGTCTCGGGCGAGATGCCTCCGGTGAAGAAGAAAGTCCGTCCCTCGCCCGCCGAGATCGAGCACCTGCAGACGTCCGTCCACAAGCTGCTCGCCAACGCGATCTCCAAGGCGAAGACGGACCCGGGCGACGTCACGATCCGCCGCCTCAACCGACTCGAGTTCAACAACACGATCCGCGATCTGCTCTTCCTCGACGAGAATTTCTCCGCCGACTTCCCGGCCGACGATACGGGCTACGGTTTCGATAACATCGGCGACGTGCTGACGTTCTCGCCGGTCCACCTGGAGCGCTTCCTCGCCGTCGGCGAACAGATCGCCGCCAAGGCGATGCCGACGAAGGCCAATGAACTCGATGGCACGGGCCTCGCGATGATCGAGATGCTTCCGAAGGGCCGCCGCGACAGCCAGCAGCGCTACTTTGAACCGGCGCCGTATCTCACGGGCCCGATGGAAGCCCAGCGCGACGGCGATTACCTCATCTCGGTCAGCCTGCGCTCCACGGGCTCGCCCGGCGATCCGCCCCCGAAGGTCGCCTTCCTTGTCGATGGCGTCGAGGTCGGTACCTATCAGTTCAAGGCGGTCAAGAAATCCGAGACCGCCGAGGTGAAGGTCGCCGCCCTCAAGGCCGGTAAACACGAGTTCACGCTGAAGTGGCTCAACCCGCCCGCGAAGATTCCCGGCAACGCCCGCTCGCTCTCCGGCCTCCGCCTCCGCCTCCTCGGCCCGACCGACACGCGCACGGAATTGCAGCGCCGTCTGGCCGTCGTCATCGGCAAGACGACCGGCGACGTCCGCGCGAAGGCCGTCGCGAACTGGTTCGTGAGCCGTGCTTTCCGCCGCCCGGCCACGGGCCCCGAGCTGGCCCGCTACGGCCGAGTGTTCCTCGCAGCCGAGAAGAGCAGCGGCCAATGGGAAGCCGGCGCCCAGGCGATGATCGCCGTCGTGCTGGCTTCGCCGAAATTCATCTTCCGCGGCGAACAGGACGAGAAGCCCACGGCCACCGAAGCCCATCCGATCGGCGAATTCGCGCTGGCCTCGCGCTTGAGCTATTTCCTCTGGGGCTCGATGCCCGACGACGAGCTCTTCCAACTCGCCTACGCGGGCAAGCTCTCCGCCAACCTCGAAGCCCAGGCCCGCCGCCTCCTCAAGGACCCGCGCGCGCAGTACCTGACCCAAGGCTTCGGCATCCAATGGCTCCAGCTCCGCCAGCTCTCGACGGTCTCGCCGGACCCGTCGCTCTACCCGAAGTTCAGCGAGTCGGTCCGCACCTCGATGATGAAGGAGACGGAGCTCTTCTTCGCCGAAGTGGTCCGCGAAGACCGCGACGTGCTCGACTTCCTCGATGGCGACTTCACTTACCTCGACCGCACGCTGGCTTCGTTCTACGGCATCAACGCCGACTTCCCCCGCGGTCGCGACAAAGGAGAGTTCGTCCGCGTGACGCTCCCGAAGGGCGAACGCGGCGGCATCCTCACCCACGCGTCCATCCTCACGGCGACGTCTAATCCGACGCGCACGTCGCCGGTCAAGCGCGGCAAGTGGATCCTCGAACAGATCCTCGGCACGCCGCCTCCGCCCGCTCCGCCTTCCGTGCCGACGCTCGAAGGCCAGCAGCTCAAGGGCAACCTCCGCCAACGTATGGAACAGCATCGCGCCGACCCGGCCTGCTCCTCCTGTCACTCCCGCATGGATGCCATCGGTTTCGCCTTCGAGAAGTTCGACGGCGTGGGGCTCCTCCGCACGATGGACGAAGGCACGCCGATTGATCCGGCCGGCAAACTCTCCGACGGACGCACGTTCTCGGGCGCCGGCGAGCTGAAGCAGATCCTCCGCAAGGACCGCGAAAAATTCGTCCGTAACCTCTCCACGAAACTCCTGACCTACGGCCTGGGCCGCGGGCTCGATTACTACGACGGCCCGGCGGTCGATAAGATCACGGATTCCGCCATCCGGTCTGGTAATCGCTTCTCCTCGGTGGTCCTCGGGGTGGTCATGAGCGACCCTTTCCGCCTCCGCCGGGGAACATCCCAAGGCGAAGCGGGGTCTCACCCCTCTAAGAAGTAACCTCTCTGCTATGAAGACTGACCTCATTCCCCGCCGCACGGTGCTCAAAGGCCTCGGTGCCGTCATGGCCCTGCCGTGGCTCGAAGCGATGGGTCTCCAGACCGGGTGGGCCGCCGGCAACACGCCGACGAAGCACGCCGCCCCGAACCGCATGGCGTTCCTCTACGTCCCGAACGGCGTGAACATGGACGGCTGGCGCGTCGGTGCCGAAGGGTCGCTGCCTTCCAAACTTCCCCCGATCCTCGCGCCGCTCGCCAACGTCCGGAAAGATTTCTCGGTGCTCACGGGCCTCACGGCCGACAAGGCCCGCGCCAACGGCGACGGCGGCGGAGACCACGCGCGCGCGATGTCCGCCTTCCTCACGGGCGCCCAGCCCCGCAAGACCGACGGCGCCAACATCCGCTCCGGCGTCTCGGCCGACCAGCTCGCGGCCTCGCGCATCGGCGACCGTACGCGCCTCGCCTCCCTCGAGATCGGTACCGAAGCCAGCAAGCTCGCCGGGGGCTGTGACTCGGGCTACTCCTGCATCTACCAGTCCAATATCTCCTGGCGCTCGGCCACGCAGCCGATGCCGAAGGAAGTGAACCCGAAGCTGATCTTTGAACGCCTCTTCGGCTCGGGCTCCGACCTCGAGCGCCAGCGTCGCGATGCCCAGCGCAAGTCGGTCCTCGACCTGGTGCGCGAAGACTTCCGCGAACTGAACGTCCGCCTCGGCGCCGACGACCAGCGCAAGCTGGACGAATACTTCACCGCGGTCCGCGAGATGGAGATGCGCATCGCAAAGTCCGGCCAGGATGGTCGGAGCAAGCTCCCCGTCGGCGCCCTGACCCCGAAGGGTATCCCGGAAAGCTACGCCGAACACCTGAAGCTCCTCGCTGATCTCATGGTGCTCGCGTTCCAGACCGACACCACCCGCGTGGCGACGTTCGTCCTCGCTAACGAAGGCAGCAACCGTTCGTACCCGTTTATCGGCGTGCGCGACGGTCACCACAGCATCTCCCACCACGGCCATGATCCCGTGAAGCTGTCGAAGATCCAAGACATCAATGTCTTCCACTCGACGCACCTCGCTTATTTCCTTGAGCGCCTCAAGTCCGTGAAGGAAGGCGACGGTAACCTGCTCGACCACTCCATGATTGTCTACGGTTCTGGTAACGGCGACGGCGACCGTCACAACCACGACGATCTTCCCATTCTCCTGGCCGGCGGTGGTTGCGGTACCCTCAAGCAGGGCCGCCACATCGTCTATCAGAAGGAGACCCCGATCAATAACCTCTGGGTCAGCATGCTCAACCGCATGGACATCCGCGATGTCCAGCTCGGCGACAGCACCGGCGAACTCAAGAAGCTCTCCTAAGGTAGGGGCGCCACTGCGTGGCGTCCGCTCTGCTAGGTAGGGCCGACCATCCTTGGTCGGCCGCAGCCTCTCTGCCGCTCCCAACCGCTAACCGCCAATACCTCGCGGCTCCGCCGCGCTAGGTAGGGACAGCACCACGTGCTGTCCTAATCTGTGTCTGTTCGCCGCAGGGCGAACCCAGGTAGGGGCGTGGCTCCGCCGCTCCCTCCGCATGAGGAGTGCACGATAAATCGTGCCTCTACCTTCGTCCGCCCTGCGGCGGCCCTTGAATGCCCCCTGCCAACTTCCCGGTCTCCGGTTTCCCCTTGAGTGCTGTATTCTTCTGATCAACCGAGCCTCTCATTTGTGCTTCGAGTCCTCGTGCCCTCCGGCCCTCATGTCCTCGAATCGTGTCCCCACGCGGCGCCCTTCGCCGCGTATCACATTATAATCTTCTTCTATAAAATACCCCTTGCCCTCATCCACCCGATGTTCACAGTCGGCCGTCATGAACCCCGCCCGCCTGCTCCCGGCCTTACTCGGCCTCGTTTTACTCACTGGTTGCGCCTCGATCACCCGTGGCAGCAAGGAAGTCTTCGTCGTCGACTCCGTCCCACAGGATGCCGACGTCCGTCTGTCGACCGGCATGGTCGGCAAGACCCCGGCCAGCTTCCAGGTGCCGCGCAGCGACACCCTCACTGTCTTCATCAGCAAGCCCGGCTATAAGGACCGGACCATCATCGTGGCGGCCGAGATCGGCGGTGGCGGTGGCGCCGCGATGGCGGGTAATGTCTTCGTCGGCGGTATCATCGGCGCGGGCATCGATGCCGGCACGGGTGCCATGTACGAGCACAAGCCCAACCCCCTGATGGTGACGCTCGAGAAGGTCGAAGTCGCCACGCCGGTGAAGCCCTGAGGCTAAGCCCTTTCCCTCCCAACGGGCGCGACACTGGTCGCGCCCGTTTTATTATATAAGAAACTTAATATAAGATAACGGTTGCTATCTGGCGCTGGGGGTTTTCACTCAGAGGTGCTATGAAACACACCCCCATCCTCCTCCTCACCCTCGTCGCTGCCTCGGCTTCCGCCGCTGACGGTCTCGGTTCGGGTCTCAACTATAACCGCCTCGGCCTTGGCTACAGCACCGATGATTTCCGCAATACCGTCGCCCTTGCCGGCAGCGCCCAGCTCGGCGACTCCGGCTTCATTATTTCCGGTTCATACGGAGATGTAAGCGCCGACTTCAATGGTTTTTCGGGCAAAGAGGTCACTTACGGACTTGGCTATAAGTTCAGCGTGGGATCCGGCGATCTCTTGGTTGGATACAGCTACGGCCAGGGCCAGTATACTTATATCGATGAATCCGCCGCCGCCGCCGCTACTGGTGAGGAAAAAGGCTTCGGTATCGAGTACCGCCAGGCTCTTTCCAGCAACATCGAGTTCAGCGTAGGCTACCAGCGCATTAAAACCTCTGGTCTCGGCGTTGGCGTTGCCGATACGGATGGCGATGGAGACTTGGATACCGTCGTCGCCGCCGCCGACTCGCTCAATAACAACGTGTTTAACGTCGGCTTGCGCTACAACGTGAACAAGAACTTCGATATCTCACTCAACTACGCCTTCAAGAAGGACGACGTCGGCGGCAATAAGTTCGGCGTCTCCGCTGGTTACAACTTCTAAGCTTCACGGATAGCTTCATGCACCTGAGCCCGGCCGTAAGGCCGGGCTCTTTCCGTTTAAGCCCCCGCCGCCTTGGTAGGGATGCGATGACATCGCCTCCGCTTGCCTCTCTGCCGTTCCCAACCGCTAACCGCCACCACCTCGCGGCTCCGCCGCGCTAGGTAGGGTCGGGACCGCGTCACGACATAGCTGTATCTGCCTCAGGGTAGGGACGGCTCTCCGAGCCGTCCGTTCGCGGACTGATATGCGCAACACGATCAACCCGACGGCGGGCTCGGAGAGCCACGCCCTACCCAAGACCCCAGCCAACTATCCGGTCTCCGGTTTCCCCTTGAGTTCAAGGTTCGCACTTCTGATCAACCGAGCCTCTGAGCCTCCGTGCCTCTCGCTTGGCGCTCTGGCCAACTGGCCCACTGATCAACGGGTCAATTAGTGGTACGCCGTTCCGGTCCTCGGGTCCTCGTGCCCTCTAGCCCTCGAGGGATACCCCCTCGCGGCTCCGCCGCGCCCACCTTTGCACTGTTTACCCATATCACGCTTCGCAGCAGTTCACCATGCCAGCAGATCCCCACGAATGAGCGCGTGCTTTGCGCACGCTCATTCGTAGTGCGTCCACATCCTCAGCACCTTCACCGTCTTCTCCTTCGCGTACACCTGATACACCAGCCGATGCTGGAGATTGATCCGGCGGGAGTAAGCTCCGGCCAGATCGCCGACCAGTGACTTGTAGGGTGGGGGATTCTGGAAAGGGTTTTTCGCAAGCACCGCGAGCAGCGTCTCGACCTTCGGACGTAGCCCCGCCTTGGACGCCTTGAGGGCGTCCTTCTGGGCCTGCTTCGTATAGACCAGCTCCCCGCTCACCAGCGGAGCTTCTTGGCGGATTTCTTCAGTGGCTCCTTGAGCCCGCTGCGGATCGAGGCACCCACGCCCGGGATCGCCGCCAGATGGAGCGTCTCCTGGATGTTGGCCCAGTCGGCTTCGCTCACCAGCACCGCGTTACCGCGCTTGCCCGTAATCTGGATTGGTTCATGGACGGAGGCCTCGATCAGCTTGTAGAGCTGCGCGCGGGCCCGGGTGGCGGTAATCGTCGTCATAGCCACAAAGGTACGTAAAAGCGTACGCATGGCAAGAGTGCCTTCGGGTGCGAGTATGGAGTTCCGCGTATCGAGTATCGGGCGATGCATAGATTTCACGCCCCGACGCTCCTCATCTCTCTCATCCCCCTCAACCCCGGGAATTACCCAGGGTAGGGATGCGATGACATCGCATCCGCTTGCCTCTCTGCCGCTCCCAACCGCTAACCGCCAACCGCTACCCCCTCGCGACTTCGTCGCGCCGGTAGGGACGGCTCTCCGAGCCGTCCGCTAGGGAATTTTTACCCTTGGCTAAACACGGGTGATTCACCAAGGTATGTGAGGACTGGGATTTCTCGGTCGGAAAGGCGGCCGACGTTTAGACGTCACCGCCTTTTTTGTTTTCAATCCAGCCCACCAGATGTTTGCGCACGACATCGAATGCCGGATTGGCTGCCGAGGGCTTGATGATATGCCGGGCGGCCGGATAGGCGCAAAGATCGGCGACCTGTAATCCGGCGACATTGTCGCGCTTGGCGCGTATCACCCAGCGGATTGGAATATCGGTATCGGCGGACTCATGGGCGGCGAGCCAGGCGACCAGCTCTCTATCTTCACGCTTGCCCCGTGCCTCGGCGATGAGGGTGACCGAAATTTTGTCCAGTAGCTTGGCGCGCTTAGATATTAGGCGTAGGCCGTGCTGGAGCGCTTCATGATAAGGCAGGTGAGTTGAATCGGGTTCAGCCGAGTTTTTGTGGAAACATGATATGATTAACTCAAAGGGTGCGATGTGGATGAGCTCGGTAATGGCCTGCATTAGCCGGAGACGATCCGGGGCGTGATGGAACTGGCTGAAGTCGCCTAGCTGCTTGCGGATGTCCCGACTATGGAGATTTACGCCTTCATGCGGCCAGAAATCCAGTTTCAGGCGGCCGACGGCCGGAATGACCTCAGCCGCATAGCGCCTCCTCTCCACCAGGACAAAAGCCAAAAGCAGGAGTGGAAAATCGCGGTCGGCTTTCCCGGCGGAGTGGTCACCGCATTCATCCATGAACACGAGGAGCGTGTCTTCGTCGCCAGTTAATTCCATCCCCCATCTATCACCCGCACCCCTCGCCCCTCGCAACTCAGGGAACCCCTCATGCCGTTCCCAGCCGCCAACCGCTAACCGCCACCACCTTCAACGGGTAGGGTCGGGACCGCGTCACGACATAGCCTGCCTCTGCCTCGGGTAGGGCGGCGATTGCCATCGCCGCCGTTCGCCTACGCACGTCCGCATTCATCGGCTCTTCGCTAAGACCCGACGACTCCCCGTCCACGGTCTCGAACGGCGGTGATAGCAATCACCGCCCTACCTTCTGCATTTGCTTCGTAGCAGGCCCCCGTGTCAGCATATCCCCACGCGACTCAGTCGCGCTTACCTCGCCTCGCAGCCGTTCACCATGCCAGCA
>SXGQ01252535.1_pt1 | contig 16398 bp, 14 predicted proteins | sample 3178371 | NCBI WGS metagenome assembly SXGQ01 (sample SAMN11356859, study PRJNA531348) | freshwater metagenome | isolation source: freshwater sample F1-20 | place: China: Fuxian Lake, Yuxi | collected 2017-12-25
GACCTTCAGCATGTCCTTGAATCGACCGTAGAACATGATCGTACCGGCGGCATCGAGAGCACCGATGTCGCCGGTGTGAAACCATCCATCGCGATCAAGCGCGCTAGCGGTTTTTTCAGCATCGCGGTAATAACCCTCAAAAAGACTGTAACCGCGCACCAGGACTTCACCACGTTCTCCGACGGGTTGATCGACACCCGTATCCGGATCGACGATCCGAACCTCCAACCCGGGGAGTGGTCGACCGAGACGTGTAATTCGTTGTTGCTCAGGCTCACTGGGCGAGCCTGTGGTGACTGTGCCCGAGGCCTCCGTCATGCCGAAGCTGCCTACCTGCAGTGCGTTTGGCATTGCTGCCATGATCGGCTGCGCTACTCCAGGTGGTTGTACGGCAAAGTTAGAATTCATCAGTTTGATGCTGGACAAATCTCGCTTCGCGAAATCCTCGTGATAAATGAGTCCTTGCATGATGGTCACGAAACTGGGGTACGTTGCAGTGACTTTGTATTCCTCCAGCATTCGCAGAGCGAGACCAGCATCGAAGTAACCCATCGTGATGTAGGTTCCGCCCACATCGAAAATCGCGAGCATCGGCAGCACTGCGGCGATATGAAACATCGGTAGCGGTGACCAGAGTGAGTCGTTGGCTGTCAATCGATAGCGGTGCCGGCCCAATGCGATCGAATTACGTACCTGTGCTTCGTGCGTGATGAGACAGCCCTTTGGATTGGCCGTGGTGCCCGAGGTATAAAGCATCAGCGCAACATCGCGTACGCGAGTTTGGAGCCGAGTCTTGTGTACTTCGACTTCGTCGATCGAGTCGGCGAGCGTCCAAAAGGTCGCTTGGTTGACGAAACCAGCCCGATCGCTACCGCCAAGAAGCACGAGATTGCGCAACTTCGGAGCTGCAGCCAATCGGACCCGCAACGCATCGCTCTGTGTGCCGATATCCGGCAGGGCGCCTTCGAGACGCTCGACAAAGTTCACTTGATCGGCAACCGCGTCTGTCGTGATCAACGTCACCAGGTCCGCGTTCTCGATGACGTAGCCGATTTCCGCGGACTTGTAGCGCGCATTGATCGGTACGATTACTGCTCCACACAGGGCGATGGCGAAGTACAGTTCGACAAACTCCGCGCAGGTGTGCATCAGGATGCCGACGTGGTCGCGGCGTTTGACTCCGAGGGCCTGCAAGCTACGTGCGAGCCGAATTGACCGGTTCGCCAACTGCGCATAGGTGTAGTGAACCTCTGGAAACACCAGGGCCAACTTGTCCGGATTGCGATCAGCGGCGGTCAGTAGCAAGTCACCCATGGTGGTGACATGGATTCGCAGGGACGAGAGATCTTCGGACATGGGCATCTACGCACTTCCTATTCGGCAGGACCGAAGGCGAGCAAAACATTACCCGGCATATGGAAATAGACGCCGTATCCGGAGGCCGCAAACAGCATTCCATCTTGGGCTATCGGACCGGCTCCACCGCCGAACGATCCGCCCGTGGCCGTCGAACCGCTGACGGTCTTGAAAGATTGAGTCGAGTCGAATTCCCAGATCACGCGACCGGTTGCACTGTCATAGGCCCGCAAGCGTCCGTCCATATGGCCGGCGAGAACCGCACCTGGAATTGCCGTGATAGCCGCGGAGATGCCCGGCTCGCAAAACTTTCGGCCGTTGCAGACGTTGTTCGCAGGTGTTGCCCACAACAGCTTGCCGTTGGCGATATCGACAGCATACAGACCGGCCTTTGAGGGCACGGCATGCAGATGTGTTTCGGCTTCCGGGCTGCTCATATCCGAGATCGGCACGAATAGCGTTTGACCATCGAGAGCCATGCCGAAATGCACGCCACCTTGAATGCCACCGCGACCAACTTTCTGCTGCCAAACCGGTTGTCCGCGCTGAGCTGGATCAAGAGCGTACACATCGCCCGACTTTTGACCGGCTAACAGCAGATCACGTCCGTTGCGGTCACGCGCGACGATGGTCGCTGCGCCGAAATCAACATCGGGGCCGTTTTCTACAGGGCAGTTTGGATTATTCGCCATCATGCAGGCGACATTCCAAGCATCGCCGCGCGTTTTTTGTCGATGCCAGAGTAACTTTCCCGACTGCATATCGAAGGCGAGCAAGGCATCGCTTCGATCGTTCGATGGAGAGGAGTAATTCTCACCGGTTCCGACATAGAGAACGCCGCGAGTTTCGTCGATCGATGGGCTGTTCCAAACGGGCGCACCCGAGGGAGCCAGAATCGCAGTGCCAACGCTCGTACGCCCGACTTCTTTCGGTTGTTCATCAATCGTATGGGTTTTCCACAGCGTGACACCCGTCGCCGCATCGATCGCCATGACCGCACCTCGGAAGGTGCAGCACGGATAGTTGGGGTCTGCGGCTGAAGTGACCTCGAGTGACGAAACCGGGACATAGAGTTTGTTTTTCAACAAAACGGGCGCACCGGTTACCGTCGCATTCGGATGATCGTCTGCTTTAGCCACCCAGACGAGCTCGCCGGTGCGCGCATCGACGGCATAGACTCGTGCAATCAAGTCGGCGAAGTAGGCGAGTGGACGTTGTGGTGGAGTCGATGCATCCCACCCGTCAATGACGACGGGTGTTCGGACCTCTGCGCTCGCACGAAACGTCCAGCGGATGCAGCCCGATCGCTTGTCGAGCGAGTAGACCGTGCCGTCTTGGCTTCCGACGTAAACGGCGCCCATGGCGATCGTCGGCTGCGATCGCGCTCGTTGGGCGTTCGGAAAGGCGAATGCCCACTTCAGCTCGAGTTTGCCGAGCGAGGCTGCGGAGAGACCGGCGACGTCGGCCGGTATGAAGCGTTGATTCTGTCGGCTCACACCCCATCCCGCCTTGGCCGGCGGTTTTCGCAAATCGAAGTTGGCCGCCTCGCCTGTGCACCTCGGTGCCGCAGTGGCCTGTTTGAACGACTCGAGGGACTGCCCGGTGAGATATTCGGCTACCGCTCGCTTCGCGGCCGCGTCGAGCGGCGCGGACTGCGCCTGCATGATGCCTTTCTCCATCGCATGCACGACTGAATCGGGCGCCATCATTTCCAAAAACATTTTATGCGGGGCCTTGGCGACGCTGCCCTCATGGCAAGTGGCGCAATGCTGCTCGTAGGGCGCCTTACCCGGATGCGCGGGTGTTTCGGCATGACTGGTCACGGCCAAGCCCACGGTAGAGGCAAGCACGATGACCACTCTGAACGCTGTTTGCGTCGCCCAAAATTCGATCTGCATATGTCCCCCCTCGTTATGCCTAGCTGAAGTCGCCGCCCTCGAGTAGATGACTGAGATCAGCGAGAAACTTAGCGCCGACTGCGCCATCGATGACACGGTGATCGCACGATAACTGCAGTTGAATCGTGCTAGCGGCAATCAACTTGCCATCGCGTACGATGGCGCGAGGCTTCGCAGCGCCGACAGCCAATATGGCCACCTGCGGCGGATTGATGATGGCATCGAAATAGTCGATACCGAACATGCCGAGATTCGAGACCGTGAAGGTGCCTCCCTCGACATCGTCTTTGGCGAGTTTGCCATCGCGAGCCTTCGCAGCCAGTGCGCGCGACTCCGTGGCGATGGTGGTAATGGTCTTCGAGTCGACTGCTCGCAGTATCGGTGTCATCAGTCCGCCGGGAGTTGCCACAGCAATACAGAGATCCACCGGTGTGAACTTGAGCAGCGCCTTGTCGACAAAGTGGCTGTTCAACCGTTCGTTCTGTTTGAGGGCGAGCGCCGTGGCACGCAGCAGAATATCGTTGATCGATACCTTGGTGTTTGACTTGGCGAATTCACCACGCAGACGCTCCATTGCCGTCGCATCTACTTCGATACCGACCCGATAGTGCGGTATCGACTGTTTCGACTCGAGCAAGCGACGGGCGATCGTCAGTCGCATCGAGGTCATGTCTTCGCGAACGGGCGCGGCGCTGTTATCTGTCATCAGTCCGTTGTCGCGGGCGTAGGCCTCGACATCGTCTTTGGAAATACGGCCGTTCCGGCCTGTGCCCCGGACAAGCCCGATGTCGATTCCAAGCGCCTCAGCCACACGTTTGGCGATCGGACTGACTCGTAAGTCATCGCTTGCAGCAGTTACCACGGCGGGCGCCACGGCGGGTGCTTCGTCTGCTGACTCGAACGACGCATCCGCCGCTTTGAAGTTGGTGATGAAGGCATCGACCTCGACGTCGCTCACTTCGGTATCCGTCAATACCCCAAGCAGCGCACCCACGGGTCGTGTATCACCGGTCTCGACCAAAACCCGGCGCAATACACCCTCAGCGGGAGACTCGACTGAGTTGACGATTTTCTCGGTCTCCACGTCGAGCAGCGGGTCGCCTTTCTTCAACGTGCTACCGACGGCAACATGCCATGTGTTGAGCGTTCCCTCCTGCATTTCGATACCCCATTTAGGCATCGTGATGGCTTGTATCCGCTTACTCATGCTCAACCTGCCTTGAGCAACTGGCGAGCAGCCGCTTCGATGGCTTGCGGACCGGGAATGTAAGCACGCTCAAGCTCTCGCGCAAACGGGACCGGTGTGTGTGGCGGCGTCAGTTGCACGACGGGCGCTCGCAGCGCATGGAAGGCATTGCTCGCGACAAGCCCCGCAATATCGGCTGCGACCGAGCAACGCGGTGGCGACTCGTCGATGATCATCAGTCGACCGGTTCCCTCGAGACTCTCGTAGATGGTTTCATCATCCAAGGGTGAGAGCGTGCGCGGATCAATGAGATCGGCGGTGATGCCATCTTTGGCCAACGCATCCAAAGCTTTTTCGGCAAAGCTGACCATACGACCAATGGCGACGATAGTCAGATGTTCGCCTTGTCGGACGATATTCGCTTCGCCAAAAGGGATCGTGTAATCGCCCTCTGGCACAATCGATTTACGCGGATACAGCGCCTTATGCTCAAAGAAAATGACTGGATCGTCATCGCGGATGGCGGTCAACATCAGACCCTTCGCGTCGTAGGCATTCGATGGCACCACGACCTTCAAGCCTGGCACGCCGGTGACCATGGCGTACATCGACTGGCTGTGCTGCGCGCCCATGTTCATACCGGCCCCCGTGGCAGTCCGTATGACGATGGGGCAAGCGGTGTTGCCGCCGAACATGTAGCGAAACTTCGCCGCCTGATTGAACACTTGGTCGAAACAAACACCGAGAAAATCGGCAAACATCAGCTCGGCGACCGGGCGCAGACCGGCTAGCGCGGCGCCATTGGCCGCACCGACGATGGCTGATTCCGAGATTGGCGTGTCGATCACGCGCTCTTCGCCAAAACGCGGCAGCAAACCCTTGGTGACACCGAACACGCCGCCGGCCGCATCGCGTTGACCGGAAGTACCTCCGGCGCCACCGGATACGTCCTCGCCGAGCACGATCACTCGCGCGTCACGCTCCATTTCGAGATGCAAGGCTTCGTTAATTGCATCGCGCATCGACAGTTGTCGCATCGGAATTTCCTTGAGAATTCGTCGTTCAGTAAGAGACGTAGACGTCCGTCTCGAGTTCGGCAGGAGAGGGCGGCGCCGCGCTGCGCGCCGTCGTCACCGCCGTATCGATCTGCGTCGCGACGTCTTGGTCGATCGCGTCGAGATCTGCATCGCTCAGCCAAGCCTCTGAGGTGACGCGCTGGCGGAAGTTCTGTAGGCAATCGAGAGTCGCGCGGTGACGAGCCACCTCGTCCTTGGCGCGATACAGCATCGGATCACCCTCGAAGTGACCAAAGAATCGAGTCGTACGCGGCTCGATCGTGCTCGGTCCTTCACCACGTCTCGCGCGTAAGGTGGCGCGTCCCATTGCCTCGTAGACGGAGAAGAAATCGCCGCCGTCGCAGACTTCGGCGGGCATGCCAAATCCGCGCGCACGGCCCGCGATATCCTTCGAGCCGACTGCGTAATCCGCGCCGGTGTGCTCCGAATAGCCGTTATTTTCGAAAACGAAAATAGCGGGCGCCTTGAGCACGACCGCGAGATTCATCGCTTCGAAGACCGTGCCTTGATTGGCACTGCCGTCGCCGCCGAATGCAACGGCGACGTGCCCGTTTTTCTGAACCTTACAGGCGATCGCAGCGCCAACGGCGATAGGCGGTCCGCCACCGACGATGGCGTTGGCACCGAGCATACCCTTGCTCATATCGGCGATGTGCATGGAGCCGCCTTTGCCCTTGCAGAGCCCGTCAGCGCGTCCGTAGATCTCGAGCATCATGCCCGTGACGTCACAACCTTTGGCGATGCAGTGACCGTGACCCCGATGCGTACTGGCTATCCAGTCTTGATCAGTCAATCGTTCGCAAACGCCGACCGCGACCGCCTCCTGCCCAGAATACAGATGGGTAAAGCCCGGAATCTCGCCGGTTTGGATTTCGAGGTGCAATCGCTCCTCAAAATCGCGGATGGTCCGCATTTGACGATAGGCTCGGATCAGGAAATCGCGCTCGAAGACCAAGGCTGGCCCTCCTCATGGCTCGTTGCAACGACCACACTCTACGGCAGCGGTAAAAAACGATCAACTGTGACGGTTACCAACACAGCTGACTTTTATTTAGCGCTGCCGACACGCCCCTCGAGGTAATCGTCCAGCACCTTGTGAAAGTGGCGGATACGCAGCTCTTGGCTGCCGATCCACAAGCCCTCGAAGCCGCTCGAATGCATGCCTTCCTGCACGCCGGGCAGATTCTGCGCGTCCTGGTCGAGAACGAGGCCGATCGACTTGTCACCGTGTTGAAAGTGTTGGTGTTTCGGCCGCGCTGGACGTTCGGCGCCATCGGGCAGCAATTCGAAGGTCCAGATGTCGTAGAACATCTGGTTGGGATCGGTTGGGTGCGGGCGCTGACGAAACAGCATCAGATCGTCGGCGTGTACGTTGAGCGTCACATTCGGAAAGATGAGGTAATGGTAGTCGTCAGTCAGTTGGTCGTCATTCAACTGTGAATAGTCTTTCCCCATCGACGCGCCTGTGCGCCGCTTGTGCGCCTGTACGTCGCGACGAAGGTTTTCGAGTGGCTCATCGTAATCGGCCGGATCCATTCCCGCCGTTTTCATGATGCTCTTAATCGGGTCCGGTATCGACGGCGGCTTACGTACTCGTGGACTGACTGTGCCGAACGGGATCAGATAACGATTGTGTCGGTCGTAGCAGTCGATCTGAATGTCGAGGTCGTGCAAGTAGTACAAAAGTTGCGGGTGGATACCCTGAACGTGATAACTCTCGTTAAAGGCGTCAACGGACGCTTTCCAGTTGCAGGACCACTCGACGGTGATGTCTCGAGTAAGCACCATTTTCGGCACTTGGTAAGGGTCGAGATGCTGCGGGATCGGATCGAGAAAGATTCGCAGAGGTTCGACGTTTGGATCGAGGCTGAACCAGACGAACCCGCCCCACGTGTCGCACGGTAGTCCGCGCAGTCCGCGGCATGGGGGCGCGCCTTGCGGGAAGGTGTCCAAGTCGGGTATCCGAGCGAATCGACCGTCGATGCCGTATTCCCAATGGTGGTACTGGCATTTGAAAGTCTCTGCACTTGAGATTCCGCTCGGTCGTAAGCGATTCCCGCGATGCAGGCAAACATTGAAAAACGCGCGCACGGAGCCATCGATCTGTCGCACCAACAGTATGGATTCGCGGCCAATTTCGGTGGCGATGTAGTCGCCGGGCTCCGGAATGTCGGCCTCGAGTCCGCCAAGTAGCCATACTTTGGTCCACATGTGCTGCCATTCGCGCTGCATGTGGTCCGCGGACGTGTATCGCTCTTTCGGAATAATGAGCGTTGGCAGATCGGGATCCGGTGCTTTCGCTGTCGGTGTCCCGGGACCATCCGACTCCGGGACGCGACGTACTTTGCGATAGTTCGGCGCCTTGGATCGCTCGTTCAGTTCCTGCAATTCCAGCTCGGTCAAGGAATCGGACTTTGGATCGTTCGTCATGACTGTGAACTCGTGGGCATCGCCCAGCAAATGCCTCGACGCAGCAGCTCAATGAAGGCGGGCGTATTCCAACTGCCGCGTTCGACGGTCGGGTACTCCTCCATCAACGGTCGCATATCGTACTGACCGCGGGCGTGGCCGAGCGTGAAATACAAGACCGATCCACTACCCACCTGCTTGAGATACAGCACCGGTCTCGGTTCGTCCTGGGTCCAATCCGAGTCTACGAACAGCGGCGTTTCACCGGTCCATCGCGTCTGCAACAACACTTCGATCGGTGGATGCAGTGCACTGAGATACAGTTCGTCATCAGCTGAAAACGCCTCGATACCTGCCACCAACGGATGACTCGGATCGGTCACCTCCACGCGGTAAGGCGCGATCGGCGGGTGTGCGAGAAACTGACTGCCCAAGGTTTGCATCAATGTCGGGACGACGCGTGGCGCCGTCCACGCCTTGTCTTGCTTCGACCACTTCAGTACCGAGTTGGTCCCATGCAGGGCGAACCAGCGCTTGCCCGAGGCAACCCAGCGATTCAGGCGGTTGGCTGTTTCCTCATCCGGCATCACATCGACCGTGTAAGTCAACAGCAAATCGGCGCGTTCGATCGCCTCGATGTCCCTGTAGTCCCCAGCAACGAGAGTTCGTATCCGCGGGTGCTCGCCGAGAAGATTCAGCAGCTGGCTGCGGACGAAATCGATATCGTGGTATCGACCACCGGCAATCAGATACGCATCGACACGAGCTGGCAGTAAGGCCATGAATCAGTACTGGACGCGCTTGGTAAATCCGTTGTCAGCGACGACATTAGCGCCCGTGATGATCGACGCTGCAGGGCTGGCTAAAAAGGCCACTACACGTGCTACTTCGTCGGGTGAACCGAAGTGCCCGTTGGGCATCGCGCGCAACGTCGAGTCATACATTTTCTGATTGGTGCTCTTGATCATTTCCCAAGCACCACCCTCAAAATAAATGGGACCCGGTGAGACGGTGTTAACACGAATATTCTTGCGTCCGATGAACTGGGATAACTGTTTTGAATACGTAATCAGCGCCGCCTTCATGGCGTTGTAGGCCATCGGTACGTAAAAGGTTTCCAACGCGTTGGTTGAGCTGATGATAACGATGCTGCCGTGCCCCGACTTTTCGAGATGCGGGGTTAAAAATTCACACCCACGGACCGTGTGTAGCACGTCGACTTCGAAGCACTTCCACCAGTTCTTTTCCGAGTCCATGCCGCCGCCGGCGCTGACGTTCGGGATGAAGATGTCACAGCCACCGAGCTGCGCGACGCTGCGCTCCAGCCACGCTTTGTACGCATCAGCATCGCGAACATTGACGGCTCCGCCGATCACCTGGGTGCCTTTGGTTGCGACTTCGCGTACCGCGCTCTCGACCTCATCTTCACTGCGCGCGCAGAGAGCAATGTCACAGCCCTCTCCCGCTAGCAGATCGACGATGGCTCGACCGATACCCTTGGTGGCGCCTGTAACGATGGCGCGTTTTCCTCGCAGACCCAAATCCATGCTGATTACTCCGATCGGTGCTTATTGAATGGTGAGACAGTTATCGAGAACGAGTTCCGCTCCGTTGATGAAGCGCGATTCGTCCGAAGCGAGGAATACCACGACGTTAGCGACATCGAGAGGTCGACCGAGCCCCGGCCCACTTTGCGTATAAAACTCATCCGGGATGCCAAGTAATTTGTTCGCCTCGGCAACCATGGGAGTGTCGGTCGCACCCGGGTGTACCGAATTGCAGCGGATATTGTATTTTTGCATCTGACACCAAACGGCGATCGCTTTGGTCATGCCACGCACAGCACCCTTTGCCGCCGAGTAGGCAAAGAACACTGGGTAACCGAGATGGGTCGCCACGGATGCCATGTTGATGATCGAACCACCACCGGTGGTGTGCATGGCGGGAATGGCGTGTTTGCAACCCAAAAAGACGCCTTCGCTCATCACGGCGTTGTGCAATCGAAATTGCTCGAGCGTGGTCGATTCGGGTGTGGCGGGGATCACGAGGCCGGCGTTGTTGACCAAGATATCGAGGCGGCCGAACTGCTTCACCGTTTCTCCGACGACGAACTCCCAACGCGACTCATCGCGGACATCGTGCTGCAGAAAAGCGGCACTGCCGGCTCGTTGCGCGTTGAGATCGGCGGCAAGCTGCTCGCCTTCGGCGGTTTTGATGTCCGTGATCATCACCTTCGCACCTTCACGCACCAGCGCCTCGCAATCGGCCTTACCGAGACCCTGAGAACCACCGGTTACAATGGCGACTTTGTTGACTACGCGACCCATGTTGGCACTCCTGATTCGGCACGCAAGAAGGAATAAACTTTCGGTAACCGGCGGCGACGTTACCAAGCAGCTCTGTCGGTTTCAATCATCTTTGACTTTTTTAGCGTGCCTCTGTCATCGTTCGGACATGTCATCCGATCTCGCGATGGCAAGGGCGAGGACGCCAGAGGGAGAGCATGGGTCGAAAACGTGAAGCGGTAGCCGCAGACCAAGACGTCGTTGGTTGGCAAGCGCAAAAAAGTGCGGCAACGCGTAATCTCATCGTCGAGGCTGCTATCAAGTGTTTCGTGGAACTTGGCTACTCGAGCACGACAACTACCGTGATCGCCGCCAAGGCCGGGCTTTCGCGTGGTGCGATGCTGCATCACTTCCCGTCCAAGATCGACATCGTCAGAGCGGCCGTCTCCCACCTGCACGCCAAGCGTCTCAAGGCGTTTCGTCGAGCGGCACAACGAAATCCCGTTGAGGGCGATCGTATTCGCGCAAACCTCGACGCCTATTGGCAACATGTTCGGCACCCGATGTTCGTCGCGTTTTTCGAGTTGGTTGTCGCTGCGAGAACGGATCCGGAGTTGGCAGAAATTCTTCGTCCAGCTCAGGAAGCCTTCGAGGACGAATGGCATCGCACCGCGCGCGAGGTCTTCACCGACTGGCAAACCGACGATGAGACTTTTGATGTCGCACTCGATCTCACTCGGTATGTTCTTGAGGGCATGGCGATCAGCTTTCTCGTCCACAAAGAGACGGAACGCGATCGGCGCGTTGTCGATTATTTAGAACAAAAGCTGCGCGAATTGCGTGATAGCCACCGTCATCGCTGAGGAAACTGCCGATAATAGTCTTGCCACGTGCTCGAAGCTTCGGGGAAATCCGCCGGGAGTGGCTCGAGATAGGCCCGATTTCGATCCCGCTGTCCGAGGCTTCGAGGGTATTCGTCGGGAGACAAATAATAGAAAAAGTGCAGCGTGCGTCGCGCGAAGCGCCAACGATCTTCCTCGAGACGGTAATCGTCTTCGTAGCGTAGAGCTGCCAACAGTGCAACACCGTTGCGAACAACCTCCGCGTGCGAGTTCACCCAGCCGTGGGCTGCATCGGGATTCAGCGGATCGAATTCGACGACGGCGTCGTGAGTGAAGTGGTTACTAGGCCCCAAAACCGCGAACCTGCGATGAAATTGGTCCACGATCGCCTCGCGACCTCGCGCAGCGATTTTGCCGTCGACCGATTCGAAACGGCCGTCCTGAGTGAATAGCAGGGGAATACCGACAATGTCGCGTTGATCGACCAGTCGGCAGTAGTTCGCTACCAGCAGACGGATCGATTCCCGATCTTCGAGACGACGAATTCTTTGCTCTAACTGCATGGGGTGATGTCCGTGACCAACATGACCAATCAACTGCGTTATTTTGAAGATTTACACGAGGGCGAACAGGCCGAGTCGCGCGAGGCTGTCGTGGACTTCGACGAAATGCTCGACTTCGGGCGCCGTTACGATCCGCAATATTTCCATACCGACCCCGAGGCCGCCAAGGCATCGCCGTTTGGTGAGGTTATCGCATCCGGACTTTACACCTGTGTGTTCTGGCGTAGGCTCGATCACGAGATCAGCGCTGATCTGGCGTGGATTTGCGGCGTCGCGTGGAAGGACACCCGCTGGCACAAGGCTGTGCGAGGTGGCGATCGCCTGCGCGCGCGCTGGGTCTGTCGCTCAAAACGCCTCTCCGCTTCGGATCCGACTCGAGGCATCGTCGAGATGGGCTACTCACTTGTGGATGCACACGGTTCAACCGTGTTTTCCTGTATCAGCGTCAACCTAATGGCGCGAAAGCCTGGTACACCCCCTAACTAGGCCGGTAATGCCACTTCGATCATCCCTTGCTCATTTACGCGAGTGTTGAAGGCTTGTAGCGGCGTGTTGGCAGGTGCGCCAAGCACTGCGCCGGAACGACAGTCGAACGAGGCGCCATGCAGGGGGCAGATCAAACGGTTGCCGCGCAATCTGCCTTCGTGCATCAAGGCGAAGGCATGAGAACAAATACCATCGAGGGCGAAAATGCCGTCCTTCGTTCGGCAAACGACCAGTTGACGGCCGGCGATTTCGAGACCGTGTTTATGCCCTTCCGCGAGATCTTTCAGCGCGATCGCGGCATGCCACAGCACCGTCATCTACCGCCCCTTGAACTCGGCTGCGCGCTTGCCCGCAAAGGCGGCAAATCCTTCCTTGGCGTCCGTCGTGTCTGCGGCGAGACTCGCCATCGACCGCGACTCGAGCGCCAACTGCTGTTCGAGCGCATTGCTGTAGGTGTCGGCGAGCAATCGCTTCACCTCGCCGTGAGCGCGGGTCGCGCCGGCAGCGAGGGTGGTGGCGATCTCGGTCGTGGTGGAGATCAGCTCGGCATCCGGCACGACGCGGGTGACGATGCCGCGTTGGCAAGCGTCGCTTGCGGTGAGCACGGGATTCAGCAGCATTAATTCTTTGGCTCTTTGCAAGCCGACCAGTCGCGGTAAAAAATACGAGCCACCGCCATCGGCCGACATGCCGATACGAGTGTAAGCGAGAGTGAATTTGGCAGATTCGGCCGCCACCACCACATCCCCGGAGATGGCGAGACTGAAGCCGGCACCCGCTGCCGTGCCGTTGATCGCGGTGATCAGCGGCGCATCCATGCGCGCAAAGCGCGACACCGCCGCATGCAGCGGTGCGGTGATGCGCCGCAACAGTTCAGGAGCGCCATCACCGGCATTGGCAAACGACTGCACATCCCCGCCACCGCTGAAAAAGCGTCCTTTGCCGGTCAGCACGACTGCCCGTATCTCCGGGTTGCCGTCGCAGCGGATGGCTGCCGCGAGCAATTCCTCCGCCATCTCCGCGCTTACCGTATTGGCAGTCTCCGGGCGTGCGAGCGTGATGAAGGCGATCTGCTTTTCAACTCGAAATTCGATAGTGGTAAAGGACATGCGGTGACTCCTGAATTAACGCGGGGCAAGGCCCAACTCGAAGATATCCAGTACGCGCGTGGCGATTTCACTCGGCGTTAGCGCATCGTTAGCGCGGTGCCAGTGCGCGATCCAGTTAAGTGACCCAGCCAACGCGAAGGCGGTCATTTTTTGATCGCAGGGGCGAATCGATCCGTCCTCGACGCCTTGCTGGATCAAGCGCCGCAGCCCGCGGTCGACCTGGGTTTTCAATTGCTTGATTTGGCGGCTCATCGTCTCGCTAAGGCCTTCTTCCTCGAGGCGTACCATGCACCAGCCGAAATCGCCCGTGACCGCGATGGCGTACTGCGAGGCGACGGTCATGAGTCGCTCACGACCAGGGCCGCCTTGGGTTTCGGCGGCGCGAAAACCCGAAAGAATTTCGTCGACCCCTTGGCGAAAGCATTCGAACAAAAGTTCTTCTTTGCTGGCGACGTAGCTGTAGATCGTTGGCTTGGTGACATTGAGTGCTTGGGCCAGATCGTCGAGCGAGGTGTTGTGATAGCCCCTCGCTGAGAATGCCCGAGCGGCTGCGCGGATGACGGCATTACGTTTCCCGTCGCGCTCAGCGGAACGAATCGAGGTGCCGCTCCAAGGGCCGGAGTTGGGGCGAGAGGTAGCCTTCATACGGCGAGTGTACTTTATCCGACGGTAAACAGTACTATACCCACAAGTAAAGTCACGCCTCGGAATATTGATCATGAGCGACCTTGCCACGATTCGTGAATCGGGACCAAGCGACGACGACGCTGAGCGCGGCACCGTGCAGACGCCGTTGCGTTTCGTCACGGCGGCCTCTTTATTTGACGGGCACGACGCGGCCATCAACATGATTCGCCGCTTGCTGCAATCGCAGGGCGCTGAAGTCGTCCACTTGGGGCATAACCGTTCGGTCGCCGATATCGTTCGGGCGGCGATCGAGGAGGATGCTGACGGTATTGCGGTCAGCTCCTACCAAGGCGGGCACAACGAATATTTTGCGTACATGGTCGACATGTTGCGCGAGCGGGGCTGCGAGCACATTCGAGTCGTCGTCGGCGGTGGCGGCACGATCGCGCCCCATGAAATTTTGGCACTCGAGGCGCACGGCATCGAAAAAATCTATACGCCAGAGGACGGCCGCACCTTGGGGCTGGTCGGCATGATTGCCGATGTCATTCGTCGAGTGGGTGCGAGCACCCGCCCGGCCTACCGGCTCGGCACCTTCACGGCTGACGATCATCGACAACTCGGACGGACGATCTCGGTTCTCGAGCGATCCGTGCGAGATGCAGAGCCCGCGGTGGTCGATGATTTGCGCGCTAATGTTCTCGCAGCGATTGCGAGCAGCACGCGCCGCGCGCCGGTGATCGGTCTCACCGGCACCGGCGGGGCCGGCAAAAGCTCGTTGAACGACGAGCTCATCCAGCGCTTCGTGCGCCACTTCCCGGATGCGCGTATCGCGGTCGTTGCAGTTGATCCCACCCGTCGTCGCTCCGGCGGCGCGTTGCTCGGTGATCGAATCCGCATGAATAGTCTGGCTGCGCCCCACGTCTACATGCGATCGCTCGCCACGCGTCGCCGTAATCTGGCCACCTCGGCCGTCCTGAAAGACGTCATTGCGCTCTATCAGCTGGCCGGTTTTGATTTGATCATCGTGGAGACTGCCGGTATCGGACAAAGCGATACCGAGGTGATCGATTTAGTCGATTTGCCGATCTACGTGATGACGAGCGAATACGTTGCCGCCTCGCAGCTCGAGAAACTCGACATGCTCGATTTTGCCGAGATGGTCGTTCTCAATAAATTCGAGCGTCGTGGTGCAGAGGATGCGCTGCGAGATGTGAAAAAACAGTGGCGCCGCAATCACCCCGATCAGTGGCATGCGTCGGACGAGGATATCCCGGTCTATCCCACCATCGCCTCGCGCTTCAACGACCCCGGTGTCAACAAGCTGTTTGCTGCGATCTGCGCACGGCTCGATGGCAAAGGTATTAGTGCGCGCCCGTGGCGCGTCGAGAACCCCGGTCCGACGACTTTCACTTCTCGCGATCCACTGATCCCGGGCTCGCGTGTGCGCTACCTCGCAGAGATCGCCGAGGGTGGTCGTAAGGCTGACGCCACGATCGAGCGACTCGCTGCAGCTGCCAGCCGTGCCTACGCTCTATACGAGAGTCTGCGGGTCTTGGGGGATGCGGAGTTGCCCACGTTGGCGCGGCCGTTTGCTACAACGTCAAGCAGCGCCGATGCCGGGCTCTCGCGTCTGCGAGTCGAGTACAACGCAGCGTTGGAGGCCATCGGGCCCGAAGGGCTTGGTGAGTTGCGCGCTTGGTCGTCGCGTGTCGCGGCCGTGACGGATGAGCACTACGTGTACTCGGTTCGTGGTAAGGACGTCGCCGGGGAGAACTATGTCGAGACGCTGAGCCACAACCGAATTCCGAAGTTGCTGGCGCCCAAGCACAAAGACTGGGGTGACATTCTGCGTTTCGTTCTTCGAGAGAATCTACCCGGTGCGTATCCTTATACCGCGGGTGTGTACCCCTATCGTCGCGAACAGGAGGACCCCATCCGCATGTTTGCCGGTGAGGGCAGCCCGGAGAGAACTAACCGGCGCTTCCATTATTTGGCGCGTGGGCAGAGTGCGACTCGTCTCTCAACGGCATTCGATTCGACGACACTCTACGGCGAGGATCCGGACACCCGACCTGATATTTATGGCCGCACCGGCAACTCGGGTGTCTCGATCGCGACGCTCGATGACATGAAAAAACTGTACTCGGGTTTCGACCTGTGCGCGCCCACAACCTCAGTATCGATGACCATCAATGGTCCGGCGCCGATGCTGCTTGCCATGTTCATGAATACGGCGATCGATCAGCAGGTCGAGCGTCACCTCAAGCAGGCGGGGCGCTGGGGCGAGGTGCAGCGGTACCTTGAGCAGAGAAACATCAAACAGGACAGACAGACACAGCCGGTTTATCGCGGTGAGCTACCCGAAGGACATGATGGGTCTGGTCTTGGCTTACTGGGCGTGTGTGGTGAGGAATTGGTCGGTGTCGCGTTGTCTTCGGAGGAGTACGCCAAGATCCGTTCGAGCACGTTGTCGCAGGTGCGCGGAACAGTGCAAGCGGACATTCTCAAGGAAGACCAAGCGCAGAATACCTGCATCTTCTCGACGGAATTCGCGCTGC
>SXGQ01679771.1_pt1 | contig 16398 bp, 14 predicted proteins | sample 3178371 | NCBI WGS metagenome assembly SXGQ01 (sample SAMN11356859, study PRJNA531348) | freshwater metagenome | isolation source: freshwater sample F1-20 | place: China: Fuxian Lake, Yuxi | collected 2017-12-25
CATCAAGGCAGTACACGACCATGCTGATTTGCTGCGTGCTGCCATTGCATCAGCTGGCAACGACCACCGCCTGGGTGCAAACGAAGCACCTCCTGCGATCATTTCTGCATACATCGGACAGTTCCTTTCAAAAGTTCTCAATGAGGTAGAGACAAGAGTAGGTGATAAATTTGATGAGCAGGATGAAGTCATGTTGAAACTAGATATACACAAGAACATTCCTGAATTGTTGTTGGACAATACAGATAGAAACAGGACTTCACCATTCGCATTCACAGGAAACAAATTCGAATTCCGTGCTGTTGGATCTTCTGCCAACTGTGGTTACAACATGACAGTATTGAACACCATCATGGCTGAAACCTTGTCTTCCTTCAAATCAGAAGTAGATGGATTGATCGAGAAAGGTGAAAAGAAAGAAGTCGCCATTATGCACGTAATCAAAAATTACATCAAAGCTTCCAAAAAAGTACTGTTTGAAGGTGATGGTTACAGCGAAGAATGGCAGAAAGAAGCTGAGAAGCGCGGTTTACCAAATTTGAAAACAACTCCGCTTGCATTGGATTCACTGACAACCAAAAAAGCAAAAGAACTGTTTGAAAAGCACAAAGTGTTGTCTCATGTTGAACTGGAAGCACGTCACGAAATTGAATTGGAAAAATACATCAAGTACGTTCAGATCGAAGGCCGTGTCATTGGAGACCTAACAGGCAATCATATCCTACCTGCTGCCATCCGTTATCAGAATGTGTTGATTGAAAACATCAAGGGGCTGAAAGAGGTTGGATTGAAGCCTGAGGCATACAAGGCTCAGTTGGGTGTTTTGAGTGAAATTTCAGAACATATCAACAAAGCTCAGTTGTTGACGGAAGAAATGACCGAGGCAAGAAAAGCTGCGAATGCAATGTCTGGCTCCAGAGAAAAAGCCATTGCATATTGCGATAAGGTAAAACCATTCTTTGATGAGATCCGTTACCATGTAGATAAACTGGAATTGCTGGTGGATGACTCAGAGTGGGAACTTCCAAAATACAGAGAGCTTTTGTTCTTGAGATAAACAAACAAGTGGTTTTTGACACGCAATCAAAAAGCCTCCCACTGGGAGGCTTTTACTTTTTATACAGTTCCGGCAATATGCAATTATTGCATCTTGAAAGTATCTAAAAACTTGGTCGTGAAATTTCCTTTGATGAAATCTTCGTTCTTCATCAACTGCTGATGGAAAGGAATGGTTGTCTTTACTCCCTCTATAACATATTCGCTCAACGCCCTGCTCATGGTATCAATCGCCTCTTTACGGGTTCTTGCCACAGCAATGATTTTTGCAATCATTGAATCATAAAATGGAGGAATCACATAACCGGCATATACATGTGAATCAATTCTAATGCCGTGTCCGCCAGGCTGATGCAGGACAGTGATCTTACCGGGACTCGGTCTAAAATCATTGTATGGGTCCTCTGCATTGATCCTGCATTCAATCGCATGCATGTCAGGATAATAATTTTTTCCTGAAATAGGTTCACCTGCAGCTATTTTGATTTGTTCTTTGATCAGATCAAAATTTGTTACTTCCTCGGTCACACAATGTTCAACTTGAATACGTGTATTCATTTCCATGAAGTAGAAATTTCTGTGTTTATCAACGAGAAATTCAATCGTTCCCACGCTTTCGTATCCAATGGCCTGAGCAGCTTTTACAGCTGCTTCACCCATGCGTTGACGCAAATCATCCGTCATGAAGGGTGATGGTGATTCTTCCACAAGTTTCTGGTGTCGTCGTTGAATGGAGCAATCCCTCTCACTCATGTGACAAACTTTTCCATATCGATCACCTGCTACTTGAATTTCAATATGACGAGGTTCTTCTACAAATTTTTCCATGTAGACACCATCGTTTTTGAACGATGCCAATGCTTCGGCTTTGGCAGTATTGTATGCTTTTTCGATGTCTGCTTCTTCCCAGACCACTCTCATGCCCTTTCCACCGCCACCAGCAGTAGCTTTCAAGATAACAGGATAAGTAATTTCTTTTGCAATCTGCTTTGCCTCCTCCACACTTTCCAACAATCCGCCGCTGCCTGGTACTACTGGAACGCCGGCCTTGACCATGGTTTCTTTGGCTGTGATTTTATCACCCATGCATCTGATTTGTTCGGGCGTGGGGCCGATAAATTTCACTCCATGTTCACCGCATATTTCAGCAAACTTTGCATTCTCTGCCAAAAATCCGTATCCCGGATGAACAGCATCCGCATTCGTGATTTCCATGGCAGCCATCAGGTGTGGAATATTCAAATAGGATTCACCACTGGAAGGTCTTCCAATACAAACCGCCTCATCGGCGAACTTCACATGCAAACTGTCTTTGTCGGCTGTTGAATAAACTGCTACAGTTTTTATTCCCATCTCACGGCAGGTTCTGATCACCCTCAAGGCGATTTCACCTCTGTTTGCAATCAATATTTTTTTGAATGTCTTCTTTGAATCTTTGGTCATGCCACAGATTTAAATGAATGAAAATGCATGATGAACATGCAATTGACTAGATAGGTTCAACGAGGAACAATGGTTGATCGTATTCAACAGGGGTAGAATCTTCCACCAGGATTTTCACCACCCTGCCACTGATTTCACTTTCAATTTCGTTGAACAATTTCATGGCCTCGATGATGCAGACCACTTTGCCATTCTTCACCTCATCACCCTCTTCCACAAAATTGGGCTTGTCGGGCGAAGGCCTTCTGTAGAAAGTTCCGATCATCGGACTCTTGATCGTTAGTAAATTGTCTGAAGCAGCGGGTGCTGCGGAAGTGCTGGCTGCTGGTGCTGCTGCAGTTGCAGGAGCTGAAACGGCAATTGGCATGGGCGCTGTCTGCACCTGCTGAGCCGGAACGCCAGTCACATACTTATCCTCTTTCTGTTTGATGGTAATCTTGATATCCTTTTCCTCGATGGAAAGCTCACTGATATTAGACTTATTTACCATTTTTACGAGGTCCTGAATCTGTTTTAAGTCCATATTGTAATGATTTTTATGTCACTAACGGGCGGTAAAGGTGGGGTAAAATTGAAAAATAGCCAAATTAAATTTTACCCGATTTTTAATAAAAATGCCCCTTTTTTGTTCAAAAAAGGGGCAAAATCGTCTAAAATAAACGAAAAATTGTAAAAAATTACTCTTTTACTCTTTCAATGTATTCGCCTGTTTTGGTATTGATTCGGATCACATCGCCCTCATTTACAAACAACGGAACCATTACAGTGGCTCCCGTAGCAACAGTTGCAGGCTTCAGGGTGCGGGTGGCTGTATCACCTCTTAGCCCAGGTTCGGAGTAAGTCACTTTTGAAACTACCTTATCAGGGAGCTCAACGCTCATTGGCAGTTCGGTTTCCGTGTTGATCAGCACTGAAACTTCTTGATCCTCGGTCAAAAACTGAGGCGCATCAACCAGGTTTTCTGCTACTGCAATTTGCTCGAATGTTTCATTGTCCATGAAATTGAACCCTGTGTCATCCTTGTATAAAAACTGATAGCTCTTCCTTTCTACCCTCACCGGATATATGGTATCACCGCTGTTCCATGTCTTTTCAATTGACCTGTTGTTGTCGACACCTTTCAGCTTTGCCCATACTTTGGCAGCTGCACGGGCTGTCTTGTTTTCGCCAAATTCAACAACCGTGTAAAGGCTGCCTTCAAGCTTTAAAATCATTCCTCTTGAGATATCAGAAGTATTTGCCATAATCGCATTTTAAGGCGGCAAAGGTAAACCAATTTGTGAAATAACATCCTACCTTTGCCGCGCAAATCATCACTCACATCATAAATTATTCGCTATGAAAGTTACTGTCATCGGAGCTGGAGCTGTTGGAGCTACCTGCGCGGACAATATTGCCAGAGCTGGCGTTTGTACTGATCTTGTTTTATTGGATATCAAAGAGGGATTGGCTGAGGGGAAAGCGCAGGATATTCAACAAACAGCTGCTTTGTTGGGATTCGAGACCATTGTCACAGGATCTACCAATGATTATTCAAAAACCGCCAACAGTGATGTGGTGGTGATCACTTCCGGTATACCCAGAAAACCCGGTATGACAAGAGAAGAGTTGATAGGAACAAATGCTGGCATTGTAAAAACAGTATGTGAAAATGTATTGAAATATTCTCCCAATACGATCATCATCGTGATCAGCAATCCAATGGATACCATGACTTACCTGGCATTGAAATCAACCGGATTGCCAAAGCACAGAATCATTGGAATGGGCGGAACACTCGATAGCAGCAGATTCAAGTATCAACTTACACAGCACCTGGGATGCAGTGCAAGTGATTTGAATGCAATCGTAATCGGCGGACATGGAGATACGACGATGATCCCGCTGATCAGCAAAGCCACCTGGAACAGCATTCCTGTTTCTCAATTTCTAACCAATGAGCAACAAGAAAAAATTGTAGCAGATACCATGGTGGGTGGAGCAACGCTTACTAAACTGATTGGAACATCTGCATGGTATGCACCCGGTGCAGCAGGAGCGGCGCTTGTAAAAAGCATTTTAAGAGACGAGAAAAAACTCTTCACTTGCTGTGTTGCATTGGAAGGTGAATACGGACAAAAAGATATCTGCCTCGGTGTACCCGTTACCATTGGAAAAAATGGTTGGGAAAAAATCCTTCCACTTGAATTGACTGCTGCAGAAAATGAAGCATTTGAAAAAAGCGCAGCAGCTGTCAGGTCAATGAATGAAGTTTTAGGATAACAACTGTCAACAGTTAACAGTTGACGGTTGACGGTTTTACTCCTCCACAAAATCCAAATCCTTGTGGAATGTCTCCTCAGTAAAAATCAATGCCATGACTGCGATGACCATCACGATCAATCCGGTCAGCATGCCGCTTTGAAGAAAAGAAATATGCAGTGTGCCTTGGAAATAATCCTTGAACAATAAATTCATCAGCGGCAATGCACCTCTCACCATGTTGGGGATGGTAGTAGCGGCTGTTGCGCGCAGGTTGGTTCCAAAATGCTCTGCGCCCATGGTCACAAAAATGGCCCAAAAACCGGTTGAAAACCCGAGATAAAATGAAACAGCATACATGCTGGTGTCGCTGTTGTTCAATGGACTGAAAAAGAATACGACACCCAAAAAAGTCATACCATAAAATATAGTCAGGGCTTTTTTTCTGCTTTTATAATATTGGCTTACGAGACCAACGATGATATCCCCCAGGGCAATCCCAATGTAGCCATACATGATACAGGCGCCAGAGTCAATGGCATTTTCTCCATACAACTCCTTTGCAAAACGGTTGCCTAAATTCAAAAGTATACCGATCACGTACCAAGTTGGCAAACCAATTAAAATTGCAAGTAAATATTTTTTAAATCTTTTTTCATTGTTGAAAAACATGAAAATATTTCCTTTGGAAATTCCTGTCTTTGAAATATGTTGAAAAATGGAACTCTCGGAAACCTTGATGCGTAAAAACAGCAATGCGATGCCGAGTACACCACCAATTTTATAACACAAACGCCAATCTGCTGTCATTTTATAAACTGCATAAGCAAATACTGCTCCGAACAAACCGATCCCTGCGACGAAAGATGTCATGACTCCCCTGTTCTTTTTGGGCATCAATTCACTTACCAATGTAATGCCCGCACCTAGTTCACCGGCCAATCCTATGCCCGCAACAAATCTCAACCAAGCATATTGTTCAACAGTTTGCACATACCCGGTAATGAAATTCGCAATTGAATAAAGCAAGATGGATCCAAAAAGCACGCTCAATCTCCCTTTCTTGTCACCCATCACTCCCCATAAAATTCCCCCAATCAACAATCCGGTCATTTGCCAATTGATGATTTTGGTGCTTGCGGTAAGCATATCGCTTTCGCCCACATGAATGCCAATCAGGCTTGGCTCTCTTACGATGGTAAAAAGCAACAGGTCATAAATATCTACAAAATAACCAAGTGCTGCAACAATCACAGCCAGGTTCAAAAATTGTTTCTTGAGTACTCCTTCTTGCATAGTGAACAATGGTTTTGGTATTATTTCTTTTCCTTCCTTATCAACTTCAGGATTACAGGAACCGTTGTTATAAAGATGATACCGAAGACAATGATCTCCAATTTTGACTTCAAATCAAAGCCGAATTGTTTGAGAAAAAATTGATAGAGATAGTGGCCAGCAAACAACATGGTAATGGCCCATGCTATGCATCCAATTACATTGTACATAGTGAACTTGGCTTTGTCCATTTTCACAATGCCTGCAACAATCGGGGCGAATGTCCGGATGATCGGCAAAAATCTCGCAAATACGATGGCCCCTCCACCATGTTTGTCATAAAATTCTTTCGCAGTATTGAGATGCTTGCGTTTGAAGAAAAAACTATCTTTTCTGTTGAAGAGGTATGGTCCGCTTGCTGCCCCAAACCAGTATCCCACAATATTACCCAATACCCCGGCTGCAACTACAAGGGTAGCAATAAGCAATAAATTAAAAATATCATATTGTAGATTGACAAACTCTGCTGCCAACTCGTTGCAATAAATGCCTGCGACAAAAAGAAGGGAATCGCCCGGCAAAAAGAATCCTGCAAATAATCCCGTTTCAGCAAATACTATGAATAAAAAAAGCCAGAGTCCGCCATGTTGTATGTAAAACTCCGGATTCAACAAATCTTTCAAATGGATAGCCAGTTCAATCATCGTCCAATAATTTACACGTTTTCAGTTGCAACAGCTGTAGTCAATTCTCCCTCCCATTTGCTAACCGCAGTAGTAGCCAATGCATTGCCCACCACATTGGTCATGGTTCTGAACATATCACAAAAATGGTCGATCGGTAAAATCAATGCAATGCCTTCCGGAGGAATGTTGAACATGGCACAGGTAGCAGTCACGACGACCAATGAGGCACGTGGCACACCTGCAATTCCCTTGCTGGTCAGCATCAACACCAAGAGCATGGTAAGTTGTGTTCCAATATCCAGCTGTATGCCATATGCCTGCGCAATGGCCAAACTGGCGAAGGTCATGTACATCATGCTTCCATCCAGGTTAAAGCTATAACCAAGGGGAAGAATGAATGATACAATTTTATCCTTGCATCCAAATCGTTCCAGCTCACTCGTGAGCTTTGGGAAAACAGCCTCGCTGCTGGTTGTACTGAATGCAACCAGCAGCGGCTGCGAAATGATTTTGAGTAGTTCAAACAGTCGCTTTCTTAAAATGATATACCCAACCGACAGCAATACCACCCACAACAAAGCAATCCCGATCAGAAAGTAAAACAGGTATTGCCCGTAAAAAATAAATACGTCCAATCCTTTCACTGCAATCACAGCTGCAATAGCACCAAACACGCCCAAGGGGGCAACATTCATAACATATCCTACCATTTTTAGTATGATATGGGCCACGGCATCTAGCGCTTTCACAATTGATTTTCCTTTTTCACCCAAGGCTGTTGTTCCTACGCCAAAAAAGATACTGAAAACAACCAGCTGCAAAATTTCATTATGAGCCATTGACTCAATAAAACTTTTTGGGAATACATGTTCAATAAATTTCTGCAGCGAAAACTCCTGTGTCTTTCCGATCAAATCTTTTGCACCTTCCACATCTGCCGTATCCAAACTGATTGCAGCACCTGGCTGAAAAAAATTAACCAGCACCATCCCAAGGAGTAAACTGACCAAAGATGCAGAGACAAACCACAACAAGGCTTTCCCGCCTACTCTGCCTACTACTGAGAGATCACCCAATTTTGCGATGCCCACCACAAGGGTTGTAAAAACGAGAGGGGCAATGACCATCTGCACCAACCTCAAAAAAATAGTGGTGAGCAGTTTGATGTTGGTGGAAAAGGATTTGATGGATTCGGGTGAGGATTGTGTATGCACCAGGTATCCGGTTATAATACCCAATGCCATGGCAATCAGGATATAGGTAGTAAGCTTTGATGAAACACCTTTCATGGCCTAGCTTTCGTTTAAAAATGAGATCGTAAAATAAAGGATTTAAGCGGATTTTAGAATTTTATTTGAACTGTAAAAAAACCATTGAATGGAATAATTAGCTATTTTTAAAACCTACAAAAACAGTCAACTAAACCAATTGTATGAGTTTATTTAGAAAAAAATCGCTTTCTGCACTTTTATCACAAGCCGATGATGGGGAGAAGGGCTTGAAAAGAACATTAGGACCAGCCAATTTGATTGCACTCGGAATCGGTGCTATCATCGGAGCGGGATTGTTTGTGAGAACAGCTGCAGCAGCGGGACAAGCTGCGGGGCCTGCTGTGACTCTTTCATTTATTGTTGCGGCTATTGGTTGTGCGTTCGCAGGACTCTGTTATGCGGAGTTTGCTTCGATGATTCCAGTTGCTGGTAGTGCATATGCATACTCTTATGTGACCATGGGAGAATTGGTTGCATGGATCATTGGATGGGCGCTGATCATGGAATATGCATTGGGTGCAGCTACTGTATCTATTGCATGGAGTGAATACCTCAATAAATTGCTGGGAGGTGCAATTCCCTATGAATGGTCTCACTCACCTTTTGAAAGTTACACAGACTCAACAGGTATTTTGCATCAGGGAATGATCAATGCGCCAGCGTTGGTTATCCTATTGTTGCTTACCCTTTTGTTGATCAAGGGAACACAAGAGTCTGCTTTTGTCAATGCAATCATTGTATTTATCAAAGTGGCCATTGTAATGATCTTCATCGCAATTGGTTGGAAGTTTATTCGTCCGGAGAACCACATTCCATACATGATCCCAGCTGATACTCCTCCTGTCACTGACCAGGCCGGAAAAGTAATTGCTGATTACAGTGGTTGGAACAAACATGGTTGGGGCGGTGTATTGGGTGGTGCAGCGATTGTATTCTTTGCATTCATTGGATTTGATGCAGTATCCACTGCTGCGCAGGAAGCAAAAAATCCAAAACGCGATATGCCCATTGGAATTCTTGGATCACTCGTAGTTTGTACCATTCTTTATATACTGTTTGGACATGTATTGACAGGTGTTGCCAACTGGCAGGACTTTGTCGATCCTGAAAAAGGAAGAGAGGCGTCAGTTGCGTATGCCATTTCTACCTACATGACTGGTTATGGTTGGTTGGCATCTGCAGTTACGGTTGCCATACTGGCCGGGTTTTCGTCCGTCATTCTTGTCATGCTAATGGGACAAAGTCGTATTTTTTATACAATGAGCAATGATGGGCTGATCCCAAAAAGTTTTGGTGATTTGCACCCCAAATTCAAAACGCCCTATAAATCCAACTGGATTCTGTTCTTTTTTGTAGGAGCATTTGCAGCATTTGTCCCCGGACATGTTGCAGGTGACCTGACAAGTTTTGGAACATTGTTCGCATTCGTGCTCGTGAGCCTTGGTGTATGGATTTTAAGAGTGAAGGAACCCAATATTGAAAGACCTTTCAAAACGCCCATGGCTCCTGTCGTAGGTGTATTGGGAGCCCTCATTTGTACTGCAATGATCATAGGTTTGGACAAACAAACTTTGACAGTTGCTTTTGGATGGATGATCTTAGGACTCTTCGTTTATTTCATTTACAGCAAGAAGCACAGTAAACTTCAATAATTCATCTAATCGCAATCATGTTATAGAATCCCGGTTATTTTATGATAACCGGGATTTTTTTTACCAATCACAGAAGCCTTAATTTTGTTGACTTACATTAAAACAAAAATACATGGGAAGGATATTTGAAGTAAGGAAATCGACGATGTTTGCCAGATGGGACAGAATGGCAAAACAATTTACGCGCATAGGCAAAGAAATAGCCATAGCGGTAAAATCAGGTGGACCAGATCCTAATACCAACCCTGCATTGCGAAGATGTTTTCAAAATGCGAAGAGTGTAAACATGCCCAAGGACAGAGTGGAAGCGGCGATCAAGAGAGCAATGGGCAAAGAGATGGATAATTTTGAAGAAATTTTATACGAGGGATATGGCCCGCATGGGGTTGCCATTTTAGCTGAGACTGCAACAGACAACCACGTCAGGACGGTTGCCAATATCAAATCGCACTTCAATAAAGGAAATGGAGCAATGGGCACAAGCGGAAGTGTAAGCTTTCAATTCAAGAAGATGGGTGTTTTCAAATTGAAAAATGAAGGCATGAACCCGGAAGAATTGGAGCTTGAGCTGATCGATGTTGGTTTGGAAGAACTGGGGGAAAGCACCAATGATGCAGGAGAAGAAATACTGGTGATTCGTTGTGCATTCAATGATTTTGGAAACATGCAAAAAGCATTGGAAGAAAAAAATATTACAACCATCAGTGCGGAGGTTGAATGGATTCCTTTAAACTTGGTTGAATTGGGCGAAGAAGAAGCGCAGGAAGTATTGAAACTGGTAGATAAGTTAGAGCAAGATGAAGATGTACAGAAAGTGTTCCATAATCTGAAATAATGAATTGTTATTCTTGCATCATTGACATCACAACTTCAACAATTTGTTCAAGATTTGGCTTAGAAAAATAGTCGCCGTCACTTCCGTAAGGGGGGCGATGAGATTCTGCAGTAAGCATCCTCGGAGCAACATCCAACCATTTGTAACCGCCCTGTTTTTCTATTACCTCGCTGAACATAAAAGCAGTGGCACCGCCTGGTACGTCTTCATCTACAAAAAGAATACGATTGGTTTTTTTAAGTGATTCAACAATTTTGCTATGGATGTCAAAAGGCAACAAGGTCTGCACATCAATCACTTCAGCATTCACTTGAAGTGACTGAAGAAGGTCTGCTGCCTCTTCAACTATTCTCAAAGTTGAACCATATGATACAATGGTTATATCATTGCCTTCCCTGATGATTTCCGGAACTCCCAGAGGCAATGCATAGTCTAAAAGTTGAGAAGGCAATATTTCTTTCATGCGATACCCATTCAGGCATTCAATGACCAGCCCAGGGTTTTTGCCTTTCAACAATGTGTTATAAAATCCTACTGCCTGCACCATATTTCTAGGCACGCAAACATAAAACCCCTTGAGGGCATTGATGATCAATCCCAATGGAGATCCACTGTGCCAAATTCCTTCCAAGCGGTGTCCACGTGTTCTTACAATGAAAGGTGCAATTTGTTTTCCAGCTGAGCGGTAATGCAGGGATGCTGCATCATCACTCAATACCTGTAAACCAAACATCAAATAATCCAAATATTGAATCTCTGCAATGGGCTTTAGCCCGCGCATGGACATTCCCATTCCCTGACCCATGATGGTAAGTTCACGAATGCCAGTATCAAAAATTCTTTCAGGTCCGTGTTTTTGTTGCAAACCCGCAAATCCCTGGTTCACATCTCCTATCATCCCCAGGTCCTCTCCAAAGGCAACAACACGGGAATCCGTAGAGAACAATTCATCAAAATAGCGATTCAAAATTTCATACCCATTCAAAACTGGTGCGTCTTCATGATAATGTAAAACGGGAAGGTTGGCAGGACCCACATTTCCATCCTCACAATACAAATGGGAATTGTATAAATTTTTATTTTCAATTTTTAACTCCGAGAGATATTGCTCAATGTCTTGCACCAGATTTTTATTTTGCGCAAAGGCAATTGTACGATAGAGCGCACTCACGACATCTCTTCTGAAAGGAGCAGCATTGTTTTTCAACTCTTCCAGCAATGCAGCGACCTTCTCATTTGTTTCGTAGGCAAGAAAATTGGTCAGCAGATCAACGGTGATTTCTTTTTGACGCTGAATAGGCGCATCATACAACCTCCAAGTTTCTACCCTGCATTCGTTCACATATTGTTTGGCTGTTTCCTCCATGCTCTCAACGGTTGCAGTATCTGCCAAGCCGTTGTCAATGATCCACGACCTCATTTTTGCTAGACAGTCCCAGTTTCTCTCCCACTGCAAACGCTCAGGTGATTTATAGCGTTCATGGCTTCCTGATGTTGAATGGCCCTGTGGTTGTGTCAATTCTTCCACATGAAAAAGTACCGGTACATGTTGTTTTCTTGCCAATGAAATTCCCTCTTCAAACAATTCACACATCTGGGCATAGTCCCAACCTTTCACCTTGTATATCAACATCCCATTGCTGTTCTTATGTTTTTCGAAGCCTGACAATGCATCAGATACTGATCCCTTGACTGTTTGGAATTCCTTTGGAACTGAAATACCATACCCATCATCCCAAACAAATACAACCAATGGAACCTGAGATACGGCAGCTGCATTCATGGTTTCCCAAAAATGCCCCTCGCTGGTAGAAGCATCGCCAATGGTACATAAAACAACTTCGTTTCCATGATCAGAAAATCGTTGAGGTTCTTGAAGCGATTCTACATTTCGATAAATTCTTGAAGCATGTGCAAGCCCCAATGCTTTGGGAAAATGTCCTGCAGTAGGCGCCAATCCAGCTGCAACATTTTTGATATGGAGAAGATCAAGCAATTCTCCATTTTCAGACAACATGGGTGTACAAAAATGTGAATTCATATTCCTTCCCGCACTGTGTGGATCGTTGTTGATGTCTGGATCCGCGTAGAGTTGAGAAAAAAATTCATTGATGGTGGCGGTACCAGTTGCAAATGCAAATGTCTGGTCTCTGTAATAACCTGCATAAAAATCACCTGGCTTGAAGAATTTGGCCATGGCAACTTGCGGAATTTCCTTTCCGTCTCCGAAAATTCCAAACTTGGCTTTGCCTGTCAGGACTTCCTTTCTCCCCAATAAACTTGCCTGACGGCTTTCGTAGGCAATTCTGTAATCCTCAAGGACGGTAGTCTTGAATGCGTCAAAAGACAATTCTTGCACCTGACGTTCAGCCATTAGATTGGGGTCCATGCAACAAAACTAACCCCTTTTTTCAATAAAAAAACAGCGATGAAAAACGGTGAATAAGTTCTCTGAAAGCTACTTTTTCAGCTGCTTCGCATAGTCTTCAGCGGAAAGTACTTCGCCAGAAATTTTAAGCTCAACGGGAGCATCTACCCCTTTTACTTTTACAAAAACAGTTTTTTCAAACGGGCCGGGTGCTGCTGCATTGAAACCAGCTTTCACTTTATCTGTTTGGGATTTCATGACTGGTTTTTGCGGCCATGTGGGAGTTGTGCATCCGCACGAGGCAGTAGCATTCTCAATCACGAGCGGTTGACTGGAAACATTGGTAAAACTGAAGTCGTATGTGACGGGTACACCTTGTTTGATTTTTCCAAAATTGTGTTTGGTTTGGGTAAATTTGATCACTTTTTCAGCTGTCTGAGAAAAACCAACTGTGGCAATAGTCAACACGAGCAAGGACATCAGTATCTTTTTCATGGTATTTGTTTTATTCTGTTATCAAAAGTAATGCATTTCAAATGTACGAATCCTTTCCATTGAAAGCTTTTTGACTAATTTTACGATATGTTAAAACCATCTTTGCGCGGTGAAAAAATGCCCGCTTCCCCGATCAGAAAACTGGTGCCTTTTGCCGAGGCTGCTGAAAAAAAAGGAACCAAGGTATTGTATCTCAATATTGGTCAACCAGATATTGAAACACCCCCATCTATTGTAAATGCAGTCAAGGAGGCAAATATTCCCATCTTGGCCTACAGCCACAGTGCGGGTAATATATCATACCGCAAAAAGCTGACAGGCTATTATAAACATCTTGGGATTGATCTTACCAGTGAGCAAATCATTGTAACTGCAGGCGGAAGCGAAGCGATCGTATTTGCGATGATGTCTTGCATGTACCTGGAAGATGAAATCATCATACCGGAACCATTTTATGCAAACTACAATGGATTTGCAGTGATGGCGGGTGTAAAAATTGTGACAGTCACTGCCAACATTGAAAATGGATTTGCATTGCCTCCCATTGATGCCATTGAAAAATCCATCACACCAAAAACAAAAGCAATCTTGATTTGCAATCCAAATAATCCAACGGGTTATTTGTACAGCGATCGCGAAATGAAACAGCTGGAAGAGATATGCCTCAAGCATCAACTTTTCTTCATTTCCGATGAAGCGTATCGTGAATTTACATACGAGGGAATTGCCGCCAGTGCATTGCACTTGAAAAAAATTGAAGAGCAGGTGGTGGTGATCGACACCATCTCTAAAAGATATTCTGCCTGTGGTGCAAGAATTGGCGCATTCATCACCAAAAACAGAGAACTCTATGCAGCTGCCATGAAATTTGCTCAGGCAAGATTGAGTCCACCTGGACTTGCACAGATCTTGGGAGAGGCAGCGATTGATTTGCCAGAAAATTATTTCGATGCCCCAAAAGCCGCGTATCAATCAAGAAGGGACTTGCTGGTAAAGCGACTCAATGCCATGCCTGGTGTATTTTGTCCCAATCCAGGTGGCGCATTCTATGTGGTAGCAAAACTTCCCATTGATGACGGAGACAGGTTCTGTCAATGGATGCTGGAATCTTTTTCACACAACGGCAAAACAGTAATGATGGCACCTGCGAGTGGATTTTACAATACTCCGGGATTGGGAAAAAATCAAGTCCGCATGGCCTATGTCATCAACAATGAAAACATTGATGCAGCGATGGATTGCCTGGAGGAAGCACTGAAAGTATACCCTGGAAAAGTTGATTAAAATTTATTGATCAGGAATACACCTCCAATGACCAAAACGGATCCGGTGAGTGCGTAGGTCTCAATTCGTTCTCCGAGAATCAGGACTGAAAGCATCATGGCAAATACAGGGATCAGGTTATTGAATACAGAAGTTTTCACTGCTCCAATGGTACGGATGCCTTCATAGTACCATACAAATCCCAATACTGTCCCGCAAATTCCCAAATAGGCAATGGCAACCCAAACCAATGGATCAATTTGATTTGGAAAATTTTCAAAAGGTGCAAACATTGCCAGCATACAAAATCCTATAAGTGTAGCCCATGTGGATGCCTGGAGCGGTGTGGTTGTTTTCAATGCATCTCCTGCGTAAAAAGTGTACAGTGCCCAACAAATCGGACAACCCAACATGAATGCGTCTCCCCATGTGAAACCATTCCACAATTCAGAGAGGCTGCCCCTTGAAATGACAACCGATACGCCAATCAGCGAAAGTGTCATTCCAAGTATTTTAATGAAGCTCATTTTCTTCTTATCACGAATCGATGTCAAGATCAATACAAGCACAGGATTCAGCGAAACGATCAAAGCACCGTGACTTGCTTCGACCAACCTCAATCCATTGAAGAAAAAATAACTGTAACCAAAAATTCCAGTGACACCCAAAAGAAACAATTGCCTGAATTGCTTGCGGCTGATATTGAAAGCGTTTTTATCCTTTATCCAAACCATGGGGATCAAAAACAACAATGCAAAAATATACCTGAAAGTTGCACCGGTAAAAGATCCGAAAACTTGAGCTGCCATTCGGGTTGCGATGAAGGTACCTCCCCACATCAGCGCTACAAGTATCAATTTAAAATAAATCACGCCGCGAAGTTAGGATAAACTACCCTTCGTATTAAAACCCGAGCATGGCTTTGATCAAATTGTTTTTTTGATTGAACAGCAATGGAAAATCCTGGTGTATGTTTTCAAACTTCAATCGGTGTGTGATCATTTCATCAACGGAGATGTGCCCACCCCTATGTATTTCAATCACATTGTTAAAATCATCTGTTGTTGCATTCCTGCTGCTCATCAGTGTTGCTTCGCGTTTGTGGAACTGAGGATGGCTGACAAGGATATCCCCTTGCTGCAATCCCACCAACACATACTTGCCTGCATGCGATAAACATTGCATCGACCCATGAATGGCAGAAAGATTGCCGGTTGCATCAAAAATGACAGATGGCATATCGCCATTGGTATGTGATAAAAGGGCATCTTCTATTTTTTCTTTTGCCGGATCTATACAAACAATACCAGGTATATGCTTGCGGCAATATTCTGTTCGGAATGAAATTGTTTCTGCAACGATTGTTTTGATGTGCAACATAGAAAGAAAATGAAGCAACCCGATTCCAATAGGACCTGCACCCATGACAAGCACTTGATCATGCGCTTGGATATTTGCTCTATGAACAGCATGTGCTCCAATGGCAAGTGGCTCGACCATGGCAATTTGATCCAATGTGAGCCCATTGGTTTTAATCAACAAATGATCAGGAACTGAAAAATATTCGCACATGCCTCCGTCTTCATGGACTCCCAGGACGCTCAACGAGGAACAACAATTGGTTTTTCCTTGCCTGCATGCAAAACATTTTCCGCAACATTTATATGGCAAAATGGTGAGCAGATCGCCTTTTGAAAATCCCTTTGCATTCCCCTCAACATATTCAGCAGCCAATTCGTGTCCCAATACCCTTGGATAGGTAAAATAAGGTTGTACGCCTTTGAATGCATGGAGGTCTGTCCCGCAAATTCCG
>SXGQ01052117.1_pt1 | contig 16392 bp, 26 predicted proteins | sample 3178371 | NCBI WGS metagenome assembly SXGQ01 (sample SAMN11356859, study PRJNA531348) | freshwater metagenome | isolation source: freshwater sample F1-20 | place: China: Fuxian Lake, Yuxi | collected 2017-12-25
AAATTGAGTAGTTTATCTTGGTGAAGAAGATGAAAACTTCCTTGCTCGTAAACACCAATAGCAAGATGCTTGTTATCTTTGCTGAATATGTATCCGTCCTGTGTTTCTTCAAATTTAATCATACCAATCTCCTAAGAAGAAAAAGAGTATAACATAAATAAATACGCAACACAACAAGGATCCACTATGGTCAAAAAAATATTTTTAATATTTTCCTTGGTTATGTCTTCGTTAGTAGCAGCTCAAGAAGTGATTGTGACGGACTCACGTAGTTCAAGTACTGTAACGACAAATAGTAATAGTGTTAATGAAACCACAGTAAAATCGCCACCTGCGACAGCGGTTTCACCTTCATTTAATGTGCTAAACAACGATCTCTGCACGGTTGGTGTAGGTGGTGCAGTACAGACTCAAATTCTAGGTATCTCTGGTGGTACGATGGTCAGAGATATGAATTGTGAGAGATTAAAATTAGCTAAGAATCTGTACGATATGGGAATGAAAGTCGCCGCGGTGTCTACTCTCTGTCAAGATGATAGAGTGTTTAATGCCATGATGAATGCAGGCACTCCGTGTCCAATTGATGGTAAGATTGGTGAAGAAGCCAAGAAAGTTTGGGACGCTAACCCAGATCGTAAACCACAACCTCTAAGTGAGAGTTCAAATGCAAGTTTCTGGCAAAAAGTTTCTGCTGGGCTTGGCGGCTTGGCTATTCTCCTTCTCCTTCTGTAACGCCCAAGACATACAAACATCGAGTAATATTGTCAATCAGTCAGGTTGGCAAGGATGTTTGACACAGCACAACGGAATGATATGGGGTGGAACCACGGGAGGACCGTGTCCAGTTCAAAGATCGGCTGATGGAGCTATCCTTTTTAGCTACGGGGGATCTGTACTTCATCAAAATATTGCGATTAACCAAGCTTTAGCCAACGCAGGTACGGGTATTCAGATTCGAGGATATCAGTACGGATGGACGTTAAAGAATGCTAACGCCGGTGCGAATCAAAATCCTTCTTTCGATTCTTTGAATATTAGAGTCAATGTATACGATAGTTCGAACAGCAATGTTATAGAAAGTAAAAATTTTGATTATGGTAGACGTATAAACGACTGGACACGATTTACAGGGACCGAAGACTTTAAAAATAATTATAGCTTATCGTCTGTAGGTAATTTTTACATTTCTATGTCAAGTCGAGATGACGGTTATTGGGCAGGATATTATGGTCCTGAGATAAAAGATATCGATATTCGTTTAAGATATTCCTTAGATCCTTGCGGAGCGAATCCACTGTCGTCTCCATCATGCCAGGGTTATCAACAAGCATTTTTACAACAGCAATGCACCATCAACTCACTATACAGTCAATCTTGCCCAGGTTGGCAACAAGCATGGTTCAATCAACAATGCTCGTCAAATCCTCTATTCGCAACCAATTGTCCAGGATACGCTACTGCTTATCAAGCGCAACAATGTAGTATAAGTCCATTATTTTCTCCTACATGCCCAGAGTACCAGCAAGCATTTTTCAACCAACAGTGTACGGCAAACCCTCTGTACAATTCGTCGTGTCCAGGATACGCTAAAGCATTATTCGATAAGAACTGCAATGATAACCCATTATCCAATACATCGTGTCCACTGTATGAATCAGCTTACTTGAATCAACAATGTACTGCCAATCCCCTTTTTTCAACAGCCTGTCCGCTCTATCAGCAAGCATTTTTCAATCAACAGTGTACGGCAAACCCTCTATACAATTCTGGTTGCCCAGGATATGCAGACGCTTTTAGAAAGAAACAGGTAATTCAGACGGTGACACAACCAGTTACAAATGTAACCGCAGTCGTATCCTCTTCATTGAGTGTACCATCAGTTGGTAATGAAGATATTACAAAATTGTTAACAACGCCTCAAGTTACAAATGATCCGCTTGTTAATCAAGCGATTTCAAAACCTGAGCCAAAAGTTGAAACAACTCAGCCACTAGGGCAAGGGCTACAGGTACAACAAATACCAGCGCAAAGTGAAAGATCACAGCAGCAAACATCATCACGCCAAAGACAAAGTACACAAAGTACCGCAAGGGAAAATGCAAGAACTGCTGCTGTCGCTGCTGCCAGAAGGACTGAACCTTCTCCTCAAGAAGTTGCTTTAGCTTCAATGGCGGAAGTTCCTGGATTTAGTCAATATTTACAAGCAAAGATACCGGATATGCCTTTCTACAAGGCTGAAGATATTTATAAACGTGTGACAATTCAAGATAACGCTAGAGCATTACGACAACTCAATCAGCGTTCGGATAGAATACACAAAGAGATGGTAGACGAACAGTACAGAAGATAGAGGAAATTATAAATGTCATACTCTCAAAAAGTTATAGATCACTATGAAAATCCAAGAAACGTTGGATCTTTCTCTAAGGACGAATCTGATATTGGTACTGGTATGGTCGGTGCCCCTGCCTGTGGCGATGTTATGAAACTTCAGATTAAAGTCAAAGAGGGAATAATTATAGATGCAAAATTTAAAACCTACGGATGCGGAAGTGCAATTGCTAGTTCTAGTCTGATTACTGAGTGGGTTAAAGGAAGAACACTCGATGAAGCAGGAAAAATATCTAACTCTGAGATTGCAGAAGAACTTGCTTTACCACCGGTTAAAATACATTGTTCAATACTTGCAGAGGATGCTATAAAGGCGGCTATCAATGATTACAATAACAGATGTTGCAAAGTCTAAAATACTAGACCTACTAAGAGAAGAAAATAATCCAAATATTTCATTGCGAACGTTTGTTCAAGGTGGAGGGTGTTCTGGATTTAGTTATGGATTTACTATGGATGAAGTTAAAAATGAAGATGATTTTGAATTTCCGCTAGACGAGTTTAGAGTCTTAGTCGATGCCATGAGTATGCAATATTTGCAAGATGCAAGCATTGATTATAAAGACGAGTTTATGCGGAAAGAATTTGTAATTAACAATCCAAACGCGACACATACCTGTGGGTGTGGTAGTAGCTTTTCAATATAGAGGAGGAAATAGGAAATGGAACTAGAACAGATTAAACAAAAAATGGCAGCAGGCGAGACCAAAGGCGCTTTGATCGAGAAGGTCACGTTTGCGGTATTGCCTATCATGTTTACCTGTGTGGTATATTTAATGAATTCGCTGGACAAACTTAGCACTCAGATCACCATACTGGAAAGCAAGATACAGTTGGTGGTCACAGCAGACAACAAGCAGGCTCCCAACATGGGTGCTGAACTGGCTCGTGAAAAACTGCGCCAAGACTTCATGCAGGCCAACACTGAAGCACTGTCAAGAAGTGCTGCCAACAAAGGCGTACTTGATACCTTGTTGTGGCGAGTTACGGAGTTAGAAAAGAAAGTTGACAAATTAAATAACACGAAATAAGGATAAAAATGGCAGAAGAAATCAAAGATGTAAATAAAAAAATAGACCAAGCTGAGGCTGCTGTAAAAAAATACGCTAGTAAAGACACCGTTATTAGTATCGGAGGATATGAGTTTACACCAGCAAAGCTAATGATTGCATTTGGTATTGTGTCGTCTATCATTGGCGGACTGTACGGAGCATTCGAGACTTATAATGATTATATGGGTATGAAAAAGAAAATAGCAAATTACGTCGCACCCGATTTTAGTGAGTATGAAGCAAGAATTATTAAACTAGAAGCTGATAATGAAAAAATGTTAGGATACACTAGAGATATAAATCAAAATCTCAAAGGTGACATTCGAAGAACAGAAGGTGTCCTTGAAAATGTTGAGCGTGGATCTAAGGTCGCACAGCGTGAAGTTGAGAAAGATATCAATGAGATTAGAAGAACTATTGACGGCGAAATTAAAGAAATAAGAAGAAGTAGCGATTCGCAAGTACGAGAGATGCAGAAGCAAATTGACTCAACCGTGCAGAGTGTGAACGAGCGCGTTAATCGTATCGAACGCGACACTAACGGTGAGTTGAGAGCTATTCGCCGTGAGGTTGATGATAAGATTAAAAAAGCATTAGATAATCCATTGGCTAATTAATGGATCCTATAACGTTAATGGCAGGTGTTGCTGCTGCCTTCAACGGTCTTAAACATGCTGTTAGTGTTGGCCGTGAAGTTCAAGATGTGTTTAGTCAATTAACAAAATGGGCAGACAGTGCCGGACAACTCCAAGAGTACATTAACAAATCAAGGGATCCAAATAATAAACCTAAACCAAGTATTTTTCAAAAAATTGGTTTTGTAAAAAGTGAAACAGCCGAAGCTTTAGATTTGTATGTGTATCAAACAAAACTTCGAGAGATGGAAGCCGAGATCCAACATATGTTTTATTATGGAGCTTTACAACATCTTGGACAAGAAGGATACAGAGAATTTATAGCACTACGTAAGAAGGTTCGTGAAGATAGAGAAAAAATGGTACGCGATCAGATTAAAAGAAGAAAAAAGTTTACTGAAAATTTATTTTGGGGTTCTTTGTTAATTATAACTTTAGCTATAGCAATACGTTTTTTTGTTTGGTTCTACGATTTAGGACACAAAGCAGGCAAATGGTAGAATATATACCCGAAAAGGACTTGTTATGAAAAAAATAATAGCGTTGACTGCTTTTTTCATGTCAACCTATCTCAATGCTCAGGTACGTACTACCGTTGAAGTGGAATGCTTTTCATTGATTGAACTGGCTTCTGTACTCAATGAGTACAATGAAACACCTCTATCAGTAGGCAGTATATTAAGAGGCGACGAGAAAGGTGCTGTTGAACATACTATGATTCTTTTTGTTAATCCCAAAACAAAAACCTGGACTCTAGCTGAAAAAACAACTAAAGGTCTTTACTGTGTTATAACAGCTGGGTCTAACTTTAACTTTATTCAAAAAGAACAACCAATCTAAAACTTTTTACCAATGTTGTATTTGGTAACAAGTTCCCAGTCATCTTTTTCTTTGTATGGTAAGATTTTTACCTGAGACATGGGCGCAATGGGATCTTTTGTTTTTAAAGGATCAACAAGCTTTACAAGACCCCACTCAGCTATCAAATTAGCAATTGTATTTCTACGTGCTATATCCTCTTCAGAAAAGTTGAATGGTTTATTATCTAAACCAAACAGCTCTTTGAAATGGACAATATAGTAAAGTCCTTGCTTATGAAGTATATGACAAGATTGATATAGTTTCTTTTCTTTTTTTGAAGCTACACCAATACGTGATAATGTTTCTCTTACTTTTAAGAAGTCCTCATCGCTTGCTAGCGTCACTTCCACTAAGGTTTCCAATTTGATCATTATTCCTGCCACTTTGTAATTTTTGTTTTATATAATTCAAATTATCCACCGTGAGAAGTGCAAGCACTTGTTGTGCTTTTTCAACATTATAACCGTAATAGTTCTGAACGGCCTCAACATCATCTACGTTCTCACGTTTCGCCCATTTTGCAAACCTTTTACCAGGTCGAATACTATTTAGAAGATAATGATATTGGAGACGTTTCTCAATGAACGGATAAACGTTCATTTGATTGGAATACAAAATCGTTTCCGGGAAATAAGAGAGGGCTTTATTAACAATAAATGGAGAGTATTCCTCTTCTAGAGAGGAGTTATCTCGCATGAGATCTGTCTTCTGTGACGAGTTGATACTTTTAACAAAATCAAACGGATTCATATGGATATCACCATATCAAGTACACGGAATTTGTCTACACTATCAACCATCCACATGATAATGTCAGCAACATCTTCTGTTTTCATTTTTGGATTAGGTTTATGTTCCGATCTTTTAGAATCAAAGTAGCCAGGGCGTATATGTAGTACAGCAGGCCATTTAGGTCCAGTCACTTGGACAGAATTCACAAGGTAATCCAAAGCTGCCTTGTCTGCTCCATAATATAACGAAGGTGACATATGGTATTGTGTCGCGCGACTGCCAATATTGACGATCACTTTTTGTTTGCTATACCACTCATGATACATCTTCTCAAACACGTTCCTTTGACCAATACCAGTAATAGTATTAATCAACACGTCGTACCCACGTAGCTGTTCACAGAAGTTTTGAGCAACGGTTGGATCCACAAAGTCATAACCATTTGAGCGTGAAGCACCAAAAGTGCACCAGTCTCTCTCCTTGTATTTTTGTGTAAGTAAAGAGCCTAGTCCACCTGTGTGCCCTGTAACAATTACGGACTTCATTTGAACGTACACTCAACCATAACTTCAGTTAAACATGCTGCTATATTGATTTCGTGGTCTGCCACAAATGCAGCTTGGTATTGATACTTGGCTAGAATAAGTACCAACTGAGCAACAGACGAGGAGTCCATATAATCATGTGATGTGTCATAAAACTTACGGAAAAATGTAGGGACATCAACATCTGAATTCTCTCCTACCCATTTCCGAACATTACTAAATTCCTTGTTCTTGAGGAACCCAATCAAAGACTTAAAGTTCTCTTCTTGTAGGTTAGCAAGAATACCTGAATCAATCTTACCCGTAGCTGCATACCGCTGTAGCTCATTGAGTACCCTTCTCCAATCAGGGAAGTGTTTCTCAATAACAGACACAACAGCTTTAGCATCAAACTCTACGTTTTCTTTTGTGAGAATTTCTTTCAAGCGTTTGAAGAATGCTAACGCTAGCTTTGGACGTTGCTCTTTAGGAACAACAAAGTCAACTACACTACATCTCGACCACAAAGGCTCAATCAGTTTGTTTTTAAAGTTACACGTAAGAATAAATCCACAATTTTTACTGTACTGCTCCATAAAGTTACGTAGAGCAGGCTGAGTGCTATTAGGATTGAGATAATCGGCTTCATCTAGAATAACATATTTACGACCTCCACTAAAGCTAACGGTCGATGCAAAATTAAGTATATCAGTGCGAAGAGTATCAATGTTACCATGCATACTGCTATTAATAATAATATAATCTGCATTAACTTGCTCCATGAGAGCTCGCGCAACAGTGGTCTTACCAACACCAGCACGACCAGTAAGAAGCATATTAGGAATATTACCTTCATCAGCAAACTTTTGAAAAACTTGTTTGAGTTCGTCGGAAAGGATAGTATCGGCAATTGTACGAGGCCGATACTTTTCGACCCATAAGAAGTCTTCTCGCATATCGTTCAGTTTCCGAAACGTGAATAGTTGGCATCTGCCATAATCCAATATTCTATATCATTCCCTTTAAAATAAGAAATATTACGTGAAGAGATTTGTACATCATAATCGCCACTCAAAATCTTGATGTTCTCTGCCTTGAACGCAAATTTAAATGAGTAGTTACTTAACCCCACATCAATCTTGAATGTATCTCCAGTAGGATCTGTCGGTTTACCAACACCAATACTAATATTCTCTCCATCACCCTCTACAAAAATATGAGTAGCTTGTAAAGCCCCCAACGCCCTCATTGTGGATTGAAGATGTTCTGATGTCAGGCGAAAGACAACTTCTGGATCTTGTACGCTAGGAGTTTTCGATGGCGGAGCGACAATAAAAGTAGGATCTGCAAATGTGTATGCAACTTTCTGCTGTCCTTGACTGATTAGCAGTTTTGTATCATCATATTCAATCTCCGGTTCATTAAACAATGAAAGTACACCAATAAAACGTGAAAGATCAAAAATAGCAAATTCTTTCGGAAACGTTTCTGCAATAGTCGTACGTGCAAGAATATTTCGCTGAGGAGCAATAGTTATTTGTGTATTACCCTCACGAAATAACATAGATGGATTTATAGTCGCAAAGTTTTTCAAAATTTGTACAGTGCGGTTCTCAAGTTTCATTTTTTACCTTTCTTCAACATACCAGCATCAGCTGTAGCTGGAGCTCCAATAGCAGCAAGATCAGCCAAACTACCACCAAAGATATAACTACCAACGTGATTCATACTCATCCAAGGACATAGCCACGTCTTCATGCCAGCCTTAGCGACATGGTAACAAAAATTGTAATCCTCAGAAAGATATCGCTTACTTTGAGGATCAATGATACAATCAAAAAATGCATGAATTTCGCGTGAACCATCAAACGCTTCGGTACGCACATGATCGGGCTTATATGATAGATGTGGATAAGCTTCACGATATTTTTCAAGCGTTTTACGACGAATCATCATAAAACCAGTTCCCATTTCCATTACCTCGACAGGTTGACCAATGGGGATCTCTTTCTGTCCGTTTTTAGGATTGAAAACATAGTCCCCAACAAATTTTTCGAGTTTATTAGGATCCTCATCAGCAAACCCTTTATCAACAGCCATCTTAATCTTTTCCCATGAGATACACTTCTTGGGATATGGACCACCGATAACATCGTATGGGCTCTCGTCGTCTTGCATAGCAAGTAAAGCAATCACATCATTAGGGTTAAATCCAATATCACTATCAATAAACATGAGGTGTGAAGCATCACTACGTAAAAATTCATCAGCGCAATAATTACGAGCTCGAGTAATCAAAGATTCATTAAAAAGATAATAAAGCTGTAGACTCACGCCATACCGAGTACAGATAGCAGACAAATCAGCAATAGAACGAGCATACATGCCAGCGCAAGCGCCTCCATACATTGGAGTAGCAACAAATAACTTACGAGTACGTAAAATTTCAATAGGTACTTTAATTTCAAAAGACATTATGAATTCCTTTTAGCCATTTCTTCTTTTGTTGTCCCGAACGGACGGCCGGGTTTACGTTTTTGTGAGTTGAGAGCTTCACTGAGTACTTGATGAGATCTTTCTTCATCACCTGCAAGTAATGCAGATGTTGCTTCTAATGAGGCTTGATCAAACACTGTAGGTTGTTGATACTTAGTGTCATGTAACTTATTACGACCATAATCTCCATCATATGTAGATAGAGATTCCGCATTGAACGACAAGTACTGACCAATACGTGTACCTTGTTGGATACGCATAGGTCCACACGTCACATGCATCATACCAGCCATAACCCCATCATACCCAGTATCATATAAACCTGAAGTTAAGAACACACCGTTACGATTCAACGTTGAGCGTGTAATCACCCAGCCAGCTTCTCCTAATCCCACAGTGATAACGTTATCCATTACAACTTCATAATGACCCTCTGGTAAATTATAATATCCCTGTGCGTCAGGTTTGATTTCATAAGACCCACGATGTACCTTTTCTTTTTCATCAATCTTAAAAGTAGACGATGATACTTTGAAAACCTTACCTAGTCTTAAATCTACAGCGTTTGGTTGTATATCTTGCTGTTGAACATTAGTCAACACAGACCTACTATCAGGTCCCATGATATGTTTCATTTATACTCCTTTAACATATTCATTACTTGGTCTTTAAGTACTTCTAAAGAACTGTCATTGTTAATGATACGATCTACCAAATAATCATTGAATCCTCGTTCCGTAATGTGACCATCGTAATGATAATCCGGACGAGTAATCTTAACAATTTCTGCTCCATACTCTTTCATCATAATATATTCATTATCAAAACGTAAATCTGTTACGACAAATATTCTTGAACGTTCACGTGCTTGAATAATTTGATTACTTACATATCTTGTAAACTGAGATGGATCATAAGAACGCATGATCATTCCTATCTCACGAACAACATGACGACCATCTACATTTTTCCAAGTTGTTTCTCGATCACCACCACATATTTCTATCCTCGAACGTTTGATACGATCATATTGATCGTTGTTTGTTTGATCAAGTTTAAATATATGCTGAACAACATTCTTGATAGGATCAGCAAAAGCAACTCGAGTTACGTGCTGATAGTTATTAACAATAATATCAGCAACAGTGTCTTTACCTGAACCTTTAGGGCCAGTGAGAGCTATCACCTTCATACGTTATTTTCCTAAAAGGTTGTCAATGTACTTAATATTTCGTAATACAAAAGCTGGATCATGCTCGTCTTGATTTGAAAAGTCAACTTCCTTTTCAAACTTACCGTTCATTAATCCAGTAGGTGAATTATCAAAAGTAATACCATTCATACCTGCCCATACTGCAGCACTTGAATCCCAAGAGAAAATATAATCTTCATATTCACGAAGAAGACTAATCTCGTTAGGACCATCTACCATTCCTAAACAGTGAAAACGTTTTTGTGCTTGATAAGTTAAAAGACCTCGCTTTTGTATTTCATCAAAAACTTTCCACCGTGACATATAACGTTGCATCCGATATGCATCATTACGTTTCCCACCATGGAATACTGTTTCATCTACACCACAAGCAATAGGACATGATAAAATTGATAAACCTATAAGATCAATATCTTTTGAATTAAGACCCCATTCAATAGAGCGAAGTAACCCATCCATATCTCCCAACTCACTTTGAGGAACAAAAAAAGTATCAAATCCTTCATCCTTAAAGATAGGAGCTAACCGTACGGCTGCGTCGATAGTAACCGTGTAGGGTTGTTTCGGATAATCTGACATTACAATACAATCTGCTTCACACTGTTTACCCATATCCAATAATTTTGACTCATTGTACATCGGTCTCCCAAGTTTAAACATCTCAAAGGCACTATTATCCATAATCTTATAATTACCATCTTTAAGATTACGATAATACTTACGGTATTCCTCATCTTCCTCAACAAGATGAGCAAGGACCAAATGCGCACCATTCGTACGTGTGTACTTTAAAAAAGCTGTCGGACTAATATGACAAAACTTAATCGCGTTTAACATGAATATCCTTTGGAAAATAGATACGACACCCATTCTCACCATCCTCCGAAACTTCAATTACATAATCACGACCAGACCATTGGTTAATAAGCTGGATATACAATTCACGAGCAATCATTTCACATGACTTATAATCAAGTTTGAGAACACTCGTACGGTACCACGCTTCTAATGTACGCTTCAATTGAATAAATTCAACATCACGGTCATCGTGAAATACTTCCATCTCTACACGGAAATGAAAAATGTGTCGATGAGGCTCAGCCAAAAAACTGACGTCCAGCCAGTCTCCCGTCTTCAACTTAGGATCGGTTGCTGCAGCAGGATATCGATGAATACCTTCTTTCTGAAACGTTACCCAAATAAAAGATTTCTTTTCCATTACTTGTTCCTTATAATAACGGCTTGTTTCTCTGGTGTAGTAAAAAATTTCACTTCATCATTGAAAGTTCGAACAACAAAATCAACAGCATGCTTCGGTCGAAGCAAAACATCTGCCGTGCTCATACTATTCATATAATCATCAACAACGATCATACCACCCACTTTAATTAAATTCAACGCTAAGACAAGATCAATAAGTGTATCTTTTTGTGTATGGGATCCATCCAAGTATATAAAATCAATTTTATTCTTATGCACTACTGATAAATCAACTAATCCTTGAAAAGATGTTAATTGTTTCGATGAAATTTGATTAGAGCGTGAATGCAGAGATATATTTTGAATAAAATTTGATTTAACTTGATCCATGTCAAAGTTTAGTTTTACTCTCTCTACTTCTTCACCGCCTTCCCATGTATCAATACAATACATGCGAGAACGAGGATTTGTTAGGAATTTGTCTGCGAACCAAACAGTGGAACGTCCTTCAAAACATCCCACTTCAACAACAATTAGAGATTCTGTTATATCTATATTACTGTTAATAATATTGTCCCAATGCCTATGATGTATTGTTGACCAGTCTGGATAATTAAACTTCATTTACGTGGTCCTGTAAAGATTTGACCTTGTAAAAGGTTTGGAGTATACGTTCATAGTCACTCGAAGATAGTGAAACAATCTCTGTAATACCTGAAAGATTATTCCAACTACGATCATCGCCCAAATACTCTTCAAGCCAGATATTCTTTGGAAATAGACTTTTGAATAATTCTTCAATTTGAATACACCATTTAACATCCCCTCTAATACTACATAGAGCTTTGATCTCAAACTCTCCATATCGTGGATCATACTTTGGATCAAAACGTTCTAAGACATCAGATTTACGCGTATGTCCAAACTTATAGAACACGTTATTGGTTTTTTTATCTGTAAACTTGCAGAAGTATACCTTAGCCATTAAAAAGTTCCCAGTGGTTGGTTTCAAATCTAAACGAAACCGTTATACGTACATCATTTGTTTCATTAACAACCGCGTGCAAGACATCATAACGAAGAGCTACTGGTTTGTTAATTTTTATTCTATATGTTTCTGTCACATCTTCATAGCTATACTTCTTATACGGTAAACCATTACTCAATTTGACCAACTGAGGATTAGCAGTCGGCTTTTCTTCATAGAAGCATGTGTATGTGTGTTCACAATTGAACACCGGCCAGTTAATTGCTACTTTTTGATCTAGTAAAGGCATCACGTCTGTATGAGGGAAGTTAGGCGCCACGGATACCGGCAGTACTCTTATTACAGCCATTGAATGGAAATCGTGTATATTATGTCTTTCAAACAAATCGCGTAATGAAGGTATAGCATGATATACACGTGCAGCGCCAACTGGATTAAAGAAGGTTCCCTTCTCTATAAATCCTGTCGATTTAACAAACCGTTGAAGATGTTTTGTATACTCTTCAAACGGCTCATCCCAATTCAAATAACTGTACGGACTCACATCATCCTTGCTGTATTCAAGAACTCACGACGGATCTCTGACTTCTCCTCCGAGAAAGCACCACGTGTTGCTAAAGTCATTGTTGAGGATCCAGTGTCTTGGATTCCACGCGACTTAACACAATAATGTACACCGACAAGATATACCGCAACATCAGGTGAACCTGTAATGAAACTAATGGCTTCCGCAATCTGCTCTGTTAAACGTTCTTGCACTTGAGGACGCTTTGAGAAAAACTCAACAATGCGATTAAGTTTCGAAAGACCAAGAATAGTTTCACGAGGGATATAAGCTACAGTAGCTTTACCATCAATAACAACAAAGTGATGCTCGCAATTTGACTGAACATTGATGTTCCGTTCAAGAACAAAGCTGTTATTCATCCCCATTTTATTTTGAATACGAGTACACTTTGGAAAACGATCGTAGTTCAATCCATAAAAGATTTCCTTAACATACATCTTAGCTACACGCTTTGGCGTATCACAAAGCGAATCATCATTCAAATCAAGTCCAAGCGTCTGCATAATCTTGGTAAAGTGATTTTCAATCAGACTAATTTTATGACTGTCGGGAAGCTGAACATCTTCATAATGCATAGGTGTTTCAAGACCTACCTTAATAAGATGCTGGCGAACTTCTTCCCCAAGTACTGGATCAATTTTATCCATTGTTACTCCTTAAAACTCAATTGTATGTTAATTCTTTATAAACGTCAAGTATTTTTGTTTGCTCTACTAGCTTTTCGATAGTAGATGTGATACGAGAAGCGTCTATATGACTAAAAAAATGATAGTATTCATTTTTTCGATAGTACATATCCTCATACCAATTAATTTTTTTATCATTTAAATTACAGTAGGAGTATAATGCATATCCGTTCTCTATAGTAAATGTTAAATAAGTTTGGATTAGATCAAAACTCATCTTTCCCTGTCTGTTTTTGATCCAAAAGTTACAGACCGAATACAGCCATTCTTTTATGTTACGACGAGCAACAAACCAATCTGCTTGATGAAATAGCCAGTGGCTATTCGAACCATTAATAAGAATTATAAATTTATCAGCGATTGGGTTTGCACTTATGTCGAAAAGCTCTTTTATTGAAAGGATAGGCTGACAAGGTAGTTCGTGATATTTGTTTTTCCATGTAGGTCTGAATTGAAACGGGTCAGTATTACCTGGAACAACCTCGTTGAGAAATGGTACACCTAGCTCTTTAGCCTTATCATAACCAAACACCGTACCACCTGATCGTGGTGTTGCACATACTATCATTTGCTTTCCTCTGGTGGAAAGTCTGGAAAAGACCCCCAAGGCTGCCTCAGCTCCTCAGATACGTCTTCTGGGCCTCCTTTATCAAGCCATATTTTTGTTATAACAATAATAGGGTTATGATTTTCAAGAACATACCTTATTTGATATTTTTGATAATCATATGTACCATTAGGTACCCACTTAAACATTTTAAACGACATTATGTCAGTCCCATTTGCTTTCTAATATTTGTAGCGCGGATACTTGTAATATTATCATCGAATGTTTCTTGCTCGATCTTATACCCAACATCTCGACCATACGTAATATTGACAATATTAGGTACAACTTGTATTTCATACTGACCTTGAAAAAGAGGATCAAGATCCTTACGAATAAAGTTTTTTACTTGCTCCACAGCAAAGGGATTACTGTTATTCCATCCTTGGCAGTCTCGTATCATAATACAAACCTGACCTGTCTTTGCAATTGCTCGTTCAAATAGAGCACGGTGACCGGCATGCCATGGTTGCCAACGTCCTAGCATTTGTACAGTTTCTTTCTGCCAGTCAAATCGAGGACGACGTCTTTGATTCAAGATATGTTCACCAACAAAATTGACCCACTTCTCTGCATTCTGTTCTGTGATTCTGAAGTCGTATGTGTCTGGTGGAACGAACATTTGGTTAGTGTCTTCATATCGACCTGCTTCAATCGTATCTATCCATATCACCCAATCTGCTTTAAAGTTGTTACGCATCTCAGGAAGCGGAGCTACGAAATCGCAAATAGCGTATTCACCTCCTGCTTTGAATGCAAATTCAAACATCCGCAAACTTTGTCGAATTCGACCCTCTTTACTAAAGTCCCAATCATTAAATCTACGCCGCACTTCATCAGCATTAAACCACGTCACAAACACTTTATCATGATTGTGTCCTGGTATACCATCAAATGATAAAGCACGTTTTGGATTTATTTTTTCTAACACCCCATGAAACTCAAGATATCCTTTAAGTTTTTCAGCAAAATATGTTTTACCTGATCCAGGCAAACCCATAATCAATATGCGTTGGGGTAATTTCATCTTAAATTCCTTCAAACAAATCTTCGTTCCATTCTCTATGACCTTCACGATAAGCCATATTACTTTGAGTTTCGCGTACCTCGACTCTGAAACACCACAAACGATCCGCTTCACCAGGACCCCAATAGTCTGGAATGTAGACACTGTTGACAAACTTGTAAAGCTGGTCAGCTAGACCTTCACAACCCAACCTTGGGAGAATAGTTAGCTTGGCTAGCTTCCTACGTTCAAGCTCCTTATACATTTCAAGCTCAGGGTCATCTTGTGCAACAAGCAACGTATGATCGAACTGACTCTCAAGAATTCCTTTAAGCTCTTTCAAACCACCATAGTCAGCAACCCAATTACGAGCATCGAGGTTATCTGTTCCAAAATAAAATTTCATCGAGAAGCTGTAGCCATGAATTAAATTGCAATGACTATCTGCCCTCCATTGACGATATGCACAAGGAAAAGAATCGTGATACTCTTTCGTTGAAACATATTTGTATTGACGTGCTGAACGCCATGGATGTATTGTTTCTTCTTTTTTCATTTTAGGTGCCCATTGTGTTTCCCCAGATGTGTACATGCACACGTGAGGAGTAGTTGTAACCACGCTTGAATGCCTCGGTGGCAATATGCGCTTCTCCGATGTAATTAGCTTCGGTTCCTTTTTGAGCTTCTAATGTAGCACCAGCACTCATTATCCAGACAGGATATGTCACGCCTGCCTTACGGAATTCAGCTAGTATTGTTTCTAGCTCGTTCCACGATTCTAATGAACCATTTACTACAAACTTCAACTGTCCATGTGGTGAAAAATTTTCATACGACTTCACAATATCTGGAAAGATAGCATCTTTTGTTTGTTCGCCGGATGTAGTAAATAACTTTGGTGATACAGAAAAGAAGACTTCGCCTGGATATTCTGCAAAATAATTTGAAAACTCACTTGTAAGAGGTTGGGTACCGTTTGTTTCCCACGTCATAAAGAGAGGAAAGTCACCCTCTGTAGCAAAGTGATCAACGATATCAATAGCAGCATGTTGTGCATGCTTCATCAAAGGTTCACCACCTGTAAAGCACATATGCTGCATTGTACCGTCTTGTTTGTTAAAATTACCTTCTGGATTAGAAGGATGATACATTGATTGCCTAATACGATCGCAAATTTCTTCTGCTGTATGCTTATGCTGTAAATGCTTGAACTTTGCAGACCACGAGTACGATGAGTCACAGCCATACTTCCATACAGGTAAATCTTCTAACCGTTTAATGTTATCAATGTTTATTTCTTGATATGGCAAAACGTAAGTAGAAGGATCGGTTGGATCTTTTTGACCAAAACCATTACATTGAAGATTACAAAGAAAGAACCTCAACCATGCAGTAGGCCGACCAGTATAGTGTCCTTCCCCTTGGATTGAATG
>SXGQ01082262.1_pt1 | contig 16391 bp, 12 predicted proteins | sample 3178371 | NCBI WGS metagenome assembly SXGQ01 (sample SAMN11356859, study PRJNA531348) | freshwater metagenome | isolation source: freshwater sample F1-20 | place: China: Fuxian Lake, Yuxi | collected 2017-12-25
CCCGATGACCGCGACGTACGGACCGATCGGCCGGCTCGGCCGCTACACCGCGACCCACCGCCGGGTCGTCTTCATCGCCTGGGCGGTCATCGCCCTCGGGCTGGGGTTCGCCGCCCCGCGCGTCGAGCACGCGCTCTCCGGCGCCGGCTGGGAGGCGACGGGTTCTGAATCCGTCGCCGCGCGTGAAGTCATCGATCAGGAGTTCGACGGGCTGTCGTCGTCGGCGCTCATGGTCGTCGTCCACTCCGAGGACCAGACCGTCAGCGATCCCGCGTTCCAGTCTGCGATCACCGAGGCCACCGCCACGCTGCAGGAGGACGACCGCGTCACGAACGTCGTCCCGCCGCAGCCCGGCATGTCGATCTCGCAGGACGGCCACACCGCGGTCATCCAGGCCGGCGCCGGTGCGTCGAGCAACGAGATGGTCCGCGCGGCCGACGACCTCAAGGAGGAGCTGCCGACGGCCGACGGCATCACCGTCTCCATGACCGGCGCGTCCGGCATGTGGTCGGACTTCAACAAGGCCAACAAGGACGCGATGATGAAGTCCGAGCTCATCTCGTGGCCCGTCACGCTCGGCATCCTCGTGCTGGCCTTCGGCTCGCTGGTCGCCGCCGGGCTGCCGCTGCTGCTGACGATCCTCGGCCTCGTGGCCTCCGCCGGCACGCTGTACCTCGGCACGAAGGTCATGGACATCTCGATCTGGGCCATGAACTTCGCCCTGATGTTCGCGCTCGCGCTGGGCATCGACTACGCGCTGTTCATCGTCTACCGCTTCCGCGGAGCGCTGTTCGGCCAGAAGGAGGATGTCGTCGACGCCGTGGCCGAGACCATGGACACGGCGGGCAAGGCGGTCCTGTTCAGCGGCGTGACCGTGCTCATCAGCCTGTCGGCGGTGATGCTCGTGCCGAGCCCCGCGTTCCGGTCGATGGCGCTCGGGATCATGGTCGCGGTGACGTTCATCCTCGCGGCGACGCTGACGCTGCTGCCCGCGGTGCTGGCCAAGCTCGGGCCGAAGGTCGACAACGTCTCGCTGCCGTGGGTGCACAGCGGCGAGCACCGGTCGCCGAAGTTCGCGGCCTGGGCCGAGCGCCTGTGGAAGCACCCGATCGCCTACGGGTCGGTCGCGATGATCATCCTCGTCGTGCTCGCCCTGCCGGTCTTCGGCCTGCAGACCGGCATGCCGTCGATCAAGGTCGTGCCCGAGGAGGACGGCTCCCGCGTGGCGTACACGCAGGTGCAGAATGCGTTCGGTGAAGGCGCGCCGGGTGCGCTGCAGATCGTCAGCGCGGAGACCGACGCGGCGAAGGTCACGGCGGTCGCCAAGGCCGACGACGGCATCGCGCAGGTCATGCCGGCCGTGCCCGGCAGCGGCGACAGCGCGATGGTCCAGGTCGTCCCCGCGCAGGACCCGTCCGACCCCGCGGTCGGCACCACGATCGACCGGCTGCGCGACACGCTCCCGGCGTCCGCGCTCGTCGGCGGCGCCCCCGCCGAGAACTACGACCTCGAGCAGGCGCTGAACGGCAAGACGCCGCTGGTCATCGGGGTGGTGCTGTTCCTCGGGTTCCTGTTGCTGCTCGTGGCGCTGCAGGCCCCGATCCTCGCCGCGGTCGGCGTGATCACGAACCTCCTGGCGGTGGCTGCCGCGTTCGGCGTGGCGAAGCTGATCTTCCAGGACGGCAACCTCGCCGGGCTGCTCGGCCTGGAACCCCAGGGCTATCTCAACGCGTGGGCCCCGGTGTTCTTCTTCGCGATGGTGTTCGCCATCTCGATGGACTACACGGTGTTCCTGCTCTCCAGCGCCAAGGAGCACTGGGACAAGAGCCATGACCCGAAGGAGGCGATGGTCGGCGGCCTCGCGCACTCCGGCCGGGTGGTGTTCGCCGCGGCGGCCGTGATGGTCGCGGTGTTCTTCACCTTCGCGCTCTCCGGGCCGCTGCCCCCGAAGGAGATGGGTGTGATCCTCGGCATCGCGGTGCTGCTCGACGCGTTCCTCATCCGCCTGCTGCTCGTGCCGGTCGCACTGCGGCTGCTGGGCACGTGGGCGTGGTGGCTGCCCAAGCCGCTGGACAAGGTGCTCCCGGACGTGCGGTTCGGGCACGCGTGACCGTCTGAGCTACGGCGGGACCGGATGGGGCGACAGCTCCGCCGTGTCCCGCCCGCTCAGCTCGGCCAGCGACCGGCCCTTCGGCTCGATCCGCAGGGCCGCCGTCACGAAGAACGCCACCACGCACAGGCCGGAGATGATGGCCAGCAGCGCGCTCGTCCCGAGGTCATCCTGCAGGATGGGGAAGAGGAAGACCCCGAGCGCCGCGCCGAACTTCGCGCACGCCGCCGCGAAGCCGTGGCCCGCGGCGCGCACCTCCTCGGGGAAGACCTCCGCGGGCAGCGCGTACGTCGTCGCGTTCGGCCCCGCGTTCATGAAGAAGTTGAACAGCGCGAACCCGAGGAACACCATCCACAGGTGGTCCTCGCCGCCGCCATCCAGGCCGTCGGCGACCGCCAGCAGCGCGAGCGCGACGGCCATCATCGCGAAGCCCGCGAGCTGCAGGGGCACCCGTCCGAGCTTGTCGACGAGGAAGATCGCGGTGATGAACCCGAGCACGAGGAACACGTCCAGCGCGGCCGTGCCCTCCGTGGAGGCGATGTCGTCGCTGATGAACGTCGTGTCCGGTCCGGCCAGCGCCATGGCGGCGAGCAGGGTGGGGGTGAAGATCCCGACGCCGTAGGTCGCGATGTCCATGAGGAACCACGGGATCGCGGTGAACGCGGTGCGCCGTCGCAGCGCCCGGCCGAACAGCTTGGGCTGGATGAGCGCCCGCAGGCCCTCCGGAGGCGCCTCGCCCGCCCCGCGGTCGGCGTCGGTGACGACCACCGGGTGGCCGACGAGCTCCTCGGTGACCGCGGCGGCCTCGTCCTCGCGCCCGTGTGACGCCAGCCACCGCGGGCTCTCCGGGGTGCCGCGCCGCAGCCAGATGATGATCAGCGCGGGGACGACGCCGAACCCGAGCATCAGCCGCCACGACTCGACCTCGGGAAGCGCGAGCAGGATGCCGACCCCGACGAGCGCGCCCAGCAGGATGCCGGCGGCCTGCAGGCTGAACGCGCCGACGAGCCAGCGGCCCCGGTCGCGCCGCGGCAGGACCTCGGCGAGGTAGCTGGCGGCGATCGGGTAGTCCAGGCCGATCGCGATGCCCAGCAGGAACCGGAACGCGATCAGCGACCACACGTCCCACGCGACGACGCACAGCAGGCTGAAGACGACGAAGAGCCACAGGTCGTACTTGAAGAGCCGGGCGCGGCCGAACTTGTCTCCGAGTGGGCCCAGCAGCCCGGCGCCGACCATCGCACCCACGATCGCCGCGGCGGACACCAGGCCCTTCTGCGCCGCACTCAGCCCCCACTCCTCGGCGATCAGCGGGTTCGCGACGCCGATGATGAAGAAGTCGAAGCCGTCGAGCAGGATCCCGAGCCCCGCGAGCAACCAGATCCGGCGGTGCTTGGGGCCCATGCGGGCGGCGTCGAGGGCCGCGCCGAGCGCGACGGGTGCAGTGGCAGGCACGGTTCGATCCTCGGCTGTCGCGGCATCGGGCTTGAGTGGCGGGTCTCACCCGTTCATCGGCCTACCATCCAGACCATGGACGTCGCCATCGCAGGAGGCCACGGTCAGATCGCCCGGCTCCTCGCCGAGCGGCTCGCCGCCCGCGGGGACCGGGCGTTCGCGCTCATCCGCAACCCCGAGCACGCAGACGACGTCCGGCGCGCCGGTGCCGAACCGGTCGTGTGCGACCTCGAGGCGTCGACGGCGGCGCAGGTCGCCGAGGCGCTGGGCGACGTCGACGCCGTCGTCTTCGCCGCCGGAGCGGGACCCGGCAGCGGCGAGGCGCGGAAGTGGACCGTGGACTTCGGGGCGGCCGCCACCCTCCTGGCGGCATGCAAGGTCGCCGGGATCACGCGCTACGTCATGGTCAGCGCCATTCGCGCGAACACGCCGCCACCCACCGGCGGGGACGTGTTCGGGGAGTACCTGCGCGCGAAGGCCGCAGCCGACCGGGCCCTGGAGGTCAGCGGGCTGGACTGGACCATCGTGCGCCCAGGGCAGCTCACCAACGACGCGCCCACCGGTCGCGTGCACGCCGCCCACGTCCTCGATCGCGGCCAGATCGCGCGGGGTGACGTCGCCGAGGTGCTGGCGTGGGTGCTCAACACCCCGGGGACGGTGCACGTCGCGTTCGACGTCGTCGGCGGACCCGTCCGCATCGAGGAAGCGGTCGCGAAGATCGGGCGATGAGCGACACCGCTCAAGCCCCGTGGACTCCTGGCGATCCTCGGGGCATGGCCCCCCTCGATCCGGCGCTCGTGCGCGCCCTGCATCCCGGCGTCGTCCGTCACGACCGGATCACGCGGGACGCGCCGCTGCACGAGGTGTTCCAGACGTCGACGATCGCCGCGCTGCTCGACGGCGCCTACGACGGCGACGTGACGTTCGGCGAGCTGCGCGCCCACGGGGACCTGGGACTCGGCACGCTCCAGCACCTGGACGGCGAGATGATCGCGCTCGACGGCGAGTTCTGGCAGGCGTCGGCCACCGGCCGCCTGCGCCGGATCGCCGACGACGAGCGGACCCCGTTCGCGGTGGTCTGCCCGTTCGCACCCGACGTCAGGGTCACGCTCGGCGCGCCGCGCACCCACGACCAGCTGCTCGCCGAGATCGAGCGCCACATCCCCGAGAGCGGCACCGTCGCCGTCCGGATCGACGGCCGGTTCTCCCACGTCCGCGCGCGCTCGGTCCCCGCGCAGCGCCGTCCCTACCTGCCGCTGGCCGAGGTCGCCGCGCGCCAGGTCCTCTTCGAGTGGCGTGACCTCGACGCGACGCTCGTCGGCTTCCGCTTCCCGCAGTCGGCCGCCGGCATCGAACTGCCGGGCCACCACCTGCACATCATCAGCGCGGATCGCACGCGCGGGGGACACGTCCTCGCCGCGGACCTTGCGCACGGGACGCTCCAGGTCGACCGCGTCAGCGCGATGCGCCTCGAGCTACCGGCGGGCGTCCAGCTGCCCGACCCGCCGGCCGAGCGCGACGCGGCCGTGCTCGAGCGCATCGAGCACGACCCGCCGGACACGGCCGCCGCCGCGTAGCCGCCCTCACGCGGTCGCCGGCGCGGGAGCGGCATCCGGCTGCCCCGGCCGTACGAAGATCCGCTGTCCCACCGCGAGGTCCAGCCGGGCCGCTTCGCCGCGCGTCGTCTGGGCCGAGAGCTGCTCACCCTCCGCGTCGCGCAGCTCGACACGGACCTCGAATCCGAGGTGCACCACGCGCTCGACCACGGTGCCGACTGCGCCGTCGATGGGCTCATGGGAGAGCACCAGGTCGTGCGGGCGCACGAGCTCGCCGCGGAGCACCGCGGTCGGGCCCAGGAACGACATGACGAAATCGTTCGCCGGTGTCTCGTAGACCTCACGCGGGCTGCCCCACTGCTCGATCGCGCCCTCGTTGAGCACCGCGATGTGGTCGGCGACGTCCAGGGCCTCCTCCTGGTCGTGCGTGACCAGCACCGTGGTCACGCCGGTCTCCGACTGCAGCTGGCGCAGCCACCCACGGAGGTCCTCGCGGACCTTGGCGTCGAGGGCGCCGAACGGCTCGTCGAGGAGCAGGACCTTGGGGTGGACCGCCAGCGCGCGAGCCAGTGCCATCCGCTGGCGCGGACCGCCGGACAGCTGGGATGGGTAGCGGTCCTGGTAGCCGTCAAGCCCGACGATCTCCAGCAGCTCGTCGACGCGCCTGGCGATCTCCGCCTTCGGCTGCTTGCGGATCGATGGTCCGAAGCCGACGTTGTCGCGCACCGTGAGGTGCTTGAACGCCGCGTAGTGCTGGAAGACGAACCCGATCTCGCGCTTCTGCGGCGGCACGTACGTGACGTCCTCGTCGCCGATGCGGACCGTCCCGCCGTCCGGCACCTCGAGGCCCGCGATGGCGCACAGCAGCGTCGACTTGCCGGACCCCGAGGGGCCCAGCAGCGCGGTCAGCGAACCGCTGGGGATGTTGAGCGTGACGTCCCGGAGGGCGTGGTAGTCCCCATAGTGCTTCTCCAGGTGTTCCACCACGATCGCGTGGGCGACGGCGTCGGTCATGTGGTCTTCCTCTTGCGGTCCAGGACGGTCATGAGCAGCAGGGTCAGGATGGCGAGGAGCATCAACAGCGTCGAGGCCGCGTAGGCCCCGTAGACGTTGAAGTCGTCGACGTACCGGGAGTGCACGAGCAGGGTCAGGGTCTGCGACTGCCCGGCGACGCCGGCGGAGACCATGATCACGGCGCCGAACTCCCCGAGCGCGCGAGCGACGGTGAGCACGACCCCGTAGGTCAGCCCCCAGCGGATGGCCGGCAGCGTGATGCGCCAGAAGGTCTGCCAGCGCGACGCGCCAAGCGTGGCGGCGGCCTGCTCCTGTTCCTCGCCGATCTCGTGCAGGACGGGCTCGACCTCGCGGACGACGAACGGCAGCGTCACGAAGATGGTGGCCAGCACCATGCCGGGCAGGGCGAAGATGACCTTGATGCCGGCGTCGTCGAGGAAGCCGAGCCAGCCGCTGGCGCCCCAGAGCAGGATCAGCGAGGCGCCGACGACGATGGGGGACACCGCGAACGGGAGGTCGACGATCGCCTGGACGATCCCGCGGCCGGGGAACCGTCCCCGCACCAGGGCCAGCGCGGTGACGATGCCGAAGACGACGTTCAGCGGCACGACGATCGCGATGATGATCAGCGACAGGCTGAGCGCCGAGATCGCCGCCGGCGTGGTGATCGATTCCCAGAAGGCCAGCAGCCCGTCCTCGAACGTCCGGATCAGGATCAGGACGATCGGCGTGAGCACCAGGATGCCCAGGTAGCCGAGAGCGATTGTGCGCAGCGACAGCCGCGCGGGGGTCGACGGGGTCATCCCGCGCGCTCCTCTCGACGCGCCGCGCGCCCGCCGATCAGGCGAAGCACGAGCAGGACGATGAAGGCGATCAGCAGCAGCGTCACCGACACGGCGGCGGCGTTGACGAAGCGGTCGATCTCGATCTGCTTCTGGATGTACTGCGACGCCACCTCGGTCTCACGCGGGATGCCGCCGCCGATGAGGACGACCGATCCGTACTCGCCGATGGCGCGCGTGAACGCCAGGCCCGCGCCGCTGAGGATCGCGGGCGCCAGCGTCGGCAGGATGATGCGGCGGAACGTCGTCAGGTTGCTCGCGCCGAGGGAGGCCGCGGCCTCCTCGACCTCCTTGTCGAGTTCGATGAGCACCGGCTGCACGGCGCGGACGACGAACGGCAGCGTCACGAACAGTAGCGCGATCACGAGCGCCGGCCGGGTGGCGTTGAGCTCGATGTTGAACGGGCTCTGCGGCCCGTAGAGCGACAGCAGGACGATGCTCGCGACGATCGTCGGCAGGGCGAACGGCAGGTCGATCAGTGCGTTGACGAAGCCCTTGCCCCGGAAGTCGTCGCGGACCAGGACCCAGGCGACGAGCGTGCCCATCACCACGTTGATGAGCGTGACGATGAGCGACACGCCGACGGTGACGGTCAGCGCCGCCCGGGCGGCGGGTGCATCGATCGCGTCGATGAACCCGCCGAGCCCGTTGTCGAACGACCGGACCGTGATCGCCGCCAGCGGCAGCAGCACGATCACGCTGAGCCACAGCACGGCGACACCGAGCCCGATGGGCCCGATGCCGCCGGCGGCGGTGCGCCCCATGCGTCGCCTGGACGCGGAGGCGGGGTGAGTGACGGTGCTGGCTGCCATGGCCGGCGTCAGCCAGTGGCCTCGTCGTAGATCTTCGCGATCGAGCCGTTGTCCGGGTCGAAGAACTCCGCGTCGACATCGGGCCAGCCGCCCAGGTCACCGATGGTCCACAGCTGCTCGGGCTCCGGGAACTTCTCGGCGTACTCGGCGAGGATCTCCTCGTTGACCGGCCGGAAGCCCGCCTCGGCCCACAGCTTCTGCCCCTCGTCGCTGTAGAGAAACTCCTTGAACGCCTCTGCCTGCTCGGGGTGCTTGCTGGTGTTCAGCACCGCGACCGGGTTCTCGATCTTGAACGTCCCGGGCGGCGTCACGAAGTCGACCTTCTCGCCCTCCTCCTTGATGAACAGCGCCTCGTTCTCGTAGGTGAGCAGGACGTCGCCGGTGCCCTGGAGGAACGTCTCCGTGGCCTCACGGCCGGACTTCGGCTGGACCTTGACGTGCTCGGAGACGAGCTGGTCGATGTACGCCAGCCCGGCGTCCTTGTCCTTGCCGCCGTTGCTCTTGACCGCGTAGGGCGCGAGCAGGTTCCACTTGGCCGACCCGGAGCTGAACGGGTTCGGCGTGACGACCTCGAGGCCGTCCTGGAGCAGGTCGTCCCAGTCCTGTATGTTCTTCGGATTGCCCTCCCGGGTCACGATCGTGACGACCGAGCCGAACGCGAGGCCCTGGTTCTCGTCCTGGTTCCAGTCCTCGTCGACGATCCCGGCCTTCACCAGGCGCGTGACGTCGGGCTCGACGGAGAAGTTGACGAGATCGGTGGCCAGCCCGGCCTCGACCTTGCGCGACTGGTCACCCGACGCGCCGTAGGACTGCGCGAACGTCACGCCCTCACCCGCGTCGGTCTTCTGGAAGGCGGGGATGAGCTGGTCGAAGCCGACCTTCGGGACCGCGTACGCGACGAGGGAGAGCTCGACGCCGCTGCCAGAAGCCGACGCTTCGCTGTCGCCCCCGTCGGTGCTGTCGCTCGAGCCGCCGCAGGCGGCCAGCGCGAGAGTTGTGAGGACCACCCCGAAGGTGGCGGAAACGGCTCGTGTACGCATGCAACCTCAGTTTCGGAATCGGTTGAGGACTATCCCCATCTAGTAAAACCCTATCGGATTAGACCAGAATAGGACCGACGGGTGTCGCCACCCCTTCCGCGAGGTCCTGCGGGTCGGCCTCAGCTCACACGTCGACCTCGACGAGCCGCCCGTCCTCGACGTGGAAGACGAACCCCCGGACACCGTCGCGGTGGGGGAGCGCCTCGCACGCGCGCACGCGCTGCACGGACTCGGCGACCTCCTGGTAAGGCATGGAGGGCCAGGCCGGCGCGGCGCCCGTCTCGGCCTCGATCTCCGCGGTGAGCGCCGGCTCGTCGAGGCCCGCGGCGCCACAGTCCGTGTGATGGATGACCATCACCTCGCGCGTGCCCATGCGGCGCTGGCTGATGGCGAGTGCGCGCAGTTCGTACGGGCCGATGAGCGCGCCGGGGTTGCGCAGGATGTGGGCGTCGCCCGGGCGCAGGCCGAGGATGCGGATCGGATCGATGCGCGCATCCATGCACATCACGACCGCGAGGCCGCGGCGCGGAGGCGCACCCAGGGTGGGTGTGGCCACGTTCTCTGCCGCCCGTTCGGCGGCCTGGACGCAGTCGTCGATGGCGCTCATGTGAGAAAAAGACCTACTTCCCGGTCGACATTAGGTGTGGATAGCTGGAGCATGGCTCGGGGGCGCGTGGGCGCCTCCGCCGTTGCCCTCCATGATGACCAGATCTCCATTTCACGTTAGTTTCGTCGCCTCTCCGGCCGCCCGCACGCCGGGAGCGGCGTCGTGACGGCCCTCGGAGAGCTTGCGTCGGGTGTCATGAGCCACATCGGCGACCGGCTCGATGCGCCGGACGCCGAGCATTCCGGGCGGAGGTCCTGCCGCCTACCGGTTCGGCATGATGCGCGGGTGCGCGTCTCCGCCAAGGTTGACTATGCCCTGCGTGCCGCGACCGAGCTGGCCGCGGTCGACGATCCGAGCGTGCCGATGAAGGCCGAGGCCATCGCGCGGGCGCAGGACATCCCCGTGAAGTTCCTGGAGAACATCCTGCAATCGTTGCGCCATGCCGGCATCGTGCAGAGCAAGCGCGGACCGGACGGCGGTCATCTTCTCGCGCGGCCGGCGAAGGACATCGCGCTCGCGGATGTCATCCGCGCCATCGACGGACCACTGGCCGGCGTGTCCGGGCAGTCCCCGGATCAGCTGGAGTTCATCGGGGCGGCGGAGCCGCTGCGCGACGTCTGGATCGCGGTCCGGGCGAACCTGCGCGCCGTGCTGGAACGGACCACCCTGGCCGACGTGGCGGCGGGCAAGCTGCCCAAGCCCGTCGTCAAGCTGACGTCCGACCCGGACGCCTGGGAACGCCGCTGACGCGCCAGGCGTTTGTCCATCCTGGCCAGTTCGTCGGGATGAGTTTCGACATCGGGCCAAGGTGACGACGGCCTTCGACCGGCACCGTGCAGGTGTGGCGTCGAACGACAGGATGTCTCCCGTGCGCGAGCGCGCGCTCCCCGCCGTGTCACCGGGGCTGCGTCGCGAGCGTCCCGGACGCCGGGCCAACGACGCGCTCACCGCGCTCGTCTTCTCCGGGACGGGCGGGCGCACGGCAGGCCCGGAGCCCGCTCGCGGTCCCGGGCGCCTGAGTCCTCGGCTGCGCGGAGTGCTGCGCGAACGAGCGGCGCGTGCTCGTCGCGACGGCGGCGACCCGGCGCTGCTCGATGCCCTCTCGCTCGTGGCGCTCCTGCGCAGTCGCTGGATCTCGAGCCTGGAGCTCACCGAGGCCTACCTCGCGCGGATCGGGCGTCTCAACGGCGATGGTGGCGCGATCGCCGCGGGCTGCGGGCCCGACGGACCGGACCGCCGGCACGCCGTCTACGCCGGCAACGGGGCGCTGAACGCGTTCGTCAGCGTGTCCGCGCATCGCGCCAGGGAGGCCGCGCGGGCCGCCGACGCGCGCCTGGACGCCGCCGCCCGGGGCGGGCCGGCCGCACCGCTGCTGTGTGGCGTGCCGATCGCGCTGAAGGACGTCATCGCCGTCGACGGCCTGCCGCTGTCGCTGGGCTGCCCGTCGCTGCGCGGCCAGCGGGTGACCGGCGACTCGGTGATCTCCGCACGCCTGAAGGCCGAGGGCGCGGTGCTCCTGGGCCACACCCACACGGGCCCGTGGACGGCGGACGACCTGTGCGCGCAGACGGCGAATCCGTGGCGCCGCGAGCTGGCCGTCGGTGGGTCGAGCGGCGGCTCGGCGGTTGCCGCCGCCGCGCGGCTGGCTGCGCTGACCGTCGGCACCGATACGGGCAACTCGGTCCGCAACCCCGCCCAGCAGGCGGGCATCTCAGCGCTGAAGCCGAGCCAGGGCCTGATCCCGCTCACGGGCGTCGCGCCGCTCATCCCCGGCCTGGACCACGCGGGACCGATGGCGCCCGCGTTCGAAGACCTCAGCCTGCTGCTCTCCGCCCTCGCCGGGGCGGACCCCGCCGACCCGCACGCGCAGTGGGCGCCGGTGTCACCCGCGTTCCCGCTGCTCGCCCGCGGAGGCGACCGCCCGCTGGCCGGGATGCGGATCGGGTCGACGATCGAGACCGAGCCGGAGCCCGCACGCGACACCTGGGACCCCGACGTCGTGGACGCCCTGCGCCGCGCCGAGCGTGAGCTGCGCGAGCTGGGCGCCGAGATCGTCCCCGTGACCCCGCCCGACCGGGTGCACGCCGACACGCACGAGCTGCTCGTCGCGCACGACCGGCGCCGCCTGCTCGCCGACACCTACACGCGCGAGGACGATGCCGCCATGGCCGCGGCCGTCCGCCTGCGCCACCGGCGCGCCCCCGAGGAACACGACGCGCTGCTCCGCCAGGCCCCGAGCGACGCGGAGCTCGACGCCGCGCGCCGGGCCCGTCGCGCCTACCGCGAGGCGTGGACCCAGCTGCTGGCCGAGCGCGAGCTCGATGCTGTGTTGTGGCCCCAGAAGGTGCAGCTGCCCCCGCGTCGCGCCGACGACCTCACGCCCCCGTTCGCCGGCGTCGACCAGGCCCGCGCGAACACGCTCGGGTGGCCGTGCGCCCAGCTGCCGCTCGGGCCGGGCGCCCGCAGCGGGCTGCCGGTCGGCGTGGACATCGCCGCGCCGTGGGGCCAGGACGCGACGGTGCTGCGGATCGGCCTGGAGTACCAGGAGCGCCACCCGCACCACCTGGCGATCCCTACGCCGTGAGCACGTCGAGCAGGCGCTGGAGGTCCTGCTCGGAGTTCCACACGCCGGTCGAGACGCGGATGTAGGGCCGGCCGGGGAGGTCGCGGACGACGACGCCGGCGTCGGCGAGCCGCGCGCGCATCGCCGGCGGGTCCGGGGTGACGACACTCAGCAACGGGGTGCGGTCGCGCGGTGCGACCTCGTAGCCGCCCTCGCGCAGCGTCTGCTCGAGCAGATCCGCGAGGCCGGCCGAGCGGGCGAAGACCTGGTCCCAGCCGATGTCCGCGAGCAGCTCCGTGGCGGTCGCGCCCGCGCTGGCCATCTCGGCGGAGATCGCCGACGCGTCGAACCGGCGGGCGTCCGGCCACGGCTCGGCGTCGAGTCCGCGCGCCGGCTCGGCGAGGTTGCCGTAGCTCAGCGCGAACGGGCGCAGGGTGTCCGCCCAGTCGCGGGAGACCCACAGCATGCCCAGGCCCACCGGGCCGCACAGCCACTTCTGGCCCGCCCCGGTGTAGGCGGCGCAGCCGAGCGACGCGGGGTCGACGGCGATCGCCCCCGCACCCTGGGCGCCGTCGTAGATCACGGGGATGTCGCGGCCGACCTCGCGCAGCGCGGCCTCGGGCGCGCGTTCGCCGTTGACCCAGGAGACGTGGGAGCAGGCGACCGCGCGGGTGGCCGGGCCGACGGCGTCGGCGACGTCCGCGAGAGGGACGGCGCGGATCGTGACCCCGCTGAGGTTGCGCAGCGCGGCGAGCGGGCCGAGGAGACCCGGGTGCTCGTCGGTCGAGGTGACGACCTCGTCGCCGGGCTGCAGGCGCAGCGACGCGAGGACGCGGCCCAGGCCGTCCGTGGTGGACGTGGTGAGCGCGACGTCTGCGGGCTCGGCGCCCAAGGCCTCGGCGTACGCCGCGCGCAGGCGCGCGTGCGCGCTGACCAGCACCTCGAAGTACGCGGGGCCGCGCCCGACGACGGCGGCGCGCGAGGTCCCGTCAGCGAGGGCGTCGGCGGTGGCCCAGGCCAGGGGACCGCAGGTGCCCGCGTTCAGGTACGCGGTCTGGGCGAGCACCGGGAGGCGGTTGCGCAGGTCTTGCAGCGGCTCGGAGCTCACCGACCGGACGCTACCGCCCCCGGCCGCACGATCGTCACCAGACGGTTACGTCGGAGTAACACCAGCGCGCGGTCGGCTGCCTACGTTCGCCGCACCCGTTTCCGGGGTTCTTCCCTCCGACTTGAGGAACGCATCATGTCCCTGCTCTCTCGCCGCGGCCCGCTGGCCGTGGCAGGCGCGTCGTTGGCCGCTGTCGTTGCGCTGTCCGGCGCTCCGGCCGTCTCCGCGGCCACGCCGAACGCATCGTTTCGCCTGACGCTGCTGCACAACAACGACGCCGAGTCCAAGCTGGTGACGGGCAACTCGATCGCGAACTACGGCGGGGTGGCCCGCTTCAAGACGGTCGTCTCGCGGCTGCGCGCCGAGGCAGACGCGTACTCCGATAACCAGATCGCCAACGGCCTGAAGCGCAAGGGCACGATCCTCGTGTCCTCGGGCGACAACTTCCTCGCCGGCACGAACCTCGCCGCCTCGTTTGCCAAGGGCGTGCCGTGGTACGACTCCCTCGCGTTCAACGCGCTGGACTACGACGCCGCGACGCTCGGCAACCACGAGTTCGATTTCGGCACGGCGCGCCTGGCGCAGTTCATCCAGGGCACGACCGACGTGCCGTTCCTGTCGGCGAACCTGCGGTTCAACCGTGACCCGAACCTCGCTCCGCTCGCCACGGCAGGGCGCATCAAGGCGTCGACGATCATCGACGTCGGTGGCGACAGGGTCGGGGTCATCGGTCTGACGCCCCCGAACCTGAAGCAGATCGCCTCGCCCGGCAATCGCATCACGATCCTGCAGAACGTCGCCGCGTTCGCCCAGCGTGAGGCCAACGCGCTGCGCGCCGACGGGGTCAACAAGGTCATCCTCTCCAGCCACCTTCAGGGGCTCGTCAACGAGGAAGCCCTGATCCCGAAGCTCAGCAACATCGACGTGGTGATCGCGGGCGGCGGCGACGAGCTGCTCGCGAACCCGTCCGACACCCTGATCCCGGGTGCGGGGTCCCCCGTCGGGCCGTACCCCAAGCCGATCGCCGATCGCAACGGCCGCCAGGTTCCGGTCGTCACGACGCAGGGCGAGCTGCGGTACGTCGGCCGTCTCACGATCGAGTTCACCCCGGGCGGCATCGTCCGGTCGATCGACACTGACGACAGCGGCCCGGTTCGCGTGTCCGGCAACGTGGCCGACGCGGACGTCGCCGAGCGCGATCCGCAGCTCGCCGCGGAGGTCGAGCAGCCGCTGATCGACTTCAGCGCGGCGATCAACAGCAACATCATCGGGTCGAGCGAGGTCGCGCTGAACGGCGGCAACCCCGATCCGATCCGCCTGAAGGAGAGCAACCTCGGCAACCTCGTCGCCGACGGGTACCTGCACGCCGCGCGGCGCGCGGGCCGTCCCGCACAGGTGGCCCTCGGCAACGGCGGCGGGATCCGGTCGTCGATCGCGGCGGGCCCGCTCTCGCTGGGCAACACGTTCGCGGTGCTGCCGTTCTCGAACTTCGTCGCGCGCGTGGCTGACATGCCGCGGTCGCAGCTGAAGGAGCTGCTCGAGCACGGATACGGAGCGCTGCCCAACGCCAACGGCAAGTTCAGCCACATCGCGGGCATGTCCGTCGAACTGAGCACCGCCTGCACCGCGCAGGTGACGAACACCAACGGGACGATCGCGACCCCGGGGCGCCGGGTGCGCAATGTCACGCTCGACAACGGGACGAAGATCGTCGAGGACGGCGAGGTCGTCGCGGGTGACCCGATCGACGTCGCGACGCTCGACTTCCTCGCCAACGGCGGCGACGGCTACCCGTTCCGCGGCGCGGCGTACGAGGTCCTCGGGCGCACCTACCAGCAGTCCCTGGAGGACTACATCAAGGACGCGCCCGGCGCCGGCGGGCTCGGCACCACGGTCACGGCGGCCCAGTACCCGGTCGGCGGCGAAGGCCGGATCACGATCTCGGCTGCGGCGCCCGCCGGCGGCTGCTGATCGCACGACGCCTACGGCAGGCCGCGCCCGCGATGCAGCGGGCGCGGCCACCGGTCCACGTCGTAACCTGCCCACCGTGCGGGTCACTCTCCCTGACGGAACACCTCTCGAGCTCGACGACGGCGCGACCGGCGCCGATGCGGCCGCCGCGATCGGCCCCGGGCTGGCGAAGGCCGCGCTCGCGGTCAAGCAGCAGGGGACCGTCCGCGACCTGAGCGCCCCGCTCATCGACGGCGAGCCGGTCGAGATCATCACCGAGCGATCGGGCCAGGACGCGCTGGACCTGGTCCGCCACGACACGGCGCACGTCCTGGCCGCCGCGGTGATGGAGCTCTACCCCGGCGTGAAGATCTCCATCGGCCCCCCGATCGACCAGGGCTTCTACTACGACTTCGACTTCCCCGAGGGCGTGTCGCTCAACGAAGGCGACTTCGCGGCCATCGAGGCGAAGATGAAGGAGCACATCTCCGCCGACGAGGAGTTCGTGCGCGAGGAGGTGTCGGTCGCCCAGGCACTCGAGCGCTTCCGCGCCGAGGGGCAGGACTACAAGGTCGAGCTCATTGAAGACCTCGTCCGCGACCAGGGCATTGAGACCGTGAGTCTCTACACCAACGGCCCGTTCACCGACCTCTGCCGCGGCCCGCACGCACCGTCGACGAAGCGGATCGGCGCGTTCAAGCTGCAGAGCGTGGCGGGCGCGTACTGGCGCGGCGACGCGAGCCGCCAGATGCTCACGCGCGTGTACGGCACCGCGTTCTTCAAGAAGAAGGAGCTCAACGCCCACCTCGAGCTCCTCGAGCAGGCCCGCGCGCGCGACCCTCGCAAGCTCGGCGCCGCGCTCGACCTCTTCATGTTCAGCGAGCTGTCACCAGGCTCGCCGTTCTGGCAGCCCAACGGCATGCAGATCTGGAACTCGCTCACCGAGTTGTGGCGGGCCGAGAACGCGCGGCGCGGGTACCGCGAGGTGCGCACCCCGATCCTGTTCGACGTCGACCTGTTCAAGACGTCGGGCCACTGGGACACCTACCGCGAGAACATGTACTTCACCGAGGTGGAGAAGCGGGCGATGGGTCTGAAGCCCATGAACTGCCCGGGGCACATCCAGCTCTACAAGAACGCGCGCCACAGCTACCGCGACCTGCCGATCCGCTACTCCGAGGCGGGCCTGGTCCATCGCCACGAGCCGAGCGGGACGCTCCACGGCCTACCACTAGATGGCACGAGGGGGCTGATACGATCGGGGCATGCAGACCGATGCGATCAGCACCCTTACTGTCGTGGCCGCGCTCCTTGGAGGCCTCGCCCTCCTGATC